>Ga0308166_1002630_pt1 | contig 16244 bp, 16 predicted proteins | sample PhyCR2_2_FD_202137 | JGI IMG/M metagenome (GOLD analysis project Ga0308166, IMG submission 202137) | Phyllosphere microbial communities from UC Gill Tract Community Farm, Albany, California, United States - DLSLCC.R2 | ecosystem: Host-associated > Plants > Phyllosphere > Unclassified | place... | reverse complement strand
CCTCCGGCTAACACTTCCCCTTGCCGGGTGTGTAGAGGACTTTCACCTCCAAGTCACCCGCTCGGCCACCATAGCCAAGCAGGTTGCGCTTGCGCGCAACGCGCCATGCCTGGCGCACAACAAAAAGGCCGGCAACTTTCGCCGCCGGCCTTGTGCTTACTTGGCCTGGTAGATGATCCCCGGGCTGCACTGCACCATCTGGTAATGGTCCGGCAACCCGTTCAACGCCTCCGAGGCGCCGAGGAACAAGTAGCCACCCGGCTTCAGTGTGCTGTGAATACGCAGCAGGATGTCGCGCTTCACCTGCGCCGAGAAATAGATCAACACGTTGCGGCAGAACACGATGTCGAACTTGCCCAGGCTGGCATAGCTGTCGAGCAGGTTGAAGGCACGAAACTCGACGCGGCTGCGAATCGCCGGCTTGACCGCCCAGCGCCCAGGCCCCTTGGGGTCGAAATAACGCTGCAGGCGCTCCTGGGACAAACCGCGGGCAATCGCCAGGCTATCGTACTCACCGGTCTTGCAGTTGGTCAGCATGGTACCGGAGAGGTCGGTAGCCACGATCTGCGCGCCCATCTTCAGCTGGCCGAGGTTGCTGCGCTCGAACTCGTCGATGGCCATCGAAATGGAATACGGCTCTTGGCCCGACGAGCAGGCAGCGGACCACATGCGCAGCCGCTGCCCAGGGTTGTTGCGAATGAACTCGGGGATGACCTTGTTCTTCAGCACTTCGAACGGATAGGTGTCGCGAAACCACAGGGTCTCGTTGGTGGTCATGGCATCGACCACCTGCTCGCGCAGCCCGCCGCGCGGCTGGGTCTGGATGCGCTGCACCAGCTCACCCAGACTCTTGATGCCCTGTTGCTCCATCAGCTTGTTGAGACGGCTGGAAACCAGGTACTGCTTATTTTCCCCCAGCAGGATGCCACAGGCTTTCTCCAGGAAGACCCGGAACTGTTCGAAATCCAAATTACCCGTAGACACTACTGCCGCCTCTTTTCAATCACTGGTGCCAGGGCTTGCCCCGGCTGCTTCAATGCGCTGCCTTGATCCGGTCGACCACCCGCTGGGCCAGGTCGTCCGGTTTGAACTTAGCCAGGAAGTCATCAGCCCCGACCTTCTTGACCATCGCCTGGTTGAACACCCCGGAAAGCGAAGTATGCAGGCAGATGTGCAGTTTTTGCATGCGCGGATCACTGCGAATTTCCGCGGTAAGCGTATAGCCGTCCATTTCCGGCATTTCAATGTCGGAAATCATCATCAGGAACTCTTCTTCCGGCTTCTTGCCCTCATCCACCAGCTGACGCAGGTAGTTCAAGGCCTGGCGGCCGTCATTGAGCGCCACCACTTCCACCCCGACGGTCTGCAGGCAGCGGCTGACCTGCTTGCGTGCCACCGACGAATCGTCGACGGTCAGCACGCGCAGCAGCACGGCCTTGTCCTGCACCTCGGCATCGACCACCCCGGCCGATACCGATTCGGAAGACGGCGCCACCTCGGCCAGCACTTTCTCCACGTCGATGATCTCGACCATGCGGTTATCCACCCGGGTGACGGCGGTCAGGTAGTGATCCCGGCCGGTACCCTTGGGTGGTGGATGGATCTCTTCCCAGTTCATGTTGACGATGCGTTCGACCGAATGCACCAGAAAGCCCTGGGTCTTGGTGTTGTACTCGGTGATGATCACGAAACTCTTGCGCGTGTCTTCCTGCAGCGGTCGCAGCCCGGTCGCCATCGACAAGTCGAGAATCGGGATGGTCGCCCCGCGAATGTTGGCCACCCCGCGCACCACCGGGTGTGCCTTGGGCAGCAGGGTCAGCGCAGGGCATTGCAGCACTTCCCTGACCTTGAATACGTTGATGCCGTAAAGCTGTTCGCCATTGAGGCGGAACAGCAGCAACTCCAGGCGATTCTGCCCCACCAGCTGCGTGCGCTGGTTGACCGAATCCATAACACCCGCCATGCCAGACTCCTTAACATTTCAGCCTAACGTTGCAACTCAAACAGCGAGTCGGCACGGGCTTTGCTTTTTTGAGCGTCATGTACACGAAAACGACATTTTTCCGACGATTGACGCGCCTGCTGACTGGCTCGCTGGCCACGCTGTGCCTGCTGATGCCCGGCGTTCGCACGGTAGCGGACGCGTTCACCTTGCCTGAACAGCTTATCGGTGTCACCCAAGGGTTTCTTGAATTTACCGTCGAAGATTATCTGGCCAGTACCCAGACCGCCGGCCGCTATGAAATCGAGGTCAGCTCCCTGGACCCGCGCCTGCGCATGCCGTTGTGCAGCCAGCAACTGGATGCCTCGCTGGAAAGCCCCGCGCAGCCACTGGGCCGGGTCACCGTGCGAGTGCGCTGCAACGGCGCCGCGCCGTGGACAGTATTCGTTCCCGCCACGGTGCGGCTTTTCCGCGAGGTGGTGGTGGTAACCCGCCCGCTCAAGCGTGACAACGTCGTCGGGGAAGGCGACGTGGCCCTGCGCGAACGGGATGTCGGCACCCTGGGCCAAGGCTTTCTTAGCGAGCTGGACCAAGCCGTGGGCATGAAGATGCTGCGCCCCACCGTGCTCGACCAGGTGCTGACCCCGCAGCACCTGGAGCAGGCCGAGGTGGTGCGCAAGGGTGATCAGGTGGTCATCGTGGCGCGCAGCGGCAGCCTGAGCGTGCGCATGCCAGGCGAGGCCCTGAGCAAGGGCGGCCTCAGCGAGCAGATAAGGGTACGCAACCTCAATTCAAAACGGGTGGTCAAGGCCAGGGTCACCGGCCCGGGCCAGGTCGAGGTAAGCATGTAGGCCAATGGCCAGAAGGCGCTGGCGGTGCGGAACCGCATTTCCTAAACTGTGTCAGAACACGGGTGGCGAGCTTGCTGACAGGCGGCAACGCATTTGTGCCTAAAGTTTCTATCGGGTTGGCCGAAAACAAGGCAAGCGTCCAAATACCCAGAGGTTTCTGATCATGGTCATCGACTTCAGTCGTTTGAATAACTCTCCGTCCGGCACGGGCGGCGTGCGCGGTAACACCGCCAGCGGCAGCGCCGAAAAGCCGGCAGCCAGCCAGGAAGCGGTGAAAGACACCGGCGCCAGCGGAGAAGCGGTACACCTCAGCCAAGAGGCCCAGCAGTTGCAAAAAATAAGCGACAAGCTGCGCGACGAACCGGTGGTCAACAGCGCCCGTGTGGCCCAGTTGAAACAGGCTATCGCCGACGGCAGCTACCAGGTCGATGCCGGCCGGGTCGCCAGCAAACTGCTTGATTTCGAAGCCCAGCGCTGACCGAGCGGCGCGCTGACTTCACGGACGCTAGAAAAGCCAAGAGTTAGCCATGCATGACACCACTTTGCTGCAACTGATCGAAGATGACATTGCCCCGATGCAGGAACTGCTCGACCTTCTGCACAAGGAAGCGATCGCCCTGCACGGCCGCGACATGCCGCTGCTGGAGCAGATCCTGGCGCGCAAGCAGTCGCTGATCATCTTGCTCGAACAGCATGGCCAGCGCCGCAGCCAGTTGCTTGCCAGCCTGGGTCTCAGTGCCGACCGCAGCGGCGTGCAGGCCATGGCCGCGCAGTCGCCGCACGGTGATGTGCTGTTGCAACGGCTCGATATGCTGGCGCAGCTGATGGATGAGTGCCAACAGGTCAACCAGACCAATGGCCGGATCATCCAGGTACAGCAGCACGTCACCAGCAACCAGATCCGCATCCTTCACGGCGGTGACTCGCCGTCGCTGTACGACAGCCGTGGCGGCACTTCGCTGCTGAGCAAGCCACGCGCCCTCAGCCAAGTCTGATTTTTCTATCAAGGCACGGAACATACTGGCAAAATGCCGTTACTTGCGTGAGTCGCTTTTGCCTGGAGAACGATAAGCCGTGTTCAATGAATCCGATGCCCCGCAACCGCCAAAGGTGCTGAGCACCCCTTTGGAGATTGCGGCCAACTTGCGGCAACTGCAAGAAAGCCACGACCCGCTGATTATCACCTTCCAAGACCGCAGCCACCGCTTCCAGAGCTACGTGGTGCACGTGGACCGTGAAAGCAACACCCTGGCGCTGGACGAAATGATCCCCCGTGACGGCGAGAAGTTCATCGAGAACGGTGAACACTTCCGTGTCGAAGGCTTCCACGACGGCGTGCGTATTGCCTGGGAATGCAACCACGCCCTGAAGATCAGCGAAGTCAACGGCCACCGCTGCTACAGCGGCCCCTTGCCACTCGAGATGACCTACCACCAGCGCCGCAACGCCTTCCGCGCCGCGCTGAAGCTGTCGCAATTGGTCGACGTGATCCTTGACGGTACCCACCTCAAAGGCAACGGTGCCCTGCGCGGCAAGCTGCTGGACATCTCCGCCACCGGCTGCAAACTGCGCTTCGAGGGCGATGTCGAAAGCCGCCTGCAACTGGGCCAGGTATATGAGCGTTTCAAGGCAGGCAACCCGCTGGGCCTGGTCGACACCATGGTCGAGCTGCGCCACCTGCATTACGAAGAGCGCATCAACACCACCTTTGCCGGCGTACGCTTCCACAACCTCAGCGGCCCGGCGCAGCGCAAGGTCGAGAGCTTTGTGTACCAGCTGCAGCGTGAGGCGCGGCGGTTCGACAAAGACGACTATTGATCGTTGGCTGGTAGAAGCCGAAACGCCACCTTCCGAGGTGGCGTTTGCGTTTGTGCTTCTCCTGTGTTGGCCTCTTCGCGGGCTTGCCCGCTCCCACAGGTACTGCACAGCCCTCGAGGCTGGCGGTGACCCTGTGGGAGCGGGCGAGCCCGCGAAGAGGCCAACACAGGCTTACACTGACCTGCTCGCGTCTTCAGCCTCGGGCGCCTGTTGCTCGCACAACCAGCCCAACGTCAGCCTAACGCCACATTCCGAGAGGGCTTTTTCGTTTGTGTTTCTCCTGTGCTGGCCTCTTCGCGGGCTTGCCCGCTCCTACAGGTCTGCACAGCCCTCGAGGCGGGCGGTGACCCTGTGGGAGCGGGCGGGCCCGCGAAGAGGCCAGCACAGGCTTACACTGACTTGCTCGCTTCTTCAGCCTCGGGCGCCTGTTGCTCGGCCCCCTTCTCTTGCGCCTCGGTATCCTCTGCCGCCACCGGTGCCTGCATTACATCCTGCACGGTCTGCTCATCCACGCGCGGGTCCAGGGCCGCCGACAATGGCGAACCGGCCGCCGGCATCGCCACGTGACCAAGCGGTGCGTCCTGCACTTGGTGCAAGCCGGTAACCGCCTTCGGCCGGATGCGCCACACCAGCACCAGCGCAAAGAACACGAAGAAGGCATACAACATCTGCGCGCCCAGCACCTTCATCAGCACGCCAGCCGCCAATGGCCCGATACAGGCGCCCACGCCGTAAGTCACCAGCAGCATCGCGGTCAACGACACCCGCCGCTCACTTTCCACGTGGTCGTTGGAAAACGCCACCGCCAGCGGATACAGGCAGAACTGCAAGAGCGAAATCACGAAGCCGATGCCGAACAGCAACTCCAGCGGCACGCTGGGCAGTATCGCCAACGGCGCAGCCGCCAGCGCCAGGCCCACCGCCACGCTGCGGATCAGTACCGCCCGGTCGTAACGGTCGGACAACCAGCCCAGCGGCCACTGCACCAGCAGGCCGGCAAAGATGCAGCTACCCATGAACAAACCAATCTGCTCCGTGCTCATGCCCTGGCTGGAGGCATACAACGGCGCCAGGCCGTAGAACGAACCCACGATCAGCCCCGAGCCGAGCACGGTGCTGAGCGACTGCGGCACGCGCTTGATGAAGAACTTCGGCTCCATCGGGGCCGGGCGCAAGGGTGCCGGGTGAATACGCCGGGTCATGGCCACCGGCACCAGGCACAGGGCAAAGCACATGGCCACCAGCATCAGCAGTTCCGGGCCTAGCGCCGGGTGTACCACCAGGATCAGCTGGCCGAGCACCAGGCCCAGGTACGAGGCAATCATGTACCCGCTGAACACCGCGCCGCGGTGCTTCACATCCGCCTGCTCGTTGAGCCAACTCTCGATGACCATGTACTGGCACATCATGCCCAGGCCAACAATCATGCGCAGGCCGACCCACGCCGGCAGCCAGTTGGTCAGGCCATGGCCGAGCACCGCCGCGCCAACGATGCCGGCGCAGGTGGCATAAGCGCGTATGTGCCCGACCCGACCGATCAGCCGGTGGCCGACCTTGCCGCCCACTGCCAGGCCAAAGTAGTTGGCCGCCATCAAGGCACCTACCCACAAGCTGTCGACGTGGTCGGCAGCCAGGCGCAGGGCGAGGTAGGTACTGAGCAGACCCGAGCCGATCAACATCATCAGCGCGGCGAAATACAACGACTGAAACGGCTTCCATACATTTCGCATAGGTACCGAGGAGCTCCCTGGTCAGGTGGCGGGCTGCTAGCAGCATAAGGGCAAAACCCGCTCGGCGCAGGCCCCCTTGAGCGATTTGCCGCCATGGCGGCGTGTCCGGTGCAGGTGGTGTCGCGATCAGGCTGGTACTGCCAGCACGCGCTGTTTGGCACGGCTGCTGGCGACCTAGCCTTCGATGAATTCGCAGTTCAACAGTTCCCACGCCAACGGCGCTGCATGGCTCACTCGCGCAAGGTCATGCCATTGGCTGGCAGCGGCAGGGCGGTTTTATAGCGCACCTGCTTCAGGGCAAAACTCGAGCGGATATTGGCCACACCCGGCAACCGGGTCAGGTAATCGAGAAACCGCTCCAGCGCCTGGATGCTTGGCAGCAGTACCCGCAGCAGGTAGTCCGGGTCACCGGTCATCAGGTAGCACTCCATCACCTCGGGCCGCTCGGCGATTTCCTCCTCGAAGCGATGCAGCGACTGCTCCACCTGTTTCTCCAGGCTGACATGAATGAACACGTTCACATCCAGCCCCAGCACTTCGGGGGACAACAACGTCACCTGCTGCCGGATCACGCCAAGCTCTTCCATGGCCCGCACCCGATTGAAACAGGGCGTGGGCGACAGGTTCACCGAACGTGCCAGCTCGGCGTTGGTGATGCGGGCGTTCTCCTGCAGGCTGTTGAGAATGCCGATATCGGTACGATCGAGTTTGCGCATGAGACAAAATCACCGGTTTTTTTTGGTTATGCGGAATGTTTATCTGCCGCGCACGGCAAAGGCAATCAACTTGAGAGAAAAATTCTCCTGCCGGGCCACTAAGATGTAGGTGACGCTGACCTGCCAGTCACAAGCCGGCACTCAGCGGCGGCCGCTTCAAAGCTCACAAAAACAAATACCCGAGCGAGCGTAAAAAGCATGAACGAGTACGCCCCCCTGCGTTTGCATGTGCCCGAGCCCACCGGCCGGCCAGGCTGCCAGACCGATTTTTCCTACCTGCGCCTGAACGACGCAGGTCAAGCCCGCAAGCCCCCTGTGGATGTCGATGCTGCCGACACCGCCGACCTTTCCTACAGCTTGGTCCGCGTCCTTGACGAGCAAGGCAACGCTCAAGGCCCGTGGGCAGCAGACATCGACCCGCAGGTCCTGCGCCAGGGCATGCGCGCCATGCTCAAGACCCGGGTGTTCGACAGCCGCATGGTGGTTGCCCAGCGCCAGAAGAAGATGTCTTTCTACATGCAGAGCCTGGGCGAGGAAGCCATTGGCAGCGGCCAGGCACTGGCATTGAACCGCACCGACATGTGCTTCCCCACCTACCGCCAGCAAAGCATCCTGATGGCCCGCGACGTGTCACTGGTGGACATGATCTGCCAGTTGCTGTCCAACGAGCGCGATCCGCTCAAGGGCCGTCAGCTGCCGATCATGTACTCGGTACGCGAGGCCGGCTTCTTCACCATCAGCGGCAACCTGGCCACCCAGTTCGTGCAAGCCGTCGGCTGGGCGATGGCCTCGGCGATCAAGGGCGATACCAAGATCGCCTCGGCATGGATCGGCGACGGCGCCACCGCCGAGTCGGACTTCCACACCGCCCTGACCTTCGCCCACGTGTACCGGGCACCGGTCATTCTCAACGTGGTCAACAACCAGTGGGCCATCTCCACCTTCCAGGCCATTGCCGGTGGCGAATCGACCACCTTCGCCGGGCGCGGCGTGGGCTGCGGCATCGCCTCGCTGAGGGTCGACGGCAACGACTTCGTCGCGGTGTACGCCGCCTCGCGCTGGGCCGCAGAACGCGCGCGCCGTGGCATGGGCCCCAGCCTGATCGAATGGGTCACCTACCGCGCCGGCCCGCACTCGACTTCTGACGACCCCTCCAAGTACCGCCCCGCCGATGACTGGAGCCACTTCCCGCTGGGTGACCCAATCGCCCGCCTGAAGCAGCACCTGATCAAGATCGGCCACTGGTCCGAAGAAGAACACCAGGCCACCACCGCCGAATTCGAAGCGGCGGTGATCGCCGCGCAGAAAGAGGCCGAGCAATACGGCACCCTGGCCAACGGCCATATCCCGAGCGCCGCCTCGATGTTCGAGGACGTGTACAAGGAGATGCCCGACCACCTGCGCCGCCAACGCCAGGAACTGGGGGTTTGAGATGAACGACCACAACAACAGCATCAACCCGGAAACCGCCATGGCCACCACCACCATGACCATGATCCAGGCCCTGCGCTCGGCCATGGATGTCATGCTTGACCGCGACGACAATGTAGTGGTGTACGGCCAGGACGTCGGCTACTTTGGCGGCGTGTTCCGCTGCACCGAGGGCCTGCAGGCCAAGTACGGCAAGTCGCGCGTATTCGACGCGCCGATCTCCGAGAGTGGTATCGTCGGCACCGCGGTTGGCATGGGCGCCTACGGTTTGCGCCCGGTGGTGGAAATCCAGTTTGCCGACTACTTCTACCCTGCCTCCGACCAGATCGTTTCCGAAATGGCCCGCCTGCGTTACCGCTCGGCCGGTGAATTCATCGCCCCGCTGACCCTGCGCATGCCCTGCGGCGGCGGCATTTACGGTGGCCAGACCCACAGCCAGAGCCCGGAAGCCATGTTCACCCAGGTGTGCGGCCTGCGTACGGTCATGCCATCGAACCCGTACGACGCCAAGGGCCTGCTGATCGCCTCGATCGAATGCGACGACCCGGTGATTTTCCTGGAGCCCAAGCGCCTGTACAACGGCCCGTTCGACGGCCACCACGACCGCCCCGTGACACCCTGGTCGAAACACCCGCACAGTGCCGTGCCCGACGGCTACTACAGCGTACCGCTGGACAAGGCCGCCATTGCCCGGCCAGGCAATGACGTGACCGTGTTGACGTACGGCACCACCGTGTACGTGGCCCAGGTGGCAGCCGAAGAGAGCGGCGTCGATGCCGAAGTGATCGACCTGCGCAGCCTCTGGCCGCTGGACCTCGAAGCGATTGTCGCGTCGGTGAAAAAAACCGGCCGCTGCGTGGTAGTGCACGAGGCCACCCGCACCTGTGGCTTTGGTGCCGAACTGGTGTCGCTGGTGCAGGAGCACTGCTTCCACCACCTGGAGGCGCCAATCGAGCGCGTCACCGGCTGGGACACCCCCTACCCTCACGCACAGGAATGGGCTTACTTCCCTGGGCCTTCGCGGGTAGGTGCGGCACTGAAAAAGGTCATGGAGGTCTGAATGGGCACGCACGTCATCAAGATGCCGGACATTGGCGAAGGCATCGCGCAGGTCGAGTTGGTGGAATGGTTCGTCAAGGTCGGCGACACCATCGCCGAAGACCAGGTGGTGGCCGATGTCATGACCGACAAGGCAACTGTGGAAATCCCTTCGCCGGTCAGTGGCAAAGTATTGGCCTTGGGCGGCCAACCCGGGGAAGTGATGGCGGTCGGCAGCGAGCTGATCCGCATCGAGGTGGAAGGCAGCGGTAACCATGTGGATGTGCCGCAAGCCAAACAGGTGGAAACTGCAGCTGCGCCGGCAGCGCCGGTGGCGGCCAGGGCAGCGCCGCAGGAACCCGTGACACAGGCCGCCTGCCAGGCGCCGGCTAACCACGAAGCCGCGCCCATCGTGCCGCGTCAGCCGGGCGACAAGCCGCTGGCTTCGCCCGCCGTGCGCAAGCGCGCCCTGGATGCGGGTATCGAACTGCGCTACGTGCATGGCAGCGGCCCGGCCGGGCGCATTCTGCACGAAGACCTCGACGCCTTCATGAGCAAGCCGCAAAGCAGCACTGGGCAGGCGCCGAATGGCTATGCCAAGCGCAGCGACAGCCAGCAGGTGCCGGTGATCGGCCTGCGCCGCAAGATTGCCCAGCGCATGCAGGACGCCAAGCGCCGGGTCGCGCACTTCAGCTACGTGGAAGAAATCGACGTCACGGCCCTCGAAGCCCTGCGCCAGCAGCTCAACAGCAAGCACGGCGACAGCCGCGGCAAACTCACCCTGCTGCCGTTCCTGGTGCGTGCGCTGGTGGTGGCGCTGCGTGATTTCCCGCAGATCAACGCGACCTACGACGACGAAGCGCAGGTCATCACCCGCCATGGTGCGGTGCATGTCGGCATCGCCACGCAAGGGGACAACGGGCTGATGGTGCCGGTGCTGCGCCACGCCGAGGCAGGCAGCCTGTGGGCCAACGCCAGCGAAATCACGCGCCTGGCCCATGCCGCGCGCAACAACAAGGCCAACCGCGAAGAACTGTCCGGCTCGACCATCACCCTGACCAGCCTCGGTGCGCTGGGCGGTATCGTCAGCACGCCGGTGGTCAATACACCGGAGGTGGCGATCGTCGGCGTCAACCGCATGGTCGAGCGGCCGGTGGTGATCGACGGCCAGATCGTCGTGCGCAAGATGATGAACCTGTCCAGCTCGTTCGACCACCGCGTGGTCGATGGCATGGACGCCGCCCTGTTCATCCAGGCCGTGCGTGGCCTGCTCGAACAACCTGCCTGCCTGTTCGTGGAGTGATCATGCAACAGACCCTACAAACCACCTTGCTGATCATCGGCGGCGGCCCAGGCGGCTATGTCGCGGCAATCCGCGCCGGACAACTGGGCATACCCACGGTGCTGGTCGAGGGCCAGGCGCTGGGCGGCACGTGCCTGAACATTGGCTGCATCCCGTCCAAGGCACTGATCCACGTGGCCGAGCAGTACCACCAGGCCACCCGCTACACCGAAGCCTCGCCGCTGGGCATCAGCGTGGCTTCGGCGCGCCTGGACATCGGCCAGAGCGTGGCCTGGAAGGACGGCATCGTCGACCGCCTGACCACCGGGGTCGCCGCCTTGCTGAAAAAACACGGAGTCAAGGTTGTGCATGGCTGGGCCAAGCTGCTCGACGGCAAGCAGGTCGAGGTCAATGGCCAGCGTATCCAGTGCGAACACCTGCTGCTGGCCACCGGCTCCAGCAGCGTCGAACTGCCGATGCTGCCGCTGGGGGGCGCGGTCATTTCCTCCACCGAAGCGCTGGCACCGAAAGCCCTGCCCCAACACCTGGTGGTGGTGGGCGGGGGTTACATCGGCCTGGAGCTGGGTATCGCCTATCGCAAACTGGGCGCGCGGGTCAGCGTGGTGGAAGCGCGCGAGCGCATCCTGCCGACTTACGACCATGAACTGACGGCACCGGTGGCCGAGTCACTGAAAAAGCTAGGCATCGCCTTGCACGTGGGCCACACCGTCGAGGGGTACCGAGATGGCTGCCTGCTGGCCAACGATGGCCAGGGTGGGCAGTTGCGCCTGGAGGCTGACCAGGTACTGGTGGCGGTCGGCCGCCAACCACGCACCCGGGGCTTCAACCTGGAATGCCTGGACCTGAAGATGAACGGCGCCGCCATTGCCATCGACGAGCGCTGCCAGACCAGCATGCACAATGTCTGGGCCATCGGTGACGTGGCTGGCGAGCCGATGCTGGCGCACCGGGCCATGGCTCAAGGTGAGATGGTGGCCGAGATCATCGCCGGCAAAACCCGCCGTTTCGAGCCGGCAGCCATTGCCGCCGTGTGCTTCACCGACCCGGAAGTGGTGGTAGTCGGCAAAACCCCGGAGCAGGCCAACCAGCAGGGCCTGGACTGCATCGTCGCGCAGTTCCCGTTTGCCGCCAATGGCCGGGCCATGAGCCTGGAGTCGAAAAGCGGTTTCGTGCGCGTGGTGGCGCGCCGTGACAACCATTTGATCGTGGGTTGGCAGGCGGTTGGCGTGGCCGTTTCCGAGCTGTCCACGGCGTTTGCCCAGTCGCTGGAGATGGGCGCATGCCTGGAGGATGTGGCCGGCACCATCCATGCCCACCCGACGCTGGGTGAGGCGGTACAGGAAGCGGCACTGCGCGCCCTGGGGCACGCCCTGCATATCTGACACTGAAGCGGCGAAGGCCGATTTGACCCGCTGCGCCGTGAGGCGCCGCGGGTCTTTTTTTATTCAAGGGGCCGGCACAGGCTACTCGGCTATGACGTTCTTGCCGTTGCCCTTGACCCGGTACAACGCCTGGTCCGCCCGCGCCAACAGGTCAAAATCACACAGGCAGCTGCGCAGGCTTTGCGCCCCGCGTACCAATGCCCTGTCACCCTGCGCGCGGCCATAGCGGTCGTTGATCGGCTTGATATCATCCATGTCCATGGCAATCAGCGAACGGCTGGCAACGGTATTCGATAAGGTAGCGCTCGTTGCGCTGCTCGATGTAGGCCTCGAAATGTGCCATCACCCGGGTGGGTAGCCTTCGGGATGGGTCACACTTTCCCAGGTGAATTCGGCTGATCGCCGGCAAGCCTCAGGGCTTTTTTGGGGGACGCAAAGAGAGCGGAGTAATGGCGTCCCAGGCAGGAATTGAACCTGCAACCTTCCCCTTAGGAGGGGGATGCTCTATCCAATTGAGCTACTGAGACGCAAACACCGGCAGCGATCGCTGCACAGTGGGACGGCGAGCATGTTAACCAGCAAGCCAGCGTTTGTCATGCCTGTGCCGGGCTTTTTCGCGTAATCCTTTTCTGGCACTACGTCGCCCCGGGCAGCACGCCCGTTTCGCGCAGCAGTGTGAACAGGCCGGCAACGGCTGTTTCCAGGCCGGTGGAATTGTCCAGCACATGCACGGAGGGGTCGGTGTGCTGTAAACGTGCATTACGGGCCAGGCGCTGCTCGACTTGCGCAGCCGTTTCCCGCCCGCGGGCCAACAAGCGCTCGCGCAGCACTACGGGGCTGACTTCGACCAACACCGCCAACAGGTCCGGGTAACGCGCACGGGCTTCGGCCAAATAGGCGCGCGAGCCATTGACCAGCACCGGCCGGCCTGCCTGCAGCCAGTGGTCCACCTGCACCGGAATGCCATAGTCCAGGCCATTGGCCTGCCAATGCATGGCGAACGCGCCATGCGCGAGCAGGTCGGCGAATTGCTGCGGGGTAACGCCATGGGCCGCTTCGCCCCGCGCTTCGGCCGAGCGGGTAATGACCCTGCGGGCGATTTCCACGCCCGCGGCAGCCAGTCGTTCACGGGAAGCGTCCAGGATCGAATCCTTTCCGGCCCCTGATGGGCCCATCAAAAATATCAGCCGCCCTGCCCCTGATCGGCGGTCGCTTGCGTCATGTTGCATAGCCACTATGCTCTATGGAGGGAACCCGGCGCATTCTAGGGGGTTTCCTGGCCTTTTGCTGTGTTTTACCAGTTTTTGACGGCAAAAGGATGACGGTCAGGCGGGCTGGAGCATGTAAAACTTTTCAAACCAGTACTCATTTCTGATAATTGGTACTGGCACAAAGCCTTTACCCGGCTCACTATTTGTCACAGAATTGACGCCAAGGAAACGGCTACCTTGAGGCAAGATGAGCATCCAATTTTCACTGACGGTTGAACATTTTGTCGCCACGACGGTCGTATTTTCACCCCCGTGCGGCCAATTTGAGAACCGCTTCCCCTGAACCAAAATCCGGTCAATTTATATGCGCCCAATGAAACAGGCTGTTTATTCGAGCCGCACCGCTGACAAGTTCGTCGTCCGCCTGCCAGACGGAATGCGTGAGCGCATTGCCGAGGTAGCGCGCAACCATCACCGCAGCATGAACTCTGAAATCATCGCACGCCTGGAGCAAAGCCTTATCCAGGAAGGCGCGTTGGGTGACGAGCTGAGCATGCGCCTGGACAGCCCGGAGCTATCCCTGCATGAACGCGAGTTGCTGCAACGTTTCCGTCAGCTGTCGCACCGCCAGCAAAACGCCTTGGTTGCGCTGATTGCGCACGATGCAGAGATGGCCGCCGACGCTTCCTGAAGGTTGTCAGCGGATACAAAAAAGCCAGCGTAAGCTGGCTTTTTTGTGGGTCACTACAGGGAATTCGCCCCCGGTAGGAGCGGCCTTGTGTCGCGAAAGGGCCGCAGCGCGGCCCCGGCAATGTCGGCTGTAACGCCAGAACCCGGGGCCGCTGCGCGCCCCATCGCGACACAAGGCCGCTCCTACCGGGATCGCGTAAGGCAAGAAAGGGGTTACAGCAAGAATAGCGTCGCCAGCCCCAGGAAGATGAAGAACCCGCCACTGTCGGTAACAGCCGTGATCATCACACTCGCGCCCATCGCCGGGTCCCGCCCCAGTCGCGCCAGGGTCATCGGGATAAGCACGCCCATCAGCGCGGCCAGCAACAGGTTGAGGGTCATCGCCGCGGTCATCACCACACCCAATGACCAACTGCCATACAGCCAGAAAGCCACCGCACCGATCACCCCGCCCCACACCAGGCCGTTGATCAGCGATACCGCCAGCTCTTTACGCATCAAACGGCTGGTATTGCCCGGCGACACCTGATCCAGCGCCATGGCACGGACGATCATGGTGATGGTCTGGTTACCGGAGTTGCCACCAATACCGGCAACGATCGGCATCAACGCGGCCAAGGCCACCAGTTTTTCAATCGAACCCTCGAACACGCCGATCACCCGCGAAGCCAGAAACGCGGTGATCAGGTTGATCGCCAGCCAGGCCCAGCGGTTGCGGAACGAACGCCAGACCGAGGCGAAGATGTCCTCTTCTTCGCGCAGACCGGCCATGTTGAGGACTTCGCTCTCGCTTTCCTCACGAATCAGGTCGACCATTTCGTCGATGGTCAAACGGCCGATCAGGCGCTCGCTCTTGTCGACCACCGGCGCCGATACCAGGTCGTAACGCTCAAAGGCCTGCGCGGCATCGTAGGCATCTTCCTCGGGCTGGAAAGACACGGGGTCGGTCGCCATGACCTCCGCGACTTTCTTCTCCGGGTCGTTGACCAACAGGCGCTTGATCGGCAACACCCCTTTGAGGATGCCGTCGTAATCGACCACGAACAGTTTGTCGGTATGGTTGGGCAGTTCCTTGAGGCGGCGCAGGTAGCGCAGCACCACTTCCAGGCTGACATCTTCGCGGATGGTGACCATCTCGAAGTCCATCAGCGCACCGACCTGCTCCTCGTCGTAGCTCAGCGCGGAACGCACCCGCTCGCGTTGCTGGGCATCCAGCGTTTCCATCAGCTCGTGGACAACGTCACGCGGCAACTCAGGCGCCAGGTCAGCCAGTTCGTCGGCGTCCATTTCCTTGGCCGCCGCCAGCAGCTCGTGGTCGTCCATGTCGGCAATCAGCGACTGACGTACGGAGTCGGAGACTTCGAGCAGGATGTCGCCGTCGCGATCCGAGCGCACCAGCTGCCAGACCGTCAGGCGGTCTTCCAGGGGCAAGGCTTCGAGGATGTAGGCGACGTCGGCGGGGTGAAGGTCATCGAGCTTGCGCTGCAACTCGACGAGGTTCTGGCGGTGGACCAGGTTCTCGACCAGGTCGTTGTGCGCACCTTCCTGGCGGTGGGTCAGGTCTTCGACCACACGCTGGCGCTGCAGCAACTCGATCACCTGGGCCAGGCGATCCTGCAGGCTGTCCTGTGCTTTTTTTACTTCTACTTCGGTCATAGGCGAACTCCACTCCCAGCAGCGGAGCACGCCGGGAGAATCAATCGGTCAGATCTTTCGGTATGAATCGTGTTAGCGAGTAACTACTGGGTAAGTCCATGGTGGTTTTCCACAAGCCCCGGCGGGGCTGACGGGCGCAATCATACACTGCTAAAGCTGTCAGATCGCTTAAATTTTTGGCTAGAACAATCGTTTGCGCGATAAAGCTGGGACAACGCACGAAGCCAACAGTGCGACGGTTGTCATGGGTACGAAAGCACATTGAATTTCGCATATGTCGCGGCAGTGCGGCCTTGGGGCTGCGAAGCGCCACGGCCACGGCACAACCTTTACAGGAAAGCTTAGATGGCCATGGTCGACAATTCTGTGACACGCAGAATCGAGTAGGAGGCGGGCTCACACCCGCCGTCCTCTCACACCACCGTGCGTACGGTTCCGTACACGGCGGTTCAAGCTATGCGGCTAAGCCGTTTGAT
>Ga0308166_1002629_pt1 | contig 16245 bp, 13 predicted proteins | sample PhyCR2_2_FD_202137 | JGI IMG/M metagenome (GOLD analysis project Ga0308166, IMG submission 202137) | Phyllosphere microbial communities from UC Gill Tract Community Farm, Albany, California, United States - DLSLCC.R2 | ecosystem: Host-associated > Plants > Phyllosphere > Unclassified | place... | reverse complement strand
CAAATTTATCGGCGTTGGCATAAAACGCACCGCTGCGCGTGGCAAAGGTGCCCGTGGGCAAACCCGGTTCGTTGTGCATGCCAAAAATCGCCTGTACCTGATCCAGCACACCCGCGTCGATGAACTGCCGCGCGCCCTGGGCAATCTCTTCCGCCGGCTGGAACAGGATGCGCACCCGTCCCGGTAGCTGAGCTTCCCGTGCTTTCAGCTGCAGCGTGGCACCCAGTATCACCGCACTGTGCACATCGTGACCGCAGGCGTGCATGACGCCGGCTTGCCGTGAACGAAAAGGCAGCCCGGTGGCTTCATGGATCGGTAATGCATCGATATCGGCACGCAGGGCGATCAGGGGCGCGCCCTGACCCACTTCCGCCACCACGCCGGTGTGCAGCGGATAATCCAGCAGGCGCACGTCAGCCTGCTGCAGCCAGCGGCGCAGCCGCGCGCTGGTTTCCACTTCATGACCGGAGAGTTCCGGCCAGCTGTGCAGCTCGCGCCGCCAGTCAATCAGCTGCTGTTCGCTTACTATCGTCACAGGACCTCCCGGTCAGGCGCTAACCAGACGATGCGTCGCCAGCAGTTCGAGGGATTTCACCCGCGCCTGCTCCTCCGCCACCGGCGTATCAATAACAAACTCTTCAATGCCGTAGCGCTGGTGCAGCGCATCAAGCTGCGCGTGCACCTGTGCCGCGGTCCCTTTCAGCAGCGACGGCGTGCGTGGCTCAATCACGTAGTCACTGAAACCGCCCTGACGCACATAGCGCTCAGCCTGTTCAATGCTGCCGACGTTAACGCTCTGTCCGCCCGTCACGCTGACGTGATAAATGCGCAGTGTGTCGACCAGCAGGTCAGCTTCTGCCGGCGAATCCGCCACCACCACCTGTACCGCCACCAGCGCACGCTGACCCTGACTGTGCTGGCGATAGCTGTTCAGCACCTGCGCCATCAATTGCGGATCGCCGTTGTGGTGTGCGGCGAACACCAGTTGCCAGCCGAGCTCTGCCGCCAGTCGGGCGCTCGCTTCGCTGGCCCCGAGCAGAAAGCGATTGGCCGGACGCGGCGGCTGCGGCGTGGCGCGCAGGATCTCCTCATCCCCCACCGGCGGCACACTGAGCCAGCTATCCAGCAGCGCCAGCTGTTCGGCAAAGCTGCCTTTCTCCTGCTGGCGCACCCCCAGTTGCAGCGCGCGGGTGGAAAGCGGCAGTCCGCCGGGCGCTTTACCCACGCCCAGGTCGATACGTCCTGGTGCCAGCGCAGCCAGCAGGTTGAAGTTTTCCGCCACTTTATAAGGGCTGTAGTGCTGCAACATCACGCCGCCGGAACCCACGCGGATATGTCGGGTCTGGCCAATGATCCAGGCAATCAACAATTCCGGCGAAGGACTCGCCAGCTGGTCGCTGTTGTGGTGCTCCGCCAGCCAGAAGCGGTGATAACCCCAGGCTTCCGCGCGCTGAGCCAGCTGCAGTGTGCGATGCAGGGCCTGCGTGGCGCTCTCACCTGCTGCAATCGGTGATTTGTCGAGCAAACTCAGTCGGTATGACATGCGCCTGTTCCTTATTTCGATGAATAGGGTTGCGATGAATATGGCGCTTAGTGTGGCGGGGAGATTTATATTTCGTAAAACAACTAAATCGGCAAAGCGATTCAGGAAATGAGAAATAGTCATAATACTTGCTGGTGAAAGCCTGATTTTTCGTAAAGCGGATTTCGCTTTCTGTCGGGGTAACATTACGCGAGGAAGTAATGATCTGCAGCAGCAATAACATCAGCGCAGGTTTTCAGGTTGAGAAAAAACAATTTTATCGGGCCAGGAAAACAACCCGGTAATTGCGGCATACAATTAATTCTCCGCTTTTGTTATTTTCGCAAAAGCTTAGTGCAATTCATTGGTTCAACTCACGGGTTGCACATTTGATGATGATTTCAGCCCACCGGGCACTTGATAACAAAGGAAATCATCATGAAGACGCATTTTCACTTGCGGGCGCTGAGCTTAGCCCTGCTGACAGGGATATTTAGCGCCCACGCGGCGGAGACGCCGGTCAAAGGCGGCACGCTGATTTATCTGGAACAGCAGGCACATACCAATCTTTATCCGCCGGCCGGGGGTTTTTATCCCAACGGCGGCATTCTTAATCAGATCACCGACAAACTGACGTGGCAAAATCCGAAAACGCTGCAGGTGGAACCGTGGATTGCCGAAAGCTGGAGCAGCAACGCGGATAAAACGGAATACACCTTTAAAATTCGTCCTGGCGTCACCTTTTCCGATGGCACGCCGCTGGATGCGAATGCCGTAGCGAAAAACTTTGATACTTACGGACTCGGTAATAAAGCCCAGCGCCTGCCGGTATCTGAAGTGATTAATAATTACGAACGCAGCGAAGTGATTGATCCCCAGACGGTGAAGTTTTATTTCAAACAGCCCTCACCTGGATTTTTACAGGGCACGGCCACCATTGGCTCCGGGCTGGTTTCGCTCAGCACGCTGCAGCGCAGTTTCGACCAGCTCGGCGATGCGCGCCATATTATTGGCTCCGGGCCGTTTGTGGTCAGTGATGAAAAGCTCGGGCGGGAAGTGGATTTAACCGCGCGCAAAGATTACCAGTGGGGTCCGAAAAACAGCACCCAGCAGGGACCGGCGAATCTGGCTGGCATCAAATTTATCGTCACACCGGAAGATAGCGTGCGCATCGGCGCGCTGCTGGCCGGTCAGGCCGATTTTATTCGCCAGGTGCAGGCGTATGACGAAAAACAGGCACAGCAGCAGGCGTTCCCGGTTTACGCAGCGCCGACGCGTGGCGTCAACGACAGCATCAGCTTCCGCCCGGATAACCCGCTGGTCAGCGATCTGCGCGTACGTCAGGCGCTGTTGCACGCGACCAACGCGCAGCAGGTGGTGCAAACCCTGTTTTCACCTAACTATCCGCAGGCCACCTCGGTACTCGCCGCCTCGGCCGCCGGGTATGTCAACCTCGCGGACAAACTGAAATATGATCCCGCCCGCGCCAGGCAACTGCTTGATGAGGCTGGCTGGCAGCCCGGCAGCGACGGCATCCGCGCCAAAGCGGGGCAAAAGCTGGCCCTGACCGTGTATGAATCGCTGCCGCAGCCGCAGAACAAAGAAGTGCTGCAGCTGGTGGCCCAGCAGTGGCGTCAGGTTGGCGTCCAGCTCACGGTGAAAGCCGGTGACGCCGGCAGCCGCACGCTGGACAACCTCGATCCGCTAAAAACCCCGCTCACGGTCTCGGAAGTGGGCCGCGCCGACCCGGACGTGGTGAAGAGCATGTTTTATCCCGCCAACCGCGATGCGCTGCTGCAAAAAGGCGGCTCCAGCGACAAAGTCCGGCATTTCCGTGACGACCAGCTCAACAAGCTTTTGGTGGCAATCTCGGCCGAAGTCGATCCGGCGAAACGTCTGGCGCTCACCGGAGACGCCCAGCGTTATCTGCTGGATCAGGCTTATGTGATCCCGATCTTTGAAGAGCCGCAGGTGTTTGCCGGTGCGCCGTGGCTGAAGGGCGTGAGCTTTGAAGCCGTAGGCCGACCGTCGTTCTACGGCGCATGGCTGGAAAAACATTGAGAGGATGATGATGCGACACGCACTGCTGCAGAGAGCGGGACAAAGCCTGCTGGTGTTATGGGCGGCGTTTACCCTGTCGTTTCTGCTGCTGCAGGTGCTGCCGGGCGATGCGGTGCTGATCAAGTTCCAGAATCCGGATCTGGGTCTCAGCCCGCAGCAAATTGCAGAGATGCGCCAGGCCTACGGTGCCGATAGCCCGATCTGGCAGCAGTATCTGCATACGCTGCTGGCGATGCTGCGCGGTGACTTTGGCTACTCGGTGCAGGCAGGTGTGCCGGTCAGCGATCTGCTGCGCAGCAATCTGCCCGCCACGCTGCAGCTGGCGCTGGCCGGATTTGCCGTTGCCTGCGTGGTGGCCTTCGCACTGGCGGCGCTGGCGCGACTGCCTGCGCTGCGCCTGCTGCGTACGCTATTGCAGTCGCTGCCGGCACTGTTTATTTCGCTGCCGACGTTCTGGCTTGGCATCGCGCTGATTCAGCTGTTCTCCTTTCAACTGCGCTGGATCCCGGTGATCAACCCATCGCCCCTGCAGGGGCTGATTTTGCCGGTGCTGACCGTCGCCGTGCCCATCTCCGCCCCACTGGCCCAGATTCTGCTGCGCAGCATCGATCAGGTTGGTACTCAGCCGTTTGTCGCCGTGGCCCGCGCCAAAGGTGCCAGCGCACCACACGTGCTGTGGCGCCATATCATGCGTAACGCGCTGCTGCCGGTGCTCAATGTGGCCGGTTTGCTGCTGGGGGAACTGATCGCGGGCGCGCTGATTACCGAAACCGTGTTCGGCTTAAGCGGCATCGGCCAGCTGACCCAGCAGGCGGTCAACAATCAGGATGTGGCGGTGTTACAGGCGGTGGTGATGATCTCCGCACTGGCGTTTGTACTGATCAACCTGCTGGTCGATCTGCTGATGCCGCTGTTCGACCCACGTCTGCAAACCGTAGCCGGAGGAAACTCATGAGTCTGGTCGATTACTCTACCGCACGTCAGGGACAGCCGGCCTTGCGGCGCGATCGTGCCCGTCGCCTGCAGCCCGGCTTGTGGCTGGCATGGACGGTGCTGGCGCTGGCATTTGTGGCGGCCGTGGCACCGCAGCTGTTTACCCACTATAGCCCGACCGAAGGCATTGCCGGCGCGCAGCGCTTAGCGCCGCACAGTGCGCACTGGCTCGGCACCGATCAACTCGGACGCGACCTGCTGGCGCGCATCGTCTATGGTGCCTCGCAGTCGCTCTCTGCGGCGGTCGCAGCGGTGGCGATGGGGCTCACTGGCGGAACCGCGCTGGGCGTCCTGGCCGGGGCCGTGGGCGGCCGCACTGAACAGGCGCTGATGCGACTGGTGGATGTGCTGCTTTCAATCCCGGCGCTGCTGCTGTCATTAAGCCTGCTGATCCTGCTGGGTTTTGGCACCGTGCACGCTGCGCTGGCGGTGGGCATCGCCTCGATTGCCAGTTTTGCCCGGCTGGCGCGCGGCGAAGTGGTGCGGGTACGCCGCAGTGAATATGTGGAAGCGGCTTATGGCAGTGGCGGCCGTTTCTGGCAGGTACTGTGGCGCCACATTGTCCCGAACTCGCTGACCGCGGTGATTGCCTTCGCCGCGCTGCAGTTTGGTCAGGCCATTCTGGCGCTCTCAACCCTCAGCTTTCTCGGCTATGGCACGCCGCCACCGACCCCCGAATGGGGTTTGCTGATCGCCGAAGGCCGCAACTATCTGGCTACCGCGTGGTGGCTGACTACCTTTCCCGGCGTGGTGGTGGTCGCCGTGGTGCTGGCGGCGAATCGCGTCAGCCGTCAGCTGGCAGGAGGTGACGCATGACAGCGCTATTGAATGTGGAAAACCTCAGTCTCAGCTATCGCCAGCGCGGTGTGTGGCGTGAAGTGGTGCATAACGTGAGCTTTACCCTGCAGCCGGGCGAAATGGTGGCGCTGGTCGGTGAATCCGGCTCAGGCAAAACCACCACGGCCCAGGCGATTATCGGTCTGCTGGCGGACAATGCCCGGCGCGATAGCGGTAAAATTTTGCTGAACGGCACCGATATCGCTGGCTGGTCATCCCGGCGCATGGACAGCGTGCGCGGCGTGCATATCAGCCTGGTGCCGCAGGATCCCGGTAATTCGCTTAATCCGGTGAAGACCATTGGCGATCAGGTTGGCGAGATCCTGCAGCTGCATCAGAAGCTTAGCCGGACCGCGCGCCAGCAGCGCGTGCTGGAGCTGCTGCAAAAAGTTGGACTGAGCCATCCGGAGCAGCGCCTGCATCAATATCCGCATCAGCTCTCTGGCGGGATGAAGCAGCGCGTGCTGATTGCCATCGCCCTCGCCCTGCAACCACAGTTGATCATCGCCGATGAGCCGACCAGCGCGCTGGATGTCACGGTGCAAAAGCGCATTCTCGATCTGCTCGACCAGCTGCGCCTTGAGTTCGCCACCGCCGTGCTGTTTGTCACCCACGACCTGGCGCTGGCCGCGGAACGCGCTGACCGTCTGCTGGTGTTTCGTCACGGCGAGATCCAGGAACAGGGAAGCGCAGCGACGCTGGTCAGCGCGCCACAGCATCCTTATACCCGCCAGCTGTTACAGGACGCGGTGCCTGACGTTACCGCTCTGCCTTATCCGTCCGCAGCCCGTTTTTCCACCCCGGCGATTCAGCTCAACGCCATCGATAAACAGTTTGCGCTTGGCAGGCAGCAGACGCTGACGGTGGCGAAAGCGGTCAGCCTGACGGTGCCTCGCGGCACGACGCACGCGCTGGTGGGTGAATCCGGTTCCGGCAAAACCACGCTGGCGCGCATTCTGCTTGGCTTTGAACGCGCCGATTGCGGCAAAGTGGTGATTGACGGCATTGATGCCAGCAGCCTGCGCGGCGAAGCGCTGCGTCAGCTGCGGCGCAAAATCCAGTTTGTATACCAGAATCCGTTCGCCTCGCTCGATCCGCGCCAGACGCTGTTTAACATCATTGAAGAACCGCTGCGCAACTTTGACTCGCTCAGCGCCGCCGCGCGCCAGCAGCGGGTGCACGAGGTGGCGCAGCGCGTGGCACTGCCGCTGGATCTGCTGACGCGCAAGCCGCGCGAGCTGTCCGGCGGCCAGCGTCAGCGCGTCGCCATCGCACGGGCGTTGATCCCGCAACCGGCGATCCTGGTGCTGGATGAGGCAACGTCAGCACTGGACGTCACGGTGCAGGCGCAGATTCTGCAGCTGCTGCAACAGTTGCAGCGCGAGCTGGGCCTCACCTATCTGTTTATCACCCACGATTTGGCCACCGTACGACGACTGGCACACAGCGTTACCGTGCTGCGCGCCGGCGAAGTGGTTGAACAAGGTGACACCGTCACACTGTTCAATGCGCCGCAGCATCCCTACACCCGCGCGTTGATTGACGCCATTCCGGTTTTCCGTCCGCTGATTAAGGAGTCTGCATGACGCGCAAACGCATCGGTTTTTTTACCCGCCTGCTCGACGACACCACGGCGCAACAGCGCTACCGGCTGGCGACGGAACAAATTCAGCACGCTGAACGCTGCGGATTTGACAGTGCCTGGATCGCGCAGCACCACTTTCATGAAAAGGAAGGCGGGCTGCCCTCGCCGCTGGTGTTTCTTGCCCACGTGGCCGCGCACACCCGTCATATCCGCCTCGGCACCGGCATCATCACCCTGCCGCTGGAAAATGCCCTGCGCGTGGCCGAAGACGCGGCGGTGCTGGATCTGCTGAGCGACGGACGCCTGGAAATTGGGCTCGGCTCCGGCGGCACGCCAACCTCATTTTTGCCGTTTGGCCTGACCAGCGAACAGCGCGCCGGCGTGTTTGCCGACCAGTTGCATACGCTGCTCAGCGCGTGGCGCGGCGACACGCTGGCCCATCCGGACAATCATCTCTATCCGCCGGCGCCCACGCTGGCGCAGCGCGTGTGGATCGCCACCTTTTCCGTTGCAGGCGCGACGCGTGCCGGCCAGGCCGGTCACGGGCTGATGTTATCGCGCACCCAGCCGCGGCCGGCGGGTCAGCCGGACCTGTCGCTGCAGCAGCTGCAAAACCCGATGATCGATGCTTATCTCGCGGCGCTGCCGTCGGGCGTGGCGCCCCGCATCCTGGCTTCACGCACCGCGTTTGTTGCCGACTCGAACGACTACGCGCGCCGCCTTGCCGCGCCCGGTCTGCAACGCCAGGCAGAGCAGTTTCGCAAGGCGGGCCACGACATCACCGGCAGCACTCTGGAGAGCCACGCGCGCCAGCTCGATGCACATATCGGCGATGCGGACGCGGTGCTGGCTTCGCTGCTGGCCGACAGCACGCTGACGCGCGCCACCGACATCACCTTCCAGGTGCACTCTATCGATCCGCCGCACGCCGATACGCTGCGTTCGGTGGCGTTAATTGCTGAACATATTGCCCCCACGCTGCGTGCGCTGGGGACCGCTTAACAGGAGAAAACCATGTCTCAGGCTACAGATTTACTGGCGGCGCTGGCCGATATCGACCCGGCGGCGCAACTGGCAGAGGCGCGCAGCGTGCGTCAGGCCGCGACCCGACACGCACAGGGCAGCTATGAGGTGCTGTTTGGCCAGGATGACGACGATTTCCCGCTGGCGCAGCGTTACGCGCTCGCCGGGCAGGTCGCGGGCTGGCACGGCGTCACATCATTGCAGGCACACTATCAGCAGCAATCCAGCGAAACCCCGACAGATACGCGCTTTGCCGCCGGTCGCGCCTTTGCTGAACTGCTGAGCCTGCATCCGGTCGACGCCACACCGCAACAACTGACCACGCTGCGCCATGCCGGCTGGACGCCACGCGGCATCGTCACGCTGGCGCAGCTGGTGGGATTTGTCAGCTTTCAGAGTCGCCTGCTGACCGGCCTGCGCCTGCTGAGCGGTGAAGCATCGCGCGCGCAGCCGCATGCGGTGGCCGGCAAATGGCATAGCGCCCCGCTCACGGCCAGCGGTCAGACTGCGCTCACCGCATTTACCCAGCAGGAGCTGGGCTGGGAGCCGTGGCTGGCAGCCAAACCGCTCAGCGAGTTTACAGCGGAAGAACAGGCGACGCTGGCAAAAAACGGTCATAGCGAGTCCGACTATTTCCGTCTGCTGGCGCGCAATCTGCCGCTGCTGGAACAACGCACGCTGACGGATAAAGGCATCTTTTATACGCCGGGCGGTTTGCCTCGCGCCGAGCGTGAACTGGCGGCTACGGTAGTGAGTAAAGTCAACGGCTGCATTTACTGCGCGTCCGTGCATGCCCGCAAAGCCAGTCAGCTGTCAAAAGATGAGACTGCGGTGCAGAAACTCCTGAATGTCGCGCCGGGTGCCGAGCTGGCACACGGCCAGTCCGTGCGCTGGGCGGCGATTATCGATTTTGTCGCCACCTTATCGCTAACCCCGGTCGCCAGCAGCCAGACCCAGCTGCAGGCGCTGCGCGAGCAAGGACTGGATACGCTGCAGCTGCTGGACCTGATCCAGTCCGCCGCATTTTTTGCCTGGGCCAACCGCCTGATGCTAACGCTGGGCGAACCTTTCTTACCTGAACAGCCGCAGGGATGACCATGACACACACGTTATCTGCCACACCGGCAGCGTTTACTGACCATTTTTATATCACCATTCACGGCAAAGGCGCTCACGCTGCACGTCCGCATGAGGGCATCGACAGTATCGTTACCGGCAGCCACATCGTCAGCGCGCTGGCGGCCGCCGGCCTGGATGTCACCCGCTTTCAGGGTGGCAACAGCTGGAACGTGCTGCCGCCAGAGGTCGTCGTGGAAGGCGTGCTGCACAGCGAGGATGCCAGTGCGCGCCAGCGATCATCGGCGCAGGCCGCGACGCTGGTCAGCCATATTGCCCGGGCGTTCGGCGCCGAAGCGCAGCTCGCCTGGCAACCGCAACGCGAAGCCGAACGCAGCGCGACACCGCGGTCATCGTAATGATGCGAACCAGGAGGCAGATAATGGCGATACCGGTACCCGTTCCACAGCTCGATCATGCAGTGATCAATGTTGCCGATCGGCTGGATGATGCCAGCGCGCTGTATCGCCGGCTCGGTTTCCAGCTCACGCCACGCGGCCATCACTCGCTGGGTTCCAGTAATCATCTGGCGGTGTTTGGTGATAATTATCTGGAACTGCTGGGCTATGAAGCCGGGCGTGCGCACCGGCGTCAGGATATCTGGCAGGCTCCGGCGGGCCTGAGCGGTCTGGTATGGAAAACCGGCGATGCCGATGCGGTGTGGCGCTATCTGGAAAGTCAGGGTATTGATGGCGATCCCGCCGCCAGTTTTTACCGGCCGGTGCAGTTGCCGGATGGCAGCGCACAGCAGGCGCGTTTTCGCACCGTTCGCCTGCGCCCCGCTCTGGTGCCAAATGGACGCAGTTTTTTCTGCCAGCATGAGACACCGCAGGCGGTCTGGCAGCCAGTGTGGCAGCAGCATCCCAACGCGGTGACCGATATTATTGAGTTTGTGGTGGTGGCCCAGGATCCGGCAGCCGCCGCGCTGCCCTACAGTCGTTTATTTGGTGCCGATAAGCTCACCGCCTGCCAGCAGGGCGCGTTTGTGCTGAAAGCGGGCGTGGCCACCGTGCGCTTTGCCGCTGCGCACTATGTGACGCAGCGCTTTACCGGCCTGCCGCCCGATTATGACGGCAGTGCGCGTATGGCCGCGCTGACGCTGCGCAGCAGCGACTTACGCAGGGTGAAAGCCAGCCTGCTGCTGGGCGATGTGCCTTTTCGCGAAGAGTCGGATGCCATCGTGGTCAGCGCGGAACAGGCCAGCGGCGTGGCGCTGCGGTTTCAGCTATGAAAGCATTGTCGGAGTAGATTGCCTGCTGACGACCTGGCAAGCGAACCAGATCTTAATCTCATCGCTTACTGTAGAAATAGAAACACGACAACAGGCCGTTATTAAAACGGCCTGTTGCAATGACTATGACGCCTGATTTGCAGCGTATAATTTATTATTTATACACTGTTGCCGTACCCTGTATTTTCTTGCCTTCTTTTCCGGAAGTGATCACAAAATATTTACCCCCCATCTCATCGGCCTTTTTCGAGATTTCAGCCATGGCCTCTGCCGGTGAACTGTATTCATTATTGGTACTAACCTTACCAACTTCCTGATACTGCTTAGCCTCTTCTTTAGTAATCTCCTGCGCTGCCAGAGCCGATATAGAGAAAGTTGACGCCACCAGCAATGACATTATTGCTACCGTAATTTTTTTCATAAATCACCCCAGATTAATTGATTCCATCCCGTTCCGGATGGCCTTTTAAGGCTTAGGTGAGCCATAATAATAACGCAAACCTGAACGCTGAAAAATATGACCCGCCTCGTAAAAAATAACCAGGCACTTTCAGTGCACAAAAAAATAATTCAGATATTACAATAGATTAAGTTATTTTAAGCTTATTCAAAATAAGAAATACCTTAGCCAAAATGCGGAGCAGTGCGATACAGCAGAAAAAAATCACTCTGCTGATCACATTTTTAAAATAGCACTTGGCATTCCAGTTATGAGCCGCTATGGTTGCTACATAACCAGATACACAGCCTGCTCATTTTTTGCATTTTTATACCTTGGTTACTTATACCCTCTCGCACACCGCATATTTTTCGCCTGCACGCAGCCTGCGTGCAACGGGCCACGCTTTAATAAAAATTATTTAAAATCACAGATAATCAGACTGACTGAGCACCGCCATTCCGCACCGGGAAATAGCTATCAAAAAGATGCGTTTATTCATCTGCCGTCCTTTCAGGGTAAGGAGGAAATAACCGTCTGCGCAGCACTTATTCGGTCGGAAAAATTCTGACCTGGTCGGAATACAATTATCGGAGTGCAGAAATGTCCAGATTACCTTTTAGCAAGTCACTATTAGCGTCCATGCTATCTGTGGCCTGCTGTTCCTGGAGCGCCCATGCGGCTCCTCAATCCCCGACGCCCTCTACCGCGCCCGAGCAAAATTCGGGCAAGCCTAACATCGTGGTGATTTTTGGCGATGACATTGGCTACTGGAACATCAGTTCCTATAACCAGGGCACCATGGGATACAAAACGCCCAACATCGACAGTATTGCCGCCGAGGGCGCCAAATTCACCTCGTATTACGCCGAGCAAAGCTCCACCGCCGGACGCTCGTCGTTTATCACCGGGCAGATGCCGTTCCGCACCGGCATGAGTAAAGTCGGTATGCCAGGTGCGCCGCAGGGCCTGCAGAAAGAAGATCCGACCATCGCCTCGATCCTGAAACAGCTCGGCTATGCCACCGGTCAGTTTGGTAAAAACCATCTGGGCGATCGCAATGAATTCCTGCCTACCGCGCACGGTTTCGACGAGTTCTTTGGCAATCTGTATCACCTGAACGCCGAAGAAGAACCGGAGAACCCGGACTATCCGAAAGATCCTGAGTACCGTAAACAGTTCGGTCCGCGCGGCGTCATTAAAGCCAGCGCGGATGGCAAGGTTGAAGATACCGGGCCACTGAACGTGAAACGTATGGGCACGGTGGATGAAGAGTTCCTCGCCGCCAACAACGATTTCATGGAGCGTCAGGTCAAAGCGGGCAAACCGTTTTTTACCTGGTTCAACACCACGCGCATGCACAACAAAACGCACATTAAACCGCAGGATCAGGGCGTGACCGGCCTCGGCGACTACGCAGACGGCATGGTTGAGCACGATAAAATGATCGGCGAGGTGCTGAAGAAAATCAAAGATCTGGGTATCGAAGATAACACCATCGTGATTTACACCACCGACAACGGTCCGATGATCGCCACCTGGCCTGATTCCGGCATGACGCCATTCCGTGGCGAGAAAAATACCGGCTGGGAGGGCGGGTTCCGCGTACCCGCGATGATCAAATGGCCGGGGCATATTAAGCCCGGCACGATGATCAACGATATTTTCGGCAGCAACGACTGGTTCCCGACGCTGGTTGCCGCAGCGGGCGTGCCGGATATCAAACAGCAGCTGCTGAAAGGCTATAAGACCAGCGCCATGACCTACAAAGTGCATCTGGACGGTTATAACCAGCTGGATTTCCTGCAGGGCAAAGGGCCCGACCAGCGTAATGAGTTCTTCTACTGGAGCGATGACGGCGATCTGTTAGCGATGCGCTACGGTCGCTGGAAAGCCCATTTCATGATTCAGGAACACACCGGCCTCGACCTGTGGAAATATCCGTTCGTTAAACTGCGCACGCCACTGATCTTCGACCTGGAGATCGACCCGCTGGAGCGCGGTGACAGCGGTATGGATTACAACCACTGGTTCTATGACCGTCTGTTCCTGCTGGGTGGCGCGCAGAAATATGCCGCAGAAATGCTGCAAAGCTTCAAAGAGTTCCCGCCTCGTCAGAAACCCGGCTCTTTCACCGTTTCGGATGTGCAGAAACTGATTGACGAAGGCAGCCCGGCCACCAACTGAGTTATCACTCACAGCCGGGCACGCCGTGCCCGGTATTCGGAGGCATTGATGAAATACAGCACCACACTGCCGGTTCGCCCGTTGCCCTCGGCGGAAAAATACAACGGCATCGGCCCGGCGTATAAACGCCGCTTTCACGTAATGGCCAAACCCACCGGCTCGCGCTGCAATATTGACTGCAACTACTGTTTTTACCTGCATAAAGAGCAGCTGCTGCAGCAGGATCATCACAGCGGCATGTCCGATGAAGTGCTGGAGAACTATATTCGCCAGTACATTGATAGTCAGGATGGCGATCGGGTGGTGTTCTCGTGGCAAGGCGGTGAACCGACGCTGATGGGGTTGCCGTGGTTCGAAAAGGTGGTGGCGCTGCAGCAAAAGTATCAGAAGCCAGGACAACGCATCGAGAATGATCTGCAAACCAATGGCATCCTGCTGAACGATAGCTGGGCGCGCTTTCTGAAGCAGCATCACTTTCTGGTCGGGCTGTCGATTGATGGCCCGCGCGAGTTGCACGATCGCTATCGCGTAACACGCAGCGGTAAACCGACTTTCGACAAAGTGATGGCGGGTGTGGCGGCGCTGCAACGCCACGGCGTGCCGTTCAACGCGCTGGTCACGGTCAACCGGACCAATGCACGCTTTCCGCTGCAGGTGTACCGCTTTCTCACGCGCGAACTGGGCGCGACCTATCTGCAATTCAATCCCTGCGTTGAGCCGGTCGATTTTACTCAAACCGCGCCGCAGTTCTGGCGCGATGACAGCATCCCGGTGAGCGGTTCCCGCCGCGCGCGGCCGGGCGATCTCGACTCGGTGGTGACCGACTGGTCGGTCGATCCCGATGACTGGGGACGCTTTCTCATCGCCGTGTTTGAGGAGTGGGTCAACAACGATTTAGGGCGCGTGCAGGTTAACCTGTTTGAAACGGCAGTGGCGCAAACCCTGGGCCTGCCGGGCCAGATCTGCGTGACTTCAGAGTTCTGCGGCAAGGGCCTCGCCATTGAAAAAAACGGTGATGTCTATGCCTGCGATCACTACGTCTATCCGGAGTATCAGTTGGGCAATATTGCCAACACTAAACTGGCGCACCTGGCGTTTTCCGAACGGCAAAAAGCGTTTGGCCTCGGGAAACGCGACACCCTGCCCGCCGTCTGCAAACGCTGTCCTTACCTCAAATTATGCTGGGGCGAATGCCCGAAAAACCGCATCGTGCGCAGCGCAGAGGGTGAACCCGGCCTTAACTATCTCTGTCCCGGCATCAAAGCGTTTTTTTCCTATGCTCAGCCGATCCTGGTAGGTATCGCCACGCTGCTTGAGCGGGAAAAACAGGGAGTGACGCAATGACCCTGCGGCAACGGTTTCTCGACCTGGAAGCGAGCATGAACCAGCAGGTGCTGGGTCAGCCAGAGCTGGTGCGCATGCTGATTATCGCGCTGCTGTGCGACGGCCACGTTCTGCTGGAAGGACTGCCCGGACTGGCCAAAACCCGTGCGGTGCGTGAGCTGGCGCGCCACATTGAAGGCGACTTCAGCCGTATTCAGTTCACACCGGATCTGCTGCCCTCGGATATCACCGGCAGCGAAATTTATCAGCAACACGCCACGCGTGAAGAGGAGCAGTTTCGTTTCCGGCCAGGCCCGGTGTTCGGCAACCTGATTCTGGCCGATGAGATCAACCGCGCCTCGGCCCGCGTGCAGTCGGCGTTGCTGGAAGCCATGGAGGAGCGTCATGTCACGGTGGCGGGCAACAGCTGGCCGCTGCCCGGCGTATTTATGGTGCTGGCGACGCAAAACCCGGTTGATCAGGAAGGCACCTGGCCTCTGCCGGAAGCGCAGCTGGATCGCTTCCTGATGAAAGTGCTGGTGCACTATCCCTCGAAAGAGAATGAACAGCGCGTGATGCAGCTGGTGCGCGCCGAACAGCAGGCAAAATATCGCGAACAGGACACCTCTGCCGTCAGCGCCGCTGCGCCGCCGCCGGTGAAAATCAGCCAGGCGGATATGGGTTGCTGCTGGCAGGCCATCTCCGACATTTACGTCGCGCCCACGGTGGAAGATTACATCGTCTCGCTGGTGGAAATGACGCGCCAGCCGCAGCAGGTCAGCGACACCTTTGCCAGTTATGTGGCGCTGGGTATCAGCCCGCGCGGCACGCTGGCACTGGACCGCGCCGGGCGCGCGCAGGCGTGGCTCGAAGGGCGTGATGCGGTGTTGCCGGACGATATTCAGCGCATTGCCCCGGCCGTGCTGCGGCATCGTCTGCTGCTGAGTTATCAGGCCAGCGCCGACCAGGTGACCGCCGATGACGTGGTGCGCATGCTGCTGGATGCGGTGGTCGCATGACGGATACCGCACTGGCCGTCACCCTGCCCGGCCTGCTGGCGCTGGCGGGTGCAGCGCAGCAGCTGCGCAATCCGCCGGCTCAGCTGCCACCCGGCGCGATGGCCGGCGAGCGCGTGTCGCGTCAGCAGGGACGCGGACTCAATTTTGACAGCCTGCGCCGCTATCAGCCGGGCGATGATGTGCGGCTGATCGACTGGCAGGCCACCGCGCGTCTGCGCACACCCTGGGTGCGCTTGTATAACGAAGAGCGCGAGCGGCCGGTATTTCTGCTGGTTGATCAGCGCCTGGATATGTATTTCGCCACACGCGGGCACACCAAATCGGTCGCCGCCGCCCATCTGGCAGCGCTGCTGGCGTGGCGTAGCTGGCACGATGGCGATCGTCTCGGGGCCGCCGTGTTCAGCGATGATTCCCTGAGATTGCAGCGCTGCCGCTCGCCGAAACTCGCCCTGGCGCCGTGCCTGAACGACCTGCATCAAATGAATAATCAGCTGCCGGCGCGCTATCCGCAGGAGCCCGCCAGCAGTCTGCCACTCCATCAGGTGCTGCAACGTATCCGCGCTCAGGTGCCTGCCGGAAGCTGGCTGGCACTGATCAGCGATTTCCACGATCTTGACGCTCAGAGTGACGCGCTGCTGGCGGCGCTGGCGCGCCGGTGTGATATCACCGCCTTTGTGCTGCTCGACGATCTGCATCTGCGGCTTCCGCATCAGGGCTATCTCGCCGCGCATTACCAGCATCAGCACGTTACGCTGCCGCTTTCGCCCGCGTTGCGTCAGCAGATTAGCGAGCGGGTCACCGCCCGGCTGGCACAGCAGCAGACGCGACTGCTGCGGCTCGGCATCCGCGTGCAGCACATTGTGGTGAGTGAACCGTTATTGCGTCAGCTGACGCAGGGAGACGAGCATG
>Ga0308166_1002626_pt1 | contig 16271 bp, 19 predicted proteins | sample PhyCR2_2_FD_202137 | JGI IMG/M metagenome (GOLD analysis project Ga0308166, IMG submission 202137) | Phyllosphere microbial communities from UC Gill Tract Community Farm, Albany, California, United States - DLSLCC.R2 | ecosystem: Host-associated > Plants > Phyllosphere > Unclassified | place... | reverse complement strand
TCCAGCACCGCCTGGCGTTGGCGTTCGCTGAGTTTTTCCAGTCCCGCGAACCATTTCCTGAAGCTGCCTGTCTTCATCGCGCCCTCCGGCGTCCGAACGGTATATGGCTCAGACAGCCTCGAAGCGGAACAGTTCAGTTAACCCAACAGGTAACGGTGACAGCGCCAAATAAAAACGGCGCGTATTGCACGCGCCGTCTCGAAAGGTGACCGCGCTCAGCGGCGCTTGGCCTCGTCGATCGGGTCGTCGTCGGTCGGGATGATGCTGACCGGCTTGCCCTTGGCGCGCTGCAGGACGTACACCGCATAGCCCGACAGGCCGTACAGCACGAAGATCGGCCACAGCACCTTGGTCGGGTCGCTCGCCACCAGGGCGAACGCCAGCACGATCAGGAACACGACGATGAAGGGCACCGACTTGCGGAAATTCACGTCCTTGAAGCTGTAGAACGGCACGTTCGAGACCATGGTCAGGCCGGCGAACACGGCGATGCACCAGCTCACCCAGTCGACCTGGCGCGCGCTGATGTTGATGTCGGGATCGGTCATGAACATGATGAAGCCGACCACCAGGGCCGCTGCCGCCGGGCTGGGCAAACCCTGGAAGAAGCGTTTATCCACGACCTCGATGTTGGTGTTGAAGCGGGCCAGGCGCAGCGCCGCGCCGGCGCAGTAGACGAAGGCCGCGATCCAGCCGAGCTTGCCCAGGCCGCGCAGCGACCATTCATAGATCACCAGGGCCGGCGCCGCGCCGAACGACACCATGTCGGACAGGGAATCGTACTGGGCGCCGAATTCGGACTGGGTATTCGTCAGGCGCGCCACGCGCCCGTCCAGGCCGTCGAGCACCATGGCCACGAACACCGCCCAGCAGGCGTAGTCGAAACGCTGGTTCATGGCCATCACGATCGCATAGAAACCGCAGAACAGGGCGCCGGTGGTAAACGCGTTCGGCAGCAGGTAAATGCCGCGCCCGCGCTGCCCTTGCCTGTCCTCGGCCCGGCGGCCGAAGCGCCTGAGGCGGGAGAATCGTGGCGCGCGCGGCGCCCCTCCGTTTTTTTTGCGTCGTGGGAAGGCTGGCATAGTTATCCGTATTCAAGGCTGCGCGATCGAGCGCCGTTCCCTGCATTATAGAGGCGAGGAAGGCTTGTTAGCGAACGGATACTATTGGGAACTTATCCAGACAGGCGGCCGACCCGGCCGGCGCGCCTGCCGCGCTGGCGTTTACTTGAACTTCACCTTGCCCACCAGGCGCATCTGCAGCGTGGTTTCGCCCGGTTCGAAGCTCGGCTCCGGCATTTCGCTGGCCACGTCGCGCTTGGCGCGCGACATCATCATCGGCGCCGCCGCTTCCTGCTGCACGTAGTTGCCCGAGCCTTCGAAGTCGACCACGTCCAGGGTTGCGTCGCCCGGCTGGCGGCCCATGGCGCGCGCGATCGAGACGATGCGCTCGTTCAGGTTGCGGTAGGTTTCGGCGATGCGCTGGTCATCCAGGCGCTTTTCCAGGGCCGGGCTGAGGCCGAAGCTGATGTTGTTGATCGACAGGACCTTCTGGGCCGAGGCGACGGTCTTCTCCAGCGTGGCCAGGTTGGTGGTCTTGACTTCCAGGTACTGGCCGACGCGCCAGCCGATCGGCACCGGCTGCGCCGGGGTGCGGCCCGCAGGCAGCGGCTGCACCGGCGGCTCCGGGTAGACCGGGTAGGTGAAATAGCCCATGGTCTTGAGCTCGGCCTTCGGATCGGCGCGGCGCACGATCTCGGTGCCCTCCTTCATCTTGCGGTTGACGCGGGCGGCGGCGGCCTGCTTGTCCTTGTCGTGCTCTTCCACGATGAAGCTGACGGTGGCCTGGTCGTTGGCGGCCCGTACTTCGCCGGTGGCGGGGACGACCACAACCGTGCCGCCGGTAGACGGCATGCTGGTCGGCGGCGCGGTCTGCGCCTGCACGTGGGACGCCATCATCAGGCTGGCCAGGAGGAGCATTTTTGGAAGGGACATTGGTTTTCTCCTATAAGAATGCATGTGTGCATTACTTATACGATACCGTCCCGTTCCTAAATAGAGTGATTTTGTAATGGAAAGTTGCAAAGTCGGGAAATGCGGAGCGCGCATGCCGGTAACGCATACGCGGTTCGGAACGCTGACCGTACGGTGGGCACCCCGTGCCCACGCGGTTACGTGCGTTTCCTTGCACCCGTGGAGGTGACCGTCCGCTCGCGAACTCGGTAACGGCCGCGGGAGGGCAAATCAGCGTCCGGGCCGTCGCTCACATCGCGAGCGAGTCGGGACAGCCAACGGTGCAAGGAAACGTGCGTACCGCGTGGGCACGGAGTGCCCACCGTACGGTTGATTGCAACACGCCAGCCCAAGCCAACGGGTTGCACTCGCCGCTTAGTTCTTCGACTGATCCACCAGCTTGTTCTTCGCAATCCACGGCATCATCGCGCGCAGCTTGGCGCCGACTTCCTCGATCTGGTGCTCGCTCGTCAGGCGGCGGCGCGAGATCAGGGTCGGGGCGCCGGCCTTGTTCTCCAAGATGAAGCTCTTCGCGTACTCGCCGGTCTGGATGTCCTTCAGGCACTGGCGCATCGCGTCCTTGGTGGCCGAGGTGACGACCTTCGGACCGGTCACGTACTCGCCATACTCCGCGTTGTTCGAGATCGAGTAGTTCATGTTGGCGATGCCGCCTTCGTAGATCAGGTCGACGATCAGCTTGAGTTCGTGCAGGCACTCGAAGTAGGCCATTTCCGGTGCGTAGCCCGCTTCCACCAGGGTTTCGAAGCCAGCCTTGATCAGCTCGACGGTACCGCCGCACAGCACGGCCTGCTCGCCGAAGAGGTCGGTCTCGGTCTCTTCGCGGAAGTTGGTTTCGATGATGCCGGCGCGGCCGCCGCCGTTGGCCATCGCGTACGACAGGGCGATGTCGCGCGCCGCGCCCGATTTGTCCTGGTAGACCGCGACCAGGTGCGGCACGCCGCCACCCTGGCGGTAGGTGCCGCGCACGGTGTGGCCCGGGGCCTTCGGGGCGATCATGATGACGTCGAGGTCGGCGCGCGGCACCACCTGCCCATAATGCACGTTGAAGCCGTGGGCAAAGGCGAGTACCGCGCCCTGCTTGGCGTTCGGCTCGACGTTTTCCTTGTAGACCTGGGCGATGTTCTCGTCCGGCAGCAGGATCATGATGACGTCGGCGTTCTTCACGGCTTCGTCGACTTCGGCGACCTTCAGGCCGGCTTGCTCGACCTTGTTCCAGGAGGCGCCGCCGCGGCGCAGGCCGACGGTGACGTTGACGCCGGATTCGGACAGGTTTTGCGCGTGGGCGTGGCCTTGCGAGCCGTAGCCGATGATGGCGACGTTTTTACCCTTGATGAGGGAGAGGTCGCAGTCCTTGTCGTAGAAAACTTTCATTTTTTGGTGTCCTGTATGTTTTGGGTTGTTTGCCGTGGCGTGAGCCGGCGATTATTCGTTTGTGAGGCCGCAGGGTGATCGTCGTTCCGCGTGGGCACGTTCGTGTTTGAAGCCACTGGCCTCAAACACCCCACCCTACGGATCGCGACGTCGATCGAGCCGGAGGCTGTTCAGACCTTCAGGATCCGTTCGCCGCGGCCGATGCCGGAACCGCCGGTGCGGACGGTCTCGAGGATGGAGCTGCGGTCGATGGCGTCGATGAAGGCGTCGAGCTTGCTCTTGGCGCCGGTCAGTTCGATCGTGTAGGTCTTTTCCGTGACGTCGATGATGCGGCCGCGGAAGATGTCGGCGGTGCGCTTGAGTTCCTCGCGCTCCTTGCCGACCGCCCTCACCTTGATCAGCATGAGCTCGCGCTCGATGTGCTGGCCCTCCGTCAGGTCGACCACCTTCACCACCTCGATCAGGCGGTTCAGGTGCTTGGTGATCTGCTCGATGATGTCGTCCGAGCCGCTGGTGACGACGGTCATGCGCGACAGGGTCGCGTCTTCCGTCGGCGCCACGGTCAGGGTTTCGATGTTGTAGCCGCGTGCGGAAAACAGCCCGACCACGCGCGACAGCGCGCCCGCTTCGTTCTCCAGAAGAACCGAGATGATGTGTCTCATTACAGGTCCTCCGAGCCGAGCAGCATTTCAGACAGGCCCTTGCCCGCCTTGACCATCGGCCAGACGTTCTCGCTCTGGTCGGTGATGAAGTTCATGAACACGAGTCTATCCTTCATGCCGAAGGCTTCGACCAGCGCGCCCTCGACGTCGCCCGGCTTCTCGATGCGCATGCCGACGTGGCCATAGGCCTCGGCCAGCTTCTCGAAGTCCGGCAGAGAGTCCATATAGGACTCGGAATAGCGCGAACCGTAGTCGATCTGCTGCCACTGGCGCACCATGCCCAGGAAGCGGTTGTTGAGCAGGATGATCTTCGGCGTCAGGTGGTACTGCTTGCAGGTGGCAAGCTCCTGGATGCACATCTGGATCGAGCCTTCGCCGGTGACGCAGGCGACGGTGGCGTCGGGATTGGCCATCTGCACGCCCATCGCGTACGGCAGGCCGACGCCCATCGTGCCCAGGCCGCCGGAATTGATCCAGCGGCGCGGCTTGTCGAAGGGGTAGTACTGGGCCGCCCACATCTGGTGCTGGCCGACGTCGGAGGTGATGAAGGCGTCGCCTTTCGTCACCTGCCAGAGTTTTTCCACGACCGACTGTGGCTTGATGACGAGGTCGGAGTCCTCGTACTTCAGGCAGTTGCGGCCGCGCCATTCGTCGATCTGCTTCCACCAGTTGCGCAGCGCGTCCGGGTTGCTCCGCACCCCGGCGGTGTCGAGCTGAGCCAGGAATTCGGTCAGCACGTCCTTGACGTTGCCGACGATCGGAATGTCGACCTTGACCCGCTTCGAAATCGACGAGGGATCGATGTCGATGTGGATGATCTTGCGCGGATGGCTGGCGAAGTGCTTCGGGTTGCCGATCACGCGGTCGTCGAAACGGGCGCCGATGGCGATCAGGACGTCGCAATGCTGCATCGCCATGTTCGCTTCGTAGGTGCCGTGCATGCCGGGCATGCCGACGAAGTGCTCGCTGCTCGAACGCGAGCCGCCCAGGCCCATCAGGGTGTTGGTGACCGGGGCGCCGAGCTTCTCGACCAGGCGGTTCAGTTCGGGCGAGGCATTCGCCAGGATCACGCCGCCGCCCGCGTAGATCATCGGGCGCTCGGCCTGCTGCAGCAGCTGCACGGCCTTGCGGATCTGGCCGGCATGGCCCTTGTCGACCGGCTTGTACGAGCGCATCTCGATTTCGCGCGGGTAGTCGTAGGCGCACTTGTGCATCGAGATGTCCTTCGGGATATCGACCAGCACGGGACCGGGACGGCCGGTGCGGGCGATGAAGAAGGCTTTCTTGATGGTGGTGGCCAGTTCGCGCACATCCTTGACCAGGAAGTTGTGCTTGACCACGGGGCGGGTGATGCCGACCGTGTCGCATTCCTGGAAGGCATCCTGGCCGATCGCGTGGCTCGGCACCTGGCCGGAAATCACGACCATCGGGATCGAATCCATGTAGGCGGTGGACAGGCCGGTGACGGCATTCGTCACGCCCGGACCGGAGGTCACGATGGCGACGCCGACGGTGTTGGAGCTGCGCGAATAGGCATCGGCCGCGTGCACGGCTGCCTGCTCGTGGCGGACCAGGACGTGCTGGAACTTGTCCTGGTTGAAGATGGCGTCGTAGATATACAGGACTGCGCCGCCGGGGTAACCGAAGACGTGCTTGACGCCCTCCTCGGCAAGACAACGGACGACGATTTCAGCGCCGGTGATCGTACTGGACGGGTGTCCGGATCCCTGGGCTGGTGCTTCGTTATTCATGAATCGTTCCTTTCAAGACCCATAGGGAGATTGATCGGATGCTCGTTCCTAACGAAATACGGTTTGCCCCACAGCGCTCCAGCTTCCCTTCTTTCTGCGCGCACGACGTTCCATCCGGGTATCGGCAGATACCTTTCATGACGGCGCGAAACGCAACTCGTTTGGCGGAGTGTCTGTAGCGGCTCGCCGCATCTCTCGCGCTTGTGGCGCGGGTTGGAGCAAACTGCCTACAAATGAAAGCGTGTCAGCCAGTTGGACCTTGTGTGTCGAACAGGATGACCATGAAGCTTCGGGGGTGCAAAGCGTAAGGAACACCTTACTGCGTTGCACCATTTTGGTCAAGATAAAAAGAAAGAAACAATTTTCCGAGTAGCAGATGTGCTCGGTTGTGGAAACGGCCGCACCGGGGTGGTGCGCCGCGGGGCAACCAGCGCTGCATTTTCCAGCGCTGTACCCTCACCCGTTCCGAGGGCTGGACTGAGCAATTCCAGTGCATGCTCGGTGGTTTTTTGCTAGGATTCGACAATTTTCCATAAAGCACAGGCCAAGTACCTGCGCGCACCACCCCTCTCATCGCATGGCGACAGACAAAGAACTCAACGACTTCCTCGAGAATGTCGAACGGCGCGCCTTCAAGCAAGCCGTGTACGCCGTGCGCAAGGACGAGGCCGCGCTCGACATCGTGCAGGACGCGATGATCAAGCTCGCCGAAAAATACGGCGACAAGCCGCCCGCCGAACTGCCGATGCTGTTCCAGCGCATCCTGCAGAACACCATCCTCGACTACTTCCGGCGCGAGAAGGTGCGCAACACCTGGGTCAGCCTGTTCTCGGGCTTCGGCCGCAAGGATGAGGGCGAAGAGGACTTTGATATACTCAATTCGTACGAGGCGGAAGAAGGGTCGGCCGCGGCCGAGTCGAGCATGGACCAGGTCGAGCGGGCACAAACCTTGCGCCTGATCGAAGCGGAAGTACAAAAGCTCCCAACGCGTCAACGCGAAGCCTTCCTTATGCGTTACTGGCAGGATATGGACGTGGCCGAAACGGCCTTAGCGATGGGCTGTTCCGAGGGCAGCGTCAAAACGCACTGCTCGCGCGCGACGCATGCGCTTGCCGATGCCCTGCGGGCCAAGGGAATTAAACTATGAATACCGACGACATCAACCTGGCGTACAAGCTGCGCCACGCCTTGAACGAGAATCTCGACGCGCTGCCGGCTTCCACCACCGAGCGCCTGGCCGCCGCGCGCGCGCTGGCGCTGTCGCGCAAGAAGCCCGATGCAGCAAGCAGCGCGCCGTTTGTGAAAAAAGACTGGCGCCGCAGCTGGTTCGATGTCGATACCCTGTTCTCCGGCGCAGGGCTGGGCCGTCTCGCGGTCGCGGTACCGCTGCTGGCCCTGGTCGTCGGCCTGGGCGGCGTGTACCAGTACGAACAACAGCAGCAGATCGCCGAACTGGCCGAGCTCGACGCGGCCGTGCTGGCCGACGAGCTGCCGCTGACCGCCTACCTCGACCACGGCTTCAATGCCTACGTGGAGTCGCAACAGCGCCGCCAATGACGACACGCACCTCCAAACCCCGCCGCGCCTGGATTGCAGCCGCAGCGGTGGCGGTGGCCGTCATCGCGGCCTGGGCCATTACCGACAGGTGGAGCTTCGTCGCGCCCGACGCGGCGTCCGTCGGCAGCCCGGCGAGCAGCGGCGCCGATCCGCATGCCGGCAAGGGCGGCCCGCTCATCCTCGACAAACCCCTGTGGCGCGACCTGACGCGCGCCCAGCAGCTGGCGCTGGTGCCGCTGCAGGCCGAATGGGACGCGATGGACGGCGCGCGCAAGCGCAAGTGGCTGGAAATGTCGCGCCGCTTCGCGTCGATGAACCCGGACGAACAGGGGCGCGTGCACGAGCGCATGCGCCAGTGGATCCGCCTGACGCCGGAAGAGCGCAACCTGGCGCGCGAAAACTACAGCAAGGTACGCAAACTGGCGCCGGGCGAAAAGGCCGCCAGCTGGGAAAGCTACAAGCAGCTGAGCACCGACCAGAAGCGGCGCCTGGCGCGCACGCCGGTGCGCAAGCCCGACGCCGCCTCCACGCCGGCCGAGCCGACCATCGTGGCCCCGACCAGCTGCCCGCCCGGCACCACCCGGCGCGGCGCGACCTGCATCGCGCTGCATGCGCCGGACGCGCTGCCGAACGCACCGGCGCTCACCCAGCCTGCGCCGGCACCCGCTCCCGCGGTAGTGCCGTCCACCGTGCCGTCCACCGTGCCGTCCACCGTGCCGTCCACCGTGCCCTTCACCGCGCCTTCCGCTCCGGCGCCGGCCGAACAGGCATCGCCCGCGCCGACCTCGCCGGCTGTGACGGCGCCGGGCACGAGCGCCCAACCCGCCGCCACCTCCACCATATCGAATGCAAACGGCTAACCCACCCGCGATCGCCACCCCGACCGTCAAGCGGCGCCTGATCGCGATGGTCTACGAAGCATTCCTCCTCACCGCCATCGAGGCGCTCGCCGTCTTCATCTTCATCTTCGCCACCGGCAACCGCCAGGAGCCGGCCTACCGCGCCGGCCTGATGGCCTTCCTGTTCCTTGTCACCGCCGCCTATTTCGTGCATTCGTGGAGCGGCGCCGGCTTTACCCTGGCCATGAAGACCTGGCGCATCAAGGTGGTCAAGGTGGGACACGCCAAAGTGCCGCTCAGGAATGCGGCGCTCCGCTACCTGCTGGCCTGGGGCTGGTTCGCGCCGGCGCTGGCCATCGGCGCCCTGCTCGACCTGCATCACCCGAAGGAATGGGCCCTGCTTCTGGGGCTGGGGCTGCTTGCCTGGGCGCTGACGGCCTTTCTCGACAAGGACCGCCAATTCCTGCACGACCGCATCGCCGGCACGCGCCTGATCGCGCTGCCGAAGGCGACAAAGGCGACCAAGGGAACGCAGGCTCAGGCGAAGGCGAACGCGAAGTAACCGCCCAGCAGCAGCATGCCGGCCACGGCGCACAGCACGCCGCCGAGCGACACCTGGTAGCGGCGCTTGAGCAGGCTGGTCCAGGAAGCGGCGGCGGCGCCCTCGTACCCGTACCAGCTCGCGCGCCAGGTCGTGAGCGCATACAGGTGCAGCGCCATCGACGCCGCCAGCAAGGCGGCGGCTTCGCGATGGACGGCAAGGACGACCGCCGCCAGGACCAGGCAAAACGATGCGGCTTTGCATTGCGTTTTCATACTCGGTTCCGCCCGCTTCAGATGCCGGCTTTGTCCAGACGCGCCAGCACGGAGATCAACAAGAACGACAAACGTCACGGCTCATTGACTGAAGTTAATTCAATCAATTACGTGAGTCTATTTCTTTTGGGTGAAGTGCTGAGGTAGATCAAAGCGTAGGGCGGGTTCTCGAACCCACCCTACGGGCCGCGGTTCAGAACCGTTCGTACTCGGCCAGGTAACGCCACTGGCCTTCGGGCAGCCCGGCCATCGGGATGCGGCCCACGCGCAGGCGCTTCAGTTCCGTCAGCGTCAGCCCGACCTCGGCGCACATGTGCTCGAGCTGGCCCGGCAGCACGCCCTTGGCGGCGAAGCGCAACCGCCCTTCGCTCTGCCAGCTGACCTTCATCGGCGCGATCGGCTTGCGGTTGAACGTCAAGCCATGGTTCAGCAGCGCCAGGCCGCCTTCCCTGATGCCGCCGTCGACCTCGGCCACGTACTCGTACTCGACACGCATCGCATCGTCGACCAGCTTGCGCGCGACACGGAAGTCCTGGGTGTAGACGACCAGGCCGCTGGCGTCGGTCTCCAGCGGCGTGCACAGGGTCAGGCGCGCCAGGTGGCGCTTGAGGAAGCGCGGCGCGCCGTGCCCGGCCACCAGCGACTCCGGCGTCACACATGCCAGCGCGTCCGCGCCGCGCATGCCGACGCCGGCATTCGCGCCGGACGGCTTGTGCAGCAGGATGGTCGCCGGCGCCGGTTCCGCGGCCCTGGCGCCCGGCAGCAGCGCCACCTGCCGGGCCGGCGTCACGCGCGTGGCCGGGTCCTCGGCGACCACGCCGTCGACGCTGACCCAGCCGCCGGCGATGTAGCGTTCGGCCTCGGCGCGCGAGCAGGAAACCAGTTCGGCCACGCGCTTGGCGAGGCGGATACCTTCGTCGGTCATGCCGCCTGCCAGTTCTTGAAGAAGGACTTGAAGGCGCCGACCGTGCGGTCGACGTCGGCGCGCGAGATGTCCAGGTGGGTCACGAGGCGCATGCGCGGACCGACCGTGGCGCGGATGCCCGCATCAAGCAGTGCCTTGCGCAGCGGTTCACAGGCGGCCGCCGGCACGTCGAGCCAGAAGATGTTGGTCTGCGGCGTACCCACGCTCAGGGCCTCGATCTCGGACAGGCCACGCGCCAGCGCGGCGGCGTTGTCGTGGTCTTCCGCCAGGCGCTGCACGTTGTGCTCGAGCGCGTACAGCGCGGCGGCGGCGATGACGCCGGCCTGGCGCATGCCGCCGCCCAGCATCTTGCGCCAGCGCTTGCCCTGCTCGATAAAGGCCTTCGGCCCCAGCAGCACGGAACCGACCGGCGCACCCAGGCCTTTCGACAGGCAGACCGACACCGTATCGAAACCGAGCACCGCTTCGCGCAGGCCGATGCCCTGCTTCACGGCGGCGTTGCAGATGCGCGCGCCGTCGAGGTGGGTGGCGAGGCCGCGCACGTGCGCCAGCGTGGTCGCCGCCGCCACGTAGTCCTGGCCCAGTACGCGGCCGCCGATGGTGTTTTCCAACGCCAGCAGGCGGGTGCGCGCGAAGTGCATGTCGTCGGGCTTGATGTAGGCCTCGATGTCGGCCAGGGCGATCGAGCCGTCGGGCTGGTTGGCGATCGGCTGCGGCTGGATCGAGCCCAGCACCGCGGCGCCGCCGCCTTCGTACTTGTAGGTATGGGCTTCCTGGCCGACCAGGTATTCGTCGCCGCGGCCGCAATGGGTCATCAGCGCGATCAGGTTGGTCTGCGTGCCGCTGGGTGCGAACATGCCGGCTTCGTAGCCGAACAACTCGGCCGCGTGCTCCTGCAGGCGGTTGACGGTGGGGTCGTCGCCGTAGACGTCGTCGCCGACGTCGGCGGCCGCCATCGCGGCGCGCATGGCTTGCGAGGGTTGGGTGACGGTGTCGCTGCGCAGGTCGATCGGGTGTTGTTCGCTCATCGTTATCAGTCGTTTTGAGTTACTGCTTGAGGGTCGGCTTGAACTTCGGCTCGCTCAACGTGCGAGGTGTAGAAACGCTGGCCCATCTCTTCCAGGCCCAACGTGGACAGCACTTCCTGCAGCCGTTCGCTCGGTCGGCGGCGCGGCAAATTCTTGTACGTGGCGACGATCAGCTCGTTCTTCATCGAGTGTTCCCAGCCGACCAGTTCCGTCACCGTCACCCCGTAGCCGTGGGCTTCCAGCTGCAGGCAGCGCAATACGTTGGTGACCTGGCTGCCGAACTCGCGCGTGTGGAGCGGGTGGCGCCAGATCTCGGTGAGCGCGCTCTTGCCCAGGTCCTTGCCCTTGTTCTTGCGCAGCACGGTGGCCACTTCGGCCTGGCAGCACGGCACCAGCACCATGTGCCTGGCTTTTTTCTTCAGCGCGAAGTCGATGGCGTCGTCGGTCGCCGTATTGCAGGCGTGGAGCGCGGTGACGACGTCGATCGTTTCCGGCAGCCGGCTCGAGGTCGTGGACTCGGCCACCGACAGCGGCAGGAAGGACATGTTCCCGAAGCCCAGGCGCGCCGCCAGCTCGGTCGATTTGGCGACGAGTTCCTCGCGCGTCTCGATGCCGTAGATGTGCGAGGCGTCGTCCAGGCTCTTGAAGAACAGGTCGTACAGGATGAAGCCGAGGTAGGACTTGCCGGCGCCATGGTCGACCAGCGACACGCTGCCCTTTTCGGCACGAACGTCGTTCAGGAGAGGCTCGATGAAGTTGACAAGGTGGTAGACCTGCTTGAGCTTGCGGCGGCTGTCCTGGTTCAGCTTGGCGTCGCGCGTGAGGATGTGCAGCTCCTTCAGGAGCTCGATCGACTGGCCGGGACGTACTTCCGGCGGGAGTTCCGGCGCTGCCGGGGCTTTGGTGTTGGTGTGCTTAGCGTGCTTCATCGATCCATGCTGCCTGAATGGCTTCCAGCACGCGCTCGCCGCCGCGCGTGCGGTCGTCGTCGAAACCCGGGAGCCCGACGACCCAGTTGTGCAGGTCGACGAAGCGTACCGTGGACGGGTCGACGTCCGGGTACTGTTCGTAGAGTGCTTCGGCGATGCGCGTGACCTCGGTCCACTTCATGGCAGATCCTGTCAGTGGTTTTTTTCTGCTGCGTGGTTGATGGTGTACTTCGGGATCTCGACGACCAGGTCTTCCTCGGCGACGATCGCCTGGCAGGACAGGCGCGAATGAGGCTCCAGGCCCCAGGCCTTGTCGAGCATGTCTTCTTCTTTTTCTTCCAGCTCGTTCAGCGAGTCGAAGCCTTCGCGCACGATCACGTGGCAGGTCGTGCAGGCGCAGACGCGGTCGCAGGCGTGTTCGATCTCGATGTCGTTCTCCAGCAGGACGTCGCAGACGGACTTGCCGGCCGGGGCTTCCAGGACGGCGCCGTCGGGGCAGAACGTCGGGTGGGGCAGGATGACGATTTGTGGCACTTTGTTACCTCGTAAATTGTTTATATCGTTCTATTGGAGCAGCCGCGACCAATCAACCGGTTTGGCCGCGCTTGATATCGCGGCCGCGGCCGTTCACACCTCGTCCAGCTTCTTGCCGGCCAGCGCGCTGCGCACGCTCTTGTCCATGCGGCGCGCCGCGAATTCCTCGGTGCCGTGGGCCAGCGCCTGGACCGCGTCGTGCAGGCCATTCTGGCGCAGGCCCGGCTCGAGCGAGGCATCGTTCGAGCGGTGCACCGCGTCGCGCACGGCGTGCACCAGCTGCGCCACGGCGTTCTGCTCGGCATCGCTGAGCAATCCGGCATCCGCATCCAGCGCCGACTGCGTCGCCAGCAGGATGCGCTCGGCTTCGACCTGCTCTTCGCGCAGCGCGCGCATCTGCATGTCGACCTGCGCCGAGCTGTACGAATCCTGCAGCATGCGCGCCACTTCGTCGTCGCCCAGGCCGTAGGACGGCTTGACCGTGATCGAGGCCTCCACGCCCGAGCGGGTCTCGCGCGCCGACACCGACAGCAGGCCGTCGGCATCGACCTGGTAGGTCACGCGGATGCGCGCCGCGCCGGCCGCCATCGGCGGAATGCCACGCAGCTCGAAGCGCGCCAGCGAGCGGCAGTCGGACACCAGCTCGCGCTCGCCCTGCACCACGTGCACCGCCAAGGCGGTTTGGCCATCCTTGAAGGTCGTGAACTCCTGCGCACGCGCGCACGGGATCGTCGAGTTGCGCGGGATGATCTTTTCGACCAGGCCGCCCATGGTCTCGATGCCCAGCGACAGCGGGGTCACGTCGAGCAGCAGCCAGTCGTCGCCTTCGGCGCGGTTACCGGCCAGCAGGTTGGCCTGGATCGCGGCGCCCAGCGCCACCACTTTATCGGGGTCGATGTTCGCGTGCGGGATGGTGTGGAAGTAGTCGCCCACCGCGCGGCGCACGTGCGGCATGCGCGTCGCGCCGCCGACCATCACCACGCCGTCGATGTCTTCCACGCTCACGCCGGCGTCGCGCATGGCCTTGCGGATGGCGTTCATGGTCTTCGCCACCAGGTGCTTGGTGATCTCGGCGAAGGTGGCGGCGGTGACCGTCACGTGCACGATCTCGCCCGAGTTCAGGATGGCGTCGACCGTGGTTTCGTCGTTGGTCGACAGCAGTTCCTTGGCCTGGCGCGCCTTGACCATCAGGGTCGCGGTGTCTTCGTCGGACAGCGGCGCCAGCTTGGCCTGCTCGCTGATCCAGCAGAACAGGCGGTGGTCGAAGTCGTCGCCGCCCAGGGCCGAGTCGCCGCCGGTGGACAGCACCTCGAACACGCCCTTCGAGAGCTTGAGGATGGAGATGTCGAAGGTGCCGCCGCCGAGGTCGTACACGGCGTAGACGCCTTCCTTGCCGTGGTCCAGGCCGTAGGCGATCGCCGCGGCGGTCGGCTCCGACAGCAGGCGCAGCACGTTCAGGCCGGCCAGCTGGGCCGCGTCCTTGGTGGCCTGGCGCTGGGCGTCGTCGAAATAGGCGGGCACGGTGATGACCGCGCCGACCAGTTCGTCGCCGAGCGAATCCTCGGCGCGCTGGCGCAGCGTGGCCAGGATCTGGGCCGAGGTCTCGACCGGGCTTTTCACGCCGGCGACCGTCTTGATCTGGACCATGCCTTCGCCGTCGACGAAGTCGTAGGGCAGGTTCTCGGCGTGGGCGATGTCCTTCAGCCCGCGGCCCATGAAGCGCTTGACCGAGACCACGGTGTTCTTCGGGTCCGTGGTCTGGTGGGCGCGCGCCTTGTGGCCGATGTGGGCATGGCCGTTCGGCAGGTAACGCACGATCGACGGCAGCAGCGCGCGGCCGTCTTCGTCGCTCAGCACTTCGGGGCTGCCGCTGCGGACGGTCGCGACGAGCGAGTTGGTGGTGCCCAGGTCGATGCCCACCGCCAGCCGGTGCTGGTGCGGTGCGGTCGACATGCCGGGTTCGGAAATCTGCAAAAGTGCCATTGTGTGTTACCTGGTTGTTATTCTTGGGGTGCGTGACCGGTGCCGCGGATGTTGGACGTGGCGATGGTTTTCGTACGGTGGGCCGGGCCGCGTAAGGCACGCCGTGCCCACGCGTATGCGTGCGTCGCGTTGATGCTATTTGCACTGCAAACTCTGCGCGACGTTAGCGTCTGAAAAGTAAGCAGCGTTAGCGCATCGTTCCACGTGGGCACGGCGTGCCCACCGTACGGTTGAATTCGCGGCCGATTCATCGCCGACGAAATTCACCCGCCCATTGTACTAGTGGGCGGCATTCGCCGCCCACCGCATATCCCTTCGGCGCAGCGCGCCGCCATTCAGCTCTCGATCGCCTCGAACGCGTACTGCACCTCGTCGCCGAACTTGTCGAGGAACATCAGCGCGCGCACGCCTTCGGCCGCCTGCCCGAATTCCCCCGCATCGATCTCCGCGCCGACCTGCGCCAGCATGCGCTTGCGTTCGCCGCGCACCTGGGCATCGAGTTCGTCCAGCGCCGCCGCGTCCTTAGCCGCCCGCGCGTCGCCGAGCGCTTCGCGCCACTCCATCTGCTGCATCAGGAAGGCCATCGGCATCGCCGTGTTCGACTCGGTCTGCAGATCGACGCCGTTCAGCTCGATCAGGTACTGGGCGCGCTTCTGCGGGCTCTTCAGCGTTTGATAGGCTTCGTTGGCCCGCGTCGCCCATTGCATCGCGACGCGCTTCTCGGCGTCGGTGGCGTTCACGAAACGGTCGGGGTGCACGCGGCCCTGGACTTCGCGGTAGGCCGCATCCAGCGCGGCCGGATCGACAGTGAATTGCGCCGGCAGGCCGAACAGCTCGAAATGGTTCTGCATCGGATCAGATACGGAAGCTCTCGCCGCAACCGCAATTGTCCTTGACGTTCGGGTTGTTGAAGCGGAAACCTTCGTTCAGGCCTTCTCGGGCGAAGTCGAGTTCGGTGCCGTCGATGTAGGGCAGGCTTTTCGGGTCGACGAAGACCTTGACGCCGTGCGATTCGAAGATGTTGTCCTCGGCCGCCGCCTCGTCGACGTACTCCAGCTTGTAGGCCAGGCCGGAGCAGCCGGTGGTGCGCACGCCGAAACGCAGCCCGAGGCCCTTGCCGCGGCGCTCGATGTAGCGGTTGACGTGCTTCGCCGCTTTTTCGGTCAGTGTGATTGCCATGTGCTTCCTCCAGCTTGTTCTACGGTAGTCGGCTGCTTACGCGCCAGGGTGCTTGGTCTTGTAGTCGGCGACGGCGGCCTTGATCGCGTCTTCGGCCAGGATCGAGCAGTGGATCTTGACCGGCGGCAGCGCCAGTTCTTCGGCGATCTGGGTGTTCTTGATTGCCAGTGCTTCGTCCAGGCTCTTGCCCTTGACCCACTCAGTGACGAGCGAGCTGGAGGCGATGGCCGAACCGCAGCCATAGGTCTTGAATTTCGCGTCTTCGATCAGGCCCTGCTCGTTGACCTTGATCTGCAGCTTCATCACGTCGCCGCAGGCCGGGGCGCCGACCATGCCGGTGCCGACCGATTCGTCGCCCTTTTCAAAGGCGCCGACGTTGCGCGGGTTTTCGTAGTGGTCGAGTACTTTGTCCGAATATGCCATGGTGATGCTCCTAGGTTCTTGAATGCGTTTCTAAATTAATGCGCGGCCCACTGGATGGAGTTGAGATCGATTCCATCCTTGAACATGTCCCACAGCGGCGACAGTTCGCGCAGCTTGCCGACCTTCGACTTCAGCAGTTCGATGGCGAAGTCGATGTCTTCCTCGGTCGTGAAGCGGCCGATGGTGAAGCGGATCGAGCTGTGCGCCAGTTCGTCGCTGCGGCCCAGGGCGCGCAGCACGT
>Ga0308166_1002625_pt1 | contig 16275 bp, 29 predicted proteins | sample PhyCR2_2_FD_202137 | JGI IMG/M metagenome (GOLD analysis project Ga0308166, IMG submission 202137) | Phyllosphere microbial communities from UC Gill Tract Community Farm, Albany, California, United States - DLSLCC.R2 | ecosystem: Host-associated > Plants > Phyllosphere > Unclassified | place... | reverse complement strand
CGTTAGCCAGCTGTTTGTTCAACAGCGGTTTCACCAGTTTGCGCCACAGAATGAAGGCCACAATCAGTACCAACAGGTAGCGCCCGATCGTCATTAGCAGATCAAAGAAGCTTGCTTGTTGCCAGAATGGAACCGCATTGTTGTCTTCAACATCGGCGGTAAACGGCGTATTGACCACGTTTAACGTATCGCCGCGCGTTGCGGAGAAGCCCATGGCTTCGCGAACCAGCGAAGTGACCTGCTCAATTTGCTGTGGCGTTAACGGAATGCTTTTACCGCTAGCGTTGGTGCCATAGTTAACGACGACGGCCACGGACAGGCGATCGATGTTGCCCGCTTTTTGCTGGGTGTGACGAATCGTCCGATCCACTTCATAGTTGATGGTTTCATCACGGCGTGCATTGGATGCGGAGCTACTCCGGCGACCGTTGGTGTCAATGGTGGAGGCAGGGCGCTGGGCGTTCGCCGCATTGGCCACGTTGGCATTTGCGCCAGCCTGCGGAGGATTCGTGATATTCCCCGTCGGAGGTGGGGCAGGCTGATTGGTCAATGCCCCAGGAACGCCGCCAGAGAGTTGACCGCCGGACTGAGAGCTGTCGCTCAGCTGTTGGCTGCGAACTGCAGCCTGATTAGTGCCCTGATTCGGTTTGTACTCTTCGTCGGTCTGTTCACGAACCGCGTTATCAATTTGCGCGGTAACCTGCGCATGCACGTTGCCGTTGCCGACCATCGGCTGCAAGATAGCCTCGATGCGGCGCTGAATTCGGCTTTCGACTTCGTTCGCGTATTTCAACTGCGTAGCGTTGAGATCGCGGCCAGTACCGTCTGACTGAGTCAGCAAGTGTCCGCCTTGATCGACCACGGTGACATTCCCCGCGGGTAAGCCTGCAACGCTGCTGGAGACCATATAGACAATGGCGTTGATTTGTCCTTCATCTAAAGCGCGGCCTGGTTGCAGATTTAAGGTAACGGATGCTGAAGGCTGCTTTTGTTCTCGAACAAAAAGTGAAGGTTTTGGTAATGCCAAATGAACGCGCGCTGTCTGAACGGGGCCTAATGTTTCGATGGTGCGAGAAAGTTCGCCTTCCAGCGCGCGTTGATAGTTGATTTGCTCACTGAACTGGCTGATGCCGAATTTTTCTTGATCCAGAAGCTCAAATCCAACGGCTCCTCCTTTCGGCAGGCCTTGCTGCGCGAGGCGTAGGCGAGTCTCGTGAACTTTTTCCGCCGGAATTAACAGCGCAGTGCCATTATCCGTGAAGCGATAGGGAATGTTCATCTGGGTGAGTTGGGTGACAATAGCACCGCCGTCCCGATCGCTGATGTTGCTATAAAGAACCCGATAATCAGGCGATTTAGCCCACAGAGCCAGTACTGCAATAACGGCGATAGCAATCGCACCGGCAATGAGCAGTGGAATTTTGGGGTTAGCACGCAGACGATTCACTATGCTAGCGAAACCGCCATCCCCGCTTTTTGCTGTGGTGCCAGCGCTACCGTTGGCTGAAGCGTTCATGTGCTTACCTTGTCTTTCAGTTGGGCCGAGAAAGAATCTCGGAATAAATTGATGTCTTGCAAAACGAACTCCCTGACGCGCTATCAGCGAAATGTATTCAATCAGAGCCTTTTCTTGGAAGGTCTGCGGCTTACAAAAGTAGGCAGGGTATTATTCTGCGTAGAGAGGGAATTTGATGGGAGAATAAGGCCCTATTTTTGCGTCTATTTAGCGGCTTTACTCTTTGATCTCTATGTTAGGGTGATGCCTTATGGGTAAAAGCCATTTGGTAAACACAGACAAAGAGGGTATCGGCAGTGGCGATAGTGGGTATTGAAGGTGTACTTCAGCAGCTTCAGGCAACGGCTGTATCAGCTGCAAACCGTAGCCAAAACAGTGAGGCCCCACAGGGGGCATTTGCCGCTGAACTTAAAGCCGCAGTGAACCGTATCAGTGATACGCAGAATAATGCCAAGATTCAGGCGCAAAACTTTGAAATGGGCGTGCCGGGCGTAGCGTTAAACGACGTGATGGTTGATTTGCAAAAGTCAGGGATCTCGCTGCAGATGGGGATTCAGGTGCGTAACCGTTTAGTTGCGGCCTATCAAGATATTATGAATATGCAGGTCTAGCGTGGTAATACTATTGTTTTATAAAGAGTTTAACTATTGCTAACTTTGCCATGGGGCATGGGTGGGGCAAAGTCAGATAATTTCTGGTTCAGCATGGCTACTTGCTCGCTATTTGTTTCCTCCATCCAAGCTCCATAAACTTGATAAACCATTTGGGCGTTAGTATGTCCCATTTGTGATGCAATGAAGTTTGGGTTAGCTCCAGCAGACAAAGACCAACATGCATACGTATGGCGGGACTGATACGCTTTCCTATGTTTCAGCCCTGCGCGCTTTAACGCGGTATCCCAACTTTGGCTGATCGAGCCTACAGAATAATGGTCTCCTGAACTGCCATTTGTGGCGGAAACTGACGGTATGAATACAAACGTGCATTTGTGAGTTGTCTTCCTGCCATACTCTCTCTGAGTTACTGGGATATCGTGCTGCTTGCTCAGTCTAGTTAGCTCTGACTGGTCGCGCAGAATTTCTATCGCCGGTCTTATCAGATTAATGGTTCTTTCTCCTGCGGCAGTTTTTGGAAGGGTAAACTCTCCAACCTTTGCAAGATTTCGACGGACGGATAGTGTCCCTGCTTTTAGGTCAATATCCTCCCACGCCAGTGCGCATATCTCCCCATGCCTCATTCCTGTATAGACTGCTAGCGACCATATATTTCTAATCTGGCGTTCTCTAAAGGCATCTATCATCCTCACAAACTCCTCTCTGGTTAGGGGGTCTGGTTCGGGTTTCCCTTTCCTCAGGGGAGTAATATTTGCGGTTGGATCTGAGGAAATATAATTATTGGCCAGAGCAAAACGGAACAATGATGTTAGTCCGGATATATAGGAATTGACCGTTGGAACAGATCGGCCTTTCCTGATCACTTTGTGCATGTAACCGGGTGTTTGAAATCCGGTAAGTAACTCCTTTCTAAGGTTAAGAATATCTTCTTGAGTAATTGATGAAATCAAGCGGTTAGAACCTATGAATGGAAGTGAGTTTTTTATTTTGGACCGGTATCTATCCAGAGTGCTTCCAGCGATCTCTGTCTCCTTGATTGAAAGCCATTTATCAGCCAAATCTCCGATCGTAATCTCTCGCTTCGTTGTCACGAACCTTGTTAGGTTAGGCGAACTTGGGAACTGTTCTCCATAATCAAAAGTCCCCATTTTTATTGCAAAACAAATCGAAGTTCTAAGCTCTCCAGCTATCTTCCTGTTCTTAGGTGTGTCAGGGACACCTAATGACTCCCTGACTCTTTCACCCTTATAGATGAACCATAGCCGCAAATTGCCACCATGGTTCTCTACACCCGTTGGGTATTTAGCCATTCACACATCCTCATAAGTTAGTGGGGAAGCTATTTAAGCAGATTTCCGACGAGGGATCGCTGCCGGCTGCCCATCCATCCAACGCTCAACCATTTTCCAATCATAAAAACAGGTGCTGTTATCTCGTGGTTGTCCGTCTGGAGAGATGTGCTTGTATTCTCGTCCCTCCATCCAGCAATCTTCACGGGCTTTCTTTATGGTGTTCTTTTTGAGGCCAGTAATCCCCATTAGAACGCCTTCTGATACCCACTTAGCTGGTACTAACTGAATTACGTTGTTATCCATCATTTATCCTCAAACTGCCCATTCAAAACGCCAATAGTCCAAAGGAACCTAACGAATGGAATTCCGAGAGGTTTAATGGTTTCGTAGTAGCTGAGAAGAATGGGGCGGGTGATTGTGTCGATGTTGGTTTTTTTTGGCGCGGACTTTATTGCAGATTTCATTGCCTCGTTGCATCGCCGAGCCACATTGCGGATCGCGTTGTCTTGTTCTGCTGTCATGTCATGCTGCTTTCACTCCTTGCTGAAACTCGATATTGCAACCGACCTCGTTACCCCACGAATGCCAACCTTCAGCCTGCTGACGCGCAAATAGCTCAATACGAGGTACATCACCTAGTAAGCTGACAAGCAGATCGCGAAACTCTGGGGGCTTGGCGCTATGCTCTGCGCGGTGGAAAGTTTGATGCTGGCATATCGCTGCGTTAAATCGCTCTGGCAGCTTGCCACGAACCGCAAACAAACAATCTTCGCTATTAGCTCTTGTCATGTGGCCCATGCCGATCGCACTGTTCCCTTTGCGTCGATTTGTCTTGTGCCAGGTGAATCCCTTCATAGTCATCAATCTAAATCCCCAAGCATCGACAACCTTCAATGCCTCGACTGGCATCGTTGGTACCCACCACATCGCCAGCAGACAAGATTCATCAGCTAAGTCCCATACAGGTAAGCGGCATATATCCAATATGCTCATTGTGGGATATTTGAATGATGCTCCACGCTCGCCATCGGCTGCCTTATCTCTGTATGTCCATGGCGGGTCTGCATAGATCAGTTTGTATTTAGTCACGCTGCATTCCCCCAAACTTTCGATAAATCCCTAGGCCGCATCATCGATGTAGCCACATATGATTTCTCTCGGTTGATAATCTCTATGAAAAATTTCTCTTCGCTAACTTTGATTGTGTATGTGACGCCTTTCTTGGTTGGGCCATAGTCGCCGTACTTGGCTTGATGCTGTTTGAGAGCAGCTTTCATAGCCGCTCTTTCTGTACGCTCTGGATTACCCTTGATGATGTGTCGCATGCATCCTCCGGCAATAAAAAAGCCGCTGGTTAGCGGCTATTAATCTTGGTTAACTGGTGAGCACATCAGAACGCATTCCGTTTATCTTCATGCTTAAATGCCCATGCTCTAAATGCTTTGCGCAAATCACCTTTGGTCATGCGCTGCCCACGCTCCGCATTGCGCTTAGGATTACGACGGCGATTCGGGGAACGAGTGAGAAGCGAGCTAATAGCATCCTCTTTGTTCAGCCATACGCCAGCCACGCCTTCAACCCCATGCTGAACCATGACAACTGGTTTAACACGCTCTGGGTGATTCCAATATTCTGGCTCGCTAAATGTCGCAAGACGGAGAGCGGTTCTCATATTATTGGCTTTATCTGTGGGCTTTAAGTGACGCAGATACATGGCACCTTTTCGATATTTGCTCATCTATTTCTGCTCCTGTGCTGGGGTCTCTGAAAATGCAGCGCGAGAGGGCGACCAATCGCAATAAGTATCAGCTTCAGTGTGTCCGAAAATAGCCTTACAACGCCGAATATGTACGCAATCACCGCACGTTTTACCTGCCGGCAGTTTCATTTTGTCTGGATCGGTTGGGTCATAATTAAGCGTTGCCATTATTCGCTCTCCTGTGCCGTGGAAGGCGAACATTCATGCTCCTCTGGATCATCTGCTTTGTAATATCCACCGCAAATTTTGCATTGAACAAGCGGCGCATCGTCATATTGAGTAGTTCCTGTGATCATTGTTTGCGCTCCCTGCGAACTGAAAAAACATGACCCAAATCACACTCATATGCGCCGCTTTCTTCTAGAAATGCGTCGTGGCCACACATATCACAGATCATCATCGGTGCTTGATCTAGATATTCGTTAACTGTATTTTCGACGTCTTCTTCGTACTGACATGTTTTGCAAAGTTTATTGCCTTTCCACATATCCTCTTTGCAGCGCGGACAGCGGTCTAAATCTTCATCTTTCATTATTCGCTCTCCCGTGCTGGGGCCGTGGCAAGCATGGCTTGATTGCATCCAGTCGCCTGATCGTTACCAGCCCCCTTAATTGACCAATCACGTACAAAGCAAAACATTTCCTTCGCTGGATCAAAGGGAACCAGCTTCCGACCATCAGACAACTTGTAAGGCTCGCTTACAGGTTGTGCTGTAGACTTCTGTTCTGCATTGTGCGAACGCTTGATAACTTTTAGAGCTTCGTTGAAGCCCGCCACGCGCCCGCGCAGCCAAGGCTCTTCATCACTGCCGTAGTCGCCGTTTTCGAATTCACAATCAAAGTCGAGATCATCGGGTAACTTATAAAGCCTATTAATGCGTTGTTTAGCCTCTTCTAACTCGCTAAATAATATTTCCCAACTTAAGTTATTGTCGGTTATTAGCTTTAAAACCCTTTTTTCGCGTTCAGTTTGTTCTGGTGTTACAACTGAGCATTCCGCTATCAAGTCACCACACAAATCTGTCATTTGGAATGGGCCGCAATTGTGTGCGTTTCGACGATTAGAAAAAGCCATTGCCTTGACGCTTTGGATGATTGATTTCATCGCTGTATTCTCAGCAGCTAACGCATCACGCTGCTGAACTACTGATTCGTATGTCTGGATTGGTAGGTTGTTCATCACAGATACCTCGCATGATTCTTCCAGCGGTTCTGCGCCGCGCTATTCTTTACCTGCCATCCTTCGCGCGTGCATCCGTCATATGAGAAAAGAGCTACCCGTCGATTACTGACTTTCAACCACTGACTCGGAAAGCCATTTTTATGGGCGCGGAGTAGAAACATTTTTGCTTTGCGATTTTTCATGAATATCTCCTAACCCATCCAGTCTCTATATTCACCAGATGCAATAAGCTTTGCTCGGCGCTTGGCTGCGTCGATATGCTTTTGCTTCATTCCGTTTGTTATTGAATCTAATGACTTGAGACTGATGGGAATTGTTTTCTTTGGTCGGGGTGGGATGAGTCGTTTTGCTTTTCGCTCTATCGAATAGATTCGGTCCCTGATTCCTTCTTTCTCAGCCCATTCCGTGGCTACGACTTTCACAACTTTGGTGTCTATGAGGACTTGGTAAATCTTTTTATTGAATTCTGGCAACCTCATTCCGAAATGCTCAGCCAACTCTGATCCTGTCGTTGGCCTTTTCCCGAGCATCCTAACTACGCTTTCCTTGAATCCTGTGGAGTTATGAGGCCGCCGATAGAATGCTAATCGGCGCATTTACACCTTCCATTGCTCCCCGAACTGGAAGCCTAGGTCAGACAAAACAGAATCCATTGCCTCAATGAACTCTGGAACCATCTCATCAAACTGGGTCATGGTTTCCTGATCACGTTCAAGCAACACATAGTGAAGACCTTCACGTTTCATGCGTGGGTCATAATTCGCAAAATACCAACCGCTTGCGCCTGTTACCCACATGCTGTATTGGCACTGAGCGATGTATTCCGGCTTGATAACGCCATTCACTCTGAAATCTAGATATACAGTGGTGGTGAACGGACACTTTATCTCTAGGCCGTAGCCATCAGAGCAAATCCCATCAGGGCTAGCCGCGGTGCGCAATGTTTCATCCTTGAACATGATGTTTTCAGTGCTAACATTTTTCCCTGCCATAAACTCGAATAAGGTTCTGGCTTCGGCCTCGTGCTCAGTACCCCATTCAAGTGGCTTACCGAAAATCTCTGGTGATTGACCAGTACAGACCTCGGCGACTAATTCCATTAGATAGCTTTTCTTCTTTTCTCCCCATCCTTTGCCGCCGCGTCCGGTTGCTAAAACGGCATGGGCTCGAGATGCGGTGATCACTCCAAGTCGCAAGGCCTTCCAGTCCTCACCACCTTGCTCAGCGGTTAGAACATCAATCCCTGTGCGCTGTAGAATTAATTCAGGGGAAATCATGCGGCCGCCTTTTTATTAAGGAAATCGATAACCTTGTGAGCCTCTAGCTCGCTTAGTTCGGTTGCGTTTGAGAATGGACGGCGGAAGATAGTTGCGCATAATGGCAAAAGGTCGTCATCCCAGTTCTTATTCATCTTGATAAGCAGATCCGTAATTGCTTTCACCGACTCGTCAGAGACAGGCGTGATATCTTTCTCCGGTCGTTCTTCCTTGAAATTGATACCTTCACCGCCGTCTGTGTTCACATAGTCGATTGCAGCATCAAGGCGCTCGCGGCGTGGCCAGTATTTTGCAGCCTGTTTGACTACGGTCTTGAGGATCATCTGCTCTTCATCGGTTCTCCATGGAGAGGACTTACCAGACTTAAAACCTTCAGAACGATCACGTATAGCGAAGATGTCCGCGATTCGCATTGTGTGTGTCAGATAATCGCCATCGTCAGTTTTCACTACACAGTAGGCCCCAACAATTTCTCCGCGCTCTTCAGTCGTTCCGAACTCGTTAAACTCATGAACCGGTGGCCTATCGATTGCTGTCCGCATGAATTTGTCATTTTTGCGGACGATTGATGACTGACACCACTTGATAGCACCTGACTGCTGAGCTATATGCATCAGCCCCATATAGCTTATATCCAGACATATACGACCTTTACGGGGAACCAGATAAGCAAGCTTTTGGGCTGGGTTAAGCGTGATACCGATAGCAGCAACGTTTTTTATTGCACTACATGTCGTGACAGGGCTATTAATCGCCACCCCAGCCAGGTAGTCATTGTTAGCGAAAATCTGCATGGCAAATTCTGACTCTCGCTTAAAGCTGATTGATGGTTCAGAGCAAATTTGTTCGAATTCAGGCTGAAGAGGGTTAATCAGGCCATATACCTGATTAATAACCTGCTGATTACTCATGCTGCCTCCTGCATGTGTTTAAGCTCGATGGCTGTTTGGTACTGGCTTGCTGATTGGAGAATAGAGAATAGGGCGGTGGCTAATATTTCTGGATTGTCGCCGTGTTCAAGAGCCAGCTCTAATGCTTCGTGGGAGAGCCCTGATAGGTGGCTTAATGCTTTTATGATGTGATACTGCTTTGTTTCTTTTTCCCACGCCTCGGCCTGCTGGAGAACTAATTCACTGGTCTGTTCGCTAAAGCCGCTGATGATTTTATTTAGCTCGATAATCACTGATGCATTCATGGTCTACCTTCCTGTCTCAACATATCGACTAGTTTGTCTAACCAGCTTTTACGAGGTGGTGGGGTGAAGCTGGCAGAGGTAAGGCGGTTAGATGGGTGATGCTGGATTTTTAACAAATAGTTGGTAGAGCAGCCCGATGCGGACTGCCCAGCAAGTGCAAGTTGCATATGGGCTATTCCTTGAATTTGATTAGTAGTTGATGCTGATTGCGGTGATGTTGCCTTTGGCTATTTCCGTGATGCACAACTTGGCGCATTCTTCCGGTACACCTGCGGCGATAAGGTCTTGTAGTGCTTTGTTGTTTATTGTTTTGCGGTGTTCTTTATCAGCTGCGCGGCGAGCTTCTTCATCCTTGATGCGCTTTTCTTCGGCTAATCGAGCTTGTTCTCTGGCCTCTGCCGCTGCGCGTTCACGCTGTATAGCTTCTTCTTTTTCACGCTTAGCCTTTTCCTCGGCGGCGATGCGTTCACGTTCTGCTTTCGCTAAGGCTTCCTGCTTCTCGCGTTCGGCTCGCTGCTCAGATTCGATGCGCTCACGTTCCGCAAGTTCTTTTGCTAAAAGAGCCTCACGCTCTCTGGCCGCTGCCGCTTCGATTTCACGCTTTGCCGCTTCGTCTGCTTCGCGCCGCGCTTTCTCTTCGGCCTCACGCTTAATTCGTTCTTCATGCTCGCGTTTGGCTTGCTCTGCTTTCTGTCGTGCTTCTTCGCGGTCGCGGTCAATCTTCTCGTTCATAAGCAAAGCCATTTCATGATCGGCTTCAATCTTCGCCGCCAAAGCCGCGGCTCGTTCCGCTGTAATTTTGGCATCCAGCTCTAACGCCTCATCCCACATAGCGTTGAACTCTTTTTCTTTCTGCTCAGCCTCCCAGTCAGTCACTGGCTTGCGAATCTCAACCGCCAGTTCGTCCAGTGAATCCCTAACCTTTTTACGGCTGGCATCGACAAGAGCAGGGCGCTTCTTCATCTCTGCAACTAACTTCTTGCCAGCCTCGTCAATAGCTGTCTTAGTGCTACGGACATTCGCCGCCATGCTGATGTATGCACGTCGTCCCTTGACTGTATTCAGGTCACCAACGACAGAAGATGCTTTTTCACGGATGTCTTTAATTAACCCTTCAATGAATTCGTCATTGATAAAAGCAGCTTCGAGTTCAGCCGGTACGCTCGGCAGAGTGACTAATGCAATTTCGTTCTTTTCCTCGCTCACTGGCGATCTCCTTTGTTGGTTTCATTGCAAAACGCCTACGCTTTGCGATGAATTAGTTTGTTTAGATGGGGTATATCAACGCTTTCTGAACAACAGGCGTAAGCACAAAATCACTATGCATAAACTGATATAATTGGCATCCACCCCAGAAGTGGGCTTTGACTTGTCATATATCGCTATATGGCCTTTTTAGACCTGATACCCTGCATCCGTATCAGGTCTTTTTTTTTCCTGAAATTTGGGTATAAAAAAGCCCCTAACGAGAGGGGCAAAACGTGTCATCTAACCAGAGCAGTCATTCTCCAGTTATGAGCGAGATTGCTCACAGCAGATACTCAGTGAATACCTGCGATGTGCATTACTCGCAACGTGCTTTTAGCATTGCGTCTGCAATGAAATAGGCATCTCCTGCTAACTCTTTGTACTGTGGTGATTCTGAGCCACCACCAAATGAATGACCGTCCCATCTGCGCACAATGGATGCCATCGCTTTAGCTGCGAAGTAATCACGCATTGTCATGCCTGGACACGGATAATTTTGGTCGCTTCCTGCAACTGGAAATGCCTGCCCGCCGTTATCACCTTTCATATCTATCTCCATTCTGGGTATAAAAAGACCGCTAGGCGGCCTGTTAAATGCGGGTAGCGGTACGCAGGTTTTGATACACCTCATGCGCTATCGTGCGGTCACGGCCTAACGGCAATGCTGCGAAGTACTCATAAGCCGCCTTGACTGTCTTTTGATGCAACTGAAGAAACTCTTCTTTCATCTGCTTCAATTCTTCTTCTGTCTTATCCATCTCACACCCCTTGTTCACCCAATAAAAAAGGCCGCCTTAGCGACCTATTGTTTGTTTTCGATAGCGGCATGATTTGTTTGCTTTGCCGTCTGGATAATCATCTCAGCAAACTTATCTGACACGTTCTTGCGTATGCCAGCATTTACAGCGTTGGCAATAGCATTATCAATGTCCTTTTGGAGCGGTTTGATTTTAGCTTGCACAAGCTCTTCCATGCGTTTGCCCATCAGGTATTTGACTAGTGGCATTGCGTTGTAGTCGTTGCTGAAGTTGCCGCTTGAATCAACCTTCTTCTCGAGCGTTTTATCAAAACTGCGTTTAATCAGGTCGGTAACAGTCAAGCAGTCTTGTACATCACCCCACTTATCAGTAACTGTTACTTCTTTCATCAGCCAATCATCTGCAAACTGAATTGCTTTTTGTTCAATAGCCTTTTTAGCCGTCATGATTGACTCGTTGATGGCCTGATTGATTTGTACCGAGGCCTCTTTTTCTACTTTGGCTAGACAATCACGTGAAATGGCATTTTTCACACCGCTAATAACTTCATGCTTAACTTCGGCGTCCATGTCGCCATCTTCGCCAAGCCACTCTAAATCTACAGTGATATTCAGTTTCATGATCTTCTCTCTCAGTTACTCAAATTAAGGGAATGCTCTTCCCGCGAATCTTCTGACGCCCGAACGCTGAAATGTTGACGCCGGACACAACCCGATGTTGCTTATGCTCTACCTCTACCGGCTCTTTAGCTGGAAAAAGGCAATAAAAAACCCCGCCGTGGCGAGGTTATAAATATTTATTGATTTACTTTCGTGGGTTTAATTTAGCCATGCTTGCCGATAGTGTCGAAAGCCGAGATCTGATAGATGGGGTATCAAGACCATTTCTAATGTCAGTGTTCAGTGATGATAGTTCATCAGACCATGCTGATATTGCTTCGTGGAACTGTTTGGCTCTATTAGCTTGACGTTTTCTACTGCTTTCAAGTTCAGATACGCTTTGTTTTGCTTCGAGCTGAGCTTTTCCCATGCCAACTTTGATCGCTTCGAAGGCTGTTTCTTTCATTTCAGCCTTAATTAGAGGGTGAAATATATCAGCGCCATAGTAAACAATATCATCTATGGATTTAATTATTAGCAAACAGTCAGTCTTTTTATTAGTTCTATTCTCAATGCATGAGACCTCAACCGCTATAGAAGTATCGTACTGCTTTACTCTCATCGCTGTGTAATTCATACCGCTATTCAATTTACTAACCTCCGAAAAATCAATGTGTAGCCAATCAGGTAACTATCACTCTTTTATTGATTTTTAACTGCGATCTGATTCAGAAAACCTACTTAATAATGTGAACCGCTTCTTTGCGTGTATTACGGTGGCCTGCTGCGTATAGAGCGACATCAGGAAGGCAACGATTATCAGCGCTGTCATATATCACTTCATCACGAGCGATCAGCGCTTTCTCTACTCTGTTCACTTTTCGATTAAGTGTGAGAAGAGGGCGACTGGAAGGCTTGGCACATATCCCAACGGCCAGTGGATTGGAATGCTTATATTCTTCCTGTTTAGCCTTGCGACGTTCACGACGACGAGCTTGAGAATCCATACAACCTCCTATCAATAAACTTTGGCGGTGTTGTGGCCGGTGCTTATCTTCGGCTTGGCTCGTTGGCCTGCAATTCACATCACCCCGAAGCTTACTGCTTTGGTGTAATCGCCCTTTTTCAGGGCTATCTGTTAAAGAACAACTTCCTGTAGTTCGTGGCGTCCTGCCGTGTTGATGAATGTATTTAAAACCATAGTTGTTATTGTGTCAACAACGATAGTTGTTTTATTTGGCGTTGTGAAACGATTTTTGTTTTATTTGGTTGTTTTTATTTGATTTATTTATGGTGGTTTTGTTGTGTTTGAGACGTTCGTGAGGAGAAATTGGTGAGACTTCAGAGGATTAACTTTTGAAATGACCGTTTTTATTAGGCTGGTTAGAGGCTGTGATTCTTCTAGGAGGTAGTAGAGGGCAACGAAATGGATATGGTTTAGGCTTAAAATATCTTCTTTGTGGGGGAAATACGTATCAAAACAAGAAGAACAAAAAAGGTATGCAGGGAATAGCCCGTCATACCTTAAGCTATTATTTTACAGGCTTAACCCTGCCAAAGTTATCGTTTACTGTAACGTCATACAAGGTTCCGCCAGAAAAGAGGAAGGTATACTTCTGGTTTCCAGTGTATCCACCATAGCTATTTTTAGCGTTAACCAGAACTGGGGCTACCCATCCAAAATAGGACTTCCCTCCAGATGGAGACCACGCCCCGTCTTGCGAATACCCTTTAAATGTAGGCAAAAAAGTATACTGCGCACTAAACGGGTCTTTTAGTGTGGCGTTGAAATGGCTTTTTATTTGATCTTGGTAATTAGCTGGAAGCTCACCATAACTAGCTGCTGATAGTTGGGCTTGGCTTGGTGGTTGCTGGCCTGCACACCCAGAAAGAGCCAGAACAATTGCTGAAACCGCGATAAAACTTTTCACATCCATATCCTTATCAGTTACTAAAATCTTCTAAAATCATCCAATTTTGTAATATTTAATTGATTCATGGATTAATACTTTCCCCATCACATAAAACTTATGCTGGTTTTCGTCTGTTATATACCATTTCTCATACACAGGATTATCGGATAGTACCGCAAGGCGATCCCCTTGCATCTGCAATCTTTTTATATGGAAAGTATTACCAAAGACAAAAACATAAACACCATCAGTTTCAAAATTTCGTACAGATATATCTACGAACACACGATCGCCAGAGGTTATTGTAGGTGCCATGCTATCGCCGCTTACGGTGATGACCTGAACTATTTCCTGTGATCTGGTTCCGAATAATGAGCGAGCATACTCAGAGGTAAACTCAATAGCATGAATAACCTCAACAAAATCAGATACCATGAAAGTTCCGGGGCCAGCACTAGCTTGAATGTCCAAAACATCAACCCTGTATATACGTCCAGTTGTATCTTCTATTTTAGACACAATCCCAGAACTTTTTCCATCATCTTTCATTGGTTCTATACCAGATGATAGCCATTCAGGCCTGACTTTTAAAACACCAGCAATATCAATTAGCTTTGTCGAATTCTGAGCTAATCCTGTTTCAATTTTTTGGATTGCCGCTTGAGATACGCCAACACTCTCCCCCAATTTTTTCTGGGAGATCCCCGCCTCTCTTCTGGCTAACTTCAGACGTTCTGCAAGATTCATTTTCATACCCACAACTTTACAACCGAAGTTGTAATCATTCAAACGAACAGGGTTGTTGACTAATAACAACTATGGTTTTATTATTCATTTTGATAAACAATGGAGGTTGTTATGAACAACGTAATTAAAACCGCCATTGCCTTAGTTGGATCACAACAAAAACTTGGCGCTGCATGCGGTCTTACTCAGCAGTCAGTTTATAAGTGGCTTCACAACAAGGCGAAGGTGTCACCAGAGCATGTAAATCACATTGTGAATGCTACAGGTGGAAAAATTCAAGCTTACGAAATTCGCCCTGATTTACCGCACTTGTTCCCGCACCCAGAACAAGCCGCCTAAGCAACACCGCTCCTTAACATCAAGCCCTGAAAAAGGGTCATATCACCAACCACCTAACCGGTGGTGTAACTATTTATTCAACACGGAAATTTTAATCAATGGAACATGCAAGTTATAGCAAGCGAATCAACGAAGTGGAGACAGAACTTCGCTGCCGGATGATGCAGAAGACTAACAGAGAGTTAGCAAAGCAAGCAGGGTGGCACGAATCGAAAGTAAGCCGCCTCAATATCCGCGACATGGCAACGATGTTCGTACTGCTAGAGAAGGTATGGGAAACAAGTTTGATTCGCGAAGTAGCGCGTCAGGCTGTGGAATCGGTATTGCCACAAAAGAAAAAGTCGCCAACTGCGGTAACAGCTGACGACTCTCAGATCACTATGACTTTCTAGTACTGGATCAATTCACAGGAGTAATTCTATGTCAAAACGTAGAAAAAGCAATAGAGAAGAGGAACGGCGTTACCCCGACTCTCCAGATGGTCTGGTTGTTGTTGCCTCTAATAACCGTGCTTTTGCAGAGCGGTTAACGGGGATCATCCGATTACGGCTAAAGGAGACGGAACATGCTAAGCGTCGTTAGAAATATTGATGACTACAGAACGCAGGAAAGACCTGTAGAGAAACCGGAGGCAACCGGTAAGGGGTTTGCCTTGATACACCGTCAATTCATGGATAGCAGACTGTACAAGGATTCTCAGGCGGTACACCTATGGCTTCATCTGATACTGAAAGCCAACTATGCACCGGCAATCGTTAATACTGACATTGGAGAGATGATGGTAGGGCGAGGGCAGATGATAACTGGGCGTCCAACACTGGTTTCGGAAACCTTCATTCCTGACAACAAAGTGAAGAGTTTGCTCCGCAGTTTCGAGTCGAAAGGCATGCTAAAAATCGAAGCTATGGGACGTAAATTCAGCCTGATTACTATCCTAAAATACGATGATTTTCAGTCTCAAAATTGTCCAACGAATGTCCAACGGTTGTCCAACGAAAACACCAGTAATGACGCACCTCTCAGCGGTGTTTGTCCAACGAATGTCCAACGGTTGTCCATAAACAACAATATAACTAATAACTCTTTATCTAAAGATAAAGAGAGTGTCTCAGCAGCAGAAAAATCAGAGCAGGAAAAACCAAAGCTTTCCTGCCAGGACGTAGTTGATGCCTATCACGAAATCCTACCTGAAGCACCAAAGGTCAGAGTCCTCACTGACAAGCGAAAAAACAAGGTACGCACTTTCTGGAAGAAGGCTGGCGTTGTTACCAGGCAGCTAGATGGTCATGCGTTTTCAATGCAGGACTGGAGGAACTACCTGGAGTACATATCGCTTAACTGCCGGTGGATGCTTGAAGAACGCCAGAATGCCAACCGAGGCACCACCTGGAGAAAGAAAGACCTTGAGTATCTGTTAGACGACAGTGTCTACGCCAAAGTTCGTGAAGGAGCCCATGATGACCGATGATTACAAATTACCACCGAGCAATGCAGAAGCTGAACAGGCTGTGATCGGTGCAATAACCTTAGACGCGCAGAGTGATAGAGTTCAGCGCGTTTTTTCTTTCTTGGCGCCGGAAATGTTTTACAACCGTAGACACGGGATGATTTACAAAATCGTTCGTTCCATGAACGCGGCTAACGAGGTCATAGATTTGCTGACTGTGAGCGATCGCCTGGATGCAATGGGTGAATTGCAAAACATTGGCGGCTTTGGATACCTGGCTGAAATCCAGAAGAACACCCCATCCACGGCCAACGTCATCGCATATGCTAACGCCGTTAAAGATGCGTCAACAGAAAGGATGATGATTGAGCAAGCTAACCGAATGCTCG
>Ga0308166_1002624_pt1 | contig 16278 bp, 11 predicted proteins | sample PhyCR2_2_FD_202137 | JGI IMG/M metagenome (GOLD analysis project Ga0308166, IMG submission 202137) | Phyllosphere microbial communities from UC Gill Tract Community Farm, Albany, California, United States - DLSLCC.R2 | ecosystem: Host-associated > Plants > Phyllosphere > Unclassified | place... | reverse complement strand
GCCGGACGGGTGCGAACCACATTCTTGGAATCGACCCAACCGTGATAGTACGCAGTCTTGATATGAGAACTGGTTCCGCTAACCTCCAGCAGACTTACCTCAGTGCGAAGGTTCACCGAACCAATTCGCTTGGTACGCGCTGCGGTGGAGTAGATACCTGAGTACCTAGTCATGTACCGGACCGAGTCATCCTTCAAGTAAGTTCGTGTGCTCAGATACTGGGTTGCCGACCAACCGGTCTTGGACCCCCAGGTAAGTTGGCTCCAGGTGCCAGATTTCTGACCGGTCAGTTTAACGATGGTCCCTTTAGGCATGACACCAAGAGATGCAGCACTGGTCGAGGGAGACTTCCTGAGATTCAGGTTTTCCGTGGTCTTCGTCTCGGTTACTTTTTTGATGTACTTTGACGGCGGAGCGTTCTCAGGATCGTAGGGGCTTAGTGATACTTAGACTGCTTGCGATTGAACTGACGCGTTGGCGCCCACGGCCACTAGAGGCGTGACAAAGAGTGACATGATTCCAAGGCTTGCGACAAGCGCATACCGAAGTTTGAGTTGTGCCATGTGCATCGGACCTTGACCTCATCTTCTATCCAAAAGGTGCGACTGATGATTCCGGGCAAGGAATGCCCGGGAGGTTACCTCAATTGAAGAATAGAGCCCAAAAGATGGACCCACAAGCGTTTTATCAACTCTTTATATTTTAAGTTCCCGCGTGCCGTAAGAAACTTGAATGCACCAAAGGTTGTCCCCACAAGCGAGCACCGCGCGCCCCTCAAGTAATAACGTGAACCACTTGCAAGTATTCGCGACGCGTTTATTATTTATTGACGAGATCGCCTTAAAGGACCCCGCTACGGAGACTGACGCACAGAGCGCCGAGACGTAATTGTTATCTTGGAGATGCCTTGGACGGTCAGCGCAGACAACTGTGGCCCCGCCAAAAAGGCGGGGCCACAGTTGTACAGATTTTTTGGTTCGCTTAGCCTTCGAGCAGCGCGTCCACAAAATCTTCTGGGTTGAATGGAGCAAGGTCATCCGGGCCTTCGCCCAGACCAACAAGCTTCACTGGAACGCCAAGCTGACGCTGGATAGCAACGACGATTCCGCCCTTGGCGGTACCGTCGAGCTTGGTCAGTACGATGCCGGTAACGTTGACAACTTCGGAGAACACCTTGGCCTGTTGGAGACCGTTCTGTCCGGTGGTTGCATCGAGTACTAGCAGGACTTCGTCAATGGTGGCTTTCTTTTCAACCACGCGCTTGATCTTGCCCAGCTCGTCCATCAGGCCGACCTTGTTCTGCAAGCGACCGGCGGTATCGATCATGACAATATCGACTTCTTGATCGATACCGGCACTGACGGCTTCAAAAGCAACCGACGCTGGGTCAGCACCATCAATATCGGACCGTACCGTGGGAACACCTACGCGGTCGCCCCAGGTAGCCAGCTGTTCGGCAGCTGCCGCACGGAAGGTATCGGCAGCACCGAGCAACACGTCTTTGTCGTCTGCAACAAATACGCGGGCCATCTTGCCGATGGTGGTGGTTTTGCCTACGCCGTTGACGCCTACAACCATAATGATGCTTGGGCGGTCAGCATGAGGTTCAGGCAGGTAGCTGCGATCCAGGCTTGGATCTACTAACTTGAGTAGCTCCTCGCGAAGCATCGCCTTGACCCGAACAGGATCCTTGCTGCCCTCGATCTTCACTCGTTCACGCAATGCGTCAACAAGCTCCATGGCTGGTTCGGTTCCGAGGTCTGCCATGAGCAGGTTCTCTTCGATCTCGTCCCAGACATCCTCATCGATGGTGTCTTGGCTGAGCAGGGCCAAAAGACCCTTAGAGAACATGTTGTTGGACTTGGTCAGTCGAGCACGCAACCGCGCAAGACGACCCTGAACTGGCTCGGGTACATCAAGCTTTGGCGCTGCTGGGAAAACTGGTTCCTCAACAGCAATGGCAGTATCGGTGGCACCTTCCGTCGTAACGGTGGAGCCATCCTCGCCTTGACCAGCTGAACTGTCGTCAGCATCGCGCTCGGAAGTATATGGAGTCTTCGGCTTGCGACCCTTGGTGACAAAGGCGATAATGCCAATGGCCACCACGGCAACAACCGCGACAATGATGATGGTTAATGTAAGCGAATCAGACACAGGTTAAATCGTCTCACACCTTCTGTGAGTTACCACGCCTTGTGATGTCGCAGAAAGCACTCTTATAGCGATGTCTTATGCAAGGTGGAGAACATAGACTTAGTCAGTTACTGACCCAACTCACTGCTCCGCAGAAAGGCTGGCAGGTCTGAGCTGACTCAGACCATCGGCAATGAATAAGTTTTTCACTCGCAATACCAAGGCACGTGCCCCGATCCCCCGGGAAATCGGAGTCCTTCTGGTGGCGGCCTTTATCATCGCGCTGGGCTTTGGCCTGATCGCACCGATCCTGCCGCAGTACGCAGTTAGTTTTGATGTGGGCGCAGCGGCAGCCAGTGTCATTGTGAGCATTTTTGCCTTCACTCGACTGATCTTCGCACCCGTGGCTGGTGCCTTGGTAGGCAAGCTTGGTGAACCGCGCATTTATGTCACCGGTGTGCTCTTGGTTGCGCTCTCGACACTGCTGTGTGGATTTGTGCAGAACTACACTCAGCTGTTGATTGCCCGCGGACTGGGTGGCTTTGGCTCGACCATGTTCACCATCTCGGCCATGGCCCTCATCGCTCGACTCTCCCCCGAGGCATCTCGCGGTCGAATCTCAGGTTTGTACGCAGGAGCGTTCCTGCTGGGCAACGTCGCCGGACCGGTGCTCGGTAGCGTGCTGGCACCTCTGGGTATGCGGGTGCCCTTCTTCATTTACGGCACCGCGCTGGTTGCCGCTGCAGCCGTGGTGTACTTCGCGTTGGGACGTCGCCGAGATCTGGATCGTGACGCCGAAGATCCGAAGAAGACCCGTGCAGCCATCGAGGTGGTCACCACCCGTGAGGCGTTGATTTCACCTGCGTACCGTGCGGCCCTCTTCTCTGGCTTCAGCTATGGATGGTTAGCCTTCGGTATTCGCAACAGCATGATCCCGCTGTTTGCTTTAGCAGTATTTGGTCAAGGCTTAGGAACCACCGTTGCTGGTTTCTCGATGGCTTTGTTCGCTATCGGCAATGGCCTCGCGCTTCTTTTCTCCGGAAAACTCACAGACGTGGTGGGGCGCAAGATACCTGTCATGGTTGGCCTAACTTTGTTGCTGGTGTCCATTGGCTCGATGGGTGTATTCACCAGTGCCGCAGGATTTATCATCTGCTCAATCTTCGCCGGATTTGGCGGTGGCATTCTTGGCCCAGCTCAGCAGGCATCAATCTCCGACGTGATTGGAACCGGCCGTAACGGCGGTAAGGCACTTGCCGGCTTCCAGATGAGTCAGGATCTGGGTGCCATTATCGGCCCACTGCTCGCAGGTTTCCTCGCCGATGCGTTCAACTATGAAATCGCATTCGGGGTCTCTGCCCTGGTCGCTCTGGTTGGTCTGATCGGCTGGTCCTTTGTTCCCCGGACCATCCGGCCGGTGGCCATTAGCGATGAAACAGACTCCATTGGTTCTCAGAACACCGACACCACAAAATAAGAGCCAGGCGATAATCGGGCTGCGTTAAATCAGTAATGGCGCCACTGCCATAATTGGGTAGTGGCGCCATTATTTTGCTCTAACGAGGCTGTTTACGCCCACTTGGCTTTACGTAGGTCAATGCTCAACGCACCATTGACAGTTCGGTAGACCCGAACACCTGCAAAGCTAGTTTCCTTGACGTTGGCGGGAACCCGCACTCGACGGGTCTCCGCATGGTCATACTTCACGTGAACATCGGTGATGGCCAGGGACTCCGCCGAAAGTGCTGCGTATGGAAGCAGAGCAACATACTTTCCAGCACCCTGTTCGGTAACCGGGAATTCCAATCGACGATCAGTTTCTCGTTCGTCAACGTACACAGCGCGCGGCGTAGGCCCAAGAGTCGGAACCACAAACTGCAGTTCGAAGTGATCACTCTTGCTCGCAGACTTGGTCAGTTCTGGGCGAACTGCGCCCTGTTCATCCAAAGCGGCCAGACGCTTGAGCTCATCGTGATCCCCAGCGATGATCGCATGTGCCTTAGCAGTGTCCTGGTCATTGAGCACTTCGTTGGTGCGTTCGGACAGGAATTCCTGCACATAGGGGCCAAAGGCCGTCATCCACAACTTGGCACGTGCATCGCGGTACTTCAAGAAGCGTTCTCCAACGAAGAACTTCAGGCCCTTGCGCTTGAACAACCCGGCGATCAATCGACGACCCAGTTCGGGATCATCCTTGGTGTTATCGCGAATGGTATTGCTGATGTGAGTCATGGACTGCACGTAGCCATGTGGCTCAAATGGCTGGGCGCTGATGTTGTTTCCGTCGCCACGTTCACGAATGTAGTAGTACTCGTAGTCGGCAAGAACGCTTACACGTTTTGCGTGTAGGTAGCAGCCGGCTAGAACCATGCCGTCTTCAAGGCGGACCTTTTCTTCAGCGAAGCGCAGATCATTATCGAGGATCATCTGGCGACGGATCAGCTTCTGTGGCATCAAGGTCGCAAAGATGGACTCTAGTGGTACGTCAATCTGGGTCGAAGAGAACAGCGAGGTTCGAATGACGCGGCCGCCTACTGGAACCAGCTTGGGTGCAAGCACGTCAACGTCGTGCTCCAGCGCGAAGTCGCGCATACGGCGCAACGCTTCGGTACCCAACGTATCGTCGGAGTCAGCGTAGAAGACATACTCGCCCTTAGCCAAGGCAGTTCCAACGTTGCGGGGCTTGCCTGGCCAGCCACTGTTCTCCTGATGGACCACGGTGAAGTTCTCATTGCGCTTGGCGTAGACGTCCAAGATTTCTCCACCAAAATCGGTGGAACCATCGTTGACGGCAATAACCTCGTACAGGCTCTTGTCCAGATCCTGAAGCTCTAGAGAATTGAGCAGCTCGGTCAAATATGGCATCGAGTTGTAAACAGGGATGACGACGCTGACAAAAATACCCTCAGGCTTTGCGGGCTCAATGTTTTCGTCCGGCGCTACCGTCGCTTCGGCCGCTGGTGCCTGCGGCTCGGGAGCAACAGTCTTTTGCGGCTCCGAGATCGTCGGCTCTGGGGCTACGGCCTCCTGAAGAGCTTTGTCACCAGTAGTTTTGCTACGTTTTCTAAACAGCGCCATCAAATTCCCAAATTTCAGAACCCGATTAGGTTCAGTGTATGTCTACCCTAATTATATACAGATACACACGAGTTGCGAGGTGGACTCACTGGATAATAAATCCGGTCTGATCAGTACGGTTACGATTTGGTAACGGTAAGCCAGATTGGCCATATCCACCACTTCGTCGACTACCTAACGGTAACTAGGGACACATCTTGCACGAACTGAGAAAAATAGTTCTGGGTACATCCTACGCCCCTCCAATCCCCTTAATATGTTGAACGATTCAGCGCCGCACAGCTAAGGTTTTATCTGTGCAAAAGAATGCCATTAATCATGAAAAACTATTTGTCGGCGAAGACCTTGCGGTGGACTACCACGACGGAGGTTTTCCCATATCAATCGTCACTTTTGAGGCGAGGAACAAATACATCAGTGCGGTTGAGCCAAGCCCGTTTGAAAACGGATATGGTCGCGGCATATTTGCGCAACTAGGTTTAAATGAATTTTTGGTTAAGCGTAGTAGAAATCATTGGTATCAGACCGATGAAATCGAAGAAGTCGTCAGACTCATCAAGGATCGCGCCAAAGGAACCACCGTAATCACCTACGGCGGAAGCATGGGAGGTATAGCGGCGATTAGTCTTGCCCCTAAACTCGGCGCCAAATACTTCATTGCCCTCTCACCTCTGTACGACATTGCTGAGGTAGGCGAAGTCAATGACGACAGGTGGGGCGACGAAGGACAGATCCTTGACTTCACGCACAACTACATCCGGACTGGCGATTGTAAGGATTCCCAAGGCTACGTTTTCTACTGCCCAGACACCATCGATGTGGAACACGCACGCTGCATTGAACGAATGACCGCCGGAACAATGGTTCCCCTCGAATACGGCGGACACCCCGTGTCGTTTTTCCTCAACGACACCTACAAACTGAAACGACTCGTCAGCGAAATTGCTCACGAAGAATTCAACGTGGACCAGTTCCGTGAAGTCGTGAAGACCCAGACTGCGCTCACGCACTATCCGTATGAGTCTCAGGCTGCCGTACTCAATCGCGAAGGCTATCTAACTGAAGCGATCAATAGCTTACGAACCGCGGTCACGCTGAATACAAAACTTGCACGACTCCCCTATAAGCTCGGTGAGTTACTTTTCAAAGCCGAAAACTACGATGAGGCAAAGACAGCCTTCGAACAGGCATTAAGCAGAGAACCAGCGTTGGCCAAGGCGCACGTTCGGCTCAGTCAGATTTTTGAGAACCAGGGCCGCATATCGGACGCCATCAGGGCCATTCGACGAGCCCTCAAGATTTCCCCTTCCAAAGCCGACTTCCACCTGCGTTTGGGTGTACTGCTACTACAAGCCGACAGAGCCAAGGAAGCTCAGGCCTCGATCAGTGGGGCAATCAAGATTGATCCGAAAGTCTCAGCTGCTCACGTTCGATTGAGCTATGCCGACGCCGCTCAGGAACATTGGGTGGACGCTATCGATGCGATGAAACAGGCGCTCGTTATTGCACCTGACCGGGCTAAGTATCACCTGCGTTTAGGCGAGTGGCAGCTGCAAGCTGAAGACTTTGTTGGTGCAGAAAATTCGATGCAACAAGCCATCACGCTTGCGCCGGATAATTCCCACTATCTGGTTCGGCTCAGCTACGTCTTCGCCGCACAAGACGACTATGAACGTTCGGCGAGCGCAATGGAGCGAGCGGTTGAGCTTGCGCCTAAGACTTCCGCATTTCATCTGAGATTGGGCGAATGTCTGTTGAAGGCCGGAAATTTGGACGCCGCCCAGACATCCATGCGTGAGGCAGTGCGCTTAGCACCTAAACATCAACGTTCGAAGAAGCGCCTTGTGGCAGTACAAGCGGCCGTGGCCAAAAAGAAGCTAGCGGTCACGAGCTGATTGTTGATCTAGCTTGTACACGGCATCCAGACAGAACACGAGATTTACCCGCTACGAAGAAACAGCGCGGTCCATCTTCTGACTGATCACGGTAGTGACGCCATCGCCTCTCATGGTCACGCCATACAAAGCGTCAGCGATTTCCATGGTCTTCTTCTGGTGAGTGATCACGATGAGCTGCGAAGATTCACGCAACTCTTCAAAGATGGTGATCAGGCGTCCCAGGTTCATATCGTCAAGGGCAGCTTCCACCTCGTCCATGACATAGAACGGCGAAGGGCGAGCCTTGAAGATCGCTACCAACAGAGCCACCGCAGTCAGTGAGCGCTCACCGCCCGAAAGCAAGGACAGCCGTTTGATCTTCTTACCGGCAGGACGTGCTTCTACTTCAATACCGGTGGTGAGCATGTGCTCAGGGTCGGTGAGAACTAGTTGTCCTTCTCCCCCGGGGAAGAGTCGCTCAAAGATACGTTTGAACTGGACGGCAGTATCGTTGTACGCCTCGGTAAAGACGAGCTCTACGTGCGCGTCAACGTCAGCGATGATCTGTTCTAGGTCTCCACGTGACTTCTTGAGATCTTCTAGCTGTCCAGAAAGGAAGTTGTGACGTTCTTCGAGCGCTGCGAACTCTTCAAGCGCTAACGGGTTAACCTTTCCCAGTGCGGAGAGATCTCGTTCAGCTTTTTTCAAACGCTTCTCTTGCTCAACGCGATCAAAAGGTTTGGTGCCGATTGGATTACCATCTTCATCGACGTTTTGACGCAGTGAGCCCCATTTGTCGTCTTCATCGATAGCTTCTGGGATCAACTGATCTGGACCAAAATGAGCAATGAGGTGGTCCGGGGTGAACCCTAGCTCTTCTAATGCCTTGGTCTCTAGATTCTCAATGCGCAACCGCAACTCAGCACGGGCCATCTCGTCTCGATGCACTGCGTCTGCTAGACGCGCTAGTTCGGTGGAGAGCTGTTCAGCTTCGGTGCGCTGACTGCTAAGCAATTCATCAAGTTCGGCCTTCTTCGCGGAAAGTTCCTCGCGTTCTTGTCCGGCCATGGAAACCGAGACTTCAATAAAACGCAGAACTCGTTCAGCGGCTTTTTCAATACGTGCCGCATTTGCAGCCTGTGCCTGACGTTGTTCGGCCCGGCGCGCAGCAACTTCGCGGTGGTTTCTTTCAGCTGCAGCGGTACGGCGTAGTCCCTCAATGCGTGAGCGTAGCGCGGTGACGCGCTCTTCACTGCTTCGAAGCGCAAGGCGAGCTTCGAGTTCCTGCTGTCGAGCGGACGCAGCAGCATCGGCTAATGCCGCGCGTGCTGCATCATCGATGGTTTCTTCCTCTTGGTCAGTAGAGGCAAGTTCCATGCGCTCGGTGATCTCTTCAAGAGATTCCTGCTCAATTTCAAGCTTTTCTCGTGAGGCTTCAAGGTGTTCAACGAGCTTTTGCTTGTCTTCTTGTGCACTACGCAGCTTCTGGCCCAGACGGGCAAGGTACGAACTGAGCTCATCAATGGTGGCATCCGATTCACCCAGTGCTCCCAGTGCGTCTTCTCGGCCCTGTTGTGCAACGGAGAGGTCTGGGGAGCGTTCAGCGATTTGTTCTTCAACTCGTGCCAGTTCTTCTTGGCATTCGGTGAGTTCGGTTTCAGTCTGTTCCACCATGGCCTGCTGGGCAATCAGCGAAGCACCTGAAGAGTCACCGACCGAACTGCGTAGTGCGGAGAGTGTTGCCCCCTCTAGGGTGGTCAGTTGAGCCGTTGGGTTCTCTTTCAATATCTCAGCAGCTTGGCTCAGCTCTTCAATCACATAATGACCGGCGAACAAGTTATCTAGCAGGGCGGTCAGATTTTCGGGACCGCCCACTACCTCGCGGGCACTGATAGCACTGGCAATCTTTGGTGTTGTCTTAGCTGCTTCAGGATTAACTGCATGCAGGAATACTGCGCTAGCCTCATCCGCCTGCAACTGTTCAATCAGCTGCTGTGCACTGTGAATATCCGTTGCTACCAAGGACTCCGCGTTATCGCGCAAGATTGCAGCGACGGCCTGCTCGTAGCCGGCGTTCACGGTCATCAGCTCACCGAGGCGTCCAAGCAAGATTTCAGAGGAATCACGCAGTAACCGGGAGGACTGATCATCCGGTTTGGTATTGAGCATCAGCGCTTCGAGGCGCGAGCGCAGACCAGAGACGCGAACCGAAAGCTCACGTTCTCGATGCGCATCTGAAAGTTGTGCTTGCGATAGTTCTGAATACTCATGATCCGCGGTTTCAAAGGCATCGTTTAGTTCAGCTTCGCCGGCTAGCTGCACATTGAGGTCCACGGAGACTTCATCATGGGACCGCTGATCAAGTTCAAGGTCAGAGTCAAAGGACTGAATACTTTCCTGAAGTCGCACAATCTCTGCTCGGGTGACGTCCACACGGCTACGAGCGGAGGCTACCTGAGAAGCAAGACGAGAGATTCCTTCGCGACGGTCCGCGGCGGCGCGAAGCATTGCAGCCATGCGCTGCTGTTCCGCGCGCGATTCTTCTTCAGCCTGTTCCTTGGCTTCGACCGCTTCGGCAAGAATCTCGTGGCGGTCTTCTACGGCTTCTTCTAGCTCTTCGAGTTCTTCGCTCACCCGTTGGGCTTGAGCTTCTAAGCGTTCTGGGTCTCGGCTTGAATCAAAATGAGTCTCGTTGCTTTCCAGCAGCTTGCTTCGTTCCCGTGCCAGGGCAGCTAGCGAACGATAACGTTCAGCCTGGGTACTCAGAGCCACCCACGTGTCTTGAATTTTCCCTAGGCGTGGGGCAACATCTTCAAGCTCGGTGCTCAACTCGTTGATGTGCTTCTTGACGCGTTCAAGGCGTGAAGCTGCTTCTTGCTGCTGAGCCTGAATCTGCGACTCATCATCAATGTCTTGAGCTAGCTTATTGTTCAGCGATACCAAGTCATCAGCGAGCAGACGCGATTTTGCATCACGCACATCATGCTGGACGGTTTGTGCACGGCGAGCAATCTTAGCTTGGCGCCCCAATGGCGCCAACTGACGGCGGACTTCCGCGTTGAGATCTTCTAGACGGTCAAGATTTCCCTGCATCGCCTGAAGCTTACGAAGGGTTTTTTCTTTCCTGCGACGGTGCTTGAGTACACCGGCAGCTTCTTCAATGAAGCCACGGCGATCCTCGGCCGTTGCATGCAGAATCTTGTCCAGCTGGCCCTGTCCAACGATGACGTGCATCTCTCGGCCTAGGCCGGAGTCGGAGAGGAGTTCTTGTATATCAAGCAGGCGGCAGGAATTCCCGTTGATGGCGTACTCTGAACCACCGGCTCGGAAGAGCGTACGAGAGATGGTGACTTCTGCATAGTCGATTGGTAGCTGGCCATCTGAGTTATCGATGGTCAAAGACACGTGGGCTCGACCCAATGGGGCCCGCCCGGTAGTGCCTGCAAAGATGACGTCTTCCATCTTGCCACCACGCAGTGTCTTGGCGCCTTGCTCCCCCATAACCCAGGCAAGTGCGTCCACCACGTTGGACTTACCTGAACCGTTGGGACCTACTACCGCGGTAACACCTGGCTCAAAGTCAAAGGTTGTTGCCGACGCAAAAGACTTAAAGCCGCGAACGGTGAGAGTCTTTAGATGCACGGCGTTAAGTTCCTATGTTTGGGTCAGATCGCTATGGTTGGTTTGGGTAGTAACACTCAATCCTTCACGCAATTCTAGCGAAGCGTGCTTGGGTTTTTCTGATTCTGCTCGCATATACCGTCAAGAAATATCGAGGGATAGATCATTTCATGAGCATTCTGAGCCAGATCGAGCAATGGCCATCCGATAACGCCGTATCGGTTGTTATCAACGGCGAAGGATCCATCGTTGACCAGCACGGCGATACTGGCCGGGTATATCCATTGGCTTCAGTAACGAAGCTGCTCAGTGCCTACACCTTCTTGATAGCTCTGGAAGAAGAAGCCATCAGTCTTGATGAACACGCCGGGCCTGAAGGTTCCACCGTTCATCACCTACTGGCGCACACCGCCGGTTACGACTTCGATTCAGAAACCATTCGCTTTGCTGTTGGTACCAAGCGCGGTTACTCGAATACTGGTTTTGAGAAGCTTGCCGAACATCTAGAGGCGCAAACTGGGATCAGTATGGCCGACTACGCTCGTGAGGCTGTTTTTGAGCCTTTGGGCATGAGCCAAACTACGATCGCTGGTAGCTGCGCCAAAGACGGACGATCCACCGCAGCAGACTTAGCGAAGTTTGCCGCTGAACTGCTGAACCCAACCCTCATTGCTCTGCAGACTTTGAACGATGCAACGCGCGTTCATTTTGAGAATCTGGCTGGGATCCTGCCTGGGTATGGACGTCAGAATCCTAACGATTGGGGTCTAGGTTTCGAGATTCGTTCCACCAAGAAGCCACATTGGACCGGAGCTAATCATCCTGCTAGGACCTTTGGCCATTTTGGTCAGTCCGGGACTTTCCTGTGGGTGGATCCAGAACACCGGCTAGCTTGCGTGACCTTGACCGATAAGAACTTTGGCCAGTGGGCCGTTGATGCGTGGACTCCGTTTAATGAGCAGTTACTCGCTGAACTCACTAGATAAGACCAGCCAACTAACTTCATGCTGTACTCACCGGTCTCGCGCTATTTAGTACTCGAACCGGATGCGCGGCACGTTCGGTGGCCACATCGTGGAATGTGCGCTTCTGGCAATAGCGGGTCGTGAAGTCTCTTCAAATGAGGTGCCTAAGGCAGGTTGTGCCCGGCAGCTTTATATAGGGTGTACCAATCACTGCGGGTCAACTCAACATCTGAACCTTTGGCTGCATCCAGGATGCGCTGTGGTTTAGTACTGCCCAAAACAACCTGAATTCCAGCAGGATGCCGAGTTATCCATGCCACTGCGATAGCCATTGGATCCACTTGATAAACGTCGGCTAGCCGATCCAGCTCTGCATTGAGCTCCGGAAAATCTGGCGAGCCTAGGAAGACTCCGTCTGAAATGCCTTTCTGGAACGGTGACCACGCTTGGAGCGTGATCTTGTTGATCCGGCAGTAGTCCAGGAGCCCACCGCCATCTCGGGCGATCGAGTCATCATGACCGGCAATATTGGTTGACAGACCCTGAGTGATAATCGGGGCGTGAGTGATGGACAGTTGCACCTGGTTGGCCACGATCGGTTGGGTGACCGCGGTCTTCAGCAGGTCAATCTGTCGTGCCGTGTGGTTGGAGACGCCGAAGGCCTTCACTTTTCCGCTAGCGTGCAGATGATCAAATGCCCTGGCTACTTCTTCTGGCTCCACTAGCGCGTCGGGACGGTGCAGCATCAGCACGTCTAGATAGTCGGTCCCCAAGGCTTTGAGAGATTCTTCTGCTGAGCTAACAATATGTTCATAAGATTGGTCGTAACCGGATGGGTTAACCAAGATGCCGGTTTTAGTCTGCAAGATAATCTCTTCACGCTGCGAGGAAGTTAGCTGTAGCGCTTGAGCAAAGCGACGCTCACAGTGGTGGTATCCACCACCTGGATGGTTGAAGCCATACAGATCTGCATGATCAAAGAAGTTGATCCCCGCTTGGCGCGCAGTGTCGTACAAGTTTCGGATCTGCTCATCGGTGTCCCCCGCGATTCGCATCATGCCGGCGATTATCGTGGATACCTGAATGTCGGTGTGACCAAGGGCAAGTGTCTTCATTGATTAGCTCCAGTGCGCGAAAGTGATGTTGGCTCTTAGCCTAGTCCTCAGCCAAGCTCCATACGCAGTAGGCGATCATCTTCATTATTCGCAGTTCCCCGCCCATCGGTGTTATTTGTCAGGATCAGTAGGGATCCGTCCGGTGCGGTGGCAACATCGCGCAAGCGGCCGTACTCGCCTGCCAGATGCTCTATGGACGTTGAAGTGTCTTGAAGCGGAACTTCCCGAAGTAGTTCACCGCGAAGGTTGGCTATCCAAATCGAATCCCCGGCAATAGTCATGCCACTAGGACTTGCTTGGGATGGATCCCATTGCTGTATCGGATCAATGTACTGATCATCCGAGGCGATTCCCTCAACTTTTGGCCAACCGTAGTTCCCGCCGGGTTTAATAATGTTCAGTTCGTCCGAGGTATTCTGCCCGAACTCAGAGGCATAGAGGATCCCCTTGGCGTCCCAGACAATCCCTTGAGGATTACGATGCCCGTAGCTGTAGACGGGCGAGTTTTCAAAGGGGTTATCTTCAGGAACTTTGCCCTCAGGGGTGAGTCGTAGAATTTTGCCGGACAGTGAGCTTTTCTCTTGCGCCACCGAGCTATCCCCAGCATCCCCCACTGTCGCGTAGAGCATGCCATCGGGGCCAAAGGCTATCCGTCCACCGTTGTGGTAACTCGCCGAGGGGATACCTTCCAGAATCGTCTGGGGCTCTCCTAACTCCAGCGCCCCTGGCGCACCGGTGAGCGTGAAGCGTTCGATACGGTTTTCCTCACCTGCAGTGAAGTAGGCATAGAGGTACCGTTCGTGAACGGCAATTCCTAATAGCCCGCCTTCTCCGACACCGGAGACTGCTGAAATATTGCCCGCTTCTCTTTGATTTCCGTTGGCGTCAATTTCAAGTATCCTGCCGGAGTCCCGTTCACTAAGCAACGTGGTTTCACCGTGAAAAGCAATAGACCACGGCGCATCAAGCTCAGTGGTTAATGCCGAGATTTCCGAGGCTTCCGAGGCTCCAGGACTGGTTACCGGTGGCTTGGCATCTGCAGAGCACCCAGTCAAGAGGCAGATACTGAGCAGGGGCGACAACAAGGTCACCGCTCGGCGCCGAGCCAAACGGTCATTTGCGGTGCAAACAATACGGATACTCATCAGACATCTTTTCTCGTGGGCTCGGTGGTCACTAACCCTAGCGATTTGTTCATCGCTCTGGCAGTCCCTGTTTGTACACCTGACCAATGAATCTAGCCGGGCCTCGCGCATAGGGGTACTAATAATGACGCCCTCGAGGTCGGTTTGCGAGAGACCGTTTTAGACACGATTACAAGTCAGCGGTGCGAGAATTCTTGATGTCTCTCCGCGGGAATGTGGAGCCACATGTAGTGGGCCTGCCCACTGGCCAAAACCGGCGAGTCCCCTGGTTGCGACGCATCGAGGTGGCCAACCCGAAGCCGGCGACGCCCGCGCGGCCGGCGGATCTATTCGGGACCATGAGGAATGGCTGCGCATTCGACGTGTATCTCCGGCACTATCCTGAGCCTGATCATTATCTGACTGGGCGCGGAAGCGCACGGCCTTATACAGGCCAACGAAAGCTCTCAGCCCGAGACCAGCGAAGTGGGTTTACCGACCCCGCGCAGCACGTGGCCGCGGCTGACAGACCGGGCAACTATACGAAGAGCGACCCATAAACGGGTCACGGCGAATCAATGATTCCCTGCCCTGTTCGACGCACCGAAGGCATGTTTTCCCCTCGCGGCCGTAGGCGTTCAGTGAGCGCGCAAAGTAACCGCTAGCGCCATTTACGTTGACGTACAAGGAATCAAAACTAGTCCCACCGGCAGCGAGCGCGCGAGTCATGACGTCTTTCAAAGAATCATTGAGTCGTTGAACTTCGTTGCGCCGTATCGTTGCAGTTTTACGCAGCCCAGAGAGTTGTGCCAACCAGAGGGCTTCATCCGCGTAGATGTTGCCAACACCAGAGATGACTCCCTGATCCAAGATGGCACGCTTCAGGTCTGTACTGCGTTTGCGCAGGGATACGTAAAGGTCTTCTGCACTGCGGTATGGATCTAGCACGTCTCTAGCGATGTGCGCGGCGGCTAGCGGAATAGCGGCCTGGTCGCTTCCGTCTCCCCCAGGGAAACCGTCATTAGTTGGAACGAGCGGTGAGATAAACATTCCACCAAAGATGCGCTGATCTATGAATCTGAGCTCACTGGGATAATCCAAGTGATCACTGAGCGTTAGCCGGACTTTAAGATGTTTTTCGTCGGGTGCATCAGTTTGCTCAACCAGCAGCTGCCCGCTCATGCCCAGATGTGCCATCAGGACGGCAGGAGTAGCAAGCCCGTCAAGGCCCATCCAAAGAAATTTGCCTCTACGGGCAACAGAAGAAATGGTGCAACCGGTCAAGGTTTGCTCAAAGTCGATAACACCATCAAGGTGTCTTCTGACAGAACGTGGGTCCAACACCTGAGCGGTTTGAACTGTACGGGTGCGAACCCACTTCTCTAGCCCACGTCGGACTACTTCAACTTCGGGAAGTTCAGGCATGCGCAGTACCTAACGCTTAGGAACTTGCTCGCCAGGATTAAATTGCAGCCACGTTTGGTGGGCAGCTTCTTGCTCGGCCTCTTTTTTGGATGGACCGTGGCCTTCGCCGTAGCCCTTTTCAGCGATGCGCAAGGTGGCTAGATAAGTGCGGGCGTGATCTGGCCCGGAACCGGCCACGTCGTAGCGAAGTTCGCCCATTTTCTGCGAGGCAACAACTTCTTGGATGACAGTCTTCCAGTCGGTAGTCGCACCCACCAGACGAGGGTCTTCAAGCAACGGGGTAACAAAACGCAGGACAAATGCACGCGCGGCGTCCATCCCCTGCACTAGGTACGTTGCGCCCAAAATTGCTTCCATGGTGTCAGCCAGGATGGAGGACTTGTTTGCTCCGTTGGATTGGGCTTCGCCACGTCCGAGAAGCAGGTGTTCGCCTACTTGGAGGTCACGGGCAATGATGGCCAATGCGCGGGTGCTGACGATTGCAGCTCGACGTTTCGCTAGATCGCCTTCAGGCAGATCAGGGAAAGTAGCGTACAAGTATTCAGCTACGCAGAAGCCAAGGATTGAGTCGCCGAGGAATTCAAGGCGCTCGTTCGTTGGAATGCCACCGTTCTCGTATGAATACGAGCGATGGGTAAATGCAAGACGAAACGTCTCGGAATCAATATCGATTCCGAGACGCTTCATTAGTTCTTCTTTAGAAGACATGTCTTAGACGTCTGCGACCTTGCGACCCTTGTACTCAAGGAACAATTCGGTACCAGCCGAGTCAGTCACAACCTTTGCCTGGTGAGGCAGGCTGTAGGTTACGCGACCGTTTTCAACGGTCTTAACCAAGCTCGGTGCGGTAGCCTTCCACTGAGAACGGCGGGCACGAGTATTCGCACGGGACATCTTCCGCTTTGGAACAGCCACGACTACTTCTCTTCTCTCTAGTCTA
>Ga0308166_1002623_pt1 | contig 16284 bp, 15 predicted proteins | sample PhyCR2_2_FD_202137 | JGI IMG/M metagenome (GOLD analysis project Ga0308166, IMG submission 202137) | Phyllosphere microbial communities from UC Gill Tract Community Farm, Albany, California, United States - DLSLCC.R2 | ecosystem: Host-associated > Plants > Phyllosphere > Unclassified | place... | reverse complement strand
CGGGCGACGAGGCGCCGCCGGCCCAACTGCCGAAAGGCCAGCGGATCGCCCGCGGCCTCGCGCCGGTCTTCCCCGAGATCGCGTACCGCCAGGCGGCGCGGACTGCGACAGATGTTGCGCAAGCGCGCGACAGATGTGCCGTCCGCGCGGCCCGCGCAGGGGCGCGCGCCCCTGGCGCCGGCCTGGCTTGCAATTTGCTCTCCTATGCATGCCGCCGCAGCGACGGCGGACCACCATCAACATCAGGAGACAGCATGAACTTCAAACGCACACTCGCCGGCATCGGCCTCGCCCTCGCCCTTCCCTTCAGCGCCCACGCCGGCATGCCCGGCATGGAAGGCGCGCACCACGTGGGCCTCACGGTGCCGAACATGGACGACGCCGTCCGCTTCTTCGTCGACGTCATCGGCTGCGAGGAATCCATCAAGCTCGGTTCGTTCAAGTTCGCCGACGACTGGATGAACGTGCACCTGAACGTCAACCCGCGCGCCGAGATCAAGCGCTTCCAGATGGTCCGCTGCGGCCATGGCACGAACCTGGAGATCTTCGAATATTCGGCGCCGAACCAGGGCAAGACACCGCCCCGCAACAGCGACGTCGGCGGCCATCACCTCGCGTTCTACGTCGACGACATGGACAAGGCCGTCGCCTACCTGAAATCGAAAGGCGTGCGCACGCTGGGCGCACCCAGCACGTTCACGGAAGGTCCGGCGGCCGGCCTGACGTGGATGTACTTCCTCGCACCGTGGGGCCTGCAGCTGGAAATCGTCAGCACGCCGAAGGGCATGGCCTACGAGAAGACGGCCAGGCGCGCCCTGTGGGATCCGCGCTCCCCGGCCAAATGAAGACGGCGACGATGGCGGTGCTGGCCGCGAAATGCGTCGCGATCTGCGCCACGATCCTCGTCGCGGTGTGCCTGCCCGGCAGCGCGTGGGCGCATTTCGACGGCCGGGTCAGCGTGCGGGTCGTGCATTTCACGTACGACGCGGCGGGCATGACCGCGTACTACCGCGTGTCGCTCGCGCCACTGGGACCGGCACCGTACGTCGTCGCGAGGAAGGAAAGCGGCCAGTGGTTTCATTACGTGGACACGGCCGCCGTCGATCCGCTGGCGGCCGCGCGGGTGCTCGCCGCCGCGCACACGGTGTCCGTCGACGGCCGGGCGGTCGCCCCGAACGTGCTGGCGGCCGCCCTGCACGTGAAGGGCAGCGTACCGCCGTTCGCCACGCCCGCGCAAGCGCGCGCGGCGGCAGCGGCGCCCACGCCGCTGCCGGCGGCGATGCCGGACATCGGCGACGTCGTGCTGGACGCCGCCATCGCGTATCCCGGCGTGCGCCCCGCGGCGTTCCGCTTCGCCGGCACGCTCGCGCCGGGCAAGCTGTCGGACGCGCCGCTGAACACGATCCTGCTGTCGCACCGCGCCGGCGCGACGGACCAGTACCGCATGGATGGCGCGGCCATCGACGTCAACCCTTCCTGGTGGCTGTCGGCCTGGCAGTTCATCCGCGCGGGCGCCGCCCACATCCTCGAAGGGGCGGACCACCTGCTGCTGGTCGTGTGCCTCGTCGCGGGCGACATGCGCCTGCGCGCGATCGCCCTGCGCATCACCGCGTTCAGCGCGGGCCATGCGTGCGCCATCGCGGCCAGCTTCTACGGCCTGCTGCCCGACCGGCCGTGGCTGATCCCCGGCGTGGAACTGCTGATCGCGCTGTCCGTGCTCGGCACCGCGCTGCTGATGGCGGGCCGGCGCGAACGCGGGGGCGCGCCGGCACTGGTCTTCGTCGTGGGCCTCGTGCACGGCTGCGGCCTCGCCGTCGGGCTGCGCGAACTCCTGTCGGACACGGGCCCGAACGTCGCCGCGTCGCTCGTGTCGTTCAACGTGGGCGTGGAAGCGGGCCAGTTGCTGGTCGGCGCGGCCGTGTGGCTGCTGCTGGCGGGCGCGCGGCGCGTGGCGCCCGGCCGCGACGACAGCGTGCGCCGGTGCGTCGCGCTGGGCGTCGCGGTGGTGTCGCTGGCCTGGGTGATGGAACGGACGGGACCCGTCTGGGATGCGCTCCAGACGGGCTTCGCGTGACGGCTAGCGCTGGTTCGGCGGGACGATGCCGTACTTCTTCATGTAGCGGTACACGGTGGCGCGCGCCAGGTTGAGCTCTTCCGACACCTTGGTCACGCTCCACTTGTGGCGCACGAGCGCGTCGAGCAGCGGCGCGGCCTCGCAGTCCTCGCCGCCGGAAGCAATGGCGGGGACTGCAGGCGCGGCCGGCAGGACGGAAAACTGCTCGGTCAATTCCTGCGGCAGGTCGGCCGCCGTGATCGTCCGGCCGTCGGACACCGCCAGCGCGAAGCGCAGCACGTTGCGCAGCTGGCGGATGTTGCCCGGCCACGCGAAGCACAGCATGGCGTGCATGGCGTCCAGCGACAGGTGCGCATCCATGCCGAGCAGTTCCGCCTCCTCGGCCAGGACTTTTTCGATCAGGTAGCGCTTGTCCGCGCGGTCGCGCAGCGCCGGCAGATGGAGCGTCGCGCCGCACAGGCGGTAATATAAATCTTCGCGGAAGCTGCCGGCGCCGATCAGGTTGCGCAGGTCGCGGTGCGATGCCGCGATCACGGTCAGGTCCACCGGGACGGGCTTGTCCGCGCCGAGCGGCAGGACTTCCTGTTCCGACAGCACGCGCAGCAACCGGGTCTGCAGGTGCAGCGGCATGTCGCCGATCTCGTCGAGGAACAGGGTGCCGCCGTCGGACTGCAGGATCAGGCCCTTCATGCCTTTCGCGCGGCCGCCCGTGAACGCGCCGGCCGTGTAGCCGAACAATTCGCTTTCGATCAGCGACTCCGGAATCGCGCCGCAGTTCACGGCGACGAACGGCTTGTGGGCGCGTTCGCTCGACCGGTGCAGCGCCTTGGCGATGACTTCCTTGCCGGTGCCCGTCTCGCCGTGGATCAGGATGTTCAGTTTGCGGTTGAGCAGGCGCTTGGCCTGGTCCAGCAGGCGTCGCATCGTGTTGTCGTCGCCGGCCAGGCAATCCAGTTCCGGATGGTGGGTGGACGCGGCGCTGTCCGCCACCTCGACGACGACGCTGCCGCGCGCGGCCGGACGCGGGCGCGGCGCCTTCACGCTCGCGTAGAACATCTGGTTCGAGCCGCGCGTGACGATCGAGCGCTCGCCCATCGTGCCGGCGCGCGCGAGCCGCAGCAGGTCGTCCGGCGCGAGGTCGAACAGCGCCGTGAGCGGCTGCCCGACGACGTCGCCGGCCGCGCGGCCGAACAGCCGGCGCGCGCCCGTGTTGGCGCCGACCACGACGCCGTCGTCGTCATAGGCCAGCATGATCTCGCCGCTCACCTCGACGAGCGCCCACGCCGTGCCGAGGCGCAGGATCCAGCGGTCCTGGAAATGGCGCAGGAAGTTCGCGTCCTCGATCATTTCCGCATACATCATCGTCAGGTGCAGCGCGAGGTGCTGGCTTTCCTTGTACGTGGGCGACGTCAGCGCGGACAGGTCGAGCACCGCGAGGAACTTGCCCTCGGGGTCGAACAGCGGCGCGGCGGAACAGGTCAGCGGGATGTGGGTGGGATCGAAATGGTCGTCCCGGTGGCACGTCAGCGCCGTCTGCTCGGCCACGCAGGTGCCCACGCCGCAGGTGCCGGCCGACCGCTCGCTCCATTCGGCGCCCAGGTACAGGCCCGCTTTCTTGAGGTCCGGCGCGCGCGCGTCGTTGCCGATGTAGTCGACGGTGACGCCCTGCGCATCCGTCAGCAGCAGCACGTAGCCGAGGCCGGACACGCGCTTGTACATCTGCTCCATGCCCACGCGGGCCACCTGCATGAATTCCTCGATCTGTTCCTGGTGCGCGCGCAGCGTGGCGGACGTCACGATGTGCGGCGCCTTCGGGCGCGCCGGATCGAGCCCGTAGTCGTTCACGCAGCGGCGCCACGAGTTGTGGATCAACTCGTTGGCGCCGTTCGCGGCGGTACCGTGCATGGCCACCGACATCACGTTGTCGATGTGCCGGCTTTGTGTCTGGTTCGTCATCGTCGTCTCCTGCAGCGCCGGCAACTCGTCGTTTGCCGGTCGTGTACTTACGGTTTATGGTACTCCATTTATGAACCGGAAACTCATCCCATGTGTTCGGGTGCGGCGCGGAATGGCTGCAGCTCGTCCAGCGGATCGCTGGCGCCGAACAGCCAGCCGCGGTCCAGGTCCGCCGCCGCATGCTGCACGTCCGCGTGGTAGCTCGACCGCACGAGCGGGCCCACGGCCGCATGCGCGAAGCCCAGCGCCTCCGCGGCGTCGCGCAGGCGCGCGAACGCGTCCGGCGTGACGTAGCGGCGCACGGGCAGGTGCGCCCCGGACGGCGCCAGGTACTGCCCGATCGTCACCATGTCCACGCCGTGCGCGCGCAGGTCGTGCAGCACGTCCTCGACCTCGTCGTCGGTCTCGCCCAGGCCCACCATCAGGCCCGACTTGGTCTTCACGTCCGGATGGCGCTCCTTGAACCGTTCCAGCAACGCCAGCGAATGCGCATAGTCGGCACCGGGCCGCACGGGCCCGTACAGGCGCGGCACCGTCTCGATGTTGTGGTTCAGGACATCGGGCGGCGCCGCCTCCAGCGCTTCCAGCGCGGCATCCAGGCGCCCACGGAAGTCCGGCACCAGCACTTCGATGCGGGTCGCCGGCGCCGCGGCGCGCACCGCGCGGATGCAGGCGGCGAAGTGGCCGGCGCCGCCGTCGCGCAGGTCGTCGCGGTCGACGGACGTGATCACGACGTAGCGCAGGCCGAGCGCCGCCACCGTGCGCGCGAGCCGGTCCGGTTCCGCGGCATCGAGCGGATCGGGCCGGCCGTGGCCCACGTCGCAGAACGGGCAGCGGCGCGTGCACTTGTCGCCCATGATCATGAACGTGGCCGTGCCCTTGCCGAAGCATTCGCCGATGTTCGGACAGCTCGCCTCCTCGCACACCGTCGTCAGCGCGTTCGCGCGCAGGATGGCCTTGATCTCGAAAAACCGCGAGGACGGCGCCGGCGCCCGCGTGCGGATCCAGTCCGGTTTCGGCAAGCGCTCGGCCGGCACGATCTTGATGGGAATGCGGCTCGTCTTGGCCGCGCCCAGCTGTTTGGAGGTCGGCTTCATCTCTGCTCCTACACCGCGCCGCGTGCCAGCTCGCCCGCGATGTGCTCGGCCTGGCGGATCGCCAGCGCGACGATGGTCAACGTGGGATTCGCGGCGGAACTCGACGCGAACTGGCTGCCGTCGGAGATGTACAGGTTCTTGACGTCGTGCGTGCGGCCCCATTTGTCGACGACGCCGTCGCGCGCATGCTCGCTCATGCGGTTCGTGCCGAGGTTGTGGCTGGCCGGGTAGGCGGGCATGTCGATGACGCGCGTGGCGCCCACCGCTTCGGACAGCTTGCGGAACTGGACCAGGCCGTGCGCCGCGATCGCGTTGTCGTTCTTGTGGTACGTCTTGGACACGATCGGGACCGGCAGGCCGTACTGGTCCTTCTCGGTCGGGTGCAGCGTGATGCCGTTCTGTTCGCGCGCCATGTCTTCGCCGCAGACCCAGATCGCCGTCATGTGGTCGTACATTTCCAGCGCCGACGTCACGTCCCGGCCCCAGCCGCCCGGCTTCATGAAGGCCGCCGTGTACGGCAGGCCCAGGGCGAGGCCTTCGAGATAGTAGCCGCCGTTGAAGCCGCGCTGCGTGTTCAGGGCCACCTCGTCGGCGACGACGGCGCCGATGTCGAAGCCGCGGTTCATGTACACGGGCTTCTTGTGGATCGCCACGGCGGCGGCCGTCGAGTGATTCATGTAGTTGCGGCCCACCTGGCCGGACGAATTCGCGAGGCCGTTCGGGAACATCGACGAGGCGGAGTTCAGCAGCAGGCGCGGCGACTCGATGGAATTGCCGGCGACGGCGACGAGGCGCGCCTTCTGCAGCACGTGGCGGCCCTGGCTGTCCGCGTACAGCACGCCGTTCACCTTGCCCGTCTTGTCGTGCTGGATCTGCAGCACCATGCTTTCCGGGCGCAGTTCGACACGGCCCGTGTCCAGCGCCTTCGGCACTTCCGTGTACAGAGTGGACCATTTCGCGCCGACCTTGCAGCCCTGCATGCAGAAGCCGATCTGCTGGCAACCGGGACGCCCATCGTATGGCTGCGAATTCGATGCGACGGGGCGGATGATCTTGTTGTAGCCGATCTTGCGCGCGCCGGCCGCCACCACCTTGGTCTGGTTCGATTCCGGCATCGGCGGCAGGCCGCTCGCGCGCGTGCCGGCCACGCCCATCTTCTTTTCCGCCAGTTCGTAGTACGGCTCCAGCTCCGCCAGCGAGATGGGCCAGTCGAGGATGTTGGCGCCGTCGACCTTGCCGTAGATCGTGCGCGTCCTGAAATCGTGCTCCTGGAAGCGCAGCGCGACGCCCGACCAGTGCACGGTCGACCCGCCCACCGCCTTGACGATCCATGCCGGCAGGTTCGGATACGTCTTCGTGTGGTGCCAGCCGCCGGCCGAGATCCGCTTGTCGAGCCACGAGATCTTGTTGAACATGGCCCACTCGTCGTTCTCGAAATCCGCCTGCGTGAAATGCTTGCCCGCTTCGAGGATCACGATCTTGTCCACGCCCCGCTGGGCCAGTTCGTTGGCCAGCGTCGCGCCGCCCGCGCCCGAGCCGATGATGACGATGGCGTCGTCGTCGCCCAGTTCGATTTTCTTGCTCATTGCCGTCTCCTGTCTTTTGTTATGGTGTGGGCGTTTTACAGCCAGTCGATGTCGTTGAAGCCGCGGTTGATGTAGCCGCCCTGCTCCCACGACGACCCCTCGTAGCCAAGCAGCGGCCACACGGCCTTGTTGTCGTACAGGCTCGTCACCATCTCGCCGCGCACCTTCTGGAAGAACGGCGACGGCTCGATCGACTTAAGCAGGCTGACGCGCTCCGGCTCGCGCTTGACGGCCGCATAGGGTTTGCCGAAGCGTTTCATCGCAGCCTTGTCCAGGTCGCGCACGCCGTCGCGGAACAGGGCCGCCTGCTTCGGATCCTTGGCGGCCGCGCGCTCGAACGGCTGGATCGCCTCGACGTAGTAGCGGTCCGCCAGTTTGTCGTGCGGGAAGACGTCGCGCGCCATGCGCAGCAAGGTCTGTGCCGTTGCCGCGCCCAGCGTGGGAAAGTCCTGCGCCAGGTGTTTGTCGCTGGAGGCGGCCAGCGCGGCCGGGCCCGCGGCCGCCGCGCCGATGGCCATGGCGCCGCCGCGCAGGAAGCCGCGGCGCGTGACGGTGACGACCTTCGGCAGCACGCGCATGCCCGTGCATGCGTTCGATGGTTGATCTTTCATGTGAACCTCTTTCAATGAGACAGGGTGGGAAAATGGACCGGTGCGGGGCCGGGCGGCCGCGGGGGGAATGCGTCGGACGCGGCGCCCAGCACGTCGGTGAGCATGTGGTGCAGGCGCTCGGCCAGCACCTCCGCCAGCACGGGGGCGCCGAGCTGCTGGGCGAACGACGTGGTGCAGTCGTCCAGCAGCGCCGCATCGGCGGCTTCCTGCCCGAGCGCGCCGCACAGCAGCGACCAGTCGGGCGGCGCGATCAGCGTCCCCGACGTCATCAGGACGCCCGTGCGGCGCCGCAGCTGGGCCAGACCGACGATCTTGCGCGTGCCGACGACGACCTCCCACGGCGACAGCCCGCCGTAGCAGGCCCACTTCAGGCGCGCGTCGCCCGGCCGCAGCCGCACTTCCTCGGGCGGGATCGCATAGGCGGGAATGCCGGCGTCGCGCAACAGGCCCGCGTGCAGCGCGCCCAGCCAGCGGTAGCTGGAGAGCGTGCTGCGGCCGAGCAGCGGATGGTCGGGCGGCAGCACGACGGACGCGCTGACCATCCACGGCCCCGTCAGCACGGCGCCGCCGCCCGAGCCGCGCTGCACGACGGAGCCGGCCAGCGCGTGGCCGGCCACGAGCCGCTCGCGCAGCGCCGCCTGCGAGCAGCCCAGCACGACGCCGGGCACCCGGTAGGTCCACAGGCGCACGCGCGGCTCGGTGACGGGTTCGCGCAGCTGGGCCGCGTTCCACGCCTGTTCCTCGTACGAGGTCACCGTGTCGATGAAGACCATCCGGGCATCCATTACAGCTCCTTCGCGGCTTCCAGCCGCCGTTTCAGGTCCGTCAGGAACAGCGCGGCCGGGAAGCCGTCGACGGCACGGTGGTCGAACACGAGGTGCAGGCCCATCATCGGCGCGATCGCGACCTCGTTCCCGCGCGCCACGGGCCGGGCCGCGACGCGCGTCACGCCGAGGATGGCCACCTGCGGGCTGTTGATGATCGGCGTGAAGCTGTCGATGGCGGTATTGCCCAGGTTCGTCACGGTGAACGTGCCGCGCTGGTAGCTGCCGGCCGACAGCGTCCCGGCACGCGCGCCTTCCGCCAGCATGCGCGCCTCGCGCCCCAGCTCGGCCGCGCTCTTGCGGTCGGCGTTGCGCAGCACGGGCACCATCAGGCCGTCGTCCAGGCTGACGGCCAGGCCCAGGTTCACGTCGTCCAGCAGCTCGATGTCCTTCTCGCGCATGCGGGCGTTCAGGCGCGGGTGCTCGCGCAGGCACAGCGCGACGGCGCGCAGCACGTAGGCGGTCAGGCTGACCCGCCCGTCCTCAGGCGCGGCCGCCCGGAGGGCCTGCAGCGCGGTCACGTCCACCTCGACCGACTGCGCCACGCGCGGCACGCGCCAGCCCTGCTCCATGTTGCGTGCGATGGCCCCGCGCATCCCCGTCAGCGGCACCGTCGCGGGTACGGTCACGGCATCCATGGCCTACCCCTCGATCCGCGCCAGCACGGTGTGGCGGCCGAACGTGTCGCCCGCGGCGACCTCGATGGCGGCCAGGCGGCCGGCGGCGGGGGCCGTCACCTCGTGCGTCGTCTTGACCAGTTCCGCGACGACGAGCGTCTGGCCCGCCGTCACCTGCTGGCCCACTTCGACCTGCCAGTCCTGCAGCAGGGCTTCCGTGCCCTCTTCCACATCGTCCCAGACGCCGCCGTCCAGTTTCACGTCGATCATGCTTGTGCTCCTTGTTGAAGTTGATGAATGGGTTGCGCGCGCATCAGGCCGCGCACGGCGTCGGCGATGGCGTCCACCTGCGGGATGACGGCCTGTTCGAGCGGCCGGCTGAACGGGATCGGCACGTCGGGCACCGCGAGGCGTTTTACCGGCGCGCGCAGCTGAATGGTGTCGAGGTGCTCGGCGACGAGCGCGGCGATCTCGCCGGACAGGCCGAAACTCAGGTAGTCCTCGTCCGCGATCAGCACGCGGCCCGTCTTGGCGACCGACGCCAGCACGCCGGCGCGGTCGAGCGGGACGATGGTGCGCAGGTCCAGCACCTCAACGGAAATGCCTTCTTGCGCCAGCTGCTCGGCCGCGATGGCCGCCTTCTGCACCATCTGGCTCAGGGTGACGATGGTGACGTCGCTGCCTTCGCGCACGATGCGCGACTCGCCGAACGGGATCGCATAGGCTTCCTCGGGCACGGCGTTCGTGCTGCCCTCGAAGTAGGACATCCACGACAGGCCCATGATCCCCTTGTGATAGCAGAACACGACCGGGTTGTCGTCGCGGATCGCCTGGGCCATGAGGCCTTTCGCGTCGTACGCATTGGACGGCACGACCACCTTCAGGCCCGGCATGTGGGCGAAGCTCGCGTACAGGCATTGCGAGTGCTGGGCCGCGTCGTTGTAGCCGCCGCCGATGCCCGTCGTGATCACTACCGGCAGCTTCAGTGCGCCGCCGGACATGTACGAATTCTTCGCCATGTGGTTGTAGATCTGGTCGAAGCAGACGCCGAAGAAGTCGACGAACATCAGTTCCGCGATGGGACGCAGCCCTTCCGCCGCCGCGCCCACGGCCGCGCCCATGAATGCTGTTTCCGAGATCGGCGTCTCCATGATGCGCTCGGGGCCGAAGCGGTCGAGCAGGCCCGTGGTGGCGGAAAAGATGCCGCCGTACTTGCCGATGTCCTCGCCCATCACGAACACGGACGGATCGCGTTCCATTTCCTGGCCGATGGCTTCGGCGATGGCCTGCGCCATGGTGAGCGTGCGTACGCCGGTTTTAATTGTGCTTTGCATGTGGGTCTCCTTGTCTCATTCGGCGAATACGTGTTTCAGGGCGTCCTGCGGCGCCGGGTACGGGCTGTTGCGGCCGAAGGCAAACGCAGTTTCCACGCGGCCGGCGATGCGCTGGCGCAGCGCCTGGTCCTGCGCGTCGTCGATCAGCCCTTCCGCACGCAGGCGCGCACCGAGCCGCCCGATCGGATCGTCCTGGCGCAGCGCGGCGCTTTCGCCTTTCGGGCGGTAGGTCTCGGGGTCGCCCTGGAAGTGGCCGAAGTAGCGGTCCGTCTTGACTTCGATGAGCGTCGGGCCTTCGCCGCGGCGCGCGCGGGCGATGGCGGCGCCGGCGGCCGCGTACACCTCGACCGCGTCGTTGCGCTCGACCAGCACGCCCGGCATGCCGTAGCCGGCGCCGCGCACGGCGTTCGACGCGACCGACGTCGACACGGATTTCTCCACCGAGATGCCGTACTTGTTGTCTTCGCAGACGAAGACGACGGGCAGCTTCCACACGGCGGCCAGGTTCAGCGCCTCGTGGAACGCGCCCTGGTTGGCGGCGCCTTCGCCGAAGAACGCGATGGCGACCCAGTCCTTGCCCAGCTTGCGCGCGGCGAGCGCGGCGCCGCAGGCCTGCGGTGCGCTGGCGCCGACGATGCCGCTGCAGGAAAACTTGGTCGGCACGTGGAACAGGTGCATGTGGCCGCCCTTGCCGCGGCCCAGCCCCGTGTCCTTGCCAAACATCTCGGCCGTCATCGCGTCGAGCGGCACGCCCTTGGCGATGGCGAAATGGTGCGAGCGGTGCGCGCCGACGACGCTGTCGTCATTGCCCAGGTGCGCGCACACGCCGACGGCGACCGGCTCCTGGCCGGCGGCGAGGTGCATCTCGCCCGGCACGGGGCCGGCGCCGATGTCGAACGCGAGGCCCTTCTGGATCTTCGGGGGCAGCTTGCCCTCGAGGTAAACCTTCGCCATCGTTTCTTCATACTCGCGGATCTCGATCATCTTCTCGTACATCCAGAGCAGGTGTTCCCGTGTCGGCTGCATGTTGCTGTCTCCTTGTCTGTGGGTTGGTGCATGCACCTACCCCTTCAGCAAATTCGATGCCATGCCCATTTGCCCCGTCGCGACGGGCAAAAACGCCTGTTTCGGCCGCCCGGACGCGCCATCTGTCGCAGGCGTGGGCCGCCCGGCTGCGACATCTGTTTCAGCGCGGACGGCCGCGCGCAGCCCCGCAAGAGTGAGCGGCGTGGTGGCACCGTTTTTGCAGATGCGACCAGCGCAGTACCTACAACAATCAATGGAGACGACATGAAAGAGACACACAAGACGCGCAAGCTGCTTGCGCTGCTGGCCTGCGCGGCCGCGGGTTCCACCCACGCGGCCGTGGAATTCGAGACGCCGGGCGGCTGGAAGCTCGGCACGGACGGCTGGATCATCGTGCAGGCGCACCGCCAGAACGGCGACGACGCGGGTACGACGGGCTTTCGCATGACGTCGGGCACGACGCCGAGCCTGTTCGCGTTCACCGTCACCTCGCCCGCCATCGACGGGATCACGTACAGCAGCCGCGTGGGCCTGTACATCAATTCGCAGTCGGGCGAAGGCAACTTCCGCAACGCGGGCAACGTCGGCAACACGGGCAGCAAGTCGCTGGACCCGCGCGAGATGTGGGCGAAGGCGTCCGCGTCCTGGGGCGAGATCGTGATCGGCAAGTCCTACGGCATCTACCAGGCGGAACCCGTGCTGGCCGATGCGTCCGTGCTGGCGGGCGGCCTGACGGGCTACGACGTCGTCAACACGACGAATGCGCTGGCCGCGACGTTCAACGCCGGCTACATGTACACCAACTTCAACGCGGGCCTGCGCTACAACTCGCCGAAAACCGTGCCGCTGTCGTTCTCGGTGGCGCTGTACGACCCGAGCCAGATCCGCAACACGTTCACGGGCGCCGGCGCCGACCAGACGAATTCGCCGCGCGTGGAAGGCGGCGTGTACTACAACGACCAGCTGGGCAGCGCGAAGTTCAAGCTGTACGGCGACTTCACATGGCAGACGGCGCGCCACTGCACCGTCGCGGGCGGCGGCGCCTGCGTGCAGGACGACGTGCACACGCGCGGCATCTCGGCCGGCACGACGGTCGACGTGGGCCCGCTGAACTTCCACCTGTCCGGCTTCAAGGCGGACGGCCTCGGGTCCGTGCTGATGCAGGACGTGGACGCGCTGGATGCCGCCGGGCGCGAACGCCGCAGCCGCGGCGGCTTCGCCCAGCTCGTGTGGCATGCGACGGATGCGCTGTCGCTGCGCGCGAGCTACGGCCGCACGCGCATCGACGACACGGCGAGCACGCCGGGCCATCTCGCGCAATCGCGCATCGGCGGCGCCTATTACGCGGTGAACCCGCACGTGACCGTGTACGCCGAACTCGCGCGCTCGACGTTCTCGCTGAACCCCGTGTTCGGCCGGCCGACCAACACCCGCTACGCGACCCTCGGCGGCCGCTTCGTGTGGTAATCCATCCAACGCATTCCGAGGAATCCAATATGCATCCGACCACCCGTTCCAACACGGCGGCCGCCGTCGCCGCCTTCCTGCTCGCCCTCTCCCTCGCGCAGCCGGCGGCCGCGCACGACGACGAGGACGCCGCCAACTGGACGCAATACCACCGCACGTCGAACGCCTGGCGCTATTCGCCGCTGGACCAGATCACGACGCGCAACGTCAAGCAGCTGAAACCCGTGTGGATCCACCAGCCGGGCGACATCACGTCCGGCCTCGTCTCCACGCCGCTCGTCAAGGACGGCGTGCTGTACTACGTGGGCCCCAACAACAACGTGTTCGCGCTGGACGGCGCCACCGGCAAGCCGCTGTGGCATTACCAGCCGAAGCTGGCCGCCGTCGCGTCCGAGAGTTTCTATGCGTCGCTGGGCCGCAGCCTGACGATGGGCCACGGCCGCATCTACCTCGGCACGCTGGACGGCCGCTTCGTCGCCATCGACGACAAGACCGGCAAGGAAGTGTGGTCCACGCAGCTGACGGACCTGAAGAAATGCTTCGGTTGCCTGTTCTCGTCCTCGCCGGTGCTGGCGGGCGACGTCCTGATCGGCGGCACGACGGGCGGCGACCAGGCGCAGCGCGGCAAGATCTACGCGGTGAACGCCCTCACGGGCGCGAAGATGTGGACCTTCGACACGATCCGCGACGACCCGGCCAGCTGGCCCGGCGACACGGGCCAGGTGGCCGGCGGCGGCGCGTGGATGCCGGGCACGTACGACGCCGCGTCGGACACGTTCTTCATCGGTACGAGCAACGCGGCGCCGGACTTCTACGGCGACGGCCGCAAGGGCGACAACCTGTACACGGCGAGCCTGCTGGCGCTCGACCCGAAGACGGGCAAGCTGAAATGGCATCGCCAGGAGATCCCGCACGACACGTTCGACTACGACTCCACGTACGAGGCCCTGCTCCTCAAGAAGGACGGCAAGGACGTCGTCGTCCACCTGAACAAGAGCGGCTTCGTGTTCGTGATGGACAAGGCGGACGGCAAGCTGGAAAACGTGTGGCCCCTGAGCCAGACCTACAACTTCGTCAAGACGATCGATCCGAAGACCGGGGAACTGATCGGCCGGCGCGAGATGCCGGTCGGGAAGGAGACCCTGCTGTGCCCCTACCTGCTCGGCACGCGCAGCTACAACGCGGGCGCGTACAACCCGAAGACGAAGCTGTGGTACACGAACGCGATGGAAGTCTGCCAGAACGTGATCCCGGCGAAGCAGGAGACGTCCGGCATGGGCATCGCGAGCCTGTACCTCGGCGTCGACAAGCTCGAAGCCGTGCCGCCGCCGGACCGTCCCGCCGAAGGCCGCCTCGATGCGCGCGATCCGCTCACGGGCAAGCTGAAATGGAGCGTCAAGTACCCGGTCCCCGGCCTGGGCAGCGTGCTGACGACGGGCGGCGGCCTCGTGTTCAACGGGGATCCGCAAGGCTTCGTGCATGCGTATGACGCCGACACGGGCGCGGAACTGTGGAAGTTCCAGACCGGCTCCGGCATCCGCGGCGGCATCGTCAGCTATGCGGTGAACGGCAAGCAGTACATCGCCGTGCCGAGCGGCTGGGGCTCGCTGGCGCCCGGCTTCATGGCCTCCGCCTTCCCGGCCGTGAAGCAGCTGACGGGCGGCGCGGCGATGGTCGTGTTCGCGCTCGACTGATCCTCAACGCGGGCGCCGCGCGCGCCCGCTTTCACCCCCAACGACAATCAAGGAGACACTCATGTTCAAACCCATCGCCTGCGTCCTCGCGGTCCAGCTGCTGTGCGCATCCGCCGCCATGGCCGTCGCGCCGACCATTTCCGGCCCCGCCAAGCCCGACCAGGCCATGATCGAGGCGGGCGCGAAGCGCTTCAACCAGAGCTGCGTCTACTGCCACGGCAATGCCGGCTCGGGCGGCAAGGCGGCCCCGCTGCAGGGCCGCGACGACCTGACCAAGGAATACGTCATGGAGACGATCGCGAACGGCAAGCAGCGCGGCGCCTTCAACATGCCGGCGTGGAAAGGCGCGTTCAACGAGCAGCAGATCCAGGAGCTCACCGCGTACATCCTGTCGCTGAAGAACGCCGGCGCGGCGAAATAGGAGGCCGCCATGGCGCGTCTTCGGAAGCATGGCCTGGTCGCCCTGGCTTGCGTGGCAGCCACCGCACAGGCGCGTACGCTGCCCGAGATGGCGGCGTCGAACGAGTTCGTGATCTGCGCGGCGCCGGACGACATGCCGTTCTCGCGGCGCGACGGCACGCCCGCCGGGCTGTACGTCGACCTGGGCCGGCTCGTCGCGTCCGACCTCGGTCTTGCGCTCGCCGTGCGCTGGATCCCGCGCCGCGAGCTCGCCCGCCGCGTGGGCTGCGATGCGATCATGGGCGCGGCCGTCGTCAGGGCGGAGGACCGCCCGACGTCGTGGCGCAACGTGCTGACGGTGCCGTGGATGCGGGCCGGCGCGGTCGTGGTGGACACGGGGCGCGGTCCCGCCGCCACGCTGGACACGCTGCGCGCGGGCCACGTCGCCGTGCCGAGCGGCTCGTGGGCGCACCGCTGGCTCGATGCACACGGCGTGCCCGTGTGGGTGCGGTTCCGGACCGATCCCGAGATCATCGGCGCCGTGGTGCGGGGCGACGCGGACGCCGGCGTCGTGTCGGACGTGGCGGCCGGCTGGTATCGGCAGCAAGCCGGCGCGGCGAACCTGCGCGTGCTGGACACGCTGCTCGATCCGGCCGAATTCGCATTCGACGTGGCGATCGACCTGCTCGACACGGACGCCGCCACGCTGGCCCGCGTAAACGGCATCGTGCGCGCGCGCCTGGCCGACGGCGCGATCGCGGCGATCGGGCTGCGCTACGGCGCCTACCGGCCGCCGGCCGGGCAGCGCTAGGTCACGACTCGGCGTCCGCGCGCGCGGCGTGCACACGCTTGCACGCGGGCTCCTTGGGGCCCGCCGCGGCGCACACCCGTGCGCGGCACTGCTCTTCGCCGGCCGCGTTGTAGCGGCGGCACGACGCCAACTGTTCCGCCGGCGTCGCCTTGCCCCGCTTCGGCTCCATATGGCCGATCAGGGCCGCCAGCAGCACGACGTCGCTGTCCTGCTCGCGCACCGCGCCCGGCTTCGCCTTCGTCTTCTTGTCCTTCGCGGCCTCGCGCGCCCTTTCCTGGGCTTTCGCATGCGCAGCCTTCGCATGCGCTTCCTTGCGTTCGGCCTTCTCCGCCTTCGCGGACTTCTCCGGCCTGGCCGCACGTTCCTTGCGCGGCGCGGCCGGCGCCATGTCGGCCAGCGGATTGGTCATGGGCTCGACCGGCGCCGCCGGCTCGTCGTGCAGCACGGCGGCCGCCGGTGCCGGTGCGGGCGCCGGCAGCGCGACCGGTGTGACGGGCGGCGCGGCCGCTGCGGCCGCGACCTGGACCGGCGCCGCGGCAGGCACGGACCGTTCGTCGCCCCCGCCGAACAGGAACAACGCGCCGCACACGGCGATCACGCCAGCGGCCACGCCGCCCCAGGCCAGCGCACGCGAACGGGGCCGCGGCCCGGGTGCCGCCGCTGCCTGCCCGGGCATGCCGTCCAGCGAACTGAGGATGCCCTGCCGCTCCTGAACCGGCTGCTCTTCGGGCGAGAGCAGGCTGGGCCGGCCGCCACGGACCGGGCGATCGCCTTGATGTTGCAAATCA
>Ga0308166_1002620_pt1 | contig 16289 bp, 13 predicted proteins | sample PhyCR2_2_FD_202137 | JGI IMG/M metagenome (GOLD analysis project Ga0308166, IMG submission 202137) | Phyllosphere microbial communities from UC Gill Tract Community Farm, Albany, California, United States - DLSLCC.R2 | ecosystem: Host-associated > Plants > Phyllosphere > Unclassified | place... | reverse complement strand
TGACTGAACTGCTGGCGCTCGCCGAACCACCCAGCGCGCTGATTGCCTCCGATAACCTGATTGCGATGGGCATCCTGCGCGGTCTGGCCAAACGCGGCCTGCGCGTACCCGAAGATATCTCTTTTGTGATGTACGACGATTTTCCCTGGACCGAGCTGATGTCACCGCCGCTGACCGTGGTCGCCCAGCCGGTGTATGAAATGGGGCGCGAAGCCGCGCGCCGGTTGATTTGCCATATCCGCCAGCAATCCGCCGGCGCCTTACCCGCGTTTGACAGCTGGATGGTGGTGCGCGGCTCGGTAGGGGAAAATCCGCCGGCCGGGTGATACAATGTGCGGAGGCGGGCTTGTGGAATTTCTCCCTGCTTTTTTTGGTCGCCTTGAATGGCGATCCTACAGAAAACGGCGCAGTTTTCTTTTTTCAAACGCGCCAGAGAAAAAGTAAATTGTGCGATGCCTCGCAGGGTGCGCATTGATGCGCACCTGGATAACACTGCATAGGCGTAATTAAGGAGATACCCTCGTTTCATTAATTGGTCAGAGTGGGTAAGTTGTAAATCCAGCGCTATCATTAATGAGATGGTTGTAATAACCCCGGATAAATTTCAGCGCTTGCCAGCAGTTATAAAGCGATTCTCTTTTGATTTGAGTTAGCGCAGCACACCACATCAAATTAAGTGCTATCAAAGAATCATTCTCGTTTTATTTCTCCATCAGGAACTTTCTGATTGTTTAAGTGATATTCTGCGCAAGCAGGCTTACAAAACATTTACAATCAATTTCACTTAAGTCTTCTATGATGGCAAATACAGGGAAGTTACTGGCGCTAAGCGTCAGCTTATTTACTGCTTCAGCGCTGGCCGCACCGTTGAATCCCGGTGACCGCGACTATATTCAGAATCAGCAGCAACAGCGACTGCAGCAAGACCAGCAGCAGCGAGACGCGCTTTGGAACGCTGCCGCGCCGCAGGCCACAGCATGCAGCGGGGTTATATTACCAGTCGGGCATTTTAACCGAACAGGATTTATCGACTAATGAGCTGGTTATTCCGGTGCTAGAAAGGAAACGCGACGAAATACGCCTCGATGGCCAGCACCCGCGATCGCTGGCCATGTCGTTTCCCGAACTCGACTGTTTTGCAGCGCGGGCTACATTTCACCTCTCGCAAAGCCGGATCTGGAGTATAGGAACGACGCGCACCGATTCAGGCTCGCGGTGCCGACAGGGTGAATTTGTGATATGCGCCCGGACACCGATCCTTTTACTTAAACATTATCGAGAAGCGCGATCTTAACTTATTGAATAAATTTAACTTTAACTGAAAAATAAGATTAACTTTACTTTTTTGATATATTATTCAGGTATGTAAGCATAAACTTTAACTTAGACAAAGAGGATTCCATGATGAATTTTTCGCTTGATAAAAAATTGAAATCATTTGGGTGCAGATTTGGTGCAATATTATTAGGAGTTAATTTAACGACATTTTCCATCTCTGCTTCGCCGTTAATGGCTATTGAGGTGGCTGAAACAGTATCAAATATAAATCACACCTTCGAAGGAATTAATAGAGTAAAAGCCATTTATAAACCAGCGGAAATAGTCGCTTTAATATCTCCACCGTCCAATGGATACTATAACAACCTTGAAGAAAGTTATATCAGTTACGAGAGCAAAGGGTCTGACTGGTTGAAGAGATTTTATATCGACATGAAAATCCCGGAAAATTTATTTATAAAAGAAATCCCACCTCTTGATGGTAAATCTAAAGATGTGAAATACTTTGCTTACATTATCACAAATTTAGATAAAAATTCCTGTAAAATGCTTCATAGTGAGATTAAATCACTTTTTGACTATGAATATATAAACCCGGGCAAGGAAGTCAATACATTAGAGAAAAGAAAGGGTAAATGTGAAGACAAAAAAGACAACGAAATTGTTGTAATGAAATAAGAAACTGCCTGGATTAAAACATTCTGAAAATAACTAGCTATATCCAGCAAACAAATCGATAGCGCTACGTGAAATCTGACGAAAGCGCTGAGGGATAAACGGGATGTTTTCGCGTAGCGTTGTCATTGTGGATGAGCTAAAGAGATAGTTGAAGCACCGAGGGCGAAGCTAACCGGGTATTCAGTTGTAGGGTGCGCATTGATGCGCACCAGGATAACGCAGTGGTGTCCATCAAACGGACCGGTGGGATAAGTTTTCACATAGTATCGCCGTGGTGGAATGCGTTGTGGGCCTGTTAAGAGGCGTGAAGGGCGAAACTGAAGGATTGAGATACGTGATCAGATATCTTATTTAACATAATCATGATTATGCGCACTTAGACCCGAAAGGTAAATCATTAGCATCCATACACAACTCCATTAGTTTAAGGCTGCCAATTATGGCGCACTCACCATATTTAAACCCTCGCCGGCAATAACGGATAACACTTCGTCCAGTTGTAGTTAGTCTTCGCCAGCATCAGTTCTCCCGCCACCGCACCAAAATTGATGTCCTGACGTTCATAAAAGAATTGACGCAAAACTGCGGGTAAAAACTCAGCGCTGTAGCGCAGTAACGTGCTGTGCCAGAAGGGTGCCGGCAACGGGCTGTTGCCATGCCGCATCAGCAATTCATTTTCCCAGTCTGAATCCAGAACCTTGTCGCAGAATGACTGGCGCATGGCAATCGCAGACGTGTCAGGTATGCCCGCAAGCAATAACTGGCCAGGCAATGCCACCAAGCGCAGATCCCGGATAACGATTTTTTTCGCAGCAAATTCCTGCCAGATCGTGGTCAGCTGCGCCACTTTCACTGGTAAAGGCTCGTTGACGTTATACAGCGGTAAAGTCAGAGGCAAAAAAGTAAAATGAAGGCCTTGCACTGGCAGCGTATCGGCAAGCGAATCAGCCTGTGTGAGTTGTTGTAATTCATCAATCAGACGTAACACCGGTAAGGAAACTGACGGCTTTATCCCTGCGGCAAGCGCCAGCTTTACCGGATCGTAGTAATTCTCTTCACGGATGTTCCCGATGCCTGCATTTTTCGCCCACAGCGCAATGGTGTTCTCGTTTGCAGAACGGTATCGGGTTTGCAGACTGATTGGTTGCATGTCAGACCTTAGGGTATTTGGATGAGCGCAGATAATTAATTATGAAATGTTTTTTAGCAGATACTCCAGCCTGATTGTGGTGCAAACGCGTGATTATCTCATACCTATTCAACCCCGCTTAAACGATGCGTGATTTGTCATCGCTCTGGCGGATCAAAGCGTCTACAATGCCGGCGAAATTTTTACTGATGAGGATACATAATTGGACACCTGTCCCACACGATTACAATCGGTGCCGATGCTGAGATAGCCTCATCGCTGTCTTAGCCCTGCGTTAAGACGGTGGATTTCCCTCCCCTTTTTCCTGCGTTCTGTCTGGCCCCGCTGTAATCCATTCTTACAACCCTGAATATCCATTGCCCGGCGGTGATGGAGTGAGGTCTGACATGGACTGGAAAATCTTTTTATTGCGCGTCACGGTCGCGCTGATTCTGGGCGCGCTGATTGGCAGCGAGCGCCAGCTGCGCCAGCGCCTGACCGGGCTGCGCACCAATGCGCTGGTCAGCACCGGTGCCTGTTTGTTTGTACTGATGACGCAAAGCGTGCCGGGAATTGCCGCAGATGCCTCGCGCGTCGCCGCCTATGTGGTTTCCGGCATTGGCTTCCTCGGCGGTGGCGTCATCATGCGCGATGGCCTGAATGTGCGCGGCCTTAACACCGCGGCCACGCTGTGGTGTACCGCGGCGATTGGCGTGTTATGCAGCATGGGCTTGTTGCTGGAGGCAGGCATCGGTTGTGTGGTTATTCTGTGCGCCAACATCCTGCTGCGCGAGATGGCACAGGGTATCAATCGGCAGAGCATCATTACTGCGGAAGACGCCAGCCAGTATTACAAAGTGCAGATCATCTGTCTGGCGGCCGATGAGGTGCAGGTGCGCAGCCTGATGCTGCACAGCCTTGGCGGCAGCGGTCTGCGGCTGCAATCCCTGCACAGTGAGGATCTGGAACCCTCACACCGCATGGCGGTAAATGCGGAAGTGCTGGGTAAACCCAGCCTGACCGATCAGCTGGAAAATCTGGTCAGCCGCATCAGCCTGGAAAAAGGCGTCAGCTCGGTCAGATGGCAGGTGTGTGAGCCGGAGATCGATTGAGTCGTGAAACGCAATGCGGCTGCGCTACTTGCCAAAGCGCAGCCGCAGCGTTGCCGGCAGCACGGTATGCTGGCTGATGGGGTCATCGCCGTTAATCATGGTAGTGAGCAGCGTAAAACACTCCTGCGCCAGGCGCGGCACATCCTGCTCGACGGTATCGATCGGCAGTGTCAGTGAGTCATACAGATAGTGATCGTCAAAGCTGGCCACGCGGATGTCGCTGTGCAGCAGATGATGCTGGCTCATGTAGCGCAACACCCCTTCCAGCAGACCGCAGGCGGCGGTGAAAATCGCTTTGGGCGGACGCCCCAGCCGGGCGCACAGCGCGGCAAACATTTCATAACCGCTGCTCGGGTGATAGTTGCCGTGAATGATCCACTCCGGCCGTGGCGTCACACCTGCTCGTTCGAGACCCTGCATGAAACCGGCCAGACGATCTTTGGTGGGTGACAAACGCGGCTGACCGCCGAGGAAATAAATTTCATCCGGATTGGCGCGCGCCAGCCGTTCCACCAGCTCGGCAGTCGGCGTGACCGAATCGGTCATCACCAGCGGCAGTTGCGTATCATTAACGTAGCGGTCAAACAGCACGATCGGCAGTTGATCGCTCAGTTTGACGTAGTCACTGTCGCTTAACATGCTGGACGCCACAATCAGCCCATCCACCTGACGCGCCACCAGATTATCCACCACCACCCGCTCCTGCCCGGCGTTCTCGTCAGTGCAGGAGATCAGCAGCTGTAAGCCCGCCTCGCGACACAGATTTTCCAGCGCGTGCGAGAACACGGCAAAACCATGGTTGGTGATCTCCGGCACCACTAAACCCAGCGTATGGCTGCGATTATCGCGCAGCGAGCGCGCGTGAATACTGGCCTGGTAGTGATGCTCGCGCGCCAGCGTTAATACCCGTTCACGCGTCTCTTTCGCCACACGCAACTCTTTGCCACGGCCATTCAGCACCAGGCTGGCGGTGGCTTTGGACACCCCCGCCAGCGCGGCGATATCCGCTATGGTAACGCGTTTGGTTTTTCTCACGTCAGTGCATCGGTTAAGGAAACAATGACTTATTCTACCATGCACGGCCGCAACGACCAGTAGCGCGCCGTCACTTCTGCGTGTCCGGTCAGGGTTAATTGCGCCGGATGCGCCGGGAAGTAGCGGCTGCTCATCACCCCTTCCCCTTCATTAATGAAAATCTCGACGCTGGAGTGATCGCACAGTAACTGGAGCTGACTCACCGCGCCGCGCCAGTAACGGAACTGCCACTCGCCGCTTGCCAGACTGCGCCGCGCGAGCCGCAGCCCGTCGGCGCGCCACTCCAGCCGTAGCTGGTCGGCGAAATCCAGGGTGATGTCGCCCTGCCCGCTCAGCAGTAATTCCAGCCGCTGCGCATCAATGACCGGCGCATCGGCGGCTGGCCCCTGATAGTGCTGTTCAGCGCTGCGCAGCGCCTGCAGTTCAGTAACCGGACGCTGGAACAGCCGGCCATCACGCGTGCCCAGTTCGCGCACGCAGGTCATCTGATGGATCCAGCCATTGGCCACCGTGGGCTGCAGCATCTCCTCGCCATCCGGCACGCCCATCCAGCCCACCAGCAGCCGGCGTCCGTTGGCGGTTAGCGTGGTTTGCGGCGCGTAAAATTCGAAACCGGCGTCAAGCTCATGTAATTCGCCATGGCTAAAGCGGGCGTTAGCATAATCAAGATCGCCGGAGAGCCACGCGCTGGGATGCGTATTGAGAAAACGATGCTGTTCCTGCGCAAGCCCCTGCGGACAGCAAATCAGGAACGTGGTATCGCCGAGGGTAAACATGTCCGGACATTCCCACATATAACTGGCTGCCGCCAGCCCGTTCAGGCCGCTACCGGCAATCTCGCCCAGATTGCGCCACTCACGCAGGTCCGCCGAGCGCAGCAGCAATACTTTGCCCTGCTTTTGCAAATCCTGCGCGCCCAGCACCATGAACCAGTGTTCGCCATGCCGCCACACTTTCGGGTCGCGCACGTGTCCGGTATAGCCGTCGGGCAGCGCGATCACCGGCCCGAGTTTGTCAAAGCCGCCCTGCGCGTTCTGCACCGCCAGACACTGCCAGGCGGTGCGCGCGCCATCGGCAAACTTTACGTTGCCGGTATAGATCAACGTCAGCGCGCCATTGTCATCAACGGCGCTGCCCGAATAGCAGCCGCTGCGGTCATACTCTTCATTCGGCATTAGCGCTATGGGTTCATGCTGCCAGTGCAGCAAGTCGGCGGAACTCCAGTGGCCCCAGCATTTATGCTGATGCTGGCAGCCCAGCGCATTCCATTGATAGAACAGATGGTAACGCCCGGCGAAGTGGATAAAGCCGTTCGGATCGTTAAGCAATCCGGTGACGGGCGCCAGATGCCAGCCCGGATAATGCGGGTCGCTCAGCGCGCGCGGCTGACCGCGCATCACCGCCTGTAAAATATCGGGTAACAATGTAGAAGCCGCCATTATTCCGCGTCCGTTTTGTATTTGAGCAGATAAGAGATCATAAATGCGCTGCTGAAGGCAATCACCATGCCAATGGCATAGTTAAGCAACGAACTGGCCTGCACAATCGCCATGCCCGGCAGACCGGTGAGACCGACAGCCGTCATATATACATGCACCGACACTACCCAGGCACCGCCCAGCGCGCCGCCGATCAGGCCGGCGATAAAGGGTTTCATAAAGCGCAGGTTGATACCGAAAATCGCCGCCTCGGTAATACCCAGCAGCGCTGAAAAGCCGGACGGCAGCGAAATCGCTTTGATTTTCACATCTTTGGTTTTGAACCATACCGCCAGACAGGCACCGCCCTGCGCCACGTTAGCCATCGCCCAAATCGGCAGCAGGAAGTTGACGCCAATCGCCGGATTGCCCAGCAGCCCGGCTTCAATCGCATGGAAGCTGTGGTGCACGCCGGTGATCACGATAACCGAGTAAAGCCCGCCAAACACCAGTCCGGCCAGCCAGCCGGCATGGGCAATCAGCGTGCTGAGGACGAATGAAATACCGTCGCCCAGCATCCGCCCTGCCGGACCAATCACCAGCAGCGCAACGAAGCCGGCGATAATCACCGTCAGGAACGGCGTCAGGATCAGATCCAGCGCGTCCGGAATCACCCGGCGCAGCTGCTTCTCCAGCACGCTCATAAACCACACTGCCAGCAGCACCGGAAACACCGTGCCCTGGTAGCCGATCATCGCCACTTCGATACCGAAAAAGTTCATGGTATGGAAGCCGGCCGCCACGCCCCAGGCGTTGGTGAGCGCCGGATGCGTCAGGATGCCGCCGAGTGTGGCACCGAGGAACGGGTTTCCGCCAAACTCACGCGCCGCGGTGAAGCCAATCAGGATCGGCAGGATGATAAAGGCCGCCGAGCTGCACATATCCAGCATGATATACAGCGCGTTGTCGGGGTTAACCCAGCCGTAGGTTTTAACCATGCCGAGCAGTCCCATCAGCAGGCCAGAGGCCACAATCGCCGGGATGATCGGTACAAAAATGTTCGACAGCAGACGCGCAATACGCTGGAACGGATTGAGCTTGCGCGCGGCGATATCCGCCGCTTCCGACTTGCTGGTTTCACTGATGCCAGCTTCGCGGATAAACGCGGCATACACTTTATTCACCACGCCGGTACCAAAAATCACCTGCAGCTGTCCGGCATTGCGAAAACAGCCCTTCACCCCGTCAAGTTTGCCAATCGCGGCGGTGTCGGCTTTGGCATCATCCACCAGTACCAGGCGCAAACGTGTGGCACAGTGCGCTGCACTGGCGATATTTTCCCGGCCTCCCAGCAGCGGCAGCAGCGACCGGGAAAGAGTAACAAAATCCATAGTAACCTCTGTTTTTGGTTGTTATGCCATCATGCGCTAAGCGGCCCGCACGCGGGCCGTTTCATCAGAACCAGGTTTCCATTTGCACGCCAAAGTTCCACTCGCCGCCGGACTTAAAGCCGGTGCTGCCAAAGGCGTCATCGCTGGCGTAGTTATCCAGACGATGATCCCAGTCCATCCAGCTGGCGAACAGGCGGATTTCCGGACGCTTGAGGAATTCGCCCACATCGCTGGCTTTGAGCGTGGGGGCGACGGTGAGCTTGTAGAAATTGCCGCTGACGGCCTGACGATTGTTATAGCCTTCAGGCCGCAGATCCATGTACTGATATGAGCCTTCATACTGCATCTCAAAGTTCTGCGTAAATTCCTGAATCAGGCGCAGGTTCACGGTGGCCCACTCATAGCTGTCGCCTTTGACATAGCGGTCTTTGCTGCTCTGCGCCAGCAGCGCAGGCGCGATGTGCCAGCCAGCGCCCAGCGGTGTCATGCCGTAGCTGGCGAGCCGCCAGGTATTCGCCTGCGGCAACAGCGCGCCATCGGAACCAATACTCTTCACTTCTGCACCGAGGCCATGACCGTACAGCAGCGCGGTTTTCGCTGAACCCTCACCCAGGCCGTAGAAGCTGTCGTTGTGCAATCCGACCAGGGCGTGCACACCGTCACTGGCGGCATCACTTTTCACGCGGTTGCCGTCAATATCGGTGCGCTGATCGTTATCTTTCGCGCGCATGCCGCTCACCATCAGCTGCAGCGGCCCGACGAAGTTATTCAGCGACAGAATGTAGTTTTGCGCGGTGTTATCGTTATTTTCGATGTCCCCGAAGGTGCGGCCATAAATCGACAGGTTGCTGCGGGCGTCATCGCCCCACTTCATGTCGTAAATACCGGCCCCGGTTCCGGCGAGAAACACCACATCGGAATCGATCCAGTGTATGTCGAAGTTATCGCGGTCGAAACGTTTACCGGCCCACACCGTGGTGTCTTTGAACGCGCCGGTGAAGGTCGGGAGCTGCCCCAGCTCGACAAACGCCTGACGCAGGTTGAGATCGCTGCTGGCGGCAGTCCAGTCGTTGTAGGTGCGCTGTCCGTCGGCCAGCATCGCCTTGAAGCGCGTGGTGGCACCGTTGGTCAGCGTTTGTTTATGTTCGAGGTTAAGTTCAACGTAGGTATCCGGCTCATTGCCGAGCCGCCCGACGTGACCGCCGGTCTCACCGGCCGGCGTGAGGGTGGGCCCGCCCTGAGTTTTCGCAGCGGAACTGTTCATCAACAGGCCAGAGCGTGCGTAGCCATGAAACTCAAAGCCCTCTGACTCGCTGCTGGCGGCGGGCGCAACAGGCTGAGCGGCGCGCGGTTCGGTCTGTGCGACGGCAACCGGCGTCGGGTTCTGCTGCTGCACCACAGCCAGCTTTTGCACCTGCTGTTCCGCCGCCTGCGCGCGCTGCTCCGCCACGCTGGCACGCTGTTCAGCCGCGGCTAGCCGTTTTTCCATCGCCGCCAGGCGCGCTTCAATACTGCTCATGTCGTCTGCCGCCCAGGCTGAGCCTGAGCCTAATACGGTACTAAGGGTTATCGCGATTATGCTTTTTTTCACTGTTTTGCATCCCTGAGGCAAGGCTATCATCAGATGTATTTTTTTGCTAAACCGGTTTAGGCACCGCATCATAGCGGTGCCATTTTTTAAAGCGCAATGGATTTTGCTAAACCGATTTAGTGGATGTGAGATACATCGCAAAACAGGGAAAACGGCGGGGTCAGATACTGTGCTGCTGTAGCTGTTGATGGTTGGGTAACGCGGTCATCGCGCCTTTGGCGGTAGTGGCCAGCGCCCCGCACGCCTGCGCCGTGCGCAGGCAGGCCGCCAGCTGCGCTTCATCCGCCGGCAGGCCCTGCTGCGCCAGTTCCCACAGCAGTCCCGCCACGAAGGCATCGCCGGCACCGGTGGTATCCACGCTGATCACCGCGCGCGCGGGATAGTGAATTTGCCGGCCATTAAAATAAGCACGCACGCCAGCGCTGCCCTGCGTGACTAGTAACAATTTAACGGAGAAGCGCTGCGCCAGTTGCGCGATGCCGCTGTCAATGTCGGCGGTGTCCGTCATAAAGGCCAGTTCTTCCACGGAGAGCTTCACCACATCCGCCCGTTGCAGGGCCGCACTGAGGCATTGCAACAACTCCGCCGCATCGGACCACAAATCGAGACGGATATTGGGATCGAAGCTGACAAAACCGCCCGCCTCACGCACGCGCTGCATGGCGGTTAACGCCGCCGTGCGCGACGGCTCGGTGAGTAACGCAATCGAACAGCTGTGCAGCCACTCGCCACACTGAAATCGCGGCAAATCGTCCGGCGTGAGAAATAAGTCGGCGCTGGGGCGCACCATGAAGGTGAAGGTACGCTCGCCCTGCTCATCCAGGGCCACGACCACCGTGGAGGTGCGCTGCTGCGCATCTTTGCGCATATGGGAAACATCCACCTTTTCCTGCGCCAGCGTGCGACACAAAAACTGGCCAAAAGGATCGTCGCCCACCCGTCCGATAAATCCGCTACTGCCCGCCAGCCGGGCGATACCCACTGCCACATTGGCGGGCGCGCCGCCGGGACACTGCAACAAACGGCCTGCGTCATCAGGCAGCAAATCCACTACGGCATCACCCAGACACCAGATACGTTTCATCATGATTTAGTCTCACTTAATCGCTAAAACGGTTTAGCAAAGCATGCATATTAATCATGAATGTGGGTATTTGTCACCGTGAACAGTCCGACAGGCTTCAGACTTGTCCGTTGCTGAGATCCGTTTCCCCCTGCCGCATGGTCGTCTGCGTATTGACGTCTATGCTTAAAGTTTTCCAAAACCTTATAAAAATCGGTGTCATTGAGATTTCATTTCGCCACTTGTCCGGAGGCAAAGGCATGAGCAACCCACGCGATGAGAAGACGCAGCGGTATTCACCGCAGCAGGAAGAGACAGAGCGAGCCCGGCTGACAGCCGGTGCCGGTTCCGCCGCGCCGGCCCCCGTCACGGTGCCAGTCACGCTGCAGGTGAACGGCGAACCTCAGCAGCTTAACGTGGATACCCGTACCACGCTGCTGGACGCGCTGCGCGAACATTTACACCTGACCGGCACCAAAAAAGGCTGCGATCACGGTCAGTGCGGCGCCTGTACCGTGCTGGTCAATGGCCGGCGCATCAACGCCTGCCTCACTCTTGCGGTGATGCAGCAGGATGCCGAAGTGACCACCATTGAAGGCGTCGGCACGCCTGATGATCTGCACCCGCTGCAGTCCGCCTTTATCCGCCACGACGGCTATCAGTGCGGCTACTGCACGCCGGGGCAAATCTGCTCCTCGCTGGCGGTGCTGCAGGAAATTGCGGCGGGCATTCCCAGCCATGTCACGGGCGATCTGACTGCCGCGCCAGCGCTGAGCGATGACGAAATTCGTGAGCGCATGAGCGGCAACATCTGCCGCTGCGGCGCCTATGCCAACATTCTTGCCGCCATTGAAGAGTACGCCGGAGGCCAGAAAGCATGAGAGCCTTTACCTTTGAACGGGCAGCGACGCCCGCACAGGCTGCCAGCAGCGCGATGCAGCATCCGGGCGCACGCTTTATTGCCGGCGGTACCAATCTGCTCGATTTGATGAAGCTGGAAATTGAAACCCCGTCGCACCTGATTGATGTTAACGGACTGGCGCTGGACAGCATTGAACCCACCGCCGGGGGCGGCTTACGTATTGGTGCGCTGGTGCGCAACACCGATCTGGCGGCAGACGCGCGCATCCGGCGCGACTATGCCGTGCTGACGCGCGCGCTGGTGGCGGGTGCTTCAGGCCAGCTGCGCAATCAGGCCACCACCGCTGGCAACTTGCTGCAGCGCACGCGCTGTCCCTATTTTTACGATGTTAATCAACCCTGTAACAAGCGTCAGCCGGGGACGGGCTGTGCCGCACGCGAAGGATTCAGCCGCCAGCATGCGGTAGTGGGTGTCAGCGAAGCCTGTATTGCCACCCATCCCAGCGATATGGCGGTGGCGATGCGAGTACTGGATGCGGTGATTGAAACCGTCAGCCCTGATGGCAGCCAGCGCGCTATTCCCATCGCTGAATTCTACTGCGCACCGGGCGACACGCCGCACATCGAAACCGTGCTGCAGCCGGGTGAGCTGATCGTCGCGGTTACCCTGCCTGCACCGCTGGGTGGCACGCACATTTACCGTAAGGTGCGTGATCGCGCTTCTTATGCCTTTGCGCTGGTCTCAGTAGCAGCGGTTATCCTGCCTGAGGGTGGCGGCCGGGTGGCCGTCGGCGGCGTGGCCCATCAGCCGTGGCGCAGCGCGGCGGCGGATGCTGAACTTCCTCACGGGGCGCAGGCGGTCTGCGATGTGCTGTTTGCTGATGCACGTCCCACTGAAGCCAACCGATACAAACTGTTGCTGGCGCAGCGCACGCTCGCCTCAGCGATCGCGGAAGCGAGGAGCAACGCATGAAATTTGACACACCAGCAACCGCTAATCCTATTGATCGGCAGCGCGTCGTCGGCCAGCCGCTGGCGCGCATCGACGGGCCGTTAAAAACCACCGGCTCGGCGCATTACGCCTATGAATGGCACGCTGAAGCACCGGATGCGGCCTACGGTTATGTGGTCGGCGCGCCAGTTGCCAAAGGCAATATTCTCTCGATTGACACCCACGCCGCAGCACAGGCACCGGGCGTGCTCGGCATCGTCACCGGAGCAACCGCCGGTAAGCTCAACAAGGCAGAGCGCAACACCGCGACGCTGCTGGCAAATAATAAAATCGAACACTACCACCAGGCCGTGGCGCTGGTGGTGGCGGAGACCTTTGAGCAGGCACGTGCGGCCGCGCAGCTGGTTAAGGTTAACTGCCAGGCTGAAACGGGGGCTTACGATCTTGAAGCGGCCCAGCCTGAAGTGACAACGTCACCCGAAGGTGAACCGGATAAAACACTGGGCGACGTTGATGCTGCCCTGCACAGCGCAGCCTTTACGCTGGACGCCACCTACATCACGCCCGATCAAAGCCATATGGCAATGGAACCGCACGCTTCCATGGCGCTGTGGCAGGACGATCACCTGACGGTCTGGACCTCAAATCAGATGATTAACTGGTGCCACACCGACCTGGCGCACACGCTCGACATGCCGATGGAAAAGGTGCGCGTGCTGTCTCCTTACGTCGGCGGTGGCTTCGGCAGCAAACTGTTTTTACGAAGCGATGCGCTGCTGGCGGCTCTGGGTGCGCGCGCCGTGGGACGCGCGGTGAAAGTGATGGTGCCGCGCCCGATGATCCCCAACAACACCACGCACCGGCCAGCAACGCGGCAGCGCATCCGATTAGCTACCGATGCGCATGGCCATCTCACCGCCATTGCCCATGAAAGCTGGTCCGGTAACCTGCCGGGCGGAACGCCGGAAACTGCGGTGCAGCAGACTGAATTACTTTACGCCGCCGCCAATCGGCTTACCGGACTGCGCCTCGCCGAACTCGATCTGCCCGAGGGCAACGCAATGCGTGCGCCAGGTGAAGCGCCCGGTCTGATGGCGCTGGAGATCGCCATGGATGAAATGGCCGCCATCGCCGGTATCGACCCGGTTGAGTTTCGCATCATCAATGATACACAGGTCGATCCGCTGCATCCGGAGCGCTTCTTTTCACGCCGCCAGCTGGTGCAATGCCTGCGCACCGGCGCCAGCAAATTTGGCTGGGCGGAGCGCTGTGCTAAACCCGGGCAACGGCGCGAGGGGCGCTGGCTGGTGGGCATGGGCGTGGCAGCCGGTTTCCGTAATAACCTGCTGGCGCCCTCCGCCGCGCGCGTGCAGTTGGATGCGCAAGGCACAATCACCGTCGAAACCGACATGACCGATATCGGCACCGGCAGCTATACCATCATCGCCCAGACGGCAGCCGAGATGATGGGCGTGCCGATTGAGCAGGTCAGCGTGCGGCTCGGCGATTCGGCGTTTCCTGTCTCGGCGGGTTCGGGTGGCCAGTGGGGAGCCAATACTTCCACGGCCGGGGTTTATGCGGCCTGCGTCCGGCTACGCGAGAAGGTTGCCGCACAGTTGGGTCTGGATGCGGAAAGTGCAGAGTTTGCCGATGGGCACATTCACGCCAACGGGCAGCGCCTGCCGCTCACTGCGGCGGGTCCGCTGATGGCGGAAGAGACCATGGAATTCGGCGATCTTGACAAAACCTTCCAGCAATCCACCTTTGCCGGCCATTTTGTCGAAGTGGCGGTCGATAGCGCCACCGGTGAAGTGCGCGTGCGGCGCATGCTGGCGGTGTGTGCTGCGGGGCGCATCCTCAACCCCAAAACCGCGCGCAGTCAGGTGATCGGCGCGATGACCATGGGCCTCGGCGCCGCGCTGATGGAGGAGCTGGCGGTGGACACCCGGCTCGGCTACTTCGTCAATCACGACATGGCAGGCTATGAAGTGCCGGTACACGCCGATGTGCCTGAGCAGGAGGTGATTTTCCTCGATGACACCGATCCGGTCTCTTCGCCGATGAAAGCCAAAGGCGTCGGTGAACTGGGGCTGTGTGGCGTCGGTGCTGCGCTGGTTAATGCGGTCTACAATGCAACCGGCGTCCGGGTGAGAGACTATCCGGTGACGCTGGATAAGTTACTCGCCGCGCTGCCTGACCAGCCGTAATGCAGGCCCCCTCCGCCAATGCATGCGGGCTGGCGGAGGGGGGAAAAATGTGAATGGCTAAGCCGTCAGGACTGGTTAACAGGTCATCAAGCTGATAATATTGAGACCTGTTAACCAGTCTGGAGAGACGTATGCCAAACATCATTCTCAGCGATATGAGCGCCAGCGTCAGTGAATTAAAAAAGAATCCTATGGCGACCGTCAATGCGGGAGAAGGCTTGCCGGTGGCGATTCTCAATCGTAATCAGCCCGCCTTTTATTGTGTTCCCGCACAACTTTACGAGCAAATGCTGGAAGCGCTGGACGATCAGGAACTGGTTAAAAAGGTAACTGAACGCCAACAGCAGCCGCTGATTGACGTGGATTTGGACAGCTTTCTGTGACATGGACAGTGAAGTTCAGGGAAGAAGCCCTGAAGGAGTGGCATAAGCTGGATAAAGCCATTCAGCAGCAGTTTGCCAAAAAGCTCAAAAAATGTTGTGAAAATCCTCATATCCCCTCAGCCAAATTGCGTGGCATTAAAGACTGCTACAAAATTAAACTCAGGGCTTCCGGGTTTCGCCTGGTTTATCAGGTAATTGATGACCAGTTGATTATCGCCGTGGTCGCGGTGGGTAAACGCGAGCGCAGCGACGTTTATCATCTTGCCAGTGACAGAATGCGCTAACGCGTGACGCCGGCCCTCTGCGGCCAGCGTCACTGCGGTAGTTAATGCTCTCAGCGCCCCGCTTCCTGAGCGACTCCGCACCAGTGCACCAGCGTTAGCGCAATGGCTTTGGTACAGGCCACCAGATCGGCAATCGGCACATGTTCGTTAGGCTGATGCGACAGCGCCGGATCGCCGGGACCAAAGTTGACCGTCGGCGTCTGGCCTAACGTGCTGGGCAGGCCGATGTCGCTGTGGGCACCAAAGCCGGCCAGCTGCGGGCTCAGTGCCGCGTCACTCACGCCCTGCTGAAAAGCGCTGACAAAAGGATGATCGGCCGGGATCTCGGCGCAGTCGGCGTCCAGTATCCACTCCACGCGCGCCGGATGCTTTGCCAGGTAAGGATCCAGCGCACACACCTTCGCCACGTGCGCCTCAATCTCCTGTTTTACCTTACCGCCCAGCCCCATCTCATCCTTTTCTGCCGGCAGATACTGCACATCTATGACGATCTCGGCGCGGCCGGCAATCGACGCCGGGTGCTCGCCAACTTTCAGCTGCGTCACGATAATCTGGTTGGGCAGATCCATGAGTGGATGGTTTTTGTCGGGCTGCGTCTGCCAGCGGCGGTTCAGCACATCGAGCCCGTCCAGCATCTGGCGACACAACATCACGGCATCAACCGGACCGCTGCTGTCCCAGCTGTTCGGCGTTAATTCCGCATGACCGCCGATGCCATCCAGAATGATGCGCGCCCACAAAATGCCGTGGCAAATCGGCGCGATGCGGTTGGCAGTGGGTTCCGTCATGATACCGGCATCGGCTTTGAAGCCGCGATCCACCATTGCCAGCGAGCCCATGCCGCCGATCTCTTCATCCACTACCGTGGTGAACACCACGTCGCCGGCCAGCTGCACGTTGAGATCCT
>Ga0308166_1002619_pt1 | contig 16291 bp, 15 predicted proteins | sample PhyCR2_2_FD_202137 | JGI IMG/M metagenome (GOLD analysis project Ga0308166, IMG submission 202137) | Phyllosphere microbial communities from UC Gill Tract Community Farm, Albany, California, United States - DLSLCC.R2 | ecosystem: Host-associated > Plants > Phyllosphere > Unclassified | place... | reverse complement strand
GCGAAGACGCATTTGTGCCGCTGGTGCGGATCGATTCCGTCAGCAGTAGCGATGGCACTTCGCTGGCGGAAGTTCGGCATCTGCACACGGACCACCTGGGCACGCCGCGCGAGCTGACGGACTCGGATGGCCGGGTTGTCTGGGCTGCGCAGTATCGGACTTGGGGTAACGTGCTTCGTGTCGTCCATAACGAGGTCGAGATTGCGCCCTCTGTCGACGAGGCTCAGGCTCTCGACGATGCCCAGCCTCTTCGCTTCCAGGGACAGTACTTCGACAACGAAACTGGGTTGCATTACAATCGGTTCCGCTATTACGATCCCGACATTGGGCGATTTGCCTCAATCGATCCGATAGGACTGGTGGGTGGAACAAACACATATAGCTACGCGTCTAATCCGGTTGCCTGGGTAGACCCTCTTGGGCTAACTCCGTGTCCACCGACTGGATCTGCTGCCAGCATCGACAGGACCAGCGAGGTGGCCGAGATTTTCAGTCCGACCAATGCCAGAAGCGGACCGCAAATCGGCGATAGGTCCCTTGTAGAGTTGCCTAACACAGGTAACGCGAAGATGTACGCTGGGGTCACCGCAGACGAAGTGAAAGCGTATTTCCGTGAACTTTCAGGCATCGACCTACCGGCCGGGCGGCAAATTCCTGGAAAAGGAACCTTGTATACCGTCCGAACCCCTTATGGAAACATGAATTTACGAGATTTCTCTTCTTCGTCTGCGGCTACTGGGCCAGCATGGACGATTGATATCCCAAAGGCGATTACTGGCACCACCTACAACCCCGAGATGAAGTTCCTGATGGGGCGCAAACCATGATTATCTCGAATCTTGATAAAATTTATAACGACTCGTTCGGACTGTGGATATCCGGTCTATTTAGTGCAATTGAAGGAAATAATCCTGGTTTAGCGTTCGACGACCAGAAGGATGTGTTCTTTGAGATCTTGAGGCGGTGGCTCGTTGAGGGGAAAGTGAAGTTTTGCAAGCCCAGCGACCCGCTGGGCGAGGTATGGCATGCCTCCGAGGAAGAAATTCTCAGTTTCCTGCAAGCAGGTTGGCCACGGCATGTTAAGGATGAGCACGATATCGACCTCAACAACTATTTTTATGATCTTCCCGCCCTCTTGTGGGTCGGCCCAGATGGAAAGATATTTAGCTCATAGCGACAGCGGTGAAGCTTGCCCAACTTGAAAGCGGCCCGGTTGACGAATGGCCGCCCGACAGACCCGCTGCTCTGTCCGCAGCGACCGATCGGTACTGCTGGCGGGGCCAACATGAAGATAATCGTTGCCCAGGAACCACTGACACAATCACTGCTTACCCAATTTTCTAGAAACTCCTATGCTCTGTCCTCGCTGCTCCCAAGGAAAGACTGTTAAAGCCAAAATTAAGAAGTCCGGTCAAACTCTGTTTGTATGCCAAGAATGCGAGGCCACTTGGTTTGCGCGCGATGCTATTAGTGCTGAGATATTTATCGATTTCGGTACCTACATGGAGGATATTGGGTTGGCTCCGCTATGGGAGGAACTTGTTATTTCAGACACATAGTTGAGGGGAAAGTGATTTTTACAAGGCCAGCGACTCGCTTGGCGAGGTCGGGAGCACTCGGTCCTGCACTAACGGTATTTCCGTCAGCCCATCCGCAATATGAAGTAGAATATCGACCCGGAGGGCGAGCCTGTTGCGGTGTTAACAGTACAAGAAAGCGACTTGGAGCTTATCGAACGCCCCGTCTAGCAGATGAGGCAATGCCAAGGCGACGAGGCAAGCACCCGTGCTCTCGGTAAATCGCTAGGATATGGTGTAGAACATGCGCATCTCATTATATTTGTACTCAGCGTCAGTCGAGAATTCCATCAGGTTCTACGTTGACGAGCTGTCGATGTTCTGCATTGTAGAAGACTTCGGGACGGACTACTGCCTGTTGCGAGCGACTGACTCGCCAGACTTTCACATCTATCTGACCGACTGGGCCCGGCGCCCAAGTGACCAGTTCACGTTCAGTCTGGATGTCAGCGACTGCGATGCAGCATTCCGCCGCTTGCGCGAAGTGGAGTACGCAAGCGGAGCGCGGATTGTCCCCGACACGGCCGGAAATATTGATGTCTTCGAATACCCTGGCGGCAAGAACTTTGAAATGGAAGACCCGGACGGGAATCGCTTCCTGATCTATGAACACTACGGCGCCAGCTGACCAGTCATCACGACACCACATCGGTGACGGCCTCTTGACAAGTCGTGCGACCGCAGCGACTGGAGAGCTACGCCTGCCATCGCAGGGATTGCGCCAGTAGCCGTACTCGTCAATACCCCGTCAAAGAATAAGGCCGAGCCCCCTTCGCCCTACCCCACTCCCTGTTCGGCGCCGCCTGCATAGTAAACACCAGCTCCCCACCCGCCACGATCTCCTCATGCCGTATGAACGACCGCTCCAAAGGCCGGCCATTCAGCGTCACCTTGCCGACATAGCCATTCACCTCTGAGAGATTCTCGGCCCGGATCGTGAACGTTTTTCCATCGGCGACCTTGAGAACGGCACGGTTCACGAACGGCCGCCCGATGACGTACTCGTTGCTCCCAGGGGCGACCGGATAAAAGCCCAGCGCCGTAAAGGTGAGCCAGGCGGACATCTGCCCCAGGTCGTCGTTTCCGGACAGGCCGTCCGGTCTGGCGGAATACTGGCTGGCGACGATCTGCGCCAGCCGGGCCTGCGTCTTCCATGGGGCGCCGGCATAGTTGTACAAGTAGGCAACGTGGTGCGACGGTTCGTTGCCGTGGGCGTAGTGGCCGATCAGGCCGGAAATGTCTTCCATGTGGGCGTAGACGTTGTCGTCAACCTTGGCGTCGAACACCTGGTCGATCTTTGCGACGAGGCCGGCGTCGCCGCCCAGCATGGCGATCAGGCCCGCGTTATCGTGCGGCATATACCAGGAATATTGCCAGGCGCTGCCTTCCGTGTAGTCGCTGCCGAAGTTCGACTGCACGGGATTGAACGGCGTGCGGAATTCGCCCGTCGATTTGCGGGCGCGCACGAATCCCGTCTTCTTGTCGAAGACGTTGCGCCAGTTCTGCGCGCGCTTGAAATAGCGCGCGGTGACATCGCGCTTGCCCATCTTTTCCGCCATCCGGGCAATCGTCCAGTCGTCGAACGCGTATTCGACGGTCTTCGACGCCGCTTCCGGTTCCAGGTCGATCGGCACGTAGCCCAGCTTCATGTAGTATTCCAGCCCGCCGTATGGGCCATATTCGGCGCTGGCCATCATCGCCGCCAGCGCCTGCTCCGGGTCGAAGCCCTTGATGCCTTTCATGTAGGCGTCCGCAATGACGGGCACGGCGTGGTAGCCGATCATGCACCAGGTCTCCAGGCCATGGAACTGCCAGACCGGCAGGATGCCGTGCGGGCTGTGCTGGCGCGACGCGATCAGCGAGCGGACGAAGTCGGCGTTGCGCTCCTCCGGCGCCGTCAAGGTCAGCAGCGGATGCAGCGCCCGGTACGTGTCCCACAGCGAGAACGTCGAGTGGAAACGGTAGCCGTCCGCCTTGTGGACGGCGTTGTCCGGGCCGCGGTAGCTGCCGTCGCGGTCCATGAACAGCGATGGCGCCAGCATCGCGTGGTACAGGCTTGTGTAGACCATCGTGCGCATCGGCTCGGGCGCTTCGATCGCCACCGTCGACAGTGCGTCGTTCCATGCGTTGCTCGCCTGCCGGCGCTGAGCATCGAAGTCCCAGCCCGGCATCTCCTCCAGGTTGGCGATCGCATTCTCCTCGCTGACGGGCGACAGCGCCACCTTCACCAGCAGCGTGCCATCGGTGGGCACGCCGAAGTCCAGCGCCGCGACGAGTGCCTTGCCTTCGATTTGCACCTTGTCCGCCGCCGTCTTGCCGGGCGCCGCGAAGCCCTTGTACTCGACGCCCTCCTCGCGGTTGACGAGCTGGCGGCTCACCATCGGCCGCGAAAAGCGGATCGCGAAGTACAACTGCCGGCCCGGGGCCCAGCCGCGCGTCTCGCGCATGCCCGTGATGGTGGTTGCATCGCGCACGCGCAACCGCGACCACAGGTTCTTGCTGGCGTAGTCGTAGATGCTCTGGCGCAGATCCAGGATCACCCGGGCGTGCGCGTCCTTCGCATACCGGTAGCGGTGCAGCCCTACGCGCTCGCCGGCCGTCAGCTCCACGTCCACGTCGTTGTCCTTCAGCTTCACCGCGTAATACCCGGGCTCCGCACGCTCGTCGTCATGCGAGAAACGCGAGCGGTAGCCGGAGAACGGACGCTCCGGATACCCCGGTTCCAGTTTCGTCTCGCCGCTGTACGGCATCAGGAGCACGTCGCCCAGGTCGGAATGGCCGCTGCCGGAAAAGTGCGTGTGCGAGAAGCCGAGGATGGACGTGTCGTCATGGCGGTAGCCGGCGGCCCATGGGTAGCTCTGGCGGAAGTGACGCACCTGCGTGTCCGGGCTCAGCTGCACCATGCCGAACGGGCGCACGGCGCCGGGGAACGTGTGGCCGTCGCCGGCCGTGCCGATGAACACATTGACGGCGGCTGCCGGACTGCCGGGTGCTGCCGCCTGTGCCGCCGCGGTGACGGCCAGCGCCAGCGCGGCCAGGATCGAACGTCGTGCCATGGGGTCTCCGGTAATTATGATGAGCTTGCATCATCATACTGCCGGGCGCCACGAGCGTGCCAAACCGCGTTAGCATCGTCGTACAACCACCGTGGAGGCAGCATGTCCAACAAGACGATCCTGCAAAAAGCCAACGCCGCCGTCACGGCGGGCGACAACGAAGCGTTCCTGGCCTGCTGCACCGACGACATCGTGTGGTCCACCGTTGGCGGCGACACGCTGCACGGCAAGGAAGCCGTGCGACAGTTCATGACGCAGGAATACACCCGGCCGCCGGAGTTCAACGTCCACACGCTGCTGGAGGACGGCGATTACGTGGTCGCGCTGGGCGACATCACGGCCGAGGGCCCCGACGGCAGGCCGGTACCGCACGCCTACTGCGACGTGTGGCGCTTCCGCGATGGCAAGATGGCCGAACTCAGGGCGTTCGTCATTCCCGTCGGCGGCTGACGCCGGTATCAGATACTGTACTGCGCCTTGATCACGTCCGCGGCGCGCTCGCCGATGACGACGCACGGCGCCATCGTATTGCCGGTCGTGATGCGCGGCATGATCGACGCATCGGCGATACGCAGGTTGCGGATGCCGTAGACCTGCAGGTCCGCATTCACCACCGACATCGCGTCACGCCCCATCTTCGCCGTGCAGGACTGGTGCCAGTACGTGACGGCCCCGTTGCGCAGATAGCGCTCCATGTCCATCACGCCGAGGTTGCCTGGCATGCTTTCGCCCGTGACGAGGCCACGGAACGGCGCGGCGTTGCCCAGCTCGCGGCACATACGCACGCTGGCCAGCGCCGCCCGCATGTCGTCCGGGTCGGACAGCGTGTTGGCACGGATGATGACGCCGTCCGTGACGTCCGGGCCGGACAGCAGCACACGCCCCCGGCTCTTCGGATGGGCCAGCCCGGCAAACATCGTCCAGCCATGCTCCGGCACGCCGCGCACCGCGTTTTCCGCGCTGGGGACGGGAAACTCCACCTGGCAATGCAGCATGTCCGGCGCGTCCAGCGACGGATCGCTCTTCCAGTACAGCGTTGCCTCCGAGCCGCCGTTGCCCACCTGCTGCGGTTGCGCATACTCCCAGATGCAGCCGAACGACACGTGGTCCTGGTGATTGCTGCCAACGCCAGGCAGGTGCTGGCGCACCGGAATGCCGTGGCGCTTCAGCTCATCCTCGGGACCGATCCCGGACTGCATCAGCACCTTTGGCGTGTTGACGGCGCCCAGCGACAGCACCACTTCGCGCCGGGCGTGGAAATGGCGCGGCTGCCGGTCGAACAACACCTCGACACCCGTCACCTTGTCGTTGTCGAACGTCAGTTTCGATACCAGCGCGTTCGTCAGCACCGTGAGGTTCGGCTGGGCCATGCGCGGGTAGGTGTAGGAACGGAACACGGACAGGCGCTTGCCGTCGCGGATGCGCAGGTCGTTGATCGCCGCGCCGCCGTCGCTCTCCATCATGGCACCGTTCGGGCTGTCGAACGTGGGCACGCCCAGCATACGGGCCGCTTCCAGCATCGCGGTCGCGGTCGGTTGCGGAGCGCGGGCCGGCGCCACGTAGACGGGACCGCCCTCCCCGCGCCGCATCGGGTCCGCGGGGCCGTGCCAGTCCTCGATGCGGCGGTAGATGCCCAGCACGGATGCGTAATTCCAGGCGTCGTCGCCCGCTTCGGCGGCAAAGTAATCCCAGTCGGCGCGGTGTCCGCGCGCCCATACCATCACATTGATGCTGGAGCCGCCGCCCAGCACTTTCCCCATGTTCATCGGGATCGAGCGGCCGTTCAGGTATTCGTTCGGCTCGGCCATGAAGCCCCAGTCGCGCTCCGTGCCCAGGTTGTGCGGCCACAGCGCGGGCTCGCTGACGCTGGGCACGTCGTCGCTGCCGCCAGCCTCCAGCAACAGCACCTGGACTTCCGGGTTCTCCGCAAGGCGGGCCGCGACGACGGCACCGGCCGAGCCGGCACCGCAGACGATAAAGTCATATTCCGTCCGGTCCAGCCGGAGCTGTGCCATCTGGTTGGCGTGCACTGCTTGCGCGAATTCGCGTTCGTGTTGGTTCGTCATCTCATACTCATCGGTTCTGTAATCGGCGCCACGGACAGGATGGCCACGGCGGGGTACGCATGACCATATTGTCATGCAGATTGCCGATTATATCGATTTGGTCGATTCTACCGATTTGAATTAGTTATAGTTTGGCATACGCAATCGTGATTGGCCGCCGCTGGCGCGTTGCCGCACGATCGCAGCATGGATACCGAAAGACATCATCATCTCGCCGCGCTGATCGCGGCCAGCGCCGGCACCGACCACAGGGCATTTCAGGCGCTGCATGCGCTGACCCATGGCTACCTATACCGCGTTGCCCTGCGCCGGATGCGTTGTCCCGGCATGGCGGAAGACGTACTGCAGGACGCCTACCTCAGCATCTGGCTGCACGCGGGCACGTTCCGTCCCGGCAGCGGCAGCCCGATGACGTGGCTGATCGCCATCGTCGAGCACCGCGCGCTGAGCGTCCTGCGCAGCCAGTGTCGGGCGCCGGTAATCTTTGGCGCTGAAGGCGAAGGGACAGATCGGCACGACGAGGCGCCCGACCCCGTGCCGCAAGCGCGGCTGACATGGGCGCTGGCGCGGCTGGAGCCGGCACAACGCCAGAGCATCGCACTGGCATTCGGACGGGAAATGACGCATGCCGAGGTGGCCCGGCATATGGGCGTGCCGCTGGGGACGGCAAAAAGCTGGCTGCGCCGTGGCCTGGAACGGCTGCGGACGTGCCTGGAACCAGCCGCGGCGGTTCCGGCTGACGGGTGACGGCTGACGGCTGACGGCGCGACAGTCTGGCGTCAGGCCGACGCGGCCCGCAGGCTGCGCGCCATGACGGCCTGGACCTGACCACGCAACCACGCCAGGCCCGGATCGTCGTCGGCATTCGGATGCCACGCCATGCACATCGTATAGCTCGGCAGCGGGAACGCGAGCTCGACCGTATCGACGCAGGACGGCAGCGCCGGCGCCAGGAAACCTGGCACCGTGCACACGAGGTCGCTGCCGGCCACGATCGCGCCGACGGCGCTGAAGTCCTGCACCGCCAGCAGCGTCTGCCGCGAATGCCCCAGGCGGTACAGCTGCTCGTCCAGCGGGCCATGCAGGCTGCCGTCGCGCGACACGTTGACGTGATCGAGCCGGCGGTATTCCTCCAGCGTGACCGGCGCCGTGCCGCGCGCATGGCCCTTGCGCTGCACCAGTACGTACGCTGTCGTGATCAGCTCGCTGCTCAGCAGGCCGGGCGGCAACTGGCACGCGGCGCTGAAGCACAGGTCGACTTCTCCCCGCTCCAGCCGGCCGGCCAGCTCGGGCTCGGCCGGCGCCGTGACCGCCAGGCGCAGCTGCCGGTTGCCGCCTGCCTGCACCCGCCCGGCCAGGCCGGGAACCACGGCGGCAACGGCCGTGTTATTGGCGGCGATATGAAACGTGCGCGCCGCCTGCGCCGGATCGAAGTCCTCCGGCCGGGGCCGCATTGCCGTCGTCAGCGCCTGCAGTGCCGGCTGCAACCTGCGGTGCAGCTTCAGCGCGAACGGCGTCGGCGCCAGGCCGCGCCCGGTCTCGGCAGGCGCCAGCAGGGGATCGTCGAACAGCAGGCGCAGCCGTGACAGCTGTGCCGACAGCGCGGGCTGGCTCATGTGGAGGCGGGCCGCGGCCCGCGTCACATTGCATTCTTCCAGCAGCACGTTCAGCGAGATCAGCAGTGGCAGGTCGGCACCGCGCAGCGGCGCGGCCGTGCGCGGCAGGGAAAACAGGCTGTTCATGGTCGTTGTACTTTCCTGTTGTCGACGTGGTCGCCGCGCGGTCAGGGATCAGACCGTCGGGATCGTTCCGCCATCGATGACGAATTCCGCGCCGTGCACCGAGGCGGCCAGCGGCGACAGCAGGAAGCTTACCAGTTCCGCCACCTCCGCGGGGCGCCCCGGCCGGCCGATGGGGATGCCGCCGAGCGAATCCATCAGCGCTTCCCTGGCCGCGTCCACGTCCACCTGGCGGTGCGCGGCCATGCGTTCGATGAAGTCGCGCGTCGCCGTCGTCTCGATAAAGCCGGGCGCCACGCTGTTGACGCGAATGCCCCTCGGGCCGAACTCGTTGGCCAGCGACTTGCTGTAGTTGCTCAGCGCCGCCTTGGCCGCGGCATAGGCCACCGTCGACTCATACAGCGGCAGGCTGCGCTGGATCGACGTGATGTGGACGATGGCGCCCGCGCCCCGCTCCACCATCGCCGGCAGCAGCGCCCGGTCCAGCCGCACCGCCGGCATCAGGTTGGCCTGGAGCGCCGCGTCCCACAGCTCGTCTGTCAGCGCCAGCGCGCCGCCGCCGGGTGCCGCCGAACCGCCCACGTTATGCACGATGAAGTCCAGGTGGCCCAGTTCGCTCTGTACGACGTCGGCCACGTGGGCCACGCCGGCCGGCGTCGAGATGTCGGCCTCGACGTAGCGCACGGCGTCCACGGGGTCGTCTGGCTTCCCCCTTGCCGTGGTGACGACCGTCGCGCCCCGTTGTGCCAGCAAGCGCACGATGGCTTCGCCCATGCCCTTGGTGCCGCCCGTCACGAGGGCATGCTTGCCTTGAAAGGAATGACCGCTCATACGCCGATCTCCAGCGAAGCAATGCCGTCTTCCTGCAGCGCGAACGACAACCGCAGCGTGGCCGGGCTGCCCGGGAAGTTGCCCTCGACGGTCGCTTCGACCAGGCAATGGTTGCCGCTTCCGGTGACGTGGCGCGGCGCCATCGTTGCCCGATAGCGCTGCCCCGTCTCGTGCGCCCACGCCGCAATGGCCGCGGTGCCACGGTGCACTTCGCCCTCGTCGCGGACGGTGCCCTCGGGCAGGAAACAGCGGGCGACGCCTGCGGCGTCCTGGGTATTCGTGGCCGCGATGTAGGCCGACACTGGGGATGGTAGTTGAATCATGAGGTTTCTCCTGTAAAGTTCGATCAGTCTACGGCCGCGTCTTGTGGCGAAAAAGGCCACCAACGGCCATGCTCCATGAACCAATGGTTCATAATGCGGACATGAGCTCCCTCGAACTGATCCGCCTTTTTCTTGCCGTTGCCGAGCAGCGCAGCTTTACGCAGGCGGCGCGGCGCCTGAACGTCAGCCCGACGGCCGTCAGCAAGGGCGTGCGTGCGCTGGAGAGCAAGCATGGCGTGACGCTGTTGACGCGCAATACGCGCAGCGTGGCCCTGACGGACGCGGGCGCGGCGCTGCTGGCCGTGCTGAAACCGGCCGTCAGCCAGATCGACGACGCCTTTACGGAGCTGGCGCAGTTCCAGCAGCGTCCTTCCGGCCACTTGCGGATCACCGCGCCGCGGGCATTCGGATTTCTGGTGGCGCGCCACCTGGTGCCGCGCATGCAGGCCGAGTACCCCGACATCACGTTCGACCTGGCGCTGGACGACGGCCTCGTCGACCTGGTGGGGGCCGGCTACGATGCCGGCATAAGGCTGGGCCAGGCCATCGCCCAGGACATGGTAGCGATCCGGTTGAGCCGGCCGCTGCGCTGGTCGATGGTTGGCTCGCCCGCCTACTTCGAACGGCACGGCGTTCCCGGCGCACCCCGCGACCTGCTGGGACATGCGACGATCCGCTACCGGTTCTCCACGTCCGGCGTGCTGCCGCCGTGGCGCTTTGACGGCAGCGACGGCGAGCTGCTGCTCGATACGGAGGCGGCGCTGTGCGCCAACGACACGGGAATGATCGCCGAGCTGGCGCGCAAGGGGCTGGGCATCGCCTGCCTGCCCGATATCGAGATCGAGGACGATGTCCGGCACGGCCGGCTGGTGCGCGTGCTGACCCGCCACGTGCCGGAAACGTCGGGCCTGTACCTGTATTTTCCGATGCGCAGCCAGAACCAGCCGAAGATGCGGGCGCTGATCGGGCAGGCGTCGCAGCTGGCCGGGGAAGGCCTGCTCGACGTCACCCTGCCCGCCTGAGGCGAACCTATCTGGTCGCCGCCACCGCCTCGAGGATCACTTTCGCAACCTCGGCGGGGCGCGACTGCTGCGGCACGTGGCTGGCCGGCAGTTCCGTCGTCCTGGCGCCGATCTTTTTCGCCATCGCGCGCAGCAGGCCGGGATCGATCATCCGGTCCTGCGTGCTGACGATGAACCACGACGGCCGCGTCTTCCACGCGGCGTTGGTGACCTTCTCGGCAAACGCCTTGGCCTGGATCGGCCCCTGCGTGGCCGTCATCACGGCGGCCTGGGCGGCCGGCACGTCCTGCGCGAAGTCTTCCTTCATTGCCGCGTCCGGCAGAGACAGGAAGCCTTCGCGGTCGGCCACGAAGCGCTTGCTGCCGGGCGCCGCGGGGTAGCCCTCGCCGGTCTCGGCGGTGGACTTGCCCGCGTCCGGCGCGAACGCGGACACGTAGACGAGGCTGGCGACCTTGTCGTTCTGCCCGGCCTCGGTGATCACGGTGCCGCCCCACGAGTGCCCGACGAGCACGACCTTGCCCGGCTGGTTGTCGATGGCGCGGCGCGCGGCAGCCACGTCGTCGGCCAGCGACGTCAGCGGGTTCTGCACGGCGGTGACCTTGACACCTTTCGCCTGCAACAGCGGGATGACCTTGGCCCAGTCGGAACCGTCGGCAAACGCACCGTGGACGATGACGACGCTGGCGCGGTTATCGGCGGCATGGGACGGGGCGACAGCGGCCAGTAGCGCGGCGGCGGCAATGGCGCGCAGGCGGGAACGGATGAGCATGACTTCTCCTTGTAAGTGGTGGACAGTGCGGAACTTATTGTTGACTGCGATTGTTGACTGCGCTCCATATACGCCGGCCGGCGCGAACCGGATGCAGTCGCTTGCGCCGCCCGGAACCGGCCCGGCCGTCGGCTATACTGCCGGCCATGAACAGCTCCATCATCACCACGGCGCAGGCGGCGAAGATCCTCGGGGTCTCGGCCCGCACGGCGCAACTGTGGATCGAAAGCGGCGTCATTCCGTCATGGAAGACACCCGGCGGCCACCGGCGCATGTACGAGACGGACGTGCTGGCGACACTCGAGCGTGGCAACGACGCCGGCGGCCCGGCCTGGCACGTGCTCGTGCTGGCGCCGGCCGGCGACCATGCGCTGTGGACGAGCACGCTGGCCGCGCTGGACGTGACCGACCTGCACTGCGCGGCGGACCCCGTTGCCGCCGCCGTCGCGCTGGGCGCCACCGGCGCCGACATGCTGATCGTCCAGATGGACGAGGCGGACCAGGCGCTGGCGGCCTTCCTGACGGCGCTGCGCGCGGTGCCGCTGCTGAGCCGGCTGCAGGTCGTTGTCGCGACGCGCCTTCCTGGCGAGACGGTAACTGCGCAGCTGGACTTTCCCGTCCATGTGATCGGGCTCGACGGCGGGACGGAGGGCTTGCGCCAGGGATTGGAGCGGCTGGCACGGGCCAGAGGACTGGCAGCGCCGGCCTTGCCGCCGCAGTTGCGCAATGCGTCGTTCCCCGTCGGCCCGGAGGAAGCGCGCCGCCTCGCAGCCGTGCGCCGCGCCGGCATCCTCGACAGCGCGCCGGAGGAAGTGTTCGACAACCTGGCGCAACTGGCCGCGCTGAGCCTGGCGATGCCGTACGCGCTGATTACTGTGCTGAGCGAAGACCGGCAATGGTTCAAGTCGCGCATCGGCCTGGACCTGCGCGAGACGCCGCGCAGCTGGGCGTTCTGCAACTACACGGTGCTGCAGCCGGGCATCCAGGAGTTCTCCGGCATGGACGCCGACCCGCGTTTTGCCGACAATCCCGCCGTGGCAGGCGCGCCGCACTTCCGCTATTACGCGGGGGCGCCCGTGACGGACGACCGCGGCTTCGCGCTGGGTTCGCTGTGCGTCATCGACACGAAGCCGCGCAAGCTCAGCGACGTGGAGGCAACGATACTCGTGCAGCTGGCGCGGCAGGTGTCGGCCGAGATCGCCCGCGCCGTGCGGGCGGCCCGCAGATAAACCCTGTCAGCGCGCCGGCGGCCGCCGCACCAGATCCTCTTTCAACATCTCGAACAGCGTGCGCGCCGCCGGTGCCATGCTGTGGTTGCGCTTGCTGATCAGCCCCAGCGTGCGCTGGATTTCGGGATCGACCAGTGGAATGCCGACGATGTCGCCCTGCCGTCCCGGCAGCACCGACAGGCCGGGCACCGCGGCCACGCCCATGCCCGCCTCGACCAGCGCCAGCACGCCGGACACGTGGTTGACCTCGCAAAAGATGACGGGATGCTTTTCAATGCCCGCCAGCGCCGCGTCGATGACGCTGCGGTTGCCGCTGGACCTGGCAACGGAGATATAGCGCTCGTCGACGGTGTCCTTCCAGCTCAGCTTCTTGCGCCGCGCCAGCGGATGGTCGCGCCGCATCGCCAGCACGTAGCTTTCGACGTAGATCGGCTCAAACTCGATCTCCGGATTTTCCGCGCCCGTGAAATTGATGCCGAAATCGGCCTCTCCCGCCAGCACGAGGTTCAGCACGTCCTGCGCGCTCTCGTCATGCACCCGGACGCGGATGCGCGGATAGCGCTCGCTGAAGCGTTTCAGCAAATCCGGCAGGAAGTGCCACACGGCCGACGGCACGCAGGCGAACGTCACCGTTCCCGTGCGGTGGGCCGCCAGGTCGGCAACGCCGTGCACGGCGTCTTCCAGGCTGTCCAGCGCCGTGCGCACGTTGACGAGGAACGTCTGGCCCACGTTGGTCAGTTGCACGCGGCGCGTCGTGCGCTCGAACAGCTTGACGCCGATCGCTTCCTCGAGCTTGTCGATGCGCCGGCTCAGCGCCGACTGCGACAGGAACAGGTCGGCCGCCGCCTGGCGGAAGCTGGCCCGTTCGGCAACGGCAACAAACGCCTGCAAGTCATGGATGTCGTAATTGATGCGCACGACGCAATTATAGGTCCGAAAATTGCAATTATCAAAGCATCGAATCTGGCGGATGATTCGACAACCCGGCAATGAGATGCCAGGTTGCACACAGGAGACACCATGCAGACACGCCAACTGAAGCGAATGACAGCGACGATGCTGACTGCACTGGCATGCGCCACGGCGGCACACGCCGCCGACATTCACGTCGTCAGCTCGGGCGGCTTCGCCCAGGCCTACAGGAATTTGTCCGGCAAGTACGAGCAGGCCAGCGGCGATCGCCTCGTGTCCGCATGGGGCCCGTCGATGGGCACGACAAAGAACGCGATCCCGGCGCGGCTGGCGCGGGGCGAAGCCATCGACGTCGTCATCATGGTGGGCGACGCGCTCGACAAGCTGATGGCCGAGGGCCGTCTGGAGCCGGGCAGCAAGGTGTCGCTGGCCAACTCGCTGATCGCCTGCGCGGTCCGGCACGGCGCAGCCAAGCCTGATATCGGCACCGTCGACGGCCTGCGTGGCGCCTTCCTGCGCGCACCGCGCGTCGCATATTCCGACAGCGCCAGCGGCGAATACATCCAGCGCGAGCTGATGGACAAGCTGGGTATCCGCCAGCAGATGCAGGGCAAGGCGGCGCAGATTCCGGCCACGCCGGTGGGCGAGATCGTCGCGCACGGTGCCGCCGATTTCGGCTGCCAGCAGCGCAGCGAGCTGCAGCCGGTACATGGCATCGACATCGTCGGCCTCATCCCGCTCGAAGTGCAATTGCAGACGGAATACGCTGGCGCGCTCGTTCGCGGTGCCCATCAGCCGGAAGCGGGCCGCGCCCTGCTGCGCTTCCTGGCATCGCCAGCCAGTGCGCCGGCCATCGAAGCGACCGGGCTGGAGCCCGTTGCCACCGCACGCTGATTATTGCCCGCTACGCTTTCCGAGAGAGTCCCATGTCCAGTCAATCCGCCGTCAAGGCAACCCCGGCCGCGCCCTTTGCCGCGCCAGCGACACCTGCGCAGTCCAAGCTGTCCAGCGTCATCCGCGTCACCAGCGGCAACTTCATCGAGATGTACGACTTCTTCCTGTTCGGTTTTTACGCCAGCGCCATTGCCGCCGCGTTCTTCCCGGCCTCGAGCGAGTACGCCGCATTGATGATGACGTTCGCCACGTTTGGCGCCGGCTTCTTCATGCGTCCGCTGGGCGCGATCGTGCTGGGCAGCTATATCGACCGGATCGGGCGCCGCAAGGGCCTCGTGCTGACCTTGGGGATCATGGCGTCGGGCACGGCGCTGATCGCGTTCGTGCCCGGCTATGCCAGCATCGGCCTGCTGGCGCCGCTGCTCGTGCTGACCGGCCGCCTGCTGCAGGGCTTCTCCGCCGGCGTGGAACTGGGCGGCGTCTCCGTCTACCTGTCGGAAATGGCCACGCCGGGCAACAAGGGATTCTATGTCAGCTGGCAATCGGCCAGCCAGCAGGTGGCCGTCATCTGCTCGGCCGCGCTGGGCTACGCGCTGAACCAGGCCATGCCGGCCGACGTCATTGCCGACTGGGGCTGGCGCATTCCGTTCTTCATCGGCTGCTCGATCATTCCCGTGGTGTTCTACATCCGCCGCTCGCTGCAGGAAACGGAGGCCTACCTGGCGCAGAAGTCGCACCCGACGTTCCGCCAGATGATGCGCACCTTGGTGCGCAACTGGCCCATCGTCACGGCCGGCGCCATGCTGGTCGTGCTGACGACGGTCGCGTTCTACCTGATCACCGTCTACACGCCCACGTTCGGCAAGAGCGTGCTGAAGTTGTCGACGGAAGAAAGCCTGCTGGTCACGCTGTGCGTCGGGCTGTCGAATTTCATCTGGCTGCCCGTCATGGGAGCGCTGTCGGACCGCATCGGCCGCTGGCCAGTCATGGCGGTCTCCGCCGGGCTGACGGTGCTCACTGCCTACCCGGCGCTGGCCTGGCTGATCGCCCACCCCAGCTTCGAGCACATGGTCTGGATCGAACTGTGGCTGTCGTTCCTGTACGGCAGCTACAACGGCGCCACCATCGTCGCGCTGACGGAGATCATCCCGGCGCAGGTGCGCACGACGGGCTTCTCGCTGGCCTACAGCCTGGCGACGGCGCTGTTCGGCGGCCTGACGCCGCTGCTGTCGACATTGCTGATCCAGGTAACAGGCGACAAGGCGGCACCCGGCTACTGGATGGCCGGCGCCGGCGCCATCAGCCTGCTGGCCACGTTCCTCGTGTATCGCGGCATTGTGCGGGAGCGGGTGGCCGTGCACGGCTGAGAGAGCCTGGCAACGCATCTTCAACAGGAAGGCCGGGTGAATGTCGGCCCGTCCTTCATAACGGCTGCGCAAAGAGAACCGAAGCCAGGTTATAGCAACGGAACAGGGCGACCTTTCCTTCCTCGACGACAAAATGGCTGCCGCGTAGCGTACGACAGCTGCCGCCCCGAAGTGGACTATGCCACGCAAGCCCTCCCTTCGGCATAGCCCGAACGTACGCGTGCATAAGCCTCTTTGTCTACCCGAAGGGCCCGTCTATGAATCTGTCCTGCCAATCCTTACAGGTATCTAGTGCTTTGACTACCGCTAGGATAGCGCGACAGCAATTCAGCAACCTACCCCAGTTTGGGAACCACCACATAAAATCAGCGTTTCGTCATTCCGTCGCGGAGGAAATTGTGAGCTCATTTTTGGTCCGGTTTGCACTAAGTCTCACATTGCTGGGCATAGCAGAAATTGACGCCGCGGCTGCAAATTGCGGGGATTTTGTAGACATCTCTCATAGC
>Ga0308166_1002616_pt1 | contig 16305 bp, 15 predicted proteins | sample PhyCR2_2_FD_202137 | JGI IMG/M metagenome (GOLD analysis project Ga0308166, IMG submission 202137) | Phyllosphere microbial communities from UC Gill Tract Community Farm, Albany, California, United States - DLSLCC.R2 | ecosystem: Host-associated > Plants > Phyllosphere > Unclassified | place... | reverse complement strand
GTTATTGGGTCAACTACTATGTATAGTTGTGATGTAAAAATGGACTATCAGTTGGAAAGAAATGGAAATTATGAATTGATCCGTTTTAAACAGATCAAAGATTTTGTGAATCCAGCTTTACTGACTGAACCATCTCAAGATGGAGCCTACTGCAAATTTGTAGTGAAAGAGCTTTTTGAAGATGGTAAAGAAACTATTATTAAATCGATTTCTTAATATTAAATAGTTTTTGTATTTAATTTAAATATCTAAACCTTGTTTCATTAAACCACCCTTCGAGGTGGTTTTTTATTGCCTGAAGGAAAGTTATGTACAAGTTAAAGCTAAATCCTCAAACAAATGGCTATGGCGTAACACCGGGTGATGATGTAAAGCGTCAGCAGATGGATGGAGGGCGAGGACGCTATTACATCGATGTAAAACGTAATAGCCACATTGTCGATGTGAACTGGAATTTAAGTAAAACTGATTTCAACAAAATGATGGCTTTTTGGCGTGTATACCAAAGCAAGCCAGCTTCATTTTATGCGGATCTGGTCATTGATCAGGGGACGCGTCAGCAATACCAATGCAACTTCATTCCCAACTCATTCAAGTCTAGTGAAGTGAACGGCAACTTATATCGTGTAAACGCACAACTAGAGGTTGTTCAAAACCAGCCGAACCTTACAGCTGATGCAGCATTGATTAAAGATTGGGAGGTCTAATGAATAACGAATACGCCAAGTTCTTTCTTAATCGTAAAGTCGATATCTATCAACTGGAGTGTATTGAGCTCTCACATCCATCTTTTCTAAATACTTATCGGATTGTTCGCAACGATGACAGCGGTGTCTATGTGCAGCATAAGGCAGGTGCTGGTCAGGTTTTTTATGAATATCTGCCTGTGTCAATTCAGAGATCCGGAATGCTGGGTGATCTAGACCAGACCTTAACTGTGTCAATTTCTGGACTGGGTGATGTATTGCCAGATGAATTCGAACGGGTTATCGAAGGGCAATATCCAGATGTAAAGCCAACAGTAAATTACCGGATTTACAGTTCAGACAATCTGAATTCCCCAATGTTTTATTTACTTGGCCTCCAGCTTGCCAGTGTTGCCATGAATCATAAAGCAGTGACATTTAAAGCAGAATCACCACGGCTAAACACAAATAAAACAGGGGATATTTTCTCTCTTGATCGTTTTAGTGGACTCAAGGGGGCTGTATGAAAAGTCACGACCATTTGCTTGATAAGCAATATGACGAAGAGCATTACAACTGTGTCCATTTTGTTCACGAAGCTGCAATAGATCTATATGGAGTAGATCGAGGTGAGGCTCTTGAATTGTTTATGCAACCAAAAGGAAAAATTACCTTCCTAACATCACGTTTAAAACTCTTAAATCCGCTGCCCATGCCTAAGGAGGGATGCATTGTCGCCTTCCATCCAAGACAAAGAAACAAGCCCCCGCATGTGGGGCTTTTTCGTGAACAAAAGATTCTTCATCTAATGGAAAGCGGAGTCACTTATTTACCTGAAGAGGTCGTCATGGGAATGGGGTTTAGTCGAGTCAGTTATTATGATTAAAGTTATTTATAAGCAAGATGCATTGTCTGAAGAAAAGACAATTGAATATGCTCACACAATAGGGCAATGGCTAATTTCCAAATACGAATCTATGCCTGAACATGTCCGTATTTTTCACACCGCAAGCAATATGGATCATGCTGAAATCTCTTTTGCTAACGAAGTCACACCCAAGAATGCATTTGACTTAAAGCAGCTTGATTTTTTACCTGGTACTTTCATTGTTATTGAGAACCCGAAATGGGTTGCTGCTATCGTTTCAATTGTAATTAGTATTGCGATCGCGTTTTTAATGCCTACGCCATCGATGGCGCAGACTACTCAGAATATTAATCAATCTTCATCTGCAAATAATGAACTTTCTAATCGTGAAAACAAGATCCGGGTGAATGGGCGCATTGCAGATATTTATGGAGCAGCTTGGGATACGCCTGATTCAATAGCCGTGCCTTACAAGGTTTATGAAAACAATATTGAAGTTGAGCATATGGTCGGGTGCATAGGCCGAGGTCAATATCATATTAAAGGCGCATACGACGGTGAAACCAATATCGTTGATATTGCTGGGGCATCGGTAGAGGTCTTTCGACCAGGTGTAGATATCGTTTCAGGAGAACCTTACTTTTCGATTGGTACCGAAATTACTACGCCGCCTTTAACAGTACAGCATCAAACTTCTGTTAACGGTCAAGTCTTACGGCCAGCTGATACACAGACTTTAGAAGGGACCAATTACCTTCTTTTTGCATATCCAAACGAGATCCTTCGGGCAGCTGCTAATAATACCGATTTAACGACTAAATTTGTCAGCAATGATCGCATTGAAATCACTAATGCTTCATTTACTTATAACGGGCAAACATACGATTTAAACGGAACTTACAGTGTCCTATCCGTTGCCGATGACCGCATGACATTATCAAATCCTGCTGCGGTTAATCCAAACTGGTTAAAGCTAAAAGAACTTACTAATCAGCAAACAGCAGCAGCCTCTCCAAAGCTTGTATCCATCGGTGAGAAATGGATTGGTCCATTCATATTGGACAATATTGAACGTAGTCGAGTGCTTTGTAATTTTGTGGCCACAAATGGACTTTATACCGTTTCTTCAGGGGGCAATCAGGCAGCTGTAAACGTCACGATTGAGGTTGAAGTTACTCCAGTGAATGAATCGGGTGCAGCAATTGGTAATCCAATGCTAAAGCAGATCATTCTCAAGGGTTCGGCTAAGTCACGGCAAACTGTTGGGGCAACGCTGGATATGGTCACATTTCAGGGCCGCTGCAGTGTACGTGCTCGCCGTTTAACTCCAACTCCTGGAGTTACAACTGTTGTTGATGATGTGAAGTGGCAAGCACTATACGGTGCATATCCATTGCAAAGCACAACGTATGAGCATGAAACGGTTTTCCGTGCACGTACATATGCAACGACTGGAGCATTGTCGGTTAAATCTCGAAAGATCAATTTCGATCTTCAGCGGATGTTGCCAACCTATAAAAATGGAGGAATGACAACAGAGCTATTTCCAACATCAAGCTTTGCTGATGCACTGGTCTCAATGGCACTGGATGACAAGATTGGCCGCCGTACGATTGAAGAGATTGATATAGAAAACATCTATCGTACCTATAACGATATAGTCGATTATTTTGGTACTCCATTAGCGGCTGAGTTCTGCACTACTATTGATGATACAAACCTTTCGTTTGAGGAGCTTGTTACCAACCTTTGTGATGCGGTCTTTTGTACAGCATACCGGCAAAATAATAAGCTTAAAATCTACTTTGAACGACCAACCGATAACTCGGTCTTACTGTTTAACTTCAGGAATATCATTCCGGATAGTTACAAGCACGACCTGACCTTTGGTGTAATGGATGATTACGATGGGTTGATCTATGAATACACGGATCCGACCGATGATAGCCGTATCAACATCTACTTGCCAGATAAAGGAGCCAAGAACCCAAAAGAGGTAAAATCAGTAGGTGTGCGTAATAAGTGGCAAGCGCATTTCAATGCTTATCGGCTTTGGAACAAACTTCGATTTCAGCGTAAATCCATCACCTTTGATGCGGCCCCAGAATCAGAATTACTGGTTTTACGCGACCGTATTGCCGTAGCTGATTACCGTAATGGTATCCATCAAAGTGGGGAAGTGGTAAAGCAAGAAGGCTTAATTCTTACATTGAGCCATGATGTCGATTTCATAGCTGGCAAGAGCTACGTGATTTATTTGCAAATGGGAGATGGTACCGTTGATCTAATTCCTGTTACTGCAGGATTTGCCAAGAACAAAGTAGTTTTAGGACGGTTGCCAAACAGTGCTCTTAAATTGAGTGCAGATGATTTCATTAATACGATCTATACGGTTGTTAATGATGATACGAAGGACTCACTACCTTATCTGGTTGCAAAGAAAGATCCTGTAGACCAATTCTCAAATACGATAACTGCAGTGAATTACGATTTGCGGTATTACCTCAACGATAAAGACTTTATTGACGTGCCAGTTGATGATTCACCAATTTACATTCGATATGACCAGTTAGATATTAATCTTGCACGTTTATATCAGATGCAAAGAGGCGACTTGCCAACTACAGGCGAAATTAGCTTCGTGGTTGAGGCGGGCGCTTTGGTATCCAGTTCGAGTTCACTTAGGACGGAAACCAGAATGGTTTATAAGCATACAAATAATTCCGAAACTAAAGAGTTTATTGTTCCTGCTGCTCCTGAATTACCAGCGATCGATACAGGAGAATTTCCTTCAGGTCTTATCGTAAATCTTACAATCAAAGGAGCAGTTGTCGGGCGTGGTGGTGATGGTGGATTGCCTCATTTGGCATTTGGGGCATGGACTAGTGATCCAAATTATAACTTTACCAGAACGCGCCGTGATGGGTTCCAAGGCGCACCAGGTTTAATGAACCGACACAGTAAATTGAACCTGATTATTGATGGCGGAACACTGGCTCGTGGAGGTTCAGGTGGTGGTGCAACTCCTAGTGGCATCTACACTGAACTTGGCTATGGAGTGCAAGGTGTTCCTGGTGGAGCTGGGGCACCGTTTGGTCGAGTTATGACGGGACAGCCAATTTACAACGATACTCAGGACTGGCGTTGGTACTTTATTGATAGCTTTATGGTGGTAAAAGTCACTGATGCTGAAGCTGAGATGCCGGGTAAAGGATACCGTACTCAAAATGATCGTTATGGATCTCCATTGTCGGGTGATGGTGGTGGATGGGGCCAGCGCGGTACCAAGTCCACCAATGATGGGACATGGAACTGGAATTATCATGGCACTACTGAAGGTCAGCCAGGAGCGGGCGGTACTGCAATTGTAGGAGTTGCACCAATTACAACAAAATTGATTAATGGAGGGAGAATCCTACAAACCCTTTAATACTTTGAAAGAACTTAAAGCACCCATTTTGGGTGCTTTTTTATGATTGGCCCAATGATGGATTGGACAACGAACAACTACCGCTTTCTAGCGGTTTTTCTATTTCTGGAGAAAAAAATGGAACCAGTTTCCACTAGTGGTGTAACAGCAATTTTAAAATTTTATGGTGCAGCAATTATGGTGACTTTAGCCGTCGCGTTAGTTGCCGCAGTAGTATTGATGACACGTATGCCGCGTTCACCTCAAGAATGGGCCGTTGGGCTCATTTGTACAGTCGTATCAAGTTTAGCAGGTGGATCATTCATTATCGTGAAGTGGGGCCTTCATGAATGGGTTACTGATGTGTGGGGAATGATTGCTTTAGGGGGCTTCTTCTTCATATGCGGTATTCCCGGCTGGGCTTTAGTCAGGTGGATCTTTAACTTCATTGCCAAACAAGAAGGTAAAACAATTGTTGAAGTAATCAAAGAAGTTAAAAAAGCCAAAGATGATATTCAAAATAGTTAACCGCCTTAGGGCGGTATTATTAAATAGTTCACATATATTTCTGTCATCTGTCGGATTTAATTAAATGATTTAAAGACTTGTTTATACTAAATGTTCAAAATAAAAATAGGATAACGCCGTGAAAAAAATTATTTTAGCAACAGTAATTGGCTTTAGTGGAATCAGTAGTGCATTTGCTGAGTGTACATATAGCTTTGATGCAACATTAACTCAGTTACAATCTTTAGGTAATACTTCTGTTCAAAAGTTTCCAACTATTATAGGAAATAAGTTTTCCTATAAGACATCTCAGCAAAGTTCCATTTACACGGCTTTCAGTCAAGATTATCTGACAAGGGTATTAGCCGCAAATGACTCTCAAGCTATGCTCTATACGCGTGGTGACAAAATACTACCGACAACTGGAATTATAGCGTTTGAATATAAAATTAAAGTTCCTACATTAGGGAATACAGGTTATGTAAATATTTTCCCAGCTTTAGCGGCTGGCATTATGCAGAATGGTAAGGCTGTAAATTTTATAGTTGCTTATCAACATGGACCTACGAATAATAACTTCTATATTCAAACTACATCAAATGATAGTGCGCTAGTTTCTAATGGCTTTAACTTAGCTCCAGAAGCTACTTCTGATGGTTATCAAAAAATTGGTATCTATATTAATCAGAACTCTAATCAAGTTGGTTTAGTTTTTAATGGAGTTAACAAAGGTTATTTTGCAACGTTCCCTTCTAAACTCGATAATCTATATTTTTCATTAACCTCTAATTTTTATGATTTAGCAGCAACTGATGCGAATAAAGATGTTTCGATCGAGTTCCTACTGGATCAATCAAAAATTACACAAACTTATCCAACAGGTACTAAGGATATTTGCGGGGTAGCTTTGTAAAAAAGCGAATTGAAATAATTAATTTTTCTCATCAACCGCCTTAGGGCGGTTTTTTATTATCTAAAGGAAAGTGAAATGAACATCGAACAATATCTTGAAGAACTTATTAAACGTGAAGGCGGTTATGTAAATAATCCAGCGGATCGAGGAGGAGCAACTAAGTACGGCATTACTGAAGCAGTTGCTCGAGCAAATGGTTTTAAAGGAAACATGAAGGACTTGCCTTTAGATGTGGCGAAAGCTATTTATCGCAAAAACTATTGGACCGCTCCACGTTTTGACCAGGTGAATGCCGTTTCTTCTGCAGTAGCTGAAGAGCTTCTAGACACTGGTGTGAATTGTGGTACTGGCTTTACAAAACCACTTTTACAGCGCGCATTAAATTTACTGAATAATCAGGGCAAAGCAGGCTGGCCAGATCTTACGGTAGATGGAATTTATGGCCCAGCTACTATAAATGCGCTTAAAACTTATCTGTCTAAGCGTGGTAAAGAAGGAGAGAAAGTATTAGTGCGAGTACTTAATATCATGCAGGGCCAGCGTTACATAGAAATCTGTGAAAGGAATCCTAGCCAAGAGCAATTTTTCTATGGCTGGATAGCTAATCGAGTTGTTATATGAAAGTATTTCATTACAAAGTTTCTAAGTTTGCTTCAATTATCATATTGCTGTGCATTCTTTTTTCAGGATGCACAGCTCATACGATAAACAGTTATGTAAATGTCCCAATCTGTGTAAGAGCTCTCTAAGGAGGGCTATGATCCAAGTAGTTTGAAGAAAATATAATTTTATTATGAATTTTTTATTCATATCGTGTAATACAAGGTTGTCCTTTGATTTTTACCCCAGCTGCCCATAATAAACATTCAAAGTTTCCTTGATTGTCTAAATATTTCTCTGCTCCATGACCAAATTGAGAATAATTAATTCGTTGAATCATCTTTGTATCAGAAGTATTTAAGGATTTTTCAACCTGCTCATATACTTCATCCTTACTACCTAGTGTAGTGTCTCCAATTTTATGGCTTTTATTCCAAAATACCCCTTTTTTTAATGTCATATCCTTAGAATTAAAACCAATAAAGATTTTAGTATCTCTTGGTAGATTACGCTTTAAGCTGTCATTTAAATTATGTCCTACAGGACCAATAGCTGGAGCTAGAGAAATTATGCGAATCTTATTAAATCTATTTGTCATAGCCTCTTCTGGAATTATTTTATGTTTAGGCATATCTCTTGCTATTTCTGGCTTGTAAACAGGATCTAATAAGGAGCTAAATGCTACAGCAGCGCCGCGACTATGCGTTATAAAATATAGTTCATTTGTTGATTTTAATCTATTCAGTATCCTTCTCAATCCTATCTGTCCGGCATAATTTGAATATGTAAGTGAATCGCCCCAATAAAAGTAAGGAATATCTAAGGTTGTCTTTCCGTTGTATAAACCATCCCAATAAAATTCAACATAGTGATTTTTTACACCCGTAAGGCTATCGATTCTTTCCTCAACTTCTTCATAGAATGTTTTAGCTTTTGAAAAATCATTGTTAAAACCATGTATTAAAAAAAATGTTTTACTTTGAGGGTTTAATTTTCTAGCTTTATTATTTTTTATTTCTATCTCATTGGAAGCTTTTAAAGCTATTAAATTAATATCTTTCTTAATATTTTCCTCTAGTGTGTATCCTATATTAAATCCATTAAAGAAAGGTTTTTTGGGAATATAGTTTGGAGATTCAGGATATATATTGCCATTTTGATCAACTACGATTCTAGTCACAAAACTACTGGTTTTAGCTGATATTACTGAATAATTATTTGGTGGGATGGCGTGAAATCCCGCACAACCAGATAAAGTACAGATTAAGCAGAAGATAGTCAAAAGTTTCATATCTATGTCCTTATTATCAAACTATTAGTTCTTACAAAAAATTCTATTTATCAGCTAAAAAATGCTCACTAGCTAATATGATAATGAGCACTTTATATTTCGTAGAGAGCTAACATTTTATTCAGGTGATTAAATTTTGCTGTGTGTAGCCTAATGCACTGATTTTATTTGTTAATTTGTGAAATATTGTGATGATACTCCTTCTGAGTTTGTATTACCTGCGATACTTTCACAAAAGTTTTGGAATTGTCTTCTATCAAATTGATGTGTGGAGTTTGGAGGTACAACTATAACTATTGAACGTTTTGTTCCAGCTGTCTGAGCATTAGAAGCAATACATGTTCTCGTAATAGTTGCTGCAACACTACGATCGCAAAAGTTTTTATATTCCCAGATATTTGTTGAACCAACTTGAGTTTGACGCACACAATTGCCTGCTGAAGATTGTTGTGGAGGCGATGAGCCGCATGTTTTCTTCATTTGACATGATGAACACAAACCACTTGGGCCAACTGGAGTGCCATCTGGACAACAGGGTACAAACATTGCACAAGCAGCTATTGCTGCTGTTGAAAAGCTAAAGAAAAAATTGATTAATATAAATGATGCTAATTTAAACATTTTAGATACTCCTTGAATATCTATTTAAATTCAACCACATCACTAATTTGAACTGCCAACATGTTACTTTGAATCAATAACTTATAGGCTTTATATTAGACAATTATGTGTGGTTGGCTCACATTTTTGTGTTCATAAGTCGAGTACTAATTAGTCTTGATTCCCTTTTTTAAGTATTGATTTGTAATTCAAGTTCTACATTTTTTAAAGCATTTTAATAGATGGGATTAATCTGTTAGTTTGAGATTATAGACCACCATTTACAACCAACAATTAATCTTGTTAATTTATATAATTGCAATATTTGGATTGAATTTGTTATTGATTCTCCTTTTATTATTTTATTTAAACATTATACTCTACTTTTTTTTAATGTGTATTTATTTTCGCAAAACAAAAAGCAAATAAATTGTTAATTGCTAATGAGTAATAATTCATCCCATTTAAATGGGTTTCTACTCAATTTATCTCTACTCATTGACCAATTTCTATTTGGTATAAAGCAGGGACCCACCCCAATCTTTTTCTTTCCAAATTTACTATGAATACCATCCATAGCCTGCATCAAACATTCCTTTTTCTCGATGTGCTTAAAGTCGGTTAAGAGGTCATAAGTATGGCCAGACTTGGGTTCTAGACCTGTCAGTACAACACCGCACTTCTTATATTTAATCCCTTCTTTATAGATATCTTTCAACATTCTTGTCGCTGCTTTGACAAGATCTAATGCGCAGTCAGTCGGTTCTGAAAAAGATCCTGTAATAGATTTATTGTAAAAGGACATATTGGGATCAAAAGGATTTGACTGTACAAAAGCAATCATACATCCACATAGCAGGCCTTCATCACGAAGTCTTTTACACGCATCTTGAGCATACATAGAGATAGCTTCTTTTAGATCCGTTAGTTCAGTTACACGACCACCGAAAGACCGGCTTGCAACTATTTGCTTTTTTGAGGGTGGGGTGTGCTCGATCTCAATGCATGAGATACCTTGCAATTCATAGATCGTGCGCGCCATGACAATCGAAAATTGCCTTTGCATCTCTCGAGGTTCTGCACAAGCTAAATCAAGCACTGTGTAAATTCCCATGTTTTGCAACTTTTTTGAATGCTTTCGACCAACTCCCCAGACTTCCGAAACATCGATAAGTGAGAAGTAATATTCTTTGTTGCACGGATCCATTGATACCAGATCACAAACGCTGTTAAAGCCGGGGTTTTTCTTTGCAATGTGATTGGCAATCTTTGATTCAGTTTTACTCCTGCCAATCCCAACACATACAGGTAAACCGAGCCATTTCCATATTTGCTGCCGCATTTGTTGCCCGACCTTTTCAAGATCGAAATTCTTCTCATAAGCTGTGAAATCAACAAAGCATTCATCGATTGAGTACGGTTCAACTTCTTGATCTGTAACATAAGAAGCAAGGATCGTATGAAAACGTCTCGACATTTCTGCATACATTGCATAGTTGCTTGATAGCACTAAGACATTATGTTGCTGAACAATATCTTTGATCTGGAATAGGGGAACGCCCATTTTAATGCCTAACGCTTTTGATTCATTGCTGCGAGCAACGGCACAACCATCATTATTGCTGAGTACAATCACAGGTTTGTTGTTCAAACTCGGGTCAAAGACTCTCTCACATGAAACGTACATGTTATTGACGTCAATCAAGAAAAAGACTTTATTCTCATGTTTCATGACTTAATGCCGTGTCATTTTAATGATATGAGTGACAACGCCCCAGATAATCAGTTCCTGACCATCTGCCAGATAAATATTTTTATATTCTGGATTTTCTGCTTTTAGCCACTGGCCAGACTCGTCGATCATTAAGCGTTTAACAGTAAAATCATTATCAATAAGAGCAACAACAATATCGCCATGTTTGGCGTCAAGGCTACGATCGACAATTAGTTCATCATCAATATCAATGCCTGCATTTAACATAGAAAGCGAAGCAACTTTGACAATAAACGTAGCAGTTTCATTTTTTATTAAGTGCTCATTCATATCGAGAGCTTTGTCTATGTAATCTTGCGCTGGGCTGGGAAAACCTGCGTTAATCTTTTCTAACGCGTAAGGAACAAGAATATGAGAGGAAGGGACAACAAGCTTAATTGAGATAACATCTGATAAAACAATAGATTGATTGAGATATGGTTTTATCTCGATAATGGACGGTACAATATCGCTCATAGCATTCCCCTAACTTGAATTTGTTACAAATTCAAATGATATGCTAGAGCCAAGTTTAAATACAAATTAAAAAAAATGATGATAAACAAATAGAAGTCAAAAGCTGACGCTGCCAAAAGTGCATTTGGTCGGAAATTCTACACTTTTAATTAGCTGATTTTCTTGGTTTTGGAAAATAGTCAGCAGTAAATTCGTCTAAGGGCATCTCAAAGAAAAACTGATCAGCATCTTCTTTTTTACAGTTCAACCAGTCTTCTCGATACTCTTGTGGAATGATGATAATCGACCTCTTTTCATCTTCAGGTTTATGGAATTGGTTCATAAAAGGATGATTGTCTGCATTGATGGTCAGCATCGACATAGATCTTACTAGCTGCCCATCAATAACAGTTGAATCATAAATAGCAGCTACAGTAAAAGGTAAGCCATCCTCTCGATAAATTCCCCATCTTTCCGCTTTACCATTCACATATCTGGGTTCATAGATCTTTTCTACAGGTATTAAAGCAAACTGGCTTTTAGCCCATGCATGTCGGAAGCTCGGCTTTTTATCAACTGTCTCAGTTCTAGCGTTATATGTATACTTTGAGAACTTTAAATCATGATTCCAAGGTGGAATCATTCCAAACTTAACTTGCCGCCATTCTATATGGCCATCTTTAGAAAATATAAGAGGGCAGTCGTAACCCGGATAAATATCGGCCTTATAGTCGAACGTTGGTTCGAATAGATCAAGTAGGTGAACTCGGTCTTTGTTTATTGGTTCGTAGTTAGCACACACTTCAGAAATCCTAATAGAATGTATATTTTTCCGCATTGGATGTAATTCAAAGAATTTTATAGTGAGAATATAAAAATAAAATTTTAATTTTAATCTGAATATATCAATAGTAGAATTTACTATTGAATTAATTTAAATAAAGAGAAGATAGAATGCAACCAACTAGCATGGAATTATCTCAAAAAATTAGATTTCTTTTTTCTGTATTATCAGTCCAAATTAGGGTGAATAGTACAAATGGTCTTACTGATCTAGCAAAAGCAATGGAAAATAGTTTATTGGCAACTATAAATTCTGCTTTTAATAAAAATTTTGTAAATATGAATGGTGCGAGCTCAAATTTTCCTGCAATTGATTATGGTGATTTAGGATCCAAAGTTGCACTGCAGATGACAGTAAGTAATTTGAAAACTAAATTTAAAAATACAATTTCCGTTTTTAAAAATAATATAAACTTATATAGCTTTTATCGGAAAATTTGGATATTTGTTCTCACAACTGATAATATTCCAAATACAAGAAAGGTGTTTGATGATATTGTTGTCATTGAATATTTCACATTCAATGACATAATTAATGCTATCGAAAATATAGATGTAATTGAGCAAAAAAAAATTGAAAATATTTTAGATAATGAGTTTCATAAATATTTATCTTATACTTCTCCTTTAAAGTATGAAATTGATGTTAACAATCCTATTTCTTCCAATTTAGAATCATTTAATATATTTATTAATACGCATGAATGGTATGAAAGTAATTTGGATAAGGGTTATTGTTATGTGCGAAGTAAGCTAGAAGATTTTAGGAAAGCACTAAGTGTTTGTTCAATTAATGCAAGGCAAATACTTGTTAGTATTATAAAATTGGCAAAATTACCTCAACAGCTAGATGAAGAAATAAGTGTTAATTCTAGAGATTTGATTGGTGTGTTAAATATTTCATCTGAAAGAGATTTTGAAGATTTTAATTTTCACTTTGAATTTTTGGAAAAAAATAATTTAGTATCTATTTATAAGAATTATTTAGGTAGTTATGTGAGCGGTTATGATGTTGTTTTGGAAAGTGAAAATATACTAAATCTTAATTATAAACTATATGAACCTGATGTAAATTTATATTCATCTTTATACCTATTTTATTTGGAAAATTTTACTGCCCAAGAGTTTTATGGAGCTATAGTAAATGTCGATTTTTCTCAAATATACGGTTAATATAATAATTTTATTAAGGAGTTTTTAAATATGTATAAAGTTAAAAGAAATCCTCAAAAGTTCGAGCCATTCGATCTGTTTTCTACTTTAGTAGAAGAGCTTGGATATAGTATTAGTGAAAAAAATATAGTTGAAAAAATAACCAAAGTATTTTCTAAAAGTATTGAAGATGCTACAAAAGCTGACACTATGGTATATGGAGCACGAAATGAAGGGCTTTTTTCTTATATGGTGCGAGGGTTGGGGAAAGTAAAATTTATAAAAAAAGAGGACTCAGGTGATGCATTTATAAGTACTTCAGAGAAAATAATAATACCAGATTTTAGAATTATATTAGAAGATGGGAGGTTGATTTTTGTTGAGGTTAAAAATTTTAATAAAAATCCAATAGATAATAAATATAAATTTAAAAAAGAGTATATTCAAAGTTTGGAACGTTATTGTAGATTAAATAAAGGAGAGTTGAAGGTGGCAATCTATTATACAGGTTTTAATAGGTGGGTTTTATTGTCACCTGAAAGATTTGTTGATAAAGGTAATAGTTTTGAAATTGAAATAACGGATGCATTTATGTATTCTGAGTTATCTTGTCTTGGGGATTATTATATTGCTACCCGGTTCCCATTAGAAGTGCATTTAAAAGCAGATGAGAGTAAAACAAAAAAAATATTAAGTAACTCTAATAAAGAAGAATATAACTTTGTCACTAAGCAGATATCTTTTAAATCTGGTAATAAAAATATTGATGATAATATAGGTAAAAAAATTGCATATAACCTTGCGCTATATGGGGAGTGGGAAGAAAAGATTGACTATTTGAAAAGTGATGGAAAGTTAATAGGTATCAAATTTACATATTTCCCAAGAAAGGAAGGAGATGAAATTGAAGATAATGAGGATGTTACAATAATTACTCAATATAGCGTATTACTTACTAAATTCTTTAGTATGAAAACTTCAGATGAAAAAAATATTAAACTTTTATCATATTCAGGAAAGCCTGCTGATGTAAGGAATTTAATTCCTAAGAATTATAATAATCCTAACTTCCCTTTATTAAAATTATATTTAAGAAGCAATTCAGAAGAGTAATTGCTTCTTAAAATTGATAATTAAGCAGCGCTCAGCATTTTAGCAATTTCCGAAGCTGTAGGGTTGTAGTAAGTATTCACTAAAACACTAATCGTTTTATGGCCAGTAATTTTCGCTAGGATCTCTACTGGTAAACGGTAGTCATGAACAAAACGGGTGATAGCTTCATGGCGTGAGTCGTGGAACGTAATAACACCATCTAAGCCAACTCTCCGTAAGTTACGTTGCCATATTAATCTAAATGCATTCGAGGTTAGAGGAATCATGCGGTCATCGTTAGGATCGTCAGGCAACCAAGAAAGTAACTCTTTTGCTTTAGCAGTTAATGGGACATCACGAGAAGTACCATTCTTAGTATCTAATAGGCGAATGAAATCGGGAAATATTAATCGCTTCTCTACACTAAGTATTTCACCTTTACGCATTGCAGTTTCAAGCGCAAATAGAAATGACCAGGCAACTCGGTGTCTTGGTTGAACAGGTACTTTTCCCCATTCATAATCGAGTCCAGCTAAAACTTTATCTATATGGTTCTGACAAATCCTTTGATTACGTGGAGGAGGAGCAGTAGGTTTTGATATTTCTTTGAATGGATTTTCTTTAGTTAGAAATAGTTCTTTCCGAGCAAAGTCGAAAACAGAGCTATACATAGCCATTTCACGAATGACAGTTGCACCTTTAACTTGCTTTAACCGTTTATCAGGCCATTGTTTAACTAATGCTGGTGTTAGGTCATGAATTGATTCATCTGCTAATTTCCCCCAATTTTTCTTTAGGCATTTAAGCATTTGAACAATTAAGCGGGCACTCTTCATTTTTCTGCCTTCTTCTTGATAGTACTGTTCAAAAAGGGCATAGAAGGAGATATGGATTTTTTCAGGCTCAGGGTTAGCCTGTTGAGATTGTAATTCTAATAATTTTTTTGCGGCCCATTGTTCACACTCACTCGCAGTATCTCGAGTAGCTGTGTAACGTTTTCCTAAGTAACGAACAGTGATGCGCCACGCGTCCCCGCGCTTAACCGGCTTTTGCATAATAACACTCCAAATTTCGTGGTGTCGCCGCGACACCAAAATTCGTGAATGCCTAAAAGACATCTACTTTTTTGGTGTCGCAACGGAAATATAAAGCGTTTTTTAATGCGAATTTTGACTATTTTGAGTAGTCAAAGCTGACCGATCGACAATAAAAAACAGGCCACATAACTCGTTAAAGTTATGCAGCCTATTGATTTTAATACATAAAATCTTGGAGCGGGAAACGAGACTCGAACTCGCGACCCCAACCTTGGCAAGGTTATGCTCTACCAACTGAGCTATTCCCGCAATGTGAGCACATTATAGAGTGTTTCACTAAAGTGTCAACACTCTTGTGATCTAATTGAACGTTTAATCAGCACGGCGCCAAACTGTACCTTGACGCGTATCTTCTAATACCACGCCTTGGTCGAGTAAAGACTGGCGAATACCGTCTGCTTTAGCAAAGTCTTTTGCTTTTTTCGCATCAACACGTTGTTGAATGAAATCTTCAATTTCAGTATCAGACAAAGCAAGCGCTTCTTGTCCAATATCCGATTTTAAGAAATCATCTACATTGTGTTGTACCAAACCTAAAATGTTGGTGAGGTGACGTAATGTCGAATAAAGCACAGTTGCTTGGTCAGCTTGCTCTTCTTTTACAGCACGGTTTAACTCTTTGTTGAGTTCAAACAATACAGCCATTGCTTCAGCAGTATTGAAATCATCACACATTGCATTGTTAAAGCGTTCAATAAAGCTTTGCTCAAGCGTTTCAGTTGTCGTTTGACCATACACTTGATGATAAGCTTTAAATGAATGATAGAAGCGAGTTAAAGAAGTTTTTGCTTCTTTTAGGGCCACATCAGAGAAGTTCACAGGACTACGATAGTGTGAAGACACAATAAAGTAGCGGATCACTTCAGGGTGGAACTTCTCCATCACGTCACGAATCGTAAAGAAGTTGCCTAAAGACTTAGACATCTTTTCCCCATCAACGTTAATGAAACCAACATGCATCCAGTAGTTTACATATTGTTCGCCAGTTGATGCTTCACTTTGCGCAATTTCATTTTCATGGTGCGGGAACATTAAATC
>Ga0308166_1002611_pt1 | contig 16346 bp, 14 predicted proteins | sample PhyCR2_2_FD_202137 | JGI IMG/M metagenome (GOLD analysis project Ga0308166, IMG submission 202137) | Phyllosphere microbial communities from UC Gill Tract Community Farm, Albany, California, United States - DLSLCC.R2 | ecosystem: Host-associated > Plants > Phyllosphere > Unclassified | place... | reverse complement strand
CAAACTACGAAGAAGAGTTAGAATTCTTCTCAATTAAAGTACAAGACGGTCCTTTAACTTCGATTTTGCAAAAAGTACAAGTTGGTGACGAAATCTTAGTTTCTAAAAAACCAACAGGTACTTTGGTTCATGATGACCTTTTACCAGGTAAAAACTTATACCTTTTATCTTCTGGCACTGGTCTTGCTCCATTCTTATCAATTATTCGTGATCCAGAAACTTACGAACGCTTTGAAAAAGTCATCGTTGTTCACGGTACACGCTATATTTCTGAATTAGCTTATCAAGACCTTATCTTGAACGAATTACCAAACCATGAATTCTTTGAAGAATTAGGTATTAAAGACAAACTTGTTTACTACCCTACTGTTACTCGTGAACCTTTCCACACTCAAGGCCGTGTAACAACTGCAATTGAAACTGGCGCTTTATTTGAAAAAATCGGTTTACCACGCTTCAACCGTGAAACTGACCGTGCAATGCTTTGCGGTAGCCCTGCATTCTTAAAAGATGTGGCTGCATTACTTGACCAACACGGTTTAGTTGAATCACCTCGTATGGGTGAGATGGGCGACTATGTAATTGAACGTGCGTTCGTAGAAAAATAATTTTTCTAGACATAAAAACCGAGGCAAAGTCCTCGGTTTTTTTATGTCTGTTTTTATAACTTAATGGTGCCATCGATACAGGTGACAGCGGTTCCACCCACTAAAATTTTATCCTGATACAATTCAAGTTGAAGTTGTCCGTCTCGACCTACCGCCCCACCTTGTGAAGAAAGTACGACATCATTTTGTGCAGGAAGAATCCCATAATAACGAATAAATGAAGCTACGCTACCATTACCACTACCACAAACTGGATCTTCATTTATTCCACATGAAGGAGCAAATGAACGAACTTCTATGTGTTTTTGTTCATCATTATTTTCATGAAAACCAAAAACTGTCGCACCCGTAACTTTCATTTCTAAATCATGTTCTTTTAAAGCGGCAAAGTCTGGTTGGCTATCTAGAACAGCCTCAGCATTAACAGCTTGCAATACAATCCAGCGCGCCCCTACATCCACCAATGCAGCATTCCATTGAGTATTGATTTTACATTTTAAAATCTCGGCCAACTTCTCAGTTTGCAGTGTATCGAGTGGTGTAATTTTAGGTTTAGGTAGTTCAAATGAAATATGACTTGATTCACTCACGGTCAGAGTCACCAAACCAGCACCGCACTGCTGTACCAGCTTACCTTCTTTCGCTTTAATTAGACCCGCCTCAAGCAAAGCATAGGCAGTACCAATTGTAGGATGGCCTGCAAATGGCAATTCATTTTGCGGAGTAAAGATTCGAACCTGATAGTCAGCTTGTGAATCGGTCGCAGGGAGTACAAATGTGGTTTCAGAAAGATTGGTCCAGTTCGCAATGGCTTGCATCTGCTCAGACGTTAAGGTGCTGGCGTCCATAATGACTGCAACAGGATTTCCTTTAAATGCGTGTGAAGTAAAAACATCAACTTGTTTAAATGCAACAACAGACATAGACCACTCCTACTGATTTTAAAATTAAAAAATATGGCTATTAAGTCCTTACCATTTCTTGATCTTACTGATTTATTTTTAATGGTCACAGTATCAGTTAATATTAAAAATAATAGACACAGTTGTTAAAAATAGATTCAGATTAAATGGATAAATCTATAAAACTAACAATATTTGAGATAATTAAGAGATCACTATAGAGTGTATCCATTGCTTTGGCTTTTTAATGAATTGACATGTACAAATATAAAAAAGTGAGTGATGACCTCACCCTTCAAATTCAGAATGGCAGGCAACCTGTGGGTTCTCGGTTGCCATCAATTCGAGATTGTGCCCAGCATTATCAGGTCAGTATTAACACTGTAAAAGAAGCTTATCGCCAGCTTGAAGATCAAGGTTTAATTTCAGTTCGTCCACAGTCTGGTTACTACGTTTGTCATGCACCTTCAAACTTACTAGAACTCGAAGAGCGTTATGTCAGTGAAGAAAAAGTATCTCTTTCAGGAATTAGCTGTTTTCTCGCACAAATTGTTAAAAAACAAATGGACCCCGACTATGTCAATTTGGCCCTAGCTTGCCCTTCTGGGGAAAATTTTTATCCAATTGAACGCTTAAAACGCTTAACTGCTCAAGTTTTACGGACACAGCCAGATATTTTTAAAAGCTATACCTTGCCGCCCGGTTCTATACGTTTACGTACTCAAATTGCTAGGCGAAGCTTACAGTTAGGTATGTTTCTTTCAGCAGATGATATTGTGCTCACTCATGGCACGATGGAGGCTTTAAGTCTCGCGATTATGGCAACAACTCAAGCGGGCGACAGTGTAGCGCTTGAGATTCCTACATTTCACAACCTGTACCCACTCCTTCATAATTTAGGTCGAAAAATTGTAGAAGTACCGACCTCGCCACATACAGGTATGTGCCTTGATGCACTTGAAGAACTCTTAAAATCTCAAAGTGTACAAGCCATTTTAACCATTCCGACAGGACACAATCCTCTCGGTTTTAGCATGCCTGAGAGCAGCCGCCGTCGCTTGGCAGAGTTAGCTAATCAGTTTCAGATTCCTGTTATTGAAGATGCGATGTATGCCGAATTGCAACTCACCGAGACTCTCCTACCCAATATTAAGGCATTTGACCAAAATGGATGGGTTTTGGTGTGTGGCAGCTATACCAAAACTGTAGCACCTGATTATCGGATTGGTTGGTTAGAAGCTGGACGTTTCCGTAATATTGTGCAGCAGCTTAAATTTACAACCACTGTTGCTGAGCCAGCTTTACTCACAGAAACTTTAGGACTTTTCTTAGAGAATGGCGGATATGATCTACATTTACGTCAACTCAAAAAACGCTATCAACAACAAATTGACACCATCAAATCTTATATTTGCCGCTATTTCCCACTCGGTACCCGAGTCAGTCGTCCGCAAGCGGGATTTATTTTATGGTTAGAGCTCCCCGAATCTATCGATACATTAGAACTGTTTCATCAGGCAATGGATGAAAAAATCTTATGTATGCCGGGAATTTTGTGTTCGGCTGATAAACGTTTTAGTCATTGTTTACGTATTGCAGCTTGTTTTGAGTTAACCCCTAAAATGTTAAATGCTTTGATGCGCTTAGGAGAGCTAGCAAAAAATATGCTGCCTGTACAAAAGGATAGTGGTCAAATCCCTACTAATTCAGTAGGTTGAATCCCAAATGTGGAGTTAATAAAATAAAACCATATATTTTTTATGCCTTTTATTTTATGAAAACTGAGCTTCTCTCTCCCGCAGGTTCACTTAAAAACATGCGCTATGCTTTTGCCTATGGTGCAGATGCTGTATATGCCGGCCAACCACGTTATAGCTTACGTGTTCGTAATAATGCTTTTGATCATGACAACTTAAAAATTGGAATTGATGAAGCGCATGCTTTGGGTAAAAAGTTTTATGTTGTGGTGAACATTCAACCGCATAACAGCAAATTAAAAAACTTTATTCGTGATCTTGAACCGATTGTAGCGATGCAACCAGATGCACTCATTATGTCTGATCCGGGCTTAATTATGATGGTGCGTGAGCATTTTCCTGATGTGCAAATTCATCTATCTGTTCAAGCCAACGCCATTAACTGGGCCACTGTTAAGTTTTGGAAAGATTATGGTCTAAGCCGTGTGATTTTATCGCGTGAGTTATCTTTAGAAGAAATAGAAGAAATCCAGCAACACGTACCCGATATTGAACTCGAAGTTTTTGTACATGGTGCTCTATGCATGGCCTACTCAGGCCGCTGCTTACTTTCCGGATATATGAATAAACGTGATGCCAACCAAGGTGCTTGTACCAATGCTTGCCGTTGGGACTATAAACTGCATGAAGCCCAAGAAGATGCAAACGGTGATGTGATTCCAGTTACTCAGCTCAATGAGTCAGAAAAGTCTTGCTGCTCATCAGCACAATTAGAAACAACCTCGGCTCAAACGCTACTGGTACAACGCAATGATGAAGAAATGTTTGCTGCCGAAGAAGATGAACACGGCACCTATTTTATGAACTCTAAAGATTTACGTGCGGTACAACATGTAGATCGTTTAACCAAAATGGGGATTGCCTCACTGAAAATTGAAGGCCGTACTAAATCCTATTTTTACTGTGCCCGTACTGCTCAAATTTATCGAAAAGCTATTGATGATGCTTTAGCAGGTAAACCCTTTGACCCAAGCTTAATGACCCAACTCGAAGGTTTGGCAAACCGTGGTTATACCGAAGGCTTTTTGAGACGTCATGTGCATAGCGAATATCAAAACTATGCTGATGGTTCATCGCGTTTCGACTACCAACAATTTTGTGGAGAGGTTTTAGAACGTCACGGCGATTATATTCGCATTGAAGTTAAAAACCGTTTTGTGGTGGGCGACTCACTTGAGCTGATGACGCCTCAAGGCAATATCACCTTTACCTTAACCGAAATGCGCGATTTAAAAGGTAACCCAATTACCGATGCTAAAGGTTCGGGGCATTTTGTTGAAATTCCACTCTCACAAGATGTTGAGGTTAGTTATGCCCTACTCATACGCAATTTGCCGCATGCCAAGGAAAACATTACTGCCTCAACATTAGCTTATTCAGCGAGTTAAACATGGCACTTTTGATTACGAATGACTGTATCAATTGTGATATGTGCTTACCGGAATGCCCCAATACAGCTATTTTTGAAGGCAACAAAGTTTATGAAATTGATCCACTTCGTTGTACCGAATGTGTAGGCTTTTATGATGCACCCACATGTAAGGCGGTTTGCCCTATCGATTGCATAAAACCAGACCCTGCACATATTGAAAATAAAGAGCAACTGCTAGAGAAATTTAAAGGGTTAAATTTACTCGGCTAATCTATCTCTTAAAAAGTCTATAGAGGATCAGGCTAAAGTTACTGATCCTCTTCAATGACTATACAGATCAATGATTAAATAAATGAATAAATAGCTTAAGCCACTTTGCTAATATAAAATCAAATGATCAGTTCAGTTTGTTTTACTGGTATTTTTGTACCCCAAAAATTGCACAATCGTTAAAACTGGTCTAACCATTTCAACATTTCATATAGATTGATTAAAACTCTTTCTGGCGTAGCTCCCCATGTCTTATCTTTATTTAGCAATTGCGATTGCTTGTGAAGTCATTGCAACTTCAGCCTTAAAAGCATCTCAAGGTTTTACTGTTCCTATTCCATCCATTATTACAGTTGTGGGCTATGCGATCGCTTTTTATTTATTGTCCCTGACGCTAAAAACGATTCCGATCGGAATTGCATATGCCATTTGGTCGGGCGCGGGTATTATTTTAATTTCTGCAATTGGCTGGATATTTTACAAACAACATTTAGACTTGGCGGCCTGTATTGGTCTTACTTTAATGATTGCAGGTATTATCATTATTAATGTGTTTTCTAAAAATACCCATTTATAAAATATAATTAAAAAGCAACCGAGTAAGATGCAAATCCTTGTTTAAAAAATTTCACCTTACTCGGTATGAACAGCTTATTTCAAACTGCCCGTCAAAAATTGCTTTAAACGCTCACTTTTCGGGTTATTGAGTACTTCATCAGGATGGCCCTGTTCCTCAATTTTCCCTTGATGCAAGAAAATCACTTGATTAGATACATGACGCGCGAAGCCCATTTCATGTGTCACCACAATCATAGTACGTCCTTCTTCAGCCAAGCCCTGCATTACTTTTAGTACTTCACCCACCAGCTCTGGATCAAGCGCGCTGGTTGGTTCGTCAAACAACATCACTTCTGGTTCCATAGCCAAAGCACGAGCAATCGCTACACGTTGCTGCTGACCACCAGATAAAAATGCCGGATATTTACTTTCAACACTTTCAGGTAATCCAACTTTGCGTAGATATTTGCGTGCACGCTCTTCTGCTTCAGCACGTTTTATCCCAAGTACGTGAATCGGCCCTTCAATGACATTTTCTAGCACTGTCATGTGTGACCACAAATTAAAATGCTGAAATACCATCATGAGCTGCGTACGCATTTTTTGTAGTTGCTTTGGTTCAACTACTTTTAAATTGCCTTTCTTATCAAAGACTGTGCGTAGTTTTTCACCATTGAGCTTAATGGTGCCATTGCTCGGTTGTTCCAAAAAGTTAATACAACGCAGCAAGGTACTTTTACCTGAACCCGATGAACCAATGATACTAATTACATCACCAGCATTTGCATCAAGTGATATTCCTTTAAGCACTTCATGATCGCCGAATTTCTTATGTAAATCGCGAATCACTAGTTTTGCAACTTGTTCCATTTATGTCTCCTAATGATTCGATGGCTTTAAAAATGCCAACCAACGTTTTTCCAACTTACGAAATATCCAAATCAAAATAAATGCCAGCATTGCATACAACACCGCGGCAATTCCAAAAGCATTGAAAGTGTCATAGGTTGCCGCATTCACATCACGCGCAATTTTTAAAATATCAGGAACTGTTGCTGTAAATGCAATGGTTGTCGCATGCAACATTAAAATGACTTCATTGCCGTAAAATGGTAAAGCACGGCGTAACATCGACGGAATGATAATGCGAGTGTATCGTTTCCATTTTGACATACCGAAAGCTTGTGCAGCTTCAATCTCGCCATGGGGAATAGAACGAATCGCCCCAGCGAAGATTTCAGTTGTATATGCACCAGTATTGAGCGCGAATGCCAAAATAGTGCAATTTATGCCCTCTCGAAAAAAAGCATCAAGTGTCTGATGTTCATGGATGTAATCAAAGCTGTAAATACCTGAGTAAATAATCAGCAATTGAATATAAAGTGGTGTGCCACGGAAAACATAGGTATATAACCAAACTGGGCCACGCAACCAAAGATTTTCTGATACTCGTGCAAGTGATAAAGGCACAGCAAGCACAAAACCAATACCAATAGAAAGCACCAATAACCAAGCAGTCATCGCGACACCGGTCATTTGTAAGCCATCGGTCCAAAGGTATGCCTGCCAATATTGTTGAAGGATTTCAATCATAATTGTCCCTTCCTTACACCAGCAGAATAACGACGTTCAAGCCACATTAAAATCAGATTCGATACGGTGGTAATTGCGAGATAAATCGCAGCAGCCACGATGCTGAAAAAGAACAGTTGCATGGTACTTCTACCTGCATCTTGCGTAATTTTTACAATGTCAGTCAGGCCAATAATAGAAACTAGTGCGGTCGCCTTAATCAAAACTTGCCAGTTATTACCAATACCAGGCAAAGCGAAACGCATCATTTGAGGGAATAATACACGGTGAAAAACCTGCCACGGAGTCATTCCATAGGCCATTGCTGCTTCAATTTGGCCTTTAGGAACCGATTGAAATGCACCACGAAAGGTCTCGGTAAAATATGCACCATAAATGAACGCTAAAGTAATCACACCCGCCACAAATGGGTTGATATCAATTTGGTCCATTTGCAGTGCTTCAGTAATTTGGTTGAGCCCCAACTGCAAGCTATAAAATAACAGCAGCATAATGACCAAATCAGGCACACTTCGAATGAGCGTAGTGTAAGCGGTTGCTATATAACGTAAAATTTTAATACTAGAGAGTTTTGAGCTCGCACCAATTAAGCCAATAATCACAGAAAGTAAAAGTGACAACAACGCAAGCTGTATGGTCATCCATGTCCCGCTGAGCAGGAGTGGCCCAAAGCCAGAAAAAAACATGACTCATCTTCTCCTTAAAAACAATATCTAATATTGATGAGATGAGAATAGATCTAAAAATGTCGGCTTAAAGCCGACATTTTTCACATCATTAGTAAATGCTAAAGGAGAAATATTTTTTCTCGAGTTTTTTGTATGTACCATCTGCAATGATTGCAGCGAGTGCTTTATTAATATTGGCTTTTAAATCCGCATCTTCTTTGCGTAAACCAATAGCTGCGCCTACACCTAGTGTTTTTGCATCAACCACATTACCACCAGCAAAACTGAAGTTTTTACCTTTTGGTTGTTTTAAGAAAGCGCCATCAACCATAATTGCGTCTTGTAAAGTTGCATCCAAGCGACCTGACATCATGTCTTGATAAATCAAATCTTGGACTGGATAAGGTACAACCGTTACACCTTTTGGCGCCCAATAGGTTTTAGCATAAGTTTCTTGAATTGTGCCCTGTTGTACACCGACACGTTTACCTTTCAAAGAGGCAGCTGTAGGTAATAAAGGCGAGCCTTTTTTTGCAACCATACGGGTTGGTGTATTGTAGATTTTGCTGCTAAATGCAATTTGTTTTGCACGTTCATCAGTGACTGTCATTGATGAAAGAATGCCATCAAATTTTTTCGCTTTAAGTGCTGGAATCATCCCATCAAAAGAGTTTTCAACCCAAACACATTTGGCTTTGAGTTTTGCACAAATTGCATTACCCAAATCAACATCAAAACCAGTTAACTTGCCATCTGGTGTTTTATATTCAAACGGCGCATAAGACGACTCAGTACCAAAACGAATCACCTTCCAATCCTTTGCTTGAACATTCGTCGCAACAGCAGCCAAAACTAGGGTTGTTGAAACGAACATTTTTTTCATAAAGCTTGCCATCTTGAAGCTTCTCCTTAAAATCCTAATAAGGTGATAAAAACTTGAGCAATTTCTAAATTACTCTTCTGCTGAAAGAATTGCAATTTCTATACCAGTAAATTAAGGATTTATGAAGATGACTAAACAGTGGATTCTATTAATTGATTAAATGTTGAAAAATCACTCAAATTTTAAGTTAGTTTTTGAGTGTATAAGCTTCTGCCATATTTTCATTTTCAACCAATGTCCGAATGGTGTATTCATGATTATGTTCTTTAGCACTGGCAAATTCACATTTTTGATCCAATGACATTGAACAACCACTCAACAATGGACAACCTGCAAATAATTCAGCCACCCAATCTACGAAGACTCGAACTTTAGGCGATAAATGACGATTTTGTAGATAAACGACTGATATTGGCATAGGTGCAGGTAACCATTCAGTCAATACTTCCCTAAGTGCACCAGATTCCAAATGTTTTGCTACCATGTAATATGGGCATTGAATTAAGCCAAAACCTTGCACTGCCAAATCAATATATGAATCACCATCGTTGACAGAAACACGCCCTTTCACACCAACGCTATGAATCTCACCGTTCACCATGAAATCCCAGTCGATATTGCGTCCTGTACGGCTGTTAAAGTAATGCACGACCTGATGTTTTTGTAGATCCTCAATAGTTTTGGGTTCGCCATGCTCCATTAAATAACGTGGTGCAGCAACTGTCACACACTGAATTGTTCCGATACGGCGCGCAACTAAACTTGAATCTTTCAGTTGACCAATACGAATGACACAGTCCACTGCATCTTGAACCAAATCGACCGGACGATCACTCATTCCAATCACCAAATCAATATCAGGATACTTGGAATGAAAATCACAAAGCATCGGAATCAGAATCAGCCGCCCGATTGAAGCTTTAACATCAATACGCAGTCGTCCTCGTGGTCCGCGCTCCGAATCATGAAAAGTTGATTCTACGTCTTCGACATCAGCTAAAATTCGCGAAGTACGCTCATAATAAACCGCACCATCTGGTGTCAAACTAAGTTTGCGGGTTGTTCGGTTAAGCAATCGAACTTGTAAATGTTTCTCTAAAGCCTGAATAGTTGTAGTCACTGAAGCACGCGGTAGGCCTAAACTGTCAGCCGCTAAACTGAAACTATTTGTTTCGACAACTTTGTTAAATACTTTCATGGCATGAAATAGATCCATACGCACACTCCTATCAATCAATGCATTTTTTAATCAAATACACCAATTGTTATAAAAATACGAATAGTGTTATCGAATTTAATATATTTATTCGTGATTGACAAACTTTTATGCTCCGTCCATCCCATAAACCCTGTTTCTCCCATACGGACCAAAACTAAAAGTCTGAAAACAGGTATCCAAATAACTAGGAGCACCTCATGTCATTTTCCCGCAAACAGTTCGCACTGTCTGCCATCTTTGTTGCCCTTTTAGCAACAGGAGGCAGTTTTATGTTTTTACATGAAAATGCCGATGCAAAAGCTGCACCGACCACAGCCCAACAAGCTGCAACTGTTGATATTTCTAATGTCATCAGCAAAACCATTACCGATTGGCAAGAATATTCCGGTCGTTTAGAAGCCATTGATCAAGTCGATATTCGGCCTCAAGTTTCCGGCAAACTCATTGCCGTTCACTTCAAAGATGGAAGTCTCATAAAAAAAGGCGACTTACTTTTTACCATTGATCCACGGCCTTTCGAGGCAGAACTGAATCGTGCCCAAGCTCAACTCACTTCAGCTGAAGCACAAGTCACTTATACGAGTTCTAACCTTTCTCGTATTCAACGTTTAATTCAAAGTAATGCTGTCTCACGTCAAGAGCTAGATTTAGCTCAAAATGATGCACGCTCAGCCAGCGCCAACTTGCAAGCCGCTAGAGCAGCCGTTCAATCTGCCCGCTTAAATCTAGAGTACACCCGTATTACTGCGCCTGTCAGCGGTCGAATTTCCCGTGCCGAGGTGACCGTCGGCAATGTAGTTTCTGCAGGTAACGGCGCACAGGTCTTAACAAGTTTAGTATCTGTCTCTCGTCTCTATGCATCTTTCGATGTTGATGAACAAACTTATCTGAAATACATCAGTAACCAGCGTAATTCTGCACAAGTTCCTGTTTATATGGGACTTGCTAATGAAATTGGTTTCTCTCGCGAAGGTACGATCAACTCAATTGACAATAACCTAGATGCAACCTCAGGCACGATTCGTGTTCGTGCGACTTTTGATAATCCAAACGGTGTTTTATTACCAGGCTTATATGCACGAATCCGTTTAGGCGGTGGACAACCTCGTTCAGCAATTCTGATTAGCCCAACCGCAGTTGGGGTCGATCAAGATAAACGCTTTGTCGTAGTAGTTGATGCTAAAAATCAGACGGCTTACCGTGAAGTAAAACTCGGTGCACAACAAGATGGTTTGCAAATCGTGAATAGCGGATTACAAGCGGGTGATCGTATTGTGGTGAACGGTTTACAGCGAATTCGTCCAGGTGACCCTGTGACCCCGCACCTCGTTCCTATGCCAAATTCACAAATCACTGCTAATGCTACTACTCCTCAACCTCAGCCAACAGATAAAACATCAACTCCGGCAAAAGGTTAATCACATATGAATATTTCTAAATTTTTTATTGATCGGCCGATCTTTGCTGGTGTGTTATCAGTACTGATTTTACTCGCCGGTCTGCTTTCGGTATTCCAGTTACCGATTTCTGAATATCCAGAAGTTGTTCCGCCATCTGTGGTGGTACGTGCTCAATATCCGGGTGCAAACCCTAAAGTGATTGCTGAAACCGTTGCCTCTCCGCTTGAAGAATCAATCAACGGCGTCGAAGACATGCTGTATATGCAATCTCAAGCAAACAGCGATGGTAATTTAACCATTACAGTGAACTTTAAGCTTGGTATCGACCCAGACAAAGCGCAACAACTGGTTCAAAACCGTGTGTCTCAGGCCATGCCTCGTTTACCTGAAGACGTACAGCGTTTAGGTGTTACTACCTTAAAAAGCTCACCGACTTTAACCATGGTAGTGCATCTGACCTCACCAGATAGTCGCTATGACATGACCTACTTACGCAACTATGCGGTACTTAATGTAAAAGACCGTTTAGCGCGTTTACAAGGGGTTGGTGAAGTCGGATTATTTGGTTCTGGTGACTACGCGATGCGCGTTTGGCTCGACCCGCAAAAAGTAGCACAGCGTAACCTCACCGCGACCGAAATTGTGAATGCAATCCGTGAACAAAACATTCAGGTTGCAGCGGGTACAATCGGTGCATCACCAAGTAATTCACCTTTACAGCTTTCAGTCAATGCTCAAGGCCGCTTAACGACTGAGCAAGAATTCGCAGATATCATTTTAAAAACTGCACCCGACGGCGCGGTTACCCGATTGGGTGATGTTGCTCGTGTTGAACTCGCAGCTTCACAATATGGCTTACGTTCATTACTCGATAATAAACAAGCAGTCGCGATTCCAATTTTCCAAGCACCCGGTGCTAATGCTTTACAAGTTTCCGATCAAGTACGTAGCACGATGAAGGAGCTTTCAAAAGATTTTCCATCTTCAATTAAATACGACATTGTGTACGACCCGACTCAATTCGTACGTGCAAGTATTAAAGCGGTCGTTCATACCCTACTTGAAGCAATTGCACTGGTTGTTGTGGTTGTTATTTTATTCTTACAAACATGGCGTGCTTCAATTATTCCATTGCTTGCAGTACCTGTTTCAATTATTGGTACATTCGCGCTCATGCTCGCTTTTGGTTACTCAATCAATGCACTTTCACTGTTCGGGATGGTACTTGCCATCGGCATTGTGGTCGATGACGCCATTGTGGTCGTCGAAAATGTCGAGAGGAATATTGAAGCAGGCTTAAGCCCAAGAGACGCAACTTATCGCGCCATGAGAGAAGTGAGCGGACCGATTATTGCGATTGCTTTAACGCTTGTTGCCGTGTTCGTACCACTTGCATTTATGACAGGCTTAACAGGGCAGTTTTATAAACAATTTGCCATGACCATCGCCATTTCAACAGTTATTTCGGCATTTAACTCCCTTACCCTATCTCCTGCTTTGGCTGCCATGTTACTTAAAGGACATGATGCTAAACCTGATGCATTAACACGTATTATGAATCGTGTATTCGGACGTTTCTTTGCATTGTTTAACCGCGTATTTACACGTGCGTCAGATAACTATGGTAAAGGCGTAAGTCGTGTCATCTCCCATAAAGCATCAGCAATGGGTGTCTATGCAGCACTTTTAGGCTTAACCGTTGGGATTTCTTATATTGTTCCGGGTGGCTTCGTTCCTGCTCAAGACAAACAATATTTGATTAGCTTTGCTCAATTACCAAACGGCGCGTCTTTAGATCGTACTGAAGCGGTCATCCGTAAAATGAGTGACACCGCACTTAAACAGCCTGGTGTAGAAAGTGCTGTTGCCTTCCCTGGCCTCTCAATTAACGGTTTTACCAACAGCTCAAGCGCCGGTATTGTCTTTGTGACCTTAAAGCCATTCGATGAACGTAAGGCTAAAGACTTATCTGCAAATGCAATTGCTGGTGCTCTTAATCAGAAATATTCAGCCATTCAAGATGCCTATATTGCGGTTTTCCCACCACCACCCGTGATGGGTTTAGGCACCATGGGCGGCTTTAAACTCCAACTCGAAGACCGAGGTGCCTTAGGCTATTCAGCCTTGAACGATGCTGCACAAAACTTTATGAAAGCAGCACAATCAGCCCCTGAACTGGGTCCAATGTTCTCAAGTTATCAAATTAACGTACCTCAACTCAATGTAGATTTGGACCGCGTGAAAGCTAAACAGCAAGGTGTTGCCGTGACAGATGTTTTCAACACCATGCAAATTTATTTAGGTTCTCAATACGTTAACGACTTTAACCGCTTTGGACGTGTTTATCAGGTTCGTGCACAAGCCGATGCTCCTTTCCGTGCTAACCCTGAAGATATTTTGCAGCTTAAAACCCGAAACAGTGCGGGACAAATGGTGCCGTTATCTTCATTGGTAAATGTAACTCAAACCTATGGCCCTGAAATGGTCGTTCGTTATAACGGCTATACCTCAGCAGATATTAACGGCGGACCTGCACCGGGTTATTCATCTAGCCAAGCAGAAGCTGCGGTTGAACGTATTGCTGCTCAAACTCTACCACGTGGTATCAAGTTTGAATGGACAGATTTAACCTATCAAAAAATCTTGGCTGGTAATGCAGGACTTTGGGTATTCCAAATAGTGTCTTACTGGTGTTCTTAGTTTTAGCTGCTCAATATGAAAGTCTAACTTTGCCTTTAGCTGTAATTTTAATTGTACCAATGGGAATCTTGGCAGCTCTGACAGGTGTCTGGCTGACAGGCGGAGATAACAACATCTTTACCCAAATCGGTTTGATGGTACTGGTCGGGCTGGCTTGTAAAAATGCCATCTTAATTGTCGAATTTGCACGGGAACTTGAAATGCAAGGTGCAACTGCTTTTAAAGCGGCCGTTGAAGCAAGTCGTCTACGTTTACGCCCAATTTTAATGACTTCTATTGCATTCATTATGGGTGTCGTACCACTGGTTACCTCAACAGGTGCAGGTTCTGAAATGCGTCATGCCATGGGTATTGCAGTGTTCTTCGGCATGATCGGTGTAACGCTGTTTGGTTTGTTCCTAACCCCTGCCTTTTATGTCCTGATTCGTACACTAAACAGTAAACATAAATTGCATTCGGCAGCAGTTCATGAAGCACCTTTATCTACCCCACATGATCATTAAGGAGGATATTTGATGGCTACAGCAAAACAAAGCTTATTATTGTCCTCACTCATGGGAAGCCTGCTGCTTGCAGGCTGCTCTTTGGCTCCAGAATATCAACCTGCAAAGGTCATAGTTCCCGTCAAATTTAAAGAGTCTGACCCTAAACTTGAAGACAATAACTGGAAAATTGCTCAACCTGCCGATCAGCAGGTTCGAGGTGAATGGTGGCGTGTTTTTAATGATGCTCAATTAAATGAGCTCGAACAACAAGCCATTTCTGGAAACCAGAGCCTTAAAGCGGCAGCGGCTAATATTCAGGCTTCACGTGCGTTACGTTCCGCAGCACAAGCTGAACGTTTGCCAAATATTGGTGCTGGCTTTGGCCCAACTCGTCAAAAACCCTCTCCGGCTTCATTGGGTTTAGATGACAACGCTCATACATCTGCACAAACCTTATGGCGTGCTCAAGCGAATGTTTCATATGAACTCGATTTATTTGGGCGTATCGCCAGTAGTGTCAATGCAGCAACAGCTGATGTACAGCAACAAGAAGCCTTATATCAGTCGGCGCTTTTAGCCTTACAAGCAGATGTTGCCCAAGGTTATTTCCTGATCCGTCAGTTGGATGCTGAACAAGCAATTTATAATCGCACTATTAAACTGCTTGGTGAGACAAGAGACTTAGTTCAAACACGTTTTAGAAATGGTTTAGTCAGTGAATTAGATGTTTCTCGCGCACAGACTGAACTGGCTACCGCCCAGACCAATGCACTGAACATTGCTCGTAACCGAGCCAATGCAGAACATGCACTTGCAGTATTGTTAGGCAAAACACCTGCTGAGTTTAGCTTGGCAATGCAACCTTTAACTGCAAACAGCATTCGTCTTCCAGCAGGTTTACCTTCGGCTTTACTGGAAAGACGACCTGACATTGCGGCTGCCGAGCGTGCTATGGCAGCAGATAATGCGCGTATTGGAATTGCACGTGCTGCTTTCTTCCCAAAACTGGACCTAACAGGTGCACTCGGTTATGAATCATCAAGTTTAGGTGAGTTGGGTAAATGGTCGAGCCGTACATTCTTACTTGGTCCAGTCGCAGGTACTATTTTATCTTTGCCATTATTTGACGGTGGACAACGTAAGGCTGGAGTTGCTCAAGCACGAGCTGCCTATGAAGAAAGCGTGGCAAACTATCGCCAAACTGTATTGAATGCATTTCGCGAAGTTGAAAATGGTTTATCAGATCAAAGAATACTTGATCAGCAAATTCAAGCTCAAAATCAAGCACTCTCCTCTTCTCGTCATGCAAATCAACTGTCTCATTTACGTTATCGAGAAGGTGCTATCAGTTATCTTGATGTGATTGACTCGGATCGGACTATTTTGCAACAAGAACAACTTTCCGCACAGCTTAACGGCACTAGAATGATGGCTAGTGTAAATTTAATCCGTGCATTAGGTGGTGGCTGGCATAATGCCGAGTCATCGGTAAAATCTAAAATTTAATTCTTATCTAATTAACTTGATATAAAAAAAGCGCCATATGGCGCTTTTTTTATGTTTACAACTTATTGTGCGTATACAGGGAATTTTGCACAAAGAGCTTCAACTTTTGCTTTTACGTCAGCAATAACTTTTTCGTCACCTTTGCTGTCAATCACGTCAGCGATCCAACCAGCAAGTTCACGAACTTCAGCTTCACCGAAACCACGAGTTGTTACCGCTGGAGTACCGATACGGATACCAGAAGTCACGAATGGAGAACGTGGGTCATTTGGAACTGAGTTTTTGTTCACAGTAATGTGAGCAGCACCTAACCAAGCATCTGCATCTTTACCAGTTACATCTTGCTTGATTAAAGATAACAAGAACAAGTGGTTGTCTGTACCGCCAGAAACAACATCATAACCACGTGCAATCAACACTTCAGC
>Ga0308166_1002610_pt1 | contig 16346 bp, 14 predicted proteins | sample PhyCR2_2_FD_202137 | JGI IMG/M metagenome (GOLD analysis project Ga0308166, IMG submission 202137) | Phyllosphere microbial communities from UC Gill Tract Community Farm, Albany, California, United States - DLSLCC.R2 | ecosystem: Host-associated > Plants > Phyllosphere > Unclassified | place... | reverse complement strand
ATGCCGGCTGCATTGTGCCGGCGCCAGGCTATCTGAAGCATCTCAGCGACCTGGCCCACGCCAACGGCGCGTTGGTGATCCTCGACGAAGTCTTGATGGGGCTGCGCCTGCATCCTGGTCTGAGCGGGACCCTGCTGGGCGCCGAAGCGGACCTGGCCACCGTCGGCAAGGCCATCGGCAGCGGGGTGCCGGTGGCCGCCCTGGTGGGCAAGCCCGAGTACATGGGGTTGTTCGAGCACGGCAAGATCGTCCGCGCAGGGACTTACAGCGGCGCGCCGCCGGCATGCGCAGCGGTATTGGCCACGTTGAAACAGTTGGCGAGCGCTGACTACCCGGCCTTGCTTGCGCGTGGTGACCAGCTGCGCGCCGATCTGGTGGCTGCCTTCGCGCAGAAGGGGATAGCGGTCAGCACCACCGGCTACGGCTCGGTGTTCACCTTGTGGCACTCGGCAACACCCCCGCTCACGTACGCCGAAGCCGTCCAGGTGGCTGACAGCGACTGGACCCTCGCCCTGCACAAGGCCTTGCGTCGCCAGGGCGTGACGACCATGCCGTTCGCCTTTGGCCGGGTCTACCTGACCTTCGCCCACGACGGAGAGGCCCTGCAAATGCTGCTCGACGGCTACAAGGCCGCAATCGCCTTGCTCTGAGGCGCACTCGCCGCCCGGAATCGGTCAAGGACGAAGTGGGCCAGGCGGCGAGTGTTGAGCAAGGCATGCTCGGGCATCAGCAACGCCAGTTCGATGCTCGGCAGTTCCGGAAGCTGCTCGCCACGCAGAATTCGCCAGCCTGGCGGCACCACGGACGCCGGCAGCACCGTGACCGCCGTACCCAAACGCACGGCATGCATCACGCCGGGTAGATGCGATGAGGAACTGACCACCCGCCACGGCGTACCGAGGCGGTCCAGTGCTTCGATGATCTGCGGCCTTGCCCGGCAACTGTCGGTGAACAACGACAACGGCAGGGTGCGTTGTTGTTCGGGAAAATGTTCTGGCGATGCGCACCACAGCATCGGTTCGCAGCGCAGCAGCTCGCCCTGCAGCTTGCCATTGGCACGGGTGATGATGGCGATATCGATGCTGCCTTCGGCAATCATCGCTTCCAGACGCGAGGAAAAATCACAGATGATTTCCACCTGAAGATGAGGATGACGCTGCGTGAACGCCTGCATCAGTTCACAGCCCAGGGTCTCCAGGTAATCATCCGGCATGCCGATGCGGATGCGTGTGGCTTCCTGGCCACATTCGAGGGCCGTGAGTGCCTCATCTTCGAGCATTTGAATGCGCCGCGCATAGCCGATCAGGCGTTCGCCGTGTTCGGTCAGGGTCACTCCGCGACGTGAGCGCTCCAGCAATTTGCGGCCGACCCTGGCCTCCAGCCGACCGAGCATCAGGCTCACGGCCGCTTGTGTCTTGCCGATCCGCTCACCGGCGGCGGTGAAACCGCCGTAATCAATGACCGCAACGAAGGCGGCAAGACAGTCTGTGTCGAGATGGCGCATGGGGCAGGGTCCCTCGGTGAAAAGACAGCGGGCTGACGTGATCATGCACGTTTCATTCCCACACCTTCATCGCTCGTCTCATCGCAGTGGTCAGGTCGCGTTCAGCTCTGCTTCCTGCCTGTCCAGACATCCCCGCTCGTGCTCACGCCTCAGGCCTCGGTGGGTTTCATCATCACGGTGTTACCTTTCATGACAGGCCATCGCCTCGGTAACGTTGATTGAGGTTGCCATCAAGGCACCGGTCAGCAAAACGGGCGCCATGGGAACCAGAAGAAGTCCGCTACCTGAGGAACAGCTGGCGATCGCTGTCTAAGCTTATGTTTATTCAGTATTAATTGGATCTGGAACGGTCGATTACACTCACCGCCCGCACGTCATACGCAGGCGCTTTCCGATGTTCGCTTTGTCCATTTCCAACGGTTTGAAGGTCGGACGATGACTTTCGACTACGCGTTTGCGCTGTCCACGCTTCCCGCCTTTGTGCGGGCAGTCGGGGTCACTCTGCAGGTCGGTTTGATAGCCATCCTGAGTTCACTCGCCGTTGCGGTGCTCAATGCGGCCATCGCCACGTTCAAGGTTCCGCTGCTGCATCGGCTGGTGCCGCTGTACGTCGAACTGGCCCGCAACACGCCGCTGTTGATCCAGCTGTTCTTCATCTATTTCGCCTTGCCCGCTCTGGGCGTACGGATTTCCGGTTTCGCGGCGGCCGTCATTGCCATGACGTTCATGGGGGGTGCGTACCTGACCGAGATCCTGCGTGCCGGTATCGAAGCGGTGCCCAAGGCGCAAATCGAGTCGGGGTTGTCCATCGGTCTGTCGCGCTGGCAGCTGCTGCGCCACGTGATCCTGCCCCAGGCAGGCATTCTCAGCCTGCCTGCGCTGTTCGCCAACTTCGTGTTCCTGCTCAAGGAAACCACGGTGGTGTCAGCCGTTGCCGTGCCGGAAATTCTCTACACCACCAAGAGCTACATCGCCCTGTATTACAAGACCTACGAGATGCTGGCGGTGATGACCGGCCTGTGTGTGTTGCTGTTCTTGCCGCTGTCGTTGCTGCTGGGTCTGCTGGAAAGGAGGCTCCAACATGGCCAGTTCGGGTCTTGAGTTGCTCTGGGTATCGGCACCGCAACTGCTCACCGGGGCCGGTCGCACCTTGGGTATTTCCGCATTGGCGATCCTGTTCAGCAGTATCGGCGGCCTGCTCTATGGCGTGCTGCGCAGCCTCGGCAAACGCTGGTTGGACGTGCCGCTGAGGGTCTACCTGGAGCTGTTTCGCGCCATTCCGGTACTGGTCTGGTTGTACCTGTTCTTCTTTGGCCTGCCGATCTTCTTCGGCGTCAGCCTGCCTGCGTTCTGGTGCGCGGTGCTGGTGCTGTCGCTGTGGGGCGCCAGCGAGATTGGCGAGGTCGTGCGCGGTGCGCTGCGCTCCATACCCCGCGGGCAGCGCGAAGCGGGCCTGGCCATCGGCCTGGACCTGGGCCAGTTGTACGGCCGGGTATTGCTGCCCCAGGCGCTCAAGCGCCTTACCCCGCCGGTCATCAACGTTTGCACTCGTTTGCTCAAGACCAGCTCGCTGGCGGTACTGATCGGCGTTGTCGACATCACCAAGGTCGGCCAGCAGATCATCGAGCGCACCTACGAATCGGTGCTGATCTACGGATTTCTGTTCGTCTTCTTTTTTATCGTCTGCTATCCGCTGTCGGCCGCCTCCCGCGTGCTCGAACGGCGCTGGAATCACGCATGAGCGCATTGATCGAACTCGCAAGCTTCAGCAAGAAATTCGCCGACACACCAGTGTTGACCGACATCGATCTGCGCGTGAGCGAAGGCGAAGTGGTGGTGATCCTTGGCCCCAGCGGTTGTGGCAAGAGTACCTTGCTGCGCTGCCTGAACGGCCTGGAGCTGGGTCACAGCGGTACCTTCACTTTCGATGGCCAGCGACTGCCCGCCAATGCCGACTGGCGCCGGGTGCGTCAGCAGATCGGCATGGTGTTCCAGAGCTATCACCTGTTTCCGCACATGACCGTGTTGCAGAACGTGCTGCTGGGGCCACTGCAGGTACAGAAGCGCGATGCCCAGGAGGCGCGGCAGCAGGCCGAGGCGCTGCTGGCTCGGGTTGGCCTGGCCGAGCGCGCCAACGCCTACCCCCGCGAGCTCTCGGGCGGCCAGCAGCAGCGGATCGCCATTGTGCGGGCGCTGTGCATGAACCCCAAGGTCATGCTGTTCGACGAAGTCACCGCTGCGCTGGATCCGGAAATGGTCAAGGAAGTCCTGGAGGTGATCCTCGATCTGGCGCAGGGCGGCATGACCATGCTCATCGTCACCCACGAAATGGCCTTCGCCCGGGCGGTGGCCGACCGCATTCTGTTCATGGACCGCGGCCGCATCGCGGAACAGAACGATCCCGAAACCTTCTTCAGCGCCCCGCAGACCGCACGCGCGCAGCGGTTCCTGGAAAGGTTTTCCTACGTAGAAAACATGCCGAAAAGGAAAGCATCGTGAACTTCAAATCTGCCCTGGTTCTACCCGTACTCGCCCTTGGACTGCTGGCCGGTTGCGACAAACCGGCCGAGCCCAAGGCCGCCACCCCGGCCGCGACGGCGAAGCCTGCCACCAGTTACCTGGAAACCATCAAGGCCCGCGACAAACTGATCGTCGGGGTATTCAGCGACAAGCCGCCCTTTGGTTTCGTCAACGAGCAAGGTGAATACGTCGGGTTCGACACCGACCTGGGCAAGCGCTTCGCCAAGGACCTGCTGGGCGACGAGAAGAAAATCGAGTTCGTCAGCGTCGAGCCGGCCAGCCGCATACCGTTTCTGCAAAGTGACAAGGTTGACCTGATCCTGGCCAACATGACCGTGACACCCGAGCGCAGCCAAGTGGTGGACTTCACCAACCCCAACCTGCGGGTGGCCGTGCAGGCGCTGGTGGCCGATGCCAGCAGCGTCCAGAAGCTCGATGACCTGGCCGACAAGACCACCATCGTCACCACCGGCACCACGGCCGATCTGTGGTTGACCAAGAACCACCCGGACTGGAAGTTGCTGAAGTTCGAAAAGAACTCCGAATCACTGCAGGCCCTGGCCAGCGGCCGCGGCGATGCCTACGCCCAGGACAACCTGGTGCTGTTCAACTGGGCCAAGCAGAACCCCGGCTATCGCGTGCTTGCCGAGAAGCTGGGTGACGAAGCGCCTATCGCGCCGGCCGTGAAGAAGGGCAACACCGAGTTGCGCGACTGGGTGAACGAGGAGTTGGCAAAGCTTGGCGAAGAGAAAGCCCTGCTCAAGCTTTATGACCAGTACGTGCGCAAGGACTTGCCAGCGGACACCGATCCCAATCTGGTCATCGTTGAAGGGGGTCATTGGAAGCCTTGAGGGCATCCGATCGAACCGATCAGTTCTGCCCCGGCTTGAGATGGAAGTTCTTCATGAAGTTCCACGCGTAGGAGGGCGGGGGAGAGTAACAGCCCGGTTGATTGGCGGGGGTGGCATCGCAGCGTACGGTGTAGCCCTTGCTACCAATCTCACGCCCGCCTTCGCCTGTGCCTCTGTCGCTGTAGGAGGCACAGCCGGTCAGCAGGCCCACGATCAATATCGCAGCCAATTCTTTCATTTCAGACTCCTTTCCATTGAGCGCGCCGCTCAGCCTTTGTCTGCTCCAAAAGGCTACTTGGTGTTGGCCTGGCGCACGGGTGCGCTCAGTTCTCGTTGCGCAGCGCCAGCAAATGCTTCATCTCCTCGCCCCGCAACGGCGGGCTGAGCAGGTAACCCTGGACGAACGGGCAATCCAGCGATTGCAGGCGGTCCAATTGGTCCTGGGTTTCCACGCCCTCGGCGACGATGTCGACGCCCAGCGCGCTGCCCAGTGACAGGATGCTGGTGACGATGGCGATGGTGCGGCGGTGGGTCATCATCCGCGTGACGAACGAGCGGTCGATCTTGATCGAATCGATCGGGTAGCGGTCGATGTAGCCCAGCGAGCTGTAGCCGGTGCCGAAGTCGTCCAGTGCGATGTGCACGCCCAACTTGCGCAAGTCGGCCAGGGCGATGGCCACGGTTTCCGGTTCGTTGAGAAACACCGATTCGGTGATTTCGATCTGCAGATCGCGTGGGCTCAGCGACGTGCTTTCCAGGATCTGCGCGACCTTCGCCACGAATCCCACATGATTGAGTTCGGCGCCGGAGACGTTGACGTTCAGTCGCAACCCCGCAGCGGGGCTGGCGTCCCAGCGCTTGATCTCGGCGCAGGCCGTCTGCATGACCCAGCGGCCCATCTCGTGGATGATGCCGATGTCTTCCGCCACGGCGATGAACACGTCGGGCGGTACGTTGCCGAGCACCGGATGCTGCCAGCGAACCAGCGCTTCGACGCCGGCGACGCGGCGCGAGCCGGCGTGGAAAATGGGTTGGTAGACCAGGTAGAACTCTTCGCGCGCCAAGGCGTGCTTCAGCGCATTGCGCATCAACAGCAGGTCCACCGCCGCTTGGCGCATGGACAGGTCGAACAGCGCCCACTTGCCTGGGCCTTGCTTCTTCGCGGCATACATGGCGACGTCGGCATCGCGCACCAGATCTTCGGCACCGGTGTGCGCAGCGTCGAGGGTGACGATGCCGACACTGCACGAAGTGAAGATCGCCTGACCCTCGACTTCGACGGCAACGCCGAGTGCCTGGATAACGCGTTTTGCGGTGTCGATGGCCGCCTGCTTGGACGCCTCGCCGGTGTGGAGGATGGCAAACTCGTCGCCACCGATGCGCGCCAGGACAGCGTTGTCGGTGAGGCAGGATTGCAGTCGCTGCGCCACGATCTGCAACAGGATGTCGCCGGCGCGGTGACCCATGCCGTCGTTGATGTATTTGAAGCGATCCAGGTCCAGGTACAGTACCGCCGCATCGCGCTCGGCCTGGGCCAGACTGAAGACCTCCTGGATCTGCGCCATGAAGTAGGCGCGGTTCTTCAGACGGGTCAGGTCGTCGTGGAAGGCCGCGTAGGTCAGCTCTTCCTGGATCCGCTCGCGCTCCACCAGGCGCGAACGCAGCGCCACCTGTTCCTCACGGTCGATCTGGGCTTGCCTGAGGCCTTCTTCGGCTTCCTTGCGCTCGCTGATATCGCGCTGCACCGACACCCAGTGGGTGAACCAGCCTTTTTCGTTGGCCACGGGCACGATGCTCAATTGCACCCAGAAACGGGTGCCATCGCGGCGCGTGTTGATCAGTTCGACCTCGACCGGTTGCCACCGGGTCAGCGCGCTCCGGATCTGATCCAGGGTGCTGCGATCGGTTTCTTCGCATTGCAGGATGCGTGGTGTCTTGCCGACGATCTCTTCCAGGCTGAACCCTGTGGTCGCCAGAAACGCCGGGTTGCAGTAGACGATACGCGGGCCGGGCAGGTCGATCGGCTCGGCTTCGGTGATCAGGATCGCATCCTTGGCATGCACGACCACCGACTCCAGCAGGCGCAGCCGCTCGATGACCCCGGTGGGGCCATTGCTGACCGCCGGGTGCGGAGCGGTGTGGTACAGAGCGACCGAGTGGGTCTTGAGAGCATAGATCTGCGCAGCGCTGAGCAGCTTGAACGGCGGTGTCAGCGCCAGCAGGACGATGCCGGCGAGGACATCGCTGCTGTCCTTCACAGCGATACACACACGGTAGGTGTCTGCGAGCGACCCCAGGAAATCCGGCACCGAATGAATGAAGGGCGAGCCGTCACCGATGTCGACCACGTCGCCGTAGGACATCAGCATGCGCAGCCAGGACTCGGTGGCGGCATCGACCGGCACGTCCCGTGTCGTACCGTAGGCGGCGGTCACTCGCCAGGCACCGGGTGGACCCTCGATGAGCAGGCCGCCGCAACACTGAGTGATGGCCGCCGCTGCCTGGACCAGACCTTTCAAAGCGGTGTTCGATGTAGCGTTTTCGGGAACAGCTGCAAGCATATGAAGGACCCAAGCAAGGAGGGGAGCGGCGACCTCCTGTCACGACATGTCATTTTGACATCATGGTGATGTTAGCACTACGCCTCCCGGTCGGACCCCCTCTACGCATTTAAATTGCGCGACCGCCTTTTATTTCCCGGCAGGCGGGGACGGGCAGCGATCAACGGTCGTCTACCCGGCGCCAGCGGTAGTGCCTGCATGCTCCCCTGGTTTGCTCAGAAATACTTCAACCAGCCGATGTCACGGCGGCGTTGCTTGAGTTGCGCGAACCAGCGGGTAGGGAAGTACAGTGCGACGGCCAGTGCCAGGGTCCATAGCCAGATCCCGGCCAGGCTGTCGAAGCCGTAGTACTTGCCCTGATTCAGGCCCCAGATCTGCACCGCGATCAGGTACATGGCTTTGAGCACCAGCAGGTGCAGCACATAGAAGAACATCGGCGCGCCGCCATAGCGTGACAGCACTTCGAGCACCGGGCGGCCTTCGAGGCGCTGGAACAAGGCAAGCAGCAGCAGGCCGGCGCCCATGGTGGGCATCAGGTACAGCAGCGACGGTGGGTACTTGGTCAGCGACATGAAACTCATGAAGGTGCGGACGTTGTCTTCCAGCACGCTCCACGGCTTCTCGCCGTAGCCGTTCAGGTAGCGGATGGCAATGAACCCCACGAGCAAACCCACACCCCAGTTCAGCAGCAGACGCAGGCGCCGTGCCGGGTCGGCGTCGCGACCGAACCAGGGGCCGGCGCAGTAGCCGAGGGCGATCAGGCCGATCCACGGCAGGATGGGGTAGGTCGTGCGCGCGCGGGTGAACTCGGTGATTTCGAGGAACGCGCGCTGGTGCAGGATCGACCAGATCTCGAAGAAGGGCGACTCTGCGGTCAGAACGATGCCGTCCAGCAGGTTGTGGCCGGCGACGATGACGACACCCACGATCGCCAGCGCAGTACGGGGCAGATGGATGAGCGCGGCCAGCGCGATCATGCTCAGGCCGATGGCCCAGATCACTTGCAGCCACAAGGTGGTGGGCACCAGGGTCGCGTTCCAGGCGAAGTTGACCAGCGTCAGTTCCAGAAAGACCAGAAACAGTCCGCGCTTGAGGAGGAATATCGAGACTTCCCGTGGGCTATGGGATTGCCCGTACAACCAGGCCGAGAGGCCGGTAAGGAAAACGAACACCGGAGCGCAGACCATGCTGCTGATGCGGGTGAAGAACAGTTCGGGAGGCGTGTTGACCGGATCCATGGGATCGCTGACCTGAACGTGCAGGAAAAACGTTTCGCGCACGTGGTCGACGAGCATGAACAGCATGACCAATCCACGTAGTGCATCGATCGCCAGCATGCGCGTGCGCGATTGGGCTTGGGTGGAGGCTGTGGAAAGCGTGCGTGTAAGGGGCGGCGAAGCAGCGGCGTCGGCCATGGGCGGGCATCCATGAATGAATCGGGATGCGAATGTTACGATATAACGTGTGAATTTGAAATTGCCGCTGTGCGAGCGGTTCTCTTGGGAGCGTTCACCGGCCGCAAAAAACGCCACGGTGTGTCATGGGAAACCGGTGAGACCCTGCGCGGCCACGGACCGCTCCTACGCGGCACTCCTTGCAGGAGCGGTCATTGGCCGCGAACAGGGCGGCGCCGTGTATCAGGCAGTCACCGATCAGGCACTCTCTTCCTGCTGCAGTCGCTTGATCAAGGCTTGAGCCGCAGCTTCGGAGGACGCAGGGTTCTGCCCAGTGATCAGGTGCCCATCCTCGACCACATAGCTGCCCCAGTCCGGACCTTTGGAATACTCGGCGCCATTGCCTTTGAGCATGTCTTCGACCAGGAAGGGCACCACATCCGTCAGCCCGACCGCGTCCTCTTCGGAGTTGGTGAAGCCTGTGACCTTCTTGCCTTTGACGATGGAATCGCCATCGGGCGACTTCACGTTCTTGAACACACCCGGTGCATGGCAGACGGCAGCGACCGGCTTGTTGGCGGCATAGAACGCCTCGATGATGGTCTTCGAATCCGTGTCTTCGGCCAGGTCCCACAGCGGGCCGTGCCCACCGGGATAGAACACGGCATCGAAATCGTAGGGGTCGACTTCGCTCAGCGGAAAGGTGTCGGCGAGGGCAGATTTGGCCTCTGCATCATCGGCGAAGCGGCGGGTGGCGTCGGTCTGCGCATCCGGCTCGTCGCTCTTGGGGTCCAGTGGTGGCTGGCCGCCCTTGGGCGACACCAGGGTCACATCGGCGCCGGCGTCGATGAAGGCATAGTAGGGGGCGGCGAATTCTTCCAGCCAGAAGCCGGTTTTCTTGCCGGTATCGCCCAACTGATCGTGGGACGTGAGAACCATCAAGATCTTCATGCACATTTCTCCTGCAGGTGTGGGGATGCAATGCACGGCATTGCCCGGTTCCATGTTCAGAAAGCAAAGTGTTCAGAAAGCAAAGTGTTCAGAAAGCAAAGTGTTCAGAAAGCACAGTCTTCATAAAGCACAGTGTTCAGAAAGCACCTGCACGCAGACGTTCAAGACAATCCCCCGGCGCCTCTTGCGCCGAACCGAAGGAACGCTGGCGGATCACTCCAGTCAGTTGCTGCAGGGCCGAGCGCGCCCACCCGTCCGCTACCAAGAGGAGATGTCCCATGGCACCCGCATCCGTTCAATACCGCTTCAACGGTGAGCCGCGCACCTGGACGCCGCCGGCTCGGATCGAGCCAGGCCTCCACGCTGTGGTGATGCACCTGCTGCAATTGCACTTTGGCGACGGCGAAAACAGCCTGGTGATGCCCACCGCCGAGGACAGCGATGAGCAGGTTCTGGAGCAGGCGGCACGGATGGGGCTGACCGATATCCAGCTTCCCGGTGCTCCCGCCAACTAGGCGCTGACCGCCCGGTACAGCGCGCGGATCAGGTCGGACTGAGTGATGATGCCCACCAGACGGCGCTCGCTGTCGATGATCGGAATGTGCCGATGGCCGTTCTCCGAAAACACCGGCACCAACTCGGTCAGCAGCCGATCGGCGCTGGCGACGCGCACCGAGCGAGTCATGATCTGCCCGACGCTGCTGGTCGTCGGCCGATTGCGTCCGGGTCGCAGCAGGGCGCGCAGGTGCCAGGCCACGCCGTCGTGGGCGTCCAGATCCAGTTGCCGCATGAAATCGGCCACGGTGACGATGCCTATCAGATGGCGCTGGCGGTCGATTACCGGCAGGGCCTTGATCTTGTTCTTGCGCATCAGTGCCCAGGCCTCGCGTAGCGGCATCTCCTGGCGTGCGGTGATCGGTTCCCGACTCATGACTTCGGCACAGCGCAGCTCGCCCATGTTGCGCTGGTAGGCCGATGCTTCGGCCAGTTCGAGCAATGCCTGCAGGTCGTTGCGATCGACGTCGAGGACCTGGTTGTAGTGCACCAGCGCGGCGTCCAGGTCGGCGCGGCTGAATCGCCCTGTGGCCGATGGTTGGGGCGTGGCAGGCACATGGGGCCAGGGCCGACGCGTCAGGTTGTTGTAGAGCAGGCCGGCGGCCACCAGCAGCAGCGAATCGAGCAGGACCGGATTCACGGCATAGGCGAAGTGTTCGCAACCCATTACGACCATCAACAGTGCCGCCGCGCCACCGGGTGGGTGCAGGCAACGGGCGGCGAGCATCAGTGCGATTGCCAGGCCTACGGCGAGGGCGGCAGCCAGGGTCGGATCGGGAATCCATTTGGCGCAGGCAATGCCGACCAGCGCGCTCAGGGTATTGCCACCGGTTACTGCCCAGGGCTGGGCCAAGGGACTGGCGGGGAGGGCGAACACCAGCACGGCGCTGGCGCCGATGGGCGCCACGATGGCCAGGCCCAGGGCGCCATGCTCGGCGGCCCAGTGCCCCTGCAGGCCCAGCGCTGCAAGCACGCCGACCACCAGCACGCCGAGGGCGGCACCGATGCAGGCACGCCATTTTTCCCGGGCATTGATCGGTTGGCGGGTCGGCCAGAGGCGGGTGAAGATATCCATCGCAGGTGTTTGAGTTCCGGCTGTGAAACAGGGCCGGCATCAGTATCCGGCCTTACATTCCCCTGTAGCAGCGGCGCGAGCCGCGTCGCAGGCCACGCGGATCATCTGACCCCACGCAGTGCCATCGGACGCAGCTTGCGCAGCTGCTACAGGTATTGGGTGGCCGCGTCGGGCGCCAATGCGACAGCCCTGACACGGCGCGATCAACCCACCGTATCAATGGGGCGCGCGGCGGATGGTCTTCATCAGATCCTGCGGGCTGATCTGACCTACCACATGGACGCCACTGCCCGGCTGCGGCAGGTCCAGGATATGCCCTTTCATCTTGCCGATCACGTGCATCTCGCACGGCTTGCAGTCGAACTTCAGGGTCAGCACTTCATCACCATGAATCAACTGCATGGGCGCGACCTTGGTTTTCACCCCGGTTACGCCCTTGGCCTGCTTGGGGCACAGGTTGAACGAGAAACGCAGGCAATGCTTGGTGATCATCACGGGCACTTCGCCCGGCTCTTCATGGGCCTCGTACGCGGCATCGATCAGCTTGACCCCATGGCGATGATAGAAATCGCGAGCCTTCTGGTTGTACACGTTGGCCAGGAACGACAGGTGCGATTCCGGATACACCGGCGGTGGCGTCGTCTCGGCCTTGCGGCTGCCACGCGGATGGGCCTGCACGCGCGCGGTGGTCAGCGCTTCGATCGCTTCGCGACGCATGGCCTTGAGCTGCGAGTTGGGAATGAAAAACGCCTGCGGTGCATCCAGATCGATGGCCGTTGCATGGTACTGAGTGGTGCCCAGTTGCCCCAGCAGGTCACGCAGTTGATCCAGCGCCTGCTCGGGTTTGTTGGCTGGCCCGAACGGACCTTCCAGCGCCACATCCACGCGCACGCCTTCTTCACTGGTGGCGGTCAGTTGCAAACGTTGCTCGCTCAACTGCACGTGCCAGGCAACGCCCACGCGTCGCTCGGCGGAGGTCTTCTGCAGCGCCTGCTGCCAGTTGTGGTCCAGGTTGCGATTGAGCGGGTGGTTGGGGCGCAACTGGAACAGCCCGGCCGGCATCTCGTTGGGTTCGACGCGATAGCGGTAGCGCTTTTGCCCGTCTTCGTCGAACTCGCCCTTGAGCTCGGCGATGTTGGCGCGAAAGCCCACGACTTCGCGCTTGACCAGCACGTTCAGGCCGTCGCCGTTGGACAGCGGCTGCTCGCTGACGACCAGCATGTCACGCTTGGCGACTTTCTCGACGCGTCCGACCGGCAGGCCGGTGAAGGTGGGTGAATCGAACGCGCCGATGTCGATCTTGCGCTCGCTGACGAAATAGTCGGTGCTGCCGCGGTGAAAGGTCTTGTCCGGGTCCGGCACGAAGAAGTGTGCGGTGCGACCGCTGGAAGCCCGGGCCAGATCCGGACGGTCTTCCAGCACGTCGTCCAGGCGCTGGCGGTAGTAGGCGGTGATGTTCTTCACATAGCCCATGTCCTTGTAGCGGCCTTCGATCTTGAACGAACGCACGCCGGCCTCGACCAGCGCACGAATGTTGGCGCTCTGGTTGTTGTCCTTCATGGACAGCAGGTGTTTTTCATAGGCCACCACGCGGCCCTGGTCATCCTTGAGGGTGTAGGGCAGGCGGCAGGCCTGGGAGCAGTCGCCGCGGTTGGCACTGCGCCCGGTCTGCGCGTGGGAGATGTTGCACTGCCCGGAAAACGCCACGCACAACGCACCGTGGATGAAGAACTCGATGGCTGCATCGGTTTCTGCGGCAATGGCGCGGATCTCGCCCAGATCCAGTTCCCGCGCCAGCACCAGCTGGGAGAAGCCCGCCTGGTCGAGGAATTTGGCCCGCGCCAGGGTGCGGATGTCGGTCTGGGTGCTGGCGTGCAGCTCGATCGGCGGAATATCCAGCTCCATGACCCCCAGGTCCTGCACGATCAAGGCATCCACACCGGCGTCGTACAACTGGTGGATCAGCTTGCGCGCCGGTTCCAGTTCGTTGTCGTGCAGGATGGTGTTGAGCGTGGTGAACACCCGCGCGTGATATCGGCGAGCGAAGGTCACCAACTCGGCGATGTCGCTCAGCTCGTTGCTGGCGTTGTGACGCGCGCCGAAGCTGGGCCCGCCGATGTAGATGGCGTCGGCGCCATGCAAGATGGCCTCACGGGCGATGGCAACGTCGCGTGCGGGGCTGAGCAGTTCGAGGTGGTGCTTGGGCAGGGACATGTTTTTCTGGTCTGAGTCATCACGGTCAAGGTCGCCATTGTAGCGGCGAATGACCGGAACGGCACGGCCCGCGCGTCGCAGCTTTGTCTGTTGCAGGAAGACGGATCGAACCGCCGAGTGGGGCTGGCGTCTACCGGGCAGCGTCCGTGCCGCAGCCAATCAGGGATACCGCCGATGAGCAAGTCCATCACCGCCCAGGATCTGGGCATCGACATCACCGAGCAGCACGGTTTGTTCAAGTGGTTGCTGGCCAGCTTTCTGATGGGTAAGCGCATTCAGGCCGATATCGCCGTTCAGGCCTATCGGGTGCTGGTCGAAAAACATGGGCGCGATACGCCGCGCAAGCTGGGCCACTGCACGCATCGCGAGTTGGTGGCCATGCTGGGTGAGGCGCATTACGTGCGCTATGACGAGAGCACGGCGACGCGGCTGAGCGCGCTGGCGAAGACATTGACGGCAGAGTACGGCGGCAGTGTCAGCCAGATGCGCGAGGCCAGTGCCGATCGCAGGGATTTTGAACGCAGGTTGGCACAGTTCGATGGCGTAGGGCCCAAAACCGTGGAGATCTTCATGCGCGAAGCCGGCGGAGCCTTGTTTTGAGCATGGACCGGGTACGCGTGGGCTGCGCCGGTTGGAGCCTGCCGCGCGAGTACGCTGAACACTTCACGGGTGACGGCACCCATTTGCAGCGCTACGCTTTGCGGTTGCGCTGTGTGGAGATCAACAGTTCGTTCTATCGCCCGCATCGCCCACAGACCTATGCCCGCTGGGCCGCATCAGTGCCGGACGACTTCCGCTTCTCGGTCAAGGTGCCGAAACGGATCACCCATGTGCAGCGCCTGCACGATTGCGCACAGGCCCTTGATGAATTCCTGGCGCAATGCGGTCAACTGGGCGACAAGCTTGGTTGCCTGCTGGTGCAGATGCCGCCTTCTCTTGGTTTCGAAGTCCAGCTCGCCGAAGATTTCTTCAGTTGCCTGCGCGAGCGATTTGCAGGTCATGTGGTGCTCGAACCGCGCCATGCTTCCTGGGTACAGGCCGAGTCGATCCTGCAGGCACATCGCATTGCCCAGGCGGCAGTCGATCCTTCCCGCATCACCACCGATACCTCACCTGGTGGCTGGTGCGGCTTTCGCTATTGGCGGCTGCACGGTTCACCGCGCATCTATCACGACGCGTACGGCGCCGACTGTCTAGCACGTCTGCGCCAGCTTCTGGCTGAAGCCGCCACTCATGCCGAGGTCTGGTGCATATTCGACAATACCGCCTCCGGAGCCGCGACAGGCGACGCGCTGCGCATCACCACCCCCTCAGAAAACCCACCCCTGTAGCAGCGGCACGAGCCGCATCGGCGGTGGATGCAGTGCGTGCCTTGCAGTCAGGCCGCCTGGCTGTGGGTGTGCCCATGGCCCTGCAACGCCACCCAGATGACCACCGCCAGAATGCCGATCAACGTCGCAGCGGACATCAGCACCAGGCTGTGCGAGGTGCTGAACGCCGCTTGACCCGCAGCCACCAGATCGGCTGCCTGTTGACTCTCCAGAGTCCTCGCGGCACTCATGGTTTCGCCGATCGACTGCCGGGCGCTCTCGGCGAGTTCCGGCGGCAACCCGTCGGGCAACTGGATCGAACGTAGGTAGCCGCTGCCCAGCACCAGGCCGAAGCCGGTGATCCCCAATCCGGTGCCCAAGTCATAACTGGTCGCTTCCAGCGCGCCGGCCGATCCGGCCTTGTGTGGCGGGGTGCTGCTCATGATCGCCACCGAGGAGGCGGTCAGGCCGATGCTCAGGGACAGGCCGAGGACCACCAGCAGACCGACCACTGCCCACCCGCTATGGTGCAGATCAGCCATGGCCAAGCCAGTGAGGCTGGCGCTGGCGGCGCCCAGTGACAGACTGCCGACCCAGCGCAGACCGATGGCACGTAGCAACAACCCGGCCATGGGGCCGCCAACCGCCGAGGCGACCATCAGCGGCAACAGGAACATCCCGGCCTGCAACGGCGTCTGTCCGAGGACGAACTGCAGCTCCTGCGCCAGCATCAATTCCACCCCCGCCAGGGCGCCCATTACCACCAGCGCCATGACCACCCCGGCGCTGATCGCTGGGGAGCGGAACAGGCTCAGATCCAACATCGGTCGTGCGGCATGCAGCTGTTTATGCCCGAACCAGCACAGCATGCCCAGGCCCAGAACTGCCGACACCGTAGTGAGCGACGCCGAACTGCCAGGCTTGAATCCTGACTTGAGCGCATAGACCGTGGCCATGATACCGAACATGAGGATCAAGGCCTGGCCAATGGTCCAGTTGCCGTCGCCGGTGATAGAGGTGCGGGGTACATGCCTGAGCACCAGCGGCATCACGATCATCATCACCGGCACATTGACCAGAAACACTGCGCCCCACCAGAAATGCTCCAGCAGGGCACCGCCCGCCAGCGGGCCGATAGCCGCGCCTGCCGAACCGGTCGCGCCCCAGATTCCCAGCGCCATGGCCCGCTCGCGCTCGTCGTCGAAGGTCTGGCGGATGATGGCCAGGGTGCAGGGAATGATCATTGCCGAGCCGAACGCCATGAAGGCCCGCGCGGCGATCAATGCCGCGACACTGGGCGAAAAGGCGGCCAGTACCGAACCGAGGCTGAAGATGCACAGCCCGGTGATCAGGAGTTGGCGATGACCGATCCGGTCGGCGAGGGTGCCCATGGGAATCAACAGGCTGGCCA
>Ga0308166_1002606_pt1 | contig 16353 bp, 18 predicted proteins | sample PhyCR2_2_FD_202137 | JGI IMG/M metagenome (GOLD analysis project Ga0308166, IMG submission 202137) | Phyllosphere microbial communities from UC Gill Tract Community Farm, Albany, California, United States - DLSLCC.R2 | ecosystem: Host-associated > Plants > Phyllosphere > Unclassified | place... | reverse complement strand
CGGCAGCACCGCGACCATGAAGATGATGCCCTTCGGATTCGTGGCATTCGTCAGGAAACCGGTCAGCACGCGCTTCCCGAACGGCGGATGGGCGGCCAGCCCGGCGGCGCTGGCCGTCGGGCCCGATTCCGCCTTCGAGCGCATTTGCGAGATGCCGAGCCAGATCAGGTAGAGCGCGCCGATCACCTTCACCACGGTAAAGGCGGTTTCCGAGGCCAGCAGCAGCGAGCCGACGCCGGCGCCGGCGATCGCCAGCACCATGATCAGGCCCAGCTGCAGGCCGAGCACGGTGGCGCTGGCTTTCCTGACGCCATAGGCGAGACCGTGCGACATCGACAGCACGGCGCCCGATCCCGGCGAAATGGCGATGACGGTGCCGGCGATGACGAAGGCGAACCAGGTGGCGAAAGGCATGGGGAACTCGGGAGAACGGAAGGAGGAGAGACGAATACTGACACGGCCGGCGCGGGGAATGGGCCGCCGCGCCAGACGTGGGAAAGACGGGATTACTTCTTGCGCGGGTTGACGGCGGCCTTCAGGGTCGCACCGGCAGCGAAACGCGGGGTTTTCGACGCGGCGATCTTGATGACTTCGCCGGTTGCCGGGTTGCGGCCTTTGCGGGCTGCGCGCTTGGTCACCGAGAAGGTGCCGAAGCCGGTGATACCGACGGTGTCGCCCTTTTTCAGACGTTCGGTGATGATCTCGATGATGGTGTTGACCGCGCTGTTGGCCGCGGTACCGGACATTTCGGTACGCTTGGCAAATTCAGCGACCAGTTCGCCTTTTTTCATGGTGCCTCCGGGGTTGAAAGAGCGGAAAGATTAGCATAAAAAATTCTCAGTTGTAATCTTTCGCACGGCCGTGCGCGACGGCCGTGTTGCCCGGAGTGGCTGGAAATACGGGCTTTCTGTGAAATCAGAGCAAACCGGGCTCGGCGCCGGCATTCGCCAGGCGGGTACGCAGCGCCGCGTTGATCAGGGTCTGGTAACCGGTACCGGAACGCTCGGACAGGGTGCGGAATTCGTTCAGCACTTCGTCGTCGAGATAAATGGTGATGCGGGTCTTGCGTTTCGGCGGACGGGTGCGGCGCACCGGCGCGGCGCCCTGGGGCATGGATGGCGGAAGGGCTTGCGGCAGGGCTTGGTTCATGGTCGGGTTCATCGAGGTCTCCTTCGTCTGGACGAAGCTGCCGTAGCGCAGCTCTTGATGATGGACTATACGTATGCCGGGCGCGAAATACCGGCGAAAGCGACGAGTTGCAGTTTTCCGGCCCTGAAATGCAGGAAAAACGCGCTGAACCGTGTGCCTCTGGGTACTGCCCTCGGTTAAGATGCTGCCATATTGACATCTTGGGAGTAGGTTCATGGCTGCAGGCAGTTTGCTGGCATTACTAGACGACATCGCCAGCGTGCTGGACGACGTTACACTGATGAGCAAGGTGGCGGCGAAGAAAACCGCCGGCGTGCTGGGCGACGACCTGGCGCTCAATGCCCAGCAGGTGAGCGGCGTGCATGCCGAGCGCGAACTGCCGGTGGTGTGGGCGGTCGCCAAGGGTTCGCTGATGAACAAGGCGATCCTGGTCCCGGCCGCGCTGCTGATTTCCGCCTTCATCCCCTGGGCCATCATTCCGCTCCTGATGATCGGCGGCGCCTTCCTCTGCTTCGAAGGCTTCGAGAAACTGGCGCACAAGTTCCTGCACAGTCCCGAGGAGGACGCGGCCAACGAGGAGCGCCTGGCCAATGCCCTGGCCGCCAGCCAGGTCGACCTGTGCGCGGTGGAAAAGGACAAGATCAAGGGAGCGATCCGCACCGACTTCATCCTCTCGGCCGAGATCATCGTGATTTCGCTGGGCACGGTGTCGAGCATGCCATTCATGCAGCAACTGGCGGTGCTGGTGATCATCGCGCTGGTGATGACGGTCGGCGTGTACGGCCTGGTGGCGGGCATCGTCAAGCTCGACGACGCCGGCCTCTACCTGAGCAAGAAGACCAGCGGCTTCGCGCGCGGCCTGGGCCGCATGCTGCTGGCCGCGGCGCCGCGCCTGATGAAGCTGCTGACCATCGTCGGCACCGCCGCCATGTTCATGGTCGGCGGCGGCATCATCGGCCACAACTGGGAACCGCTGCACCACTTCGCGCTGGAATCCGCCGAGCACATGGCCGCCGTGCCGGGCATCGGCGGCGTGCTGTCGGCGATCACGCCGACCGTGATCGATGCGCTGGCGGGCGTGATCGTGGGCGGCCTGGTGCTGCTGGTGGTGACGCTGGTGAACAAGCTGCGCGGGAAGAAGGCGGTGCCGGCGCATTGAGCGCCGCGTTGCGACTGATCGGGGGTTGGATTGGTGGGTTCAAGAACCCACCCTACACCGACGCCACATCCCGCCGGCGCATCGCCGCCGCCCCATCCCGCACCGCCCAGATCGCCGACAGCACCGACATCAGGGTCAGCACCCAGCTCGCCCAGCCGTAGTCCACGCGCACCAGTTGCGCCGGCCCCGCATGCCACCACAGCAGCGCATGCGCCACCAATGTGATGGTGATGCCGAGGCTGACGAACAGCAGCAGGTGCAGCACGCGCTCGGGCACCGGCAGCACGCGCGTATCGCCCTCGACGATGACGTCGTAGGCCGAGACCACCACCTCGCACAACAGCAGGCCGGCGATCCACCAGGCCAGCGCGCCGTGCCACTCGAACCAGGCAAGCGCGGCGAACAGGCAGGCGAAGATGACCTCGCGCGCCGTATGCAGGCCTTGCTCGCGCGCGGAATCGCCGCGCGCGGGCAGCTTCTCGAGCAGCTCGTGGTTGACGACGATGTCGAGGAAGCCGAGCACGCCATGCAGCATCAGGACATAGACAAAGGGCGGCACGTTTTTCCCGGCTGTTCTAGACTGGGCCCTGCTTCAGGCGCGGCCGCGGCGCAGGGCGACGGCGCCCAGCGCCAGCCCGACGGCGAATGCGGCGTACACGCCGGCCAGGGACTTTTTCGACAGGCGCTTCTCGTAGCCCGGCTGCAGGCGCCGCGGCGTGAGCTTGTAGTCGGCGAAGCAGGCCAGCGCCGAGGTGGCGGCCGAGGCGGCCAGCGTCACGCGCAGGTCATTGCGGTCGAGTTTTTCGCCGGCCAGGCGTTCGAACAGCACCGACCAGAAGGTGGAGCTGACATGGTGGATGACGTATCCGGTGATGGTGTACTTCAGCGAGAAACCATCGTGCTCCGCGGCTTCGTCGCCCCAGATCCAGTGGCTCACGGCATTCGTCGGGGCATAGGCGCTGCCCGCTTCGCCACGCCCGAACAGGGCCAGCGCCGCGGTCGACACCACGCTGGAGGCCGCGCCGGACACCAGGCCGCGCTGCAGGGAGGTAGTCCAATCTGTCATCTTCGCCGTCCTTGTTGAATCGAATGAAAGGAAATGCATGCGGATCCTGCTGACGGGCGCCAGCGGCTTCATCGGACGGCACCTGTTGCCGGCGCTGCTGGACGAAGGCCACCACGTGCTCTGCGCCGTACGCACCCCGAAGAACAGCGCCGATCCGCGCCTGGGCTACGTGCGCGCCGACTTCGTCAACGATACCGAGAAATCGGTCTGGGCGGCGCGCCTCAGTGGACTCGGCGGCACCGGTGGCGGCGCGGCCGGCGCACCGATCGAGGCCGTCATCAACCTGGTCGGCATCTTCCGCGAGTCGGGCAGCCAGACGTTCGCGCGCCTGCACCTGGAGACGCCGCGCGCGCTGTTCGCCGCCTGCGCCGAGTCGCCGCACGTGCGGATGGTGGTGCAGCTGTCGGCCCTGGGCGCCGACCAGGAAGTGAACACCGCGTATCACCTGACCAAGAAGGCGGCCGACGACTACCTGGCCGCACTGCCGCTGCGGGCGTCGCAATCCGCCTGGATCGTCCAGCCCTCGCTGGTGTACGGCAAGGACGGCGCCAGCGCGCGCGTGTTCAAGACGCTGGCCAGCCTGCCTTTCGCCGTGCGCTTCGGCAGCGCGCCCCAGCTGGTGCAGCCGGTGCACATCGACGACGTGGTGGCGGCCATCCTCGGCCTGCTGCGCGGGCGCCTGCCGCCCGCCCCCGATGCCGTCCGGCGCGTGCCCCTGGTCGGGCCGCGGGCCCTGCCGTTCACCGACTACCTGGCGGCGCTGCGGCGGGCGATGGGCATGGGCCGGCTGCGCGTGCTGCCGCTGCCCGGCGCGCTGGCGCGCGCCATGGCCAGGCTAGGGCGCTGGCTGCCCGGCGGCCTGCTCGACGAAGACGCGCTGCGCATGCTCGACCGTGGCAATGCCGGCGACCCGGCGCCGATCACCGGCCTGCTCGGGCGCGCGCCGAGGCCGGTCGAAGAATTCGTCACCGACCCGCAGGCCGAACGCACCCTGGCCAAGCTGGGCTGGCTGCTGCCCACGCTACGCTGGAGCATCGTGGCGGTGTGGCTGGTCACGGCCCTCGTCTCCTTCGGCCTGTATCCGGTCGAGGCCAGCTACGACCTGCTGGCGCGCACCGGGATTCCGCCCTCCCTGCAGTCGCTCATGCTGTACGGCGCGGCCGGCTTCGACCTGCTGCTCGGCCTCGGCATTGCCTTCCTGCCGCGGCGGCGGCTGTTGTGGCTCGCACAATTGGGCCTGATCGGCTTTTACACGATCGTGATAGCGTGGAAGCTGCCTGAATTCCTGCTACACCCGTATGGCCCCCTGACCAAGAACCTGCCGATGCTGGCGGCCATCTGGCTGCTCTACGAACTCGAGGAAGAATAGATGGACTACGTTGTCGTGAAGTGGCTGCACATCCTGTCGTCGACCTTCCTGTTCGGCACCGGCATCGGCTCGGCCTGGTACATGCTGTTTGCGAACATCAGCCGCGACGTGCGCGCGATTGCCGTGGTGGCGCGCAATGTCGTCGTCGCCGACTGGATCTTCACCGCCACCACCGCCGTCATCCAGCCGGCCACCGGCTTCTACATGATCCACCTGGCCGGTTATCCGCTCGACAGCGCCTGGATCAAGTGGTCGATCGCGCTCTACATCCTGGCCGGCGCCTGCTGGCTGCCGGTGGTCTGGATCCAGATGCGCCTGCGCGACCTGTCCGCCGAAGCGGTGCGCAACGCTACCCCGCTGCCGCCGCTGTACTGGCGCTATTTCAAGACCTGGGTGGCGCTGGGGGTGCCGGCGTTCGTGGCCTTCGTCGTGATTTTCTGGCTGATGGTGGCCAAGCCGATGTAGCGACTTTTAAGCGGACAACGCGCGCCATGCGGGCACAGTAGAATGGCCCGCCTGATCACCAACCGACGGAGGACCGACATGCGGGCTTATCAGATACTTCCTGGCAGCAACATCGACGGATTGCAGTGCGTGGACTACCCCGAGCGCGAACTGGCGCCGGGTGAAGTGCGGATGCGGGTGCATGCGGTATCGCTGAACTACCGCGATTTGATGGTGGCCAGCGGGAATTACCTGGTGAACGTGGACGACCCCATCATCCCGTGCTCGGACGGCGCCGGCGAAGTGCTGGCAGTCGGCAGCGGCGTGACCCGCCTGCAGGTCGGCGACCGCGTGGCCGGCTCCTTCTTCCCGCACTGGCAAGAGGGGCACAGCACGCCCGAGAAGATCCGCCACGCCCTGGGCGGCGACATCGACGGCATGCTGGCCGAGGAAGTCATCCTGCACGAGGAGGCGCTGGTCAAGATTCCGCCGCAGCTGAGCTTTGTCGAGGCCTCGACCATGCCTTGTGCCGGCGTCACGGCCTGGAATGCGATCTTCGTGTCGAGCAATGCGATCCAGCCGGGCGACACCGTGCTGCTGCTGGGTACCGGCGGCGTCTCGGTGCTGGGCCTGCAATTTGCCAAGGCGGCCGGGCTGCGCACCATCATCACCTCGTCGAGCGACGAAAAGCTGCAGCGCGCGCGCGAACTCGGCGCCCACCACACCATCAACTACCGCAACACGCCGGAGTGGCAGGAAGAAGTCCTGCGCGTCACGCACGGCCACGGCGCCGACGTGGTGCTGGAAGTCGGCGGCCAGGGCACGGTGAACCGGTCGGTGGCCGCGGCGGCGATGGGCGGCAGCGTGGCCATCATCGGCGGCGTGTCCGGCTTCGGCGGCGAAGTCAATCCGGCGACCCTGCTGGCCACCGCCAAGCGCATGGTCGGCATCTTCGTGGGCAGCCGCAAGATGCTGGAAGACGTGATGCGCTTTGCCGCCACCACCGACATCAAGCCGGTGGTCGACCGCGTGTTCACCTTCGACCAGGCCAGGGAAGCCTACCGCTACATGGAATCGGGCTCTCACTTCGGCAAGGTGGTCATTGCAGTGACGGCCTGACGCCGCCGGGCTAACGCTTATCTTCCTTCGAAGCGGACCAGTTCGATCTCGAACAGCTTCGGCCAGAACTTGCCGGTGACGTAGAGCCGGCGGTGCTTGCCGTCCCAGGCGATGCCGTTCAACACGGCATCGACCGAGGCGGTGCCGCGCTGTTCGCGCGGCAGCAGATTGCGCAGGTCGATCCAGCCGACCACCTTGCCCGAGGCGGGATCGATGCGTGCGATCACATCCGTTCCCCAGACGTTCGCATACAGTTCGCCCTCCACGACCTCGAGCTCGTTGAGCGAGTCGATCGGCTTGCCGTCGGCCGTCACCTGCACGCGCCGCACTTCCTTCAGGGTCTTGGGATCGAGTATGCGGATGCTGGCGCTGCCGTCGCTCATGTAGACGTGCCCGGCGTCGCTGGCCAGGCCCCAGCCTTCGCCTTCGTACTGGAAACGGCTTTTCAGGGCAAAGGTTTTGGCATCGAACACGTAGCCGACCTTCGACTGCCAGGTCAGGCTGTAGATGCTGTCGCCGAAGGCGGTCGAGCCCTCGCCGAAGACCTCGGCCGGCAGGTCCGTCTTCTGCAGCACCTTGCCGGTCTTGAGCTCGACCTTGCGCAGCGTCGAGCGCCCGTTCAGGCCGGTGCTCTCGTACAGGTGGCCGTCGCGGAAGAACAGGCCCTGGGTAAAGGCTTGCGGATCGTGCGGGTAGGTGTTCTTGACAACGAAACCGTAGACCGGAATGGCGGCCTGGGCGGCAGGGCTGACGAGCGCGGTGGCGAGAACGGCGGCGAGGGCGGATGTTTTCAGCATGTTGGCTGGACGAGTCTGGTCGGAGCGGCCACTCTAGCATGAAGGCAGGGGCGGCGTTGCCCATGCGACGGCGCGGTGACGGCGCACTATAGATAAGCCAGCAGGCGCCCGCAACTGATCACGCCCAGCCAGAGCAGGATCGACAGCAGCGCGTGCGCGCGGGCCAGGAGCGGCGCCGGCCGCTCGCGTTCCCAGCGCGCGGCGCCGCGCCAGGGAAAGACGTGGAAGGCCAGGGCATTCAGGCCGGCGGCCGCGATCAATGCCAGTTTCCACTGGAAGGCCGGGTTGCGCGCCAGTTCCGCGGGATGGGCGGCAAACAGCAGCAGGCCGGCCGGCACGACCAGCAGCAGGGCGGCAACGGCCCAGCGCAGCAGGTGGCGCGCCAACAATTGCACGGGTATGCCGCGCGCGCAGCCGAGCACGCGCAGGTCGAACAGCACCACGCTGCCGACCAGTACGGCAAACCCGAAGATGTGGACGATTTCGACGGCCGGATACAGCCAGGGGTCGCTGCGCATGGCCTGCGACAGCGGCGTGGCCGCCAGCCAGGCCGCCGCCTCGTCCACCGACATCAGCGCAGCTCCGTGGTCTTGCCCTCGATGGTGATGCGTTCGGCGCGCAGTTCGTCGCCCTTGCTGCGGTGGGGATAGCCGTGGACGCTGGCTTTCTGGCCGGCCACCAGTTGTGCGCGCGGCAAGCCGCGGCTTTCCATGCGCGACGGCGGGGCCAGCACCACCAGCCAGGTCTTGTCCGCCGTTTTCAGGCGTACGAAGCCGTGCGGCTGCTCATAGCCGGCCTGTTCGATGGTACCGGTCAGGTCGAGCGGTTTGTCGGACTGGTATTCGCTCCAGCCGTGGTGGGCAAAGGCACTGGCGGTGACGGCCAGCGCGGCGAGCAGGAACAGACGCTTCTTCATGAAAGTCTCCCGGAACGCGACAGGATGAGATGGCACGTGCGGATTGTACGTCCGTTATGTGGCGCGCAGGCGCAGCTGGGTCTATCGTGCGCGCGCCGTGGTTGCGACCCCGTGGGCCTTGAGGCGGCCGATCGCCTGCAGGCGGCCGTCGCGCAGCACGGTGAGCAGCATTTCTCCCTGTTCCAGGTATTCGCCGGTGAGCGCGCGGATGTTCACGTCGTGCGTGACCAGCACCAAAGTGCTGGTTTCGTGCCGCTGGTCCAGGCGTGCGAGCAGATCGCGCAGGCGGGCGGCGGCGGCCGCCTCGTCGAGCTGGAACATCGAGTCCAGCGCGGGTTCCGGCTGGACCTGGTCGAAGGCGAGGCGGGCCGTCTCCAGGCAGCGGCACCAGCGGCTCGACCAGACGGCGCCGGGCACAACGTTGTAATGGCGGAAAGCGGCGCCGATGGCGCGGGCATCGTCGCGCCCGGCGGCGGACAGATTGCGCTGGGTGGCGCACTTGCCGAGCTCGAAGCCGGGCAGGTCGCCGATGCCGGGCGTGGTGGCCGCGTGGCGCATCAGCACGACCACGCCGCCGGCGCGCAGGCGCTGCCACAGGGCGGCGTCGCCGCTGTCGGCAGCTTGCGCGGTGGGGAAGAAGATCAGCAGGCAAAGCAGCAGGCAACGGATCATGCGTTCCTCCCATGGATGGCTGGATCGATTATGCACCTCCCATCGGCGGATGGGCGCACATGCTGTGTTACTCTTTAGAAATTATCTTTTTGAGAACACATGATGAAAGATGTGACACGCCGAATGGCAGGCTTGGTGATCGTCTCGACGCTGCTGCTGGGCGGCGCTGCCCGGGCGGAGGATGCATGCACGGGGTATGGCGCGCACCTGGCGGCCATGGCCGAGGCCGACAAGGCCCTGCGCGGGCGCCAGGATTACCTGGCCGGGCCGGACGACAGCGGCCAGGCGCGGCGCCAGGCGCAACTGGATTTGATCGAGCGCGCCAACGCGGCGCGCCTGCGAACGCTGCTGGCACGCTGCGGCTGGCCGCTGCGCTCGGTGTGGGGAGACGCGGCGGGATACACCGCCTGGCAATTGATCCGCCAGTATGGCCAGGACCTGGGCCTGCAAAGGACGGCGGCGCCGCACCTGGAACGGGCGGTGGCCGCCGGCGAGGCGCCGGGCCGCGAGCTGGCGCTGCTGCTGGACCGCATCGCCGTCGCCGAAGGACGTCCGCAAGCGCACGGCACCCAGATGCGCCAGCTGGGCTGCCGCTGGGTGCCGCAGCCGATGGACGACCGGACCCTAGTGGAGGAACGCCGCAGGCAGCTCGGCCTGCCCAGCCTGGAGGAACAGGAACGGCAGGCGAACGGCATGGTGATCCACGAAGGGTGCGAGAACCACGTATCCGCGGCACCTCTTCCGGATATTAAATAATACCGTTTATACAGTTTATTCAGAATAAATCATATAAACTGTATATTTCGTAAAACGGCGTATTTTCAACGACCCGGAAACCTCATCGATATATCCCGCGAGACGCCTGGAAGCCGGGCCTGGCTCACTCCCCGAATCCTTCCAGCACCACCTTGCCGTTGGCCGTGCCGCTCTCGATAAAGGCATGGGCGCGGCGCAGGTTGGCGGCGTTGATGGCGCCGAAGTTCTGGGCCAGCGTGGTGCGGATGCGCCCGGCATCGACCAGCTGCGCCACCTCGTTGAGGAGGTCGTGCTGGGCCTGGATATCCGGCGTGCCGAACAGCGAGCGGGTGAACATCAGTTCCCAGTGCAGCGAGATGCTCTTGCGCTTGAGCAGGCGGATGTCGATCGGTTCCGGGTCGTCGATCAGCGCCAGCTTGCCCTGCGGTTTCAGGGCGTTCACCAGGGCCTCGAAATGCTTGTCGGTGTGGGTCAGGCTGATGGCGTAGTCGACTTCGCCCAGTTCCGCGTCCAGCAGCGCCTTGTCCAGCGGCTGGCTGTGGTCGACGACGTGCTGGGCGCCGAGGTCGCGCACCCAGGCCTGGGTTTGCGGACGCGAGGCGGTGGCGATCACGGTGATGCCGGTCAGCTGGCGCGCCAGCTGGATCAGGATCGAGCCGACGCCGCCGGCCGCGCCCACCACCAGGAGTTTTTCACCCGCATGTCCGCCCTGTTGCAGGCCGAGGCGGTCGAACAGCAATTCCCAGGCCGTGATGGCGGTCAGCGGCAGGGCGGCGGCTTCGGCAAAGCCGAGCGAAGCCGGCATGCGGCCGACGATGCGCTCGTCCACCAGGTGCAGTTCGCTGTTGCTGCCGGCACGGTTGATGGCGCCGGCGTACCAGACGCGGTCGCCCGGCTGGAACAGAGTCACGTTCGGACCGACGGCGCGCACGATGCCGCTGGCATCCCAGCCCAGCACGCGCGGTTCGGACTGGCCCTCGGCCGGCAGGCCGCGGCGGATCTTGGTGTCGACCGGGTTCACGGAAACGGCGTACACTTCGACCAGCAGGTCGTGGCCGCTGGCCACCGGATCGGCCAGGGTCAGGTCTTGCAGGGCGCTAGGGTGGTCGGCGGGCAGGGCGGCAAAGGCGGCAATGGCTTTCATGGGGTCTTCCTTCTCGGTTTGGATATGGCCAGTGTAGCCACAAAAGATTGTATTGATTAGCGGCTATAATCCGGAAAGACTATCCAAGGGAACGGACAATGAAGCTCGATGCCATGGCGCTGTTCGTGCAGGTCGCGCAGGCGGGCAGCTTCACGGCCGCCGCCGGCGCCACCGGACTGCCGAAATCCACGGTCAGCCAGCGTGTGGCCGAACTCGAAACCGCGCTCGGCGTGCGCCTGCTGCACCGGACCACGCGCCGCCTGAGCTTGACGGCCGCCGGCCAGGTCTACCTGACCCACTGCGAAACCATGCTCGACGCGGCCCACGCCGCCGACGCCGCCATCTCGCGCCTGCGCGACGAACCGGCCGGCAATTTGCGCCTTACCGCGCCGGAAGCGTCCGGCATCCTGCTGCTGCCGCCGCTGCTGGCCGCCTTCCATGCGCGCTACCCGGCGGTGACGGTCGAATGCGTGATCACCGATGCCCACCTCGACCTGGTGGCCGAGCGCATCGACCTGGCCCTGCGCACCGGGCAACTGGGCGATTCCACTTTCGTCTCGCGCCGCGTGGGGACGGTACGGCGCGTCCTGGTGGCATCCCCCGCGTATCTCGCACAGCACGGGATACCGCATCAAGCGGCAGACCTGGCGCGCCACCAGCTGCTGCTGCACGATGTCCTTCCCCAGTGGCCGCTGCGCAGCGAAGGCAAGACCGTGCAGGTGCCGGCCACCGGCGCCTTGCTGCGCGCGAACAACCTGAACACCCTGCGCGGCCTGGCGGTTGCCGGCGCCGGCATCGGGCTGCTGCCCTGGTTCATGGTGCGCGACGCCCTCGAAGCCGGCAGCCTGCAGCTGGTGCTGCCCGAGCATCCGCCTACCGACAACAGTTATTACGTGGTGTATCCGGGCCGCAGCCACCGGCCGGCGGCCCTGTCGGCCTTGCTCGAATTTATCGACCAATTCGACCTGGCAAGTTACTTATCCTGAAGCGCACCGCAGTAGCGGCGAACCCGGCTACCGTGCGCCAGTTACACAAAAGATAATACTAAGATGATCACAACGGGTTGCCCCATGCATCCCGATGGCTGCCCCTCGCCCGGCGTCGCTCCGGTGCGCGCGCAGCCTTTCGCCATCATCCAGAAAGGATTCACCATGCCAGCTCCCGAGCGCCACCCGCTCACCCTGCGCATCAACGGCCGCGATCACCAGCTGGAACTGGAAGCCTGGGTCACGCTGCTCGACGTGCTGCGCGAGCGCCTCCAACTCACCGGTTCGAAAAAAGGCTGCGACCATGGCCAGTGCGGCGCCTGCACCGTGCTGGTCGACGGCCGCCGCATCAATTCCTGCATGACGCTGGCCGTGATGCAGAACGGCCGCGAGATCACCACCATCGAGGGCCTGGCCGAAGACGGCAAGCTGCATCCGGTGCAGCAGGCCTTCGTCGACAACGACGCCTTCCAGTGCGGCTACTGTACGCCGGGGCAGATCTGTTCTGCGGTCGGCCTGATCAACGAGGGCCATGCCAAGACCGCGGCCGAGGTGCGCGAACTCATGAGCGGCAACGTCTGCCGCTGCGGCGCCTATCCGCAGATCCGCATGGCGGTCTGCAAGGCCGCCGGCATCGAAGACCAGGACAACGCGGTGCGGCCGGTGGTGCCGGGGACGGTGCCGGCATGAACCCGTTCACCTTTACCCAGGCCGACAACGCCAAGGCCGCCATCGACCAGGTGGCGGGCAATGCCAGCTTCGCCGGCGAAGCCGTGCGCTTCATCGCCGGCGGCACCAACCTGCTCGATTTGATGAAAGAGGGCGTCATGCTCTCGGGCCGCCTGGTCGACATCAACCGCCTGCCGCTCGACCGGATCGAGGAACAGGACGGCGGCCTGCTGCTCGGCGCCACCGCGCGTAATGCCGATACCGCCTACCACCCGCTGGTGCGCGAGCGCTATCCGCTGCTCACCGCCGCGATCCTGGCCGGCGCGTCTCCGCAGCTGCGCAACATGGCCAGCAACGGCGGCAACCTGCTGCAGCGCACCCGCTGCTACTACTTCTACGACCTCGCCACGCCCTGCAACAAGCGCGAGCCGAACACCGGCTGCTCGGCGCTGGAAGGCATCAACCGCCAGCACGCCATCCTCGGCGCCAGCCCGCACTGCATCGCCACCCACCCGTCGGACATGTGCGTGGCCCTGGCCGCGCTGGAAGCCACGGTGCACGTGGAATCGGCACGCGGCAAGCGCGACATCCCCTTCGCCGAATTCCACCGCCTGCCCGACGACGCGCCGCAGTACGACACCGTGCTCGAAGCGGACGAGCTGATCACCGGCATTTCGCTGCCGGACGCCAGCCGCTACGCCGCCCACTCGGCCTACCTGAAGCTGCGCGAGCGCCTGTCGTATGCGTTCGCGCTGGTGTCGGTGGCCGCCGCGCTGGACATCGGCCCGGACGGCGCCATCAGGAGCGCGCGTATCGCCCTCGGCGGCGTGGCCCACAAGCCCTGGCGCCGGCCGGATGCCGAGCAGCTGTTGGAAGGCAAGCAGCCCGACCCCGCGCTGTTCGGCCAGGTGGCCGAGAAGCTGCTCGAGGGCGCCGTCGGCCACGGCCACAACGACTTCAAGATCCGCCTGGCGCGCAATGCCATCGTGCGCGCCCTGAAAACGGCGGTGGAAGGCACCGTCACCAATACCGGAGAGCGCAATGACTGATTTGATCCACGATCTACGCGCACCCGTCGCCGAACCAGGCACCGGCCAGGTGCGCACCGGCACCGCCGTCTCGCGCGTCGACGGCCGCGCCAAGGTCACCGGCGACGCGCGCTACGCCGCCGAACACTTCGCCCCCGACATGCTGTACGGCGTGGTGGTGAGCAGCACCGTGGCCAAGGGCCGCATCGTCGCCATCGACGCCGCCGAGGCCCTGGCCCTGGAAGGCGTGGTCGAGGTGATGAGCCACCTGAACCGCCCGAAAGTGCGTTCCTTCGACATCGCCTACAAGGACATGACGGCGCCGGCCGGTTCGCCCTTCCGTCCCTTCTACGACGACGGCGTGATCTACAGCGGCCAGCCGGTGGCCCTGGTGCTGGCCGAGACCTTCGAGGCCGCGCGCCGCGGCGCCGCCCTGGTGCGCATCCACTACCACGAGGAAGCGCACGACACGCGCATGACGGCGAATCTCGACAAGGCCTATAAACCGCGTCCGCTGAAGGCCGGCTACGAGCCGCCGCCGCCGGAAAAGGGCGATGCCGAACAGGCCTGGCAGGCCGCGCCGGTGCGCATCGACGCCGAGTTCTACCACGGCGTCGAGCACCACAACCCATTGGAGCTGTTCGCCTCCACCGTGATCCGCGGCGAGGACGGCCACCTGACCATCTACGACAAGACGCAAAGCTCGCAGAACAGCCGCTGGTACGTCTCGCACGTGTTCGGCCTCTCCAAGAACAAGGTCACGGTGCGCAACCCCTACGTGGGCGGCGCCTTCGGTTCCGGCCTGCGCCCGCAATACCAGCTGACGCTGGCCGTGATGGCCTCGCTGAAGATGAAGCGCTCGGTGCGCGTGATGCTCACGCGCCAGCAGATGTTCAGCTTCGGCCACCGCCCCGAGACCGTGCAGTACGTGAAGCTGGCGGCCGAGCAGGATGGCACGCTGACCTCGATCATGCACGACGCCATCGCCGAGACCTCGCGCATCGAGGACTACGTCGAGGTCGTGGTCAACTGGTCGGGCCTGCTCTACGCCTGCGACAACATCAAGCTGGGCTACAAGCTGGTGAGCGTCGACCAGTACACGCCGATCGACATGCGCGCACCGGGCGCGGCGCACGGCATGCATGCGCTCGAAGTGGCGATGGACGAACTGGCATACAAGCTCAGGATGGACCCGCTGGCCCTGCGCCTGAAGAACTATGCCGAGCGCGCCCCGATCGAGGACAAGCCGTTCTCGAGCAAGGAGCTGCGCGCCTGCTACGAGCAGGGCGCCGCCAGGTTCGGCTGGGACAAGCGCCCGCTCGAGCCGCGCTCGATGCGCGAAGGCTCGGAACTGGTCGGCTGGGGCATGGCGACCGGCGTCTGGGATGCGATGCAGATGTTCGCCCGCGCCAGCGCCGTGATGCATGCCGACGGCCGCCTGGTGGTGTCGAGCGCCGCCACCGACATCGGCACCGGCACCTATACCGTGATGGCGACGATCGCCGCCGAGGCGATGGGCCTGCCGCTCGAGCGCGTGACCTTCCAGCTGGGCGACTCGACCCTGCCGGCGGCGCCGATCGAGGGCGGTTCCTCGCACGTGGCCACGGTCGGCTCGGCGGTGGCGGGCGTGTGCGAGAAGCTGCGCAAGACCCTGCTGCGCTACGCGCAGTCGGCCGCCGATTCGCCGTTCCGCGACAAGCGCCTGAAGGACGTGGAATTCGTCGATGGCGCGCTGCGCCTGAAGAAGGACCCGAAGACCTGGATCGCGCTGTCCTCGATCGTCGCCGCCACCGGCCGCGACCGGATGGAAGAAAAGTACCTGATGCTGCCGAACATGCTCAAGCAGCGCAAGTTCCGGCGCCTGGTGCACTCGGCGGTGTTCGTCGAGGCGCGCGTGGACGAGGAACTCGGCATCGTGCGCATCACGCGCGTGGTCAGCGCCATCGCGGCCGGACGCATCATGAACACCAAGACGGCGTCGAGCCAGATCGTCGGCGGCGTGGTCTGGGGCATCAGCCAGGCGCTGCACGAAGAAAGCCACACCGACCACCGCTTCGGGCGCTTCATGAACCACAACCTGTCCGAGTACCACGTGGCGGTGAATGCCGACATCCACGACATCGACGTCATCTTCGTGGAAGAGGACGACCGCATCGTCAGCCGCCTGGGGGCCAAGGGCGTGGGCGAGATCGGCCTGGTGAGCGTGTCGGCGGCGGTCAGCAACGCCATCTTCCACGCCACCGGCAAGCGTATCCGCAGTACGCCGATCACGCCGGACAAGGTGTTGATGGGCGGGCCCTGAGCCCTTGACGCCATGGGCTCCCCGCGCGTGAGCGTGCTGGCCCTGGCAGCTGCCCTGCAGCTGTCGGGCTGCGCGCACGCGCCGGCAGGGGCGCCCGTGCTCGACGCCGAGATCCGGCGCCTGATGGCGCGCGAACAGGTGCAGGGCCTGGCGCTGGCCGTCATCGAGGACGGCAAGGTGGTGCAGGTGCAAAGCCATGGGCGGCGCAACGCCGCCGGCGATCCGCTGCGGCCCGACACCGTCATGTACGGCGCCTCGCTCACCAAGGCCGCCTTCGGCTACATGCTGCTGCAGCTGGTCGACGAAGGAAAGCTCGACCTCGACGCGCCGCTCACGACGCTGCTGCCCAAGCCCCTGCCCGAATACGAGTGGTACGGCGACGATTATTCCAGCCTGAAGGCCGACGATCGCTGGCGCCGCATCACGCCGCGCATCCTGCTCACCCACAGCGCCGGCTTCGCCAACTTCCGCTGGCTGGAACCCGACAAGCAGCTGCGCATCCACTTCGACCCCGGCACCCGCTACGCCTATTCCGGCGAAGGCTTCTACATCCTGCAGCTGGTCGTGGAACAGGGCCTGGGGCTCGATGCCGGCCGGGAAATGCAGAAACGCGTGTTCGACCGCTTCGGCATGCGCCGCAGCGGCATGCAATGGCGCCCCGACTTTGCCGGCAACCTGGCCGACGGCTTCGACAGTGAAGGAAAAGCCGAGCCGCACGACGAACGCAGCCGGGTCAGCGCGGCCGGCTCGATGGACACGACGATCGCCGACCAGGCG
>Ga0308166_1002601_pt1 | contig 16363 bp, 20 predicted proteins | sample PhyCR2_2_FD_202137 | JGI IMG/M metagenome (GOLD analysis project Ga0308166, IMG submission 202137) | Phyllosphere microbial communities from UC Gill Tract Community Farm, Albany, California, United States - DLSLCC.R2 | ecosystem: Host-associated > Plants > Phyllosphere > Unclassified | place... | reverse complement strand
GATACCGATAGGGTCCAGCTTGGCTTTAAGGTCCTGTGTCACCTCGTCGAGCAACTTTGTTTTTCCGCCGGCCGCCAGGGCATTGATGTCCATCGTCCCGGAATGCTTAATCAGCGCGTCGCTGATGTTCTGACGAAGGTTAACCTCAGTGATATCGTCAACGCCCTTGCGGTAGGTCTGGAAGATTTTTGTGACCTTGGTAGGGTCTACATAATACTCAACGCCAATTTTGGCTTTGATATCCATTGAGTCAGCCGTTTGGAAGGTGAAAGGCTGGTCGTAGTTATGCAACTGGTTGAAGGTGGGAAATTGGTAAATTTCTTCGTTCCAGCTTAGCCAGTATTTACCAACGCCAACTTCCTGCTGCTGTACACCTTTATCGGTGCCGTACAGGTCAACTTTAACCCCGACATACCCTGCTGGCACCGTGGCACGCTCACAGCCAACCAGTGTCATTACGGCTGCAATCAATACACCAACAAAAGATATTTTCTTCCAACTCATTTTTCTTTCCTTACAGTAAATAAATATTTATACAGCTTATAAATAGCGACAGGCATAAATGCCGCTATGATTAATCCGCCGAGTACAGCGAATGAATTCGGCATGGAAATAAGATTGGGGACCAAAAAACAATAGGTGAATACGGTCGTGACGAGTAACGCCACAACTTTGGCATAGGTGTTCATTTTGCTCCTGTATGGGGTTGGTTTATTACGTGGTAGGCTGTGCTGATTTTTTTTCTTCTGCTCCTTACCTGCTTTTTCTTCGGTGGTTGTTGTGGTGGCATCACCTGGGGCCTTGCTGGTGGTAGCTCAACCCCTCCAGTCCTGATGCGGTACTTACTACGCATGCGCCACACGTGCCATGCGGTCCAGTCCCGGCCATCGTCGAGGTGGCCGTGATAGCTTGCCTGCTCTTCGATAAATTCAACATCATCTTCTTCCATGCTCATTTCCTCAATTCGCCGTTGTATTTTGAGTGAGACATTAAATCCCAATTCTTACCGTTGTCTTTTGATAAGTATCGCCAGCGGGGAGTAACTGACAGGGATAGGTATTTATTCTGATAACTTCTCCGTGCTTTAATCAAACCGGAACGATACGCACACAGAATCTCATCAGCCTTAATTCTGATGTCGTTAGGTAAGCGAGGTTTCATTTTTATTACCGGGAGGTGAAGCGGAAACCCCAGCAGAGGACTGGGGCGATTTAATTATCAATAAAGCTTAGGTACAGCACCCTCCGGTAGCTGTGCCAATAATCTACTACTGGATTTCTCGGCTAAAATGCAAGCGTCGGGTATTCTTGAGCTCAACGAATGGTATATCGGTGAACGAATTGATATTAACAGGTGCTTTAACTCATTATCCCACACCTGCCGTATCATGTTTAGTTGCCGTGCGGTAGATGCTGCATAATATGCATCAATCTCAGCCTGAGTTGCTGGGGCGCTTTCCTGCCCTCGCTCACGAGCCGCCTCACCTTTAGTGAAGTAGAAATCTTCCAGTTTCTCGAAGACCTCCCAAGCCTGGTCAGTTTCGAGCATCTTTGCGTGACGGGCAGCGCCGCGTTCGGTCCAAAGGATGAGGGAGCGCGCCTTAGGGGAGATTTCCACAGAAGGTCTTAAAGACATGCTGTGCTTGAAATCCGCAGGTTGGTTTTGTGAGTAGTTCAAAGCTACTCGCAAATCTGCAGATTGATTTTGCGAGTGTCTTAAAGACACTCGCAAATTATCAAGTTCACTTCCGATGACTTTGTAAAAATGCTTACCCTCTATAAACCTATCCATGTTGCGATTATGGTTTTTGCGAATTCTTGCCGCGTCGGTGCCGTAAAGCTGTGCAAGCAACTCAGAGGTGATGACTTTAACGCCATCATGCGATATGGGCTGGAGGTTTTCTGCTGAGATTTGGTTGTTCATGATGTGCGTCCTTCTAGATTGTTCATTACCCCTTGTTCAGAGGGGTGGCCAGGTACTTGAACACCGCTAGAAGACGGCCTGTAGTTTTTCCCGCAAGGGGTATTGTATGTACTACACGCTACCCGGCCATAGAATTCTATGGACGTAAAAAAACCGCATGTCTGACGGGCGCGGCATCCGCTTCTAGGAGGTGTGTTCAGCACCGAAAGCGAATGTAGCACATTGGAGAAACAGCAATCAATAGCATTGATTGCCCGAACATTACTGATGTTGCTACTCAAAAAAGAGATTTTTATCATATAACCACCCATCCAATTGAATCTTATGAAGAAAGCTTCCTTGCATGAGCGCGCGCTCGGTTAGTGTCAGGGAGAGGGCGTAACTTCGCCAATAGCTTTTGCAGATCAGTTTTGTGTTATCGATCGGTTTCATAGATCAATACTTCAAGCTGCATATAGTTATGATTTGCAACCATAATGCATGCGGAAATATTTTGTAATATGGGTATCCCTGAGAAAATTGTGGATTCGGAATATCCTTAGGGCGCCCGGCACACCTAGCTGCGTGGGGCGCGATTCAGCTTTTGGAATAATCCGGGGAGAATTATTCCTATTGGTAAAAGTCTTAGAAAGGTACTAGTCGTGAATGACTTTCAGCATCAGCCATGCAAAGGCTAATACACCACATGGGAACAGTATCAGTACGCCGATGATGATAATGGTGGCCCAGTCCATCACTTGACCTCCGGCGCTGCGGCCAGCTTTGCGGCGCGGCAAGTATCATCATCGCGCAGGCAGTCGGTTATTAACGGCGTTTCCGTTCGCGTTGATGCTGATGGGCGCTATTGTCTGAATGATTTGCACGCTGCCGCAGTGGCGCGATGCGAGGCTAGTGAGTCCCAGCGTCCAAGCAACTTTATCAAAAGCGCGACAATTAAACGATTTGCTCATGAATTGAGCGAAGCTACAAAAGTAGCTTCGGTAAAAATCATCAAAGGTGGCCTGGAATCAGGGATTTGGGGACTTGAGCTTGTGGCGATTCGTTACGCCGCATGGCTTAGCCCAAAATTTGAAATCCGCGTCTACAACACCTTCCGCGATGCCGTGTTGAATGGACTTAGCTCAATGATGCGCCTTAACAAGCTTGACCTGGTCATCGAATCGGAAACGAAGGAAATCAGCCAGTGTGCCAAACGAATGAATCACTGGGGCGTTGGCGGCCGTAAGCAATTATTGAAACTGGCCCGTGAGCGCATGCTGGCTGATATTCAGCCATTGCTGCCGGGAGTGGAGTGACTATCGCAAAACCGAAGTGGCCGAAACGTCCCCGGCTCTAGAAAATGCCATCAGATAGCGGTCTAACTCGCAACGTCTTCCACTGTTCATTGGCGGCAGAACCGTGGCTTGCCGTGTGATATTTGACAAACCTCCATATCGCAGTAATATTTACTGCATATATCAGTACTAATGGAGGTTGATATGACTCGTTTAACCGTTGATTTGTCGAAAGACGTTGATGCGCGCTTGACCGATATCGCGACCCGTCACGGTATCTCCAAGGCAGAAGCGATGCGTCGCGCATTTGCACTGCTTGCTGTGGCCGACAGTGAGTCGACCAAGAAGAATGGCTCTTCTCTGGGGATTGTTCGTGAAGACGATGCCGGGGATTTAAAGGCTGTCGGTCGTGTGGTGGGGATTTTTTAATGCCGCCGAAAGGAAAAAATGCTGGCGATGTGGATATCGGCGATGTTATCCCGGAAAACGCGGTATCGGTCGACGAAGGGGATCGTCTGCGATTCGCCAAACAGATTTTGCTGTGCATTTTTCTGACTTGCCTGGCAGTCTTCGCGGCACATGCCTATTGGGATAAAAACGAAGCCCTCACGCAGATTTTTGAGTTCTTGAAAATTGGTGCGCTTCCGCTGATTACCTTGGTTATTTCGTTTTACTTCCCCAACAGCGCGACGAAGGCGTAGTGATCGCTGCAAAAGCCATCGAACCTGACTATCGGCTGGAATAACGTTAGAGTTGTCTCTTTGGATTAATGGAGTGAGGCAGTGGAGTGGATTTCAGTAGCGGAACGTGAACCCAAGGCTACGAGGCAATTTGAGTTGTTTATTGTTTCGACAGATAGGGGTGTTGGTTTTGCAAATTATTGCAATGTAAAAGGTTTTTACTATGTAACCGTAAATGGAAATAAGCAGTATAGCCATTTACAAATAACGCACTGGATGCCTTTGCCGGAAGCTCCAGTGGTCAACTAGCAAAAACCCGCCGTAAGGCGGGTTTTTGCTATCTGGCGCATCTGTACGCCTTTGCAGATTTAGGCGGTTTTTTTAGGTGTGATGAGAGCTGGCTTGTGATTTTCTTTATTTTTTTTTGGGACTGAGTCGATCATTGCTTGAGCGACGGCTGTCATTTTCCCAAGCAACTCCCTGTACTCTTCAATAGCATTTCCCTGCTCAATTATGATTTTCCTTAACTCAATCTCGCTGTCTGGTTGTGTGGCGAAGCTATCCGCTTTAATAGCGTCGTCAAGTACTTGTACGATTTCAGCATTAAGTGATCTGCCATTTTTCTTTGCTCGCTCCGCTAGTTCATCTTTCATTTCAAGAGGCATGCGGAGGTTGAAAACTGGATCTGTTCTGGCCATAACGGAACCTCCAATTCAAATGATGTTGACATGGTATTACCGTGGGGTTAATTTATCAATAACCCCACGGTGGGGTCATGAGTGGAGGCTGTTATGCAAGATGTGCTTTATACCGGTCGTAAAAACGAAGTGTTCAACTTGCGTCTGCCGGAGCGCATGAAGGAAGAAATTCGCCGCATGGCGGAGATGGATGGAATTTCGATTAACTCGGCGATCGTTCAACGTTTGGCGCGTTGTTTACGTGAGGAGCGGTTGAATGGCCAGTAAAAACGGCGAAACCCGGCAGTGTGGGGACACTAACCGGGCTTCTGTGTCAGTAATCTCAGGGAAAACTAACATGAATATTGTAACGTTTAATTCTATCGAAGTTAAGACCCAGAATTTCATGGGCGATATTAGCTTGACTCTGGATGATCTTGCGCGTTGTCTTTATCAAATCAAAGGGGATGACAGAAGTGTCACCCCCTTTGTTAACGCAAAGCGTGCCTTGCAACGCATCTACCAAAAGCATGCTGATGAATTCTCTGAGTGCATGACAGGGGTAGTCAAGTTGACCACCCCTGGTGGAGTGCAGGAATCACGAGTTTTCTCCCTGCGTGGCGCACATCTCATCGCCATGTTTGCCCGCACTCCGGTGGCGAAGGAATTCCGTAGTTGGATCTTGGATATTTTAGACCGCGAGGTTTCTCTCGGGAACGCCAGCCCAGCGTTCAACTTCGAAATGTACGCCCGCAACGCCAAGGCTGCCTGTTCCCATATGGCGATTATTCGTGACGCTTGGATTAATGAACTACACCCGGCCCTTAAGGCTGTGGGGGCCCCCTTAGCTGAGCGGCTTCATGATCGCATACTTGATGCGGGAACCATTATGCAGGTTGTGAGCGATGGGCTTGAGCGTGTTTCTTTGAGCAAACACTCTTGGGATGATGATTTTCTTACTGCCGCACGGCGCTTTGCCGAGGTGGCGCGGAAACGGGGATACATGCTGGTGAAGATTGAGGATTTTTCGAGAATTACATCTATGAGTTAGCGAATTTTGCCCAGCATTGGGCAAATAAAAACCGCCAGTGTGGAGCTGGCGGTCATCATAACTGCATAAAGGAGAATTTATGCATAGCAATACTGTAACAGCAGTAACTCTAGCAAACCATGCGCCACGTGTCGATCCTGATACATTTCCAGTGATTGAGTGGAAGGGAGTTCGTGTTGTGACGACGGAAACGCTGGCGAAAGGGTATGGGACGGATGAGGCCAATGTCCGTATGAATTTGCGCAACAACCGTGGACGCTTTGTCGAAGGTGTACATGTCTTCACTATCGAAGGCGATGATCTCCGTGATTTGCGAGTAAATAATATTTACGCACAAATTTCGAGCAAAACGCGCAACCTTACTCTTTGGACCGAGAAGGGAGCTGCCCGCATGTCGAAGATTGTTGATACCGACGCGGCCTGGGATTTCTTCGAACAGATGGAGGCCGCATACTTCCATCCGGTGCAGCACCTGCAGAATCATGGCGATCTGTCTGCCAAGGTTCAGATGCATATGATGCTTAACGAATCGGCTGCGCGGATGCTCAACCTTCCGCCATCGGGAAAGATGCTCATGTTGCGTAAGACCTTCGAGCATTATGGTGTTCCAGATACGCTGCCCGTCTATAGCATTGATTCCCTGGATGGCGCAGGGTCTAGTGAGGCTACATTCTCGTTGACGACTCTATTGAAGATGAGCGGTGTTTCCCGCTCGGCGACCAACGTTAATAAGTTGCTGGAGAAGGCAGGGATTATCCAGAAGATGAAGCGCCCGAGCAGTAAGGGCGGCGAAAAAGAGTTTTGGAATGTGACGGAGGCGGGGCTTCGCTTTGGTAAGAACGTCACCAGTGAACGCAATCCGCGCGAGACACAGCCGCATTTTTACAAGTCACAATTTGGTAAATTGCTGTCTGTTTTGGGTATTTAAAATACTGTCGTAAAAATAGTCATGCAAACCCGCCGCCTGGCGGGTTTTGTCTTTACAGGTTACGACAACCACTCAGCAACACCACCATGGCGAGAGCATGTGCCGCGGTGGTGTTGGCTGAAACTGTACGAGTCATCACGACATTTTGCTGTGGCGCCATCAGGCACATGGCCGGATTTCGTGTGCGCCGGGCTATGGACTTCATTGCCGTCTGAGTTGATGTAATCCCCTTGTTCGATGAGGTCGTCGTTCTGGTTTTGCACTGAGTGGGGCTGATGGTGTGTGGGGTGATGCGTTCTCTTGGCACAGACAGGTTGTGCAACCAGAAGAGAGAGCGCGAGAATTGTAACTAACTTCATGAGTTTCCTTATGTTACAAAAAAATGGAGGCGGGAGGTTAGTAACGGTTGGTGTTGAATGTCTACCGTTGCTATAAGTCCTATTCTTTTTTGATGGAGAATTATTTAATGGAGTTGGTATTTATTTGGGGCATAATTGGTTGTATACCAGCCGCCATAGCTAAAAGCAAAGGTCGTTCGTTTTTTACTTGGTGGGTATACGGTGCATTATTGTTTATTGTTGCGTTAATTCACTCTTTGGTGATTAATAAAGATATACGCGCCATTGAGGATGCCATGCAAAACGAAGGGTTTGTAAGGTGTCCTTATTGTGCTGAAATGGTTAAAACGGAAGCGGTTAAATGCAAGCATTGTGGTAGCGATATAAGTGGTACGGTTAAAGCTGTACATGATTTCACTATATTACCATCTGATATGGTAGTAGATGATTTTTACACTAGAAAAGATGGTGCGTGTGTTCTTAACGATTATTCTGTTGAGCAGGTGGTGGCAAGAATGAAATCTGCCAACCCTGGAATTCATCCCATAAATTTACGGGATAAATATGAAAAACAGGTAAGTGAAATCGTATCAAAACTCCCTATGGAAGTACGTGATAGCTTCACTCAGGTCTATGCTCGGTTGCTGTGACGATCTCGCGTGGAAATCTGTGTCTCGCGCCATTCTAAAAGGGTATCTGTAAAAAATAATAGCTTGGGATGTATTATGAAAAATCTATTTCTGGCCTCTGTCTTAATGGTTGCTCTTCCTGCTATAGCTGGGGATGTCAATGCATACCGTCCAGTTCAATTGGATGATCTTAAGGTTGATATCAAGCAAATGTATGGGCAAAAAATTGCGGTTTCAGCATCCATACAAACAATGGGGGAGATGTCAATGATTAAATCTGGACTGATGGATATGGCCCCCATATTAGCTAATACGGATGGCTTACCAAGGGACGATAGAAAAAAATTAGTCACGGATTGCCAGGGCATGTGTTCTGGGGTTTTTTACGGCATCATTCATAAGTCAGTTATGGGCCCGGAAATAATCTTGAAAAAAGTTGAGTGGGAATAACCCTGCAACTACCTTCCCGTAAAACCCAGCCAAGCGCTGGGTTTTTTATCGCCAAAATTTGGAGAACCCGATGGATATCGAAGCCTATAGAGTTGCCGTCAAGCTGACGCTGACCGAAAACATCACCAAGGGGCTGATGGCGATCTCCGGCAAGTTTGCTGCGGCTAACCGTGATGCCGAAGCGTTTCAGAAACGCCTGGAAACCATCGGCAAAATGACCCTGGCCGGCGGCGCATTGGTAGGCGTGGGTCTGACGTTGACCAAAGGCATTGATGCGACGCTCAAGTCGGCCAAAGACCTCATGATGGCGCAGGCGGATTTCAGGACGCTCAACTTGTCTGCCTCTCAGATGGCACAGGTAAACGGCACGGCTGCCACATTGTCTCATCAGGTGCTTGGGTCAACCATCGCCGGTAATATTCGACTAATCCAGGATTTGCACACTGCCTTTGGTGACCTGAACCACGCCATCGCGACCGCGCCTGAGTTCACCAAATACGAAACTACGCTGAAAATGGCGCTGGGTGAACATGCTGCCGATGGTGCGGTGAATGCGATGGCGAAGGCGCTGGAGCACCGCGGCGGTGATGTGCTGACCAACCCGGCAGAGTTCAAAAAAGAGTTGGCTATGGCCTCGCAGGTTACGCTGGCTACCAAGAACCGGGTGAGGGCCCAGGATTTCCTGCTGGCATCACAAACCGGTGGTATGGCGTATTCCTTCCTCTCTGACCGTTATTTGTATGGCAACCTGGCTGCACTGATGACGATGTTCAAATCGGGCGATCGTGTAGGCACTATGCTGATGACCTCGTTCAGTTCGCTGGTTGGTGGTCACATGGATCAGAAGGCGAAAGGTTTCCTGGCGACGCTGGGGCTTGGGGATGAAGGGGTGAGCAAGGCGCGCATTCAGTCCATCAAAGATGCAATGAAGGGGCTGAGTCCCGAAGATAAAAAGATATACATGCAAAGCCTGGGAGCTGAGCGCATTCTTAGCGGCGGTTTGAAAGCTTCGTTTGCCACGTTATTTATGCATGATCCGGATAAGTTTGTTTCTGTTCTGGAGGAAAAAATCCGGAATAAATACGGACAGGGGTTAAGTGATGCCCAGGTGGCGCAGATTATTTCTGCCAACTTCAATAGGAAAACAGGCGATTTTTTAGCGGCGCAAATCCAAAGCCGGGCGAAGATTGAAAAAGATGCACGTGTTTTCCGAAACGCCATGGATTTTAATCGGGCTTATGATAATTACCTGAACTCACCTAATGGTGCGTCCATGGCTTTAGCAGGGAGCTGGGAAAACTTAAAAGCAGTCCTGGGTATGCAGCTATTGCCGACAGTAACGAAAATTACGTTTGAATTTGCGAGATTGTTGGATGTTGTGAGTGATTTCATGGAAAAACACCCATGGGCATCCAAGGCCACAATGTACTCTGTCGCATCAGTCGCCGGGTTATCTTTGCTATCCGGTGGTGCGTTGCTTATTGGGGCCATGTTCTCGGCAGCCCGGTTAACGGGGATGTCATCATTAATCAGTAAAGCTTCACGGGTGTTATCGGGTTGGTTGATGGAAATCCTTGGGGAGGCTTTAGGTGGTATCGCTGAAGTGCTTGGTGGTCCTATTGCCTGGGGGATCACCGCCGTTGTTGGCGGAGCATTATTGTATCGACATAACAAATCAGTGAAGCGGAATGCTGATGAGTTCATCGGGATCTTGGGGGAGGTGTGGGATAGGGTTGTTCTTGCCTTGCAGCATTTCTCTGAGGTTGTCGTTTCCGGTTTTCAGTCGTTGTTCAACTACATCATCAGCATGATGAACGCCCTGCCGGGCGTCAGCATCAAACCGCTGACTTTTGGGGATGATTATCATCTCGGTAACGTGCTGGATAATAAGGTCAATGCGTTACGCGGCCTGATGACCGATGCGGGCATTCCCTCAACGGAAAAGGCCAAAGAGAAGGAAGCGGCGGCGCAAAGCGTGGCTCCTCATGCCGAGGTGGGCAAAGGGAGCTATCACGATCAGTTCAAGGCTGAAATGGAGCGGCAGAACAATAAATCGAAAAACCAGGACAGCTACGGGCAGCAGTATGCCGCGGCCATGGGCCAAAGCCAATTTATCAGGCCCAACCCAATTCAACCTATCCAGGTACATACCGATATCAATCTGGACGGTAAGCCTATAGCCAAAGTGGTGACGCATCATCAGGCCAGGGAGGCTCAGCGCTCTGTGCGTTCAACCTCGAGCACTTATGATCCCACAATGACCCCGCCGACTGTCGCTTTCGGGAGGTAATCACCATGTCTTTTACTCGATTAACCCTCACTCACTCGGTGACGGGGGAGGTGTTTACCTTTGCCCGCTTTGAGCTGCCGGAACACTTGCCGTTTGGTGGTGAGCAGGCTCTGGTGGTTCACCGACTGGTCGGTGGCGTCAGGCATATCGACGCCCTGGGCCCCAATCCTGAGCCGCTCACCTGGAGCGGCTTTTTTGTGGGCAATAATGGCCTGAGCCGGGCGTTATACCTGGACGGCATCCGCAAAGCCGGCGTGACGGTCACGGTTGCCTGGTCCGAGCTCAGCTTCCAGGCGGTGATAAAGCGTCTGACCTATGACTTTCTGATGCCATACCGCATCGCTTACCAAATCACGCTTGAGGTTGTGCGGGACCTGACGGCACCGGTGAGTGTGATGGCGTCGCCGAGCCTGGACCAGCTGGTGTTTGATGATATGTCAGCATGCCAGGCGTTGGTCGATAGCCTGGGTATTCCCGAGTTATCGGATGCCTTTAATGGGCTGGTGGACACCGTCAACACCATCAACGATTTTTCTACCGCAGTAACCAGCGAGGTGAAAGGCGTGTTGTATGAAATTCACGGCGTGCAGATGTGCGTCAATAATCTGCTGTCGTCGGCGACATTATCGATACAGCAGCTTTCCACATTGGGTGGTGTGCTGCCCGGCAACACGCTGACACGTAACGTGCAGAATTTTGCCAATCAGACGTCGGCGGTGACGCAGACGGTGGCACTGGTGGCGTTGAACAAGACGCTGGGGCGGCTGGCGCTCAACCTCGGACAAATTGCGACCAGCGGCAAGGTTGTGACATTGGCGGGCTCTGATTTGTACACACTTGCGGCGCAAAGCTACGGTGATGCGATGGGGTGGGCATCGATTGCCCAGGCCAACGGCCTGACTGACCCGCTTATCAGCGATGTCACGGACGTAATTATCCCCAAGGCTGGTGTAACGGGCGGGGTGCTGCGTGGCTGATATTAATGACCTTTCGGCCCTGGGGGCGGTGCGTTATCCGCGCGGTGTGGTTAGCGTCGGCGGGGAAATCATCAGCGGCTGGCAGTCGCTGGAGGTGGAGAACAATGCGCACCGCAGTGCCGATACATTCAGAGTGGTGTTTGTGCTGGACCTGTTGCCGGCTGAGCGTAACGCGCAATGGTTCTCTCGTCAGCGCACACTGCCTGTTGAGGTGCGGACGGGATTTCCCAAAGACCCACAGCATTACACGCCGGCGGAGTTGGATAGCCTGATTATCGGGCGGGTGGACGACGTGCGGTTTGATTTGCCGGCCGGGACGCTGGAGCTGGTTGGGCGGGATAATACAGCGCTCTTTATCGACACCAAGACCAGCGAGCATTTCGCCAACAAGACATCCAGCCAGATAGCGCAGACCCTGGCTGCCCGACACGGATTGCAGGCAGTGGTGACACCGACCACGCGTCAGGTGGGGAGTTTTTATAAAAGTGACTTTGTGGATACCACCCAGCAGCAAAGCGAATGGGACCTGCTCAGCTACCTGGCGAATGCGGAGGGTTTCGACCTGTATGTGAAAGGCAATACGCTGTACTTCACGCAGCGCCCACCGCTTTCTCCGGACCATTACTGTATCCAGTGGACGCCTCCTGACGCCCACCAGGGGTATGCAGCGGCGAACATCATTGATTTGCAGTTCAGCCGCAACCTGACCATTGCCCAGGGAATTTCCGTTGAAGTGCGAAGCTGGAACAGTAAGGCGAAGAAAGGCTTCAGCGCCTTTTGGCCCAGGCAGGGTAAAACAACGCGACCCGGCCAGGCGTCCGCCCAGACGCAGCGCTACCGTTACACCGTTCCCGGTTTGTCGCAGGAAGCTGCTCAGCAGCGTGCCCAGCAGTTGTATCAACACATTGTCAGTCATGAGATGGCGCTCAGTGCCAGTCTGCCGGCGGATAACCTGTTGTCGGTCGCCCAAACGATTTTGGTGCAGGGGACGCAGACGGATTTTGACCAGGTGTATTACCCAGAGACCATCACACGGGGCCTGAGCGTTGATGAGGGCTATCGCATGAGCATTACGGCCAAAAACACCAGTCCTGACCTGGAGATCACGTCATGATGAATCACCTTCTCAACACCTTGCTGTCGGCGGCGCAGCAGGCCGCGCAGGCCACCGCGACTACGCGGCAGGGCGTTGTGACAAGCTACGACCCTGATGCGTATGCCATTCGGGTGATGTTGCAGCCGGATGACGTCCTGACAGGGTGGCTGTCGTTGAAATCGCCCTGGGTGGGTAATGGTTGGGGGCTAACGTGTCCGCCGTCCATCGGTGATTTGGTGGAAATCGACTACCAGGAAGGCGCGGTCAGTGCCGGTTCGGTGGGGTGGCGTTTTTACAACGACGAAGACAGGCCGCCACCCTGTCCAGGCGGTGAATTCTGGTTAGTTCATCAGTCGGGTTCAATGCTGAAATTTCATAACGACGGGAGCGTAGAGATGGTGAGTGCCGGCGACCTGCGTCAAACCATCAAGGGCGATTATCACCTGGTGGTGGACGGGGACGCGACGACGGTGGTGAAAGGCAAGCATACCACGACAGCGCAAGCCATCGACCTGAGCGGTGCTATTGGGTTGAACGGGCCGATAGCGCAGACCGTTACCGACGGTGGCGATACCTCCGCCTCACTGGTAGGACCGCTGGATGTTAAGGCCGGGGCCACCGTTAAAGGGATTTGTGTGGAAACGCATACTCATGTGGTACAAGGCGTTAAAGCCGGCGGCGACGAGGTGACATCGGAGGAGCCGACATGAAGTTGCAGGACCTGGACCACTATATCGGTGGGGATATCGGCGTCTCCTCCTCGGGAGATTTACAGGGCGTGTCCGACACTTTGCGCGGTCAGCAGCGAGTGTTGCGCCGGTTGCTGACCAATCCCCGCACGCCAGAGGATGCAGGAGATTATCTCTTTCATGGTGACTACGGTGCCGGCTTGCCAAAACGCGTAGGGGAGTTGGCAAATATCCCTGAAATCACCGCCCTTATCCGCGGGCAGATGGCGCTGGAGGCATCAGTGGCAAAGTCCCCGACACCGGTCATTACTGTCCGAGCCATTACGGGCGGTATTGCTGTGTCGCTCCGTTATACCGATGCCCAGACGCTGGAGCCGGTTTTTCTCTCTTTTGATGTGGGGCGATAACCATGGAGACAAAAGACTTTAATACGTTGGTGTCGGAGCAGGTGACGGCAATACAGGGCGGGAGTGCCAATCTGGTCGATACCACTATCGGCAGTATATTGCGGGCGGTGGTCGAAGCCTACAGCGCTGTGGCGATGTGGCTGCAAAGCTTGGTACTGAGCCTGCTGGCGCTGACGCGCGCCGCCACGTCATCCGGCGAGGACCTGGATTCGTGGGTCGGGGATTATGGCGTCACGCGCATCGGTGCGACGTATGCAACGGGGCGGGTGCGGTTCTCTCGTTACACCCCCACCGCGCAGGCCATTGTCAGGGTGGGCAGCATCGTACAGAACGGCGATGGCTCGCAGCAATACGACGTGCAGCCGGATGCAACGGACGTCAACTACAGTACTGACCTGAACGGCTACGTCCTGGCACAAGGCATCCAATCCATACAGGTGCCGGTGCAGGCGCGAGTGGCCGGTGAAGACGGTAATGCGGTGATAGGTGCTATCAATACCCTGGGCAGTGCCATGCCGGGGATTGACACCGTCAGTAACGAGGCGAGCTTTACGAATGGCAGCGATTCAGAAAGTGACCCGGAGCTCAGGGCGCGTTTTATTCAATATATCGCATCGTTGTCTAAAGCGACCAAGGGTGCAATAGGTTATGCAGTATCGTCAGATAAGGAAGGGCTGACCTACCAGCTGTTTGAGAACCAGAATTACGACGGTAGCGAAAGGCTGGGCTTTTTCTTTGTGGTGGTGGATGACGGCTCAGGTACCCCGACAGAAGCGCTGTTATCGTCGCTGTATAACGCCATTGATGCAGTGCGGGGCTTTACAATTGCCTTTGCAGTTTATGCACCCACAGTCACCCATGCAGATGTGTCGATGAGCATCACGACCGCACCAGGCTACGACCACGCCGACCTGGCGGGTAAGGTCAGTGATGCGGTTACCAATCACATCAACGCCCTGGGATTGGGAAAAGGGTTACCGTATACCAGTTTATCCAGCGTGGCCTATGGGGTCTCTCCGGCTATTACCAACGTGACCGATATCATCCTCAATGGCGGCGTGGAGGATATCGCCGTTGACGGCAAGCAAACCATCAAGGCCGGTAAGGTGCAGGTGACATAATGGCGATTGGAGATAATAACGATCAGTTTGGGCGATTAAAGCGGCTGCTGCCGCGGTCGTGGTTCGGGGATAACTCGCCCGTCATTGATGCACTGTTACGTGGCTTTGCCAGCGTTAATGCGCAACTGTACGCGTTGATAGCTTATGCAAAGTGTCAGACGCGTGTCAACACTGCCACCGATGGCTGGCTGGATATGATCGCCTATGACTTTTTCGGCAATGGCCTGCCGCGTCGTCCAGGGCAGTCGGACGATTCGTACCGAGCCTGGATCAAGGTCAATCTGTTTCGCGAAAAGGCGACCCGCAAGGCTATTGTGCTGGTTGTCAGGGAACTGACCGGAAGGGACCCTCTCATCATCGAACCAGCAAACCCGGTTGATACTGGTGCTTACGGTGGTCCTATGCTCGGTTACGGCGTGGCCGGCAGTTATGGTTCTTTGTCGATGCCGTATGAGGCCTTCGTGACGGTTTTTCGTAGCGCGGGGGATGGCGTTGCTGATGTAGCCGGCTATCGCACCCCCACCGCCGGTTATCACATTCCCAGTCGGGCGGTTTACGCCTCAAGGCACATGGTTGATGGTGATATCAGCGATACAGATATTTATGCCGCTATCGACAGCGTGAAAATGTGTGGCACCCGCATTTGGGTGCGCATTCAGTAAGTTCCCCTTCATCAACATTCTTTATAGACAGCCGGGCAATTCCCGGCTGTTGCCATTTATCTGGAGGTTAATTTGGACAGAAAAATTGTCTACCCCGGCGCTATACCGCTAGAGACGGACCTGCTGGAGACAAACCGTTTTGCCTTGATTGGGTTGGCAAAGCTCGCCGGCGCAATGATGGGCACGAACACCTACCTGCGCGGATTGTCATGTCACCCGACGCAGCCGGCTTCGCTGGGAGTGACCTTGGATGCCGGTGAAATCTACAGCCTGCAAAACGTGGATGAGTCGGCGTACTCGTCGTTGCCGGCCGATACCCAACACAGCATTCTGAAACAGGGCATTTTGGCTGATGCTGTTACGCTGGCATTGCCTGCACCCACCACAGCGGGTTTTAGCATCAATTATCTGGTGCAGGTGGCCTACCAGGAAAGCGATGCGGAAAGCACGGTGTTGCCGTATTACAACGCCTCGAATCCGACACAAGCCTGGCACGGTCCAAACAACAGCGGTGTTGCGCAAGGCACCGTGCGTGCAGGACAGTGCCTGGTGAAAGCCAAAGCCGGAGTTGCGGCAACAACGGGGACGCAGACCACCCCAGCACCGGATGCGGGATATGTCGGGGCTTATGTAGTGACGGTGAAGGCCGGCCAGACCAGTATCACTACCGCGGACATCGTGCTGGCGACGAATGCGCCGTTCCTGCCGGCGGCGGGACTGGTTGCCGGTATGCAGTCGGGCGTAATGAATTACGCGCCTGATGAGGGGAAGGCCAATGCGTATGCGGCGCGCTATACGCCACCGGTAACCGCACTGGTTGACGGCCTGAAACTGACGTTTAAAGCGAAAAGCGCCAATACGACGGCGTCGACGTTTGCACCTAACGGACTGGCAGCGGCACCGATTTATTCCAACGTGCATACAGCATTGAAAGGCGGGGAAATCTTGTCGACCGCCCTGGTTGAGGTTGAATGGAATAGTACGCTCAATGCCTGGGTGCTTGTGAACACCAATCTGGCCTCAATCAGCAAGGGGCTTGTCCGCTCCGTCAATACCCTCACCCCCGACGCCAACGGCGACGTTGAATTGACGGCTAACGATGTTGGCGCGTTGCCTGTTTACACTAACCCGCTGACGGTTGACCTGAACACCCTGGGCACTCCCGAACAGA
>Ga0308166_1002599_pt1 | contig 16373 bp, 21 predicted proteins | sample PhyCR2_2_FD_202137 | JGI IMG/M metagenome (GOLD analysis project Ga0308166, IMG submission 202137) | Phyllosphere microbial communities from UC Gill Tract Community Farm, Albany, California, United States - DLSLCC.R2 | ecosystem: Host-associated > Plants > Phyllosphere > Unclassified | place... | reverse complement strand
TGTCGATGTCGGCGGCGCGCAGGTAGCCGGCCAGGCGCAGGAATTCCTCGCCCTGGTTCAGCTGCAGGCGCTTTTCGCCGGCCACGCGCAGCAGGCCGTTCGGCAGCACTTCCTGCACGATCACGGTAACCGCGCCGGACAGCGCGTTCTGCTGGGTGCTGGTGGAATCGCCCTGGAAGCTGCGGTCGGCGCTGATGTCGACAGCGGTGCGGCCGAAGGTTTTGCCCAGCACGCCGACCGGCGTCACGCCGACGCTCGAGCCCTTCGAGAAGCTGGTGCCGGCCTTCTTGCTGGCCTGGGTGGTTTCCTGCAGCAGGACGGTGACGACGTCGCCGACGCGGAAGGCACGCGCGTCCGAGGTCAGCGACACGGTATCGGCCGAGAACACGCCGCCGGAGACGCCGGCGCGGGCCGGTCCGGCTTTCGGCAGGGCCAGCGCGTCGTCGATGGGTTTGGGGTTGTTCAGGGGAACACGCGAGGAGGCGCACCCCGCGAGCAGCAGCGTTGCGGCGACTGCCGCGGAGATCAGACGGATCATGTGTGATGAAGTGATTAGCGCGATGCGGAAGCCAGGTATTGCAGCATGTTGTCGGCGGCCGACAGCACCTTGGTGTTCATTTCGTAGGTGCGCTGGGCGGCGATCATGTCGACCATTTCTTCGACCACCTGCACGTTCGAGCCTTCGAGCGAACCCTGTTTCAGGGTGCCGAGACCGCCGGTGCCGGGCTGGCCTTCGTTCGGATTGCCGCTGGCGGTGGTTTCCTGGAACAGGTTCTCGCCCAGCGCCAGCAGGCCGGCCGGGTTGACGAAGGTGGTCAGCGTCAGCTGGCCGAGTTCCTGCGGGGCGGTCTGGCCCGGCATGGTGGCGCTGACCATGCCGTTGGCGCCGATGGTGATGCCGGTCGCGGTGTTCGGCACCGTGATCTGCGGCACCAACGGCAGGCCCTGGGCGTTGGTCAGCACGCCATTGGCGTCGACTTGCAGCTGGCCGGCGCGGGTGTAGGCCGGCTGGCCGTCCGGACGGCGCACCTGCAGGAAGCCGTTGCCGGAGATCGCCACGTCGAGCGACTGGCCGGTGGTCTGGATGCTGCCGTTGGTGAAGACCTTCTGGGTGCCGACGATGTGGGTACCGTTACCGAGCTGAACGCCGTTGGAGACGGTGTTGTCGGCGGTCTGGGCGCCCGGCTGTTTGTCGACCTGGTAGAACAGGTCTTCGAAGACTACGCGGTCGCGCTTGAAGCCGACGGTGTTCACGTTGGCCAGGTTGTTGGCGATGGCTTGCAGCTTCGCGTCCTGGGCCTGCACACCGGTCTTGCTGATCCACATTGCTGGATTCATGGACTACTCCTTGTTTTCTTGGCTACATGGGGTCGGAGCCCGGTTCTCTCGGGTGGGCTCTGACCTCATCTGATTTTTAGGCGCCGATGAGACGGTTGCCCGCTTCGTTCATGCTGTCGCTGGCCTTGAACAGGCGCATCTGGATTTCGAAGCTGCGGTTCAGGCTCATGGTCGCGACCATCTCCTCGACCGCCGAGACGTTGGAACCCTCGAGGGCACGCGGCTTTACGCTCACGGCCGGGTCGGCCGCCAGCTGGGCGCCGTCGCGGCTGACGATCAGGCCGGCCTCGTTCTTGGTCAGCTCCGCGCCTTCCGCATTCACGAGCTTCAGCTTGTCGACCACCTGCATCTGGGCCGCGCCTTCGGTCAGCACGGAGATGGTGCCGTCAGTGCCGATCTCCACCGCAGTGTGCGGCGGCAGAGTAATCGGGCCGCCTTCGCCGAGCAGCGGACGGCCATGCACCGACAGCGCGCCATTGGCGTCGATCTCGATCTCGCCCGAGCGGGTATACGCTTCGTTGTCGCCGTATTGCACGGCCAGATAGCCCTGGCCGCCGATGGCGACGTCCAGCGGGCGCCCGGTCTCGCGCACCGTGCCGGCGCGGGTCGAGACGGTGTCGGCCTGCATGGTCGACAGGTGGCGGTCGTCGTAGCCGAAGCCGGCGAGTTCCCGGTTGCCGGCGACTTCCATGCTGGCGCGGAAGCCCGCGGTATCCATGTTCGCCAGGTTGTTGGCGTGGACCTGCTGCGAACGCAGCAGGCGCTCGGCGCCGGAGACGGCGGTGAAGATCAGTTTATCCATCGTCGTTCGCGCTCAGCTTACAGCGCCTGCATCAGGGCTTGCATCATCGCGCTCTCGGTGGTCAGCACCTTCGAGTTGGCCTGGTAGTTGCGCTGCGAAGTCATCAGGCCGACCAGTTCCGAGGTGATGTCGACGTTCGAACCTTCCAGCGCGCCGGTGGAGAGCTTGCCCGACAGGCCCACGCCCGGCACGTTGTACAGGGCGGCGCCGGAATCGGCGTTGGCGGTCCAGCTGGTGTCGCTGATGGCGGCAAGTGCGCCTTCGTTGGCGAAGGTCGCGATGGCGACGGTGCCGACCACCTGCGACTGGTCGTTGCTGTACTTGGCGACCAGCGAGCCGTCCGCTGCCAGTTCGACGCCGACGAAGGCGCCCGAGGCATAGCCGTCGCTGCGGTTGGTGGTGGTGGTGGCTTCGCCGGAGAACTTGGTGGTGCCGGTGTAGTCGATATTGAAGTCGATCGGATTGGCGCCCGCCTTCGGCGTCAGCGTCAGGGCCATCGACGTGCCGCCGGTCAGCTGGCCCTTCGCATCGAACTTCAGCTCGTTGGTGGTGGTTTCGGCCGCGTTGTCGTCGAACTTGTAGTGGACGGTGACGCTGTCGTCGGCGGTCTTCACGAAATACTGCGACACGGTGTGCTGGGTACCCAGCGAGTCGTAGACGATCGACTGCTTGACCATGTTGTAGCTGCTCGAGTCGGCGGCGTTGAAGGCGCCGCTCTTCGGCGCGCTCCAGTCGGCAGACAGGTTGCCGATGAAGGCAATACCGGTGGTCGGCGATGCGTCGATCTGGCCGGTCGGGACCTGGATGTCGCCCATCGCGCCCATGGCGCCGCCCTTGGCCGGGCCGTAGCCCTGGACTTTCTTGCCGTTGCTGTCGATCAGGAAGCCCTTGGTGTCGGTCGAGAAGATGCCGACGCGGCTATAGGTCAGGCCGCCCTGCGGGTCGCGGCTGACGAAGAAGCCACGGCCGTCGATGGCGGCGTCGAGGCCGCGGCCGGTGGTCTGGGTCGAACCGTTCTGGCCGATGGTCTGGGTCAGCGAGCCGACCTCCACGCCGTTGGCCTGGGTGCCTGCGTAGACCGAGGCGAAGTTCGCGCGGCTGCTCTTGAAGCCGTAGGTCGCGGCGTTGGCGATGTTGTTGGAGGTGGTTTCCAGCGACTGGTTGATGGCCTGGATGCCGGACAGTGCGATGTCGAAGCTCATGTCGATTCCTTGTTCTTTATGATTCGGTTTTACCGTTGAAGCCGGTGATGGACGAGGGGCTCACCTCGCCGATGTTCGCCACCTGCAGCACCACGCCGCCGTTCGCGACGCGCACGCTGTTCAGGCGCGCGGCGACTTCGATCTGCGGGGCGGTGCCGTCCGACGGCTTGGCCTGGATCGCATAGGTTCCCGGAGGCAGGCCAAGGGCATCCGGATCGATCGTGAAGCTTTGCGAACCGGCGCCGTGGGCGCCCAGTTCGATCGTGTGCTGCTGGCCATCCTGGCCGGTGAGCACCAGCGAGGTGGCGCTGCTGGCGCCGTTCAGCTGGATGGTGCCGCGCACGCTACCGCCTTCCAGCTTGAGGGTATTGGTGGCCACCGTGACTTCCGAGCCGACCTGGCTGCCCATGGCCAGCGTCTGCATGCTCTGCAGGATGCTGGCGTTGGCGGTGCTCATCTGCGACAGGTTCTGCAGCGCCTCGGTCTGGGACAGCTGCGACAGCTGGTTGACGTAGGTGGTCGGGTCCTGCGGCGACAGCGGATCCTGGTTCTGGATCTGCGCCACCAGCAGCTTGGTGAACATGTCGCGGTTTTCGTTGGTCGCCGCCTGCGGCGCCACTTTGTCGGCCACCGAGGTGCCAGCCGTGGTGAACTGGCTATGCGTGGTGGAGGTGGTCGCGACCATCAGCTTTCTCCCAGTTTCAGCAGCGATTGCTGCATGCCCTTGATGCGGCCCAGCACCTCGACGTTGGTCTCGAAGGCGCGCGAGGCCGACATCATGTCGGCCATCTCGGCCACTTCGTTGACGTTGGTGTAATAGACCATGCCTTCGGCGTCGGCCTTGGGATTGTCCGGCTCGTGCACGCGGCGCAGCGGCTCGGCGCTTTGCACCACGTCCAGCACACGTACGCCGCCGCCGGCCGCGTTGTCCATCACGGCGGCGAACACCGGCTTGCGCGCGCGGTAGGCTTCGGCTTCGGAGCCGGCCGATACGTCGGCATTGGCCAGATTGCTGGCGATCGTGTTGAGGCGCACCGATTGCGCCGCCATCGCCGAGCCGGCGATCTGGGAGATGTCCTTGAAGCCCATTGTGCTGAGTGTCCCGAATTATTGACCGTTGATGGCTTTTGCCAGGCTACGCAGCTTCATGTTGATGAAGGTGAGGCTGGTATTGAAGTCGGAGGCGTTTTGCGAGAACGCGGCCTGCTCGACCCCGATCTCGACGGTGTTGCCGTCGGCGCTGGGGTGGTAAGGCACCCGGTACAGCGGCGTATCGTCGCCCAGGCTCAGCGCGCCACCCAGTCCACCCTCTTCGGCGTCCTGGCGTTCCTGCAGCATGGCGCCGAAATCGAGGTCGCGTGAGGTGTAGCCTGGCGTGCTCTCGTTCGCGATGTTGGCGGCCAACACCTTGGTGCGCTCGGCGCGCAACTCGAGCGCGTCGGCATGCACTCCGAGCGCGTCCTTGAAGTTAATCGTCATGTGCAGGAACCTCCTTGTTAGAACTTCGGTGTGATTGGTTAGAATCAGGTTTTTTCGCTGACGCTATTTTCTAATGATTGCTTTCTGTAAGGCAACCCTTGTTGCTTCGACATTTGCGCTACTTAGTGCACTCGCGCAAGCCGCACCGCAGTCGATTTCAGTGCAAATTGAGCAAGCTGCCCGTGCCGAACTCGACCGGCAAATGGCTGCCGCCGGCTTGACGGAGCCGCAATTCGATGTCGCCGTCGTGGCCGCCCGCGCCGCGCCGCCGTGCGCCCAGAATGTCGTCATCGAAGCGCTCGATACCCGTTTCCCCCAGCGGATGCGCTTCCTGGCGCGCTGTAACGACACGCCTGGGTGGCGGTACCAGTACATCGTTCGGGCCCGCGTCACGGCCATGGTGGCGATCGCCGCGGCACCGGTCGCGGCCAACGAAGCCTTGCTTGACTCACAAGTTACGATCGAGCGCCGTGATATTTCCAACATTGCCGATCCGATCAGTTCGCCCGACGAAGCGGTCGGACAAATGTCACGTCGCATGTTGCGCCCAGGAGACATTTTGCGCAGCGGGCAGCTCAGCAGCCCGGTTCTGGTCAAGCGCGGCGATGCCGTCGTCATGATGGCGCGCCGCGAAGGCATCGAAGTCAGCACCGCCGGCGAGGCGCTGGATGCCGGCGCGCGCGGTGCCGTGGTCCGGGTGCGTAACGCCGGCAGCGGGCAGGTCGTGCGGATGCGGGTGTCGGGGCAAGGTACGGTCGAGCCTATCGCCCCGTAAAGAGAGGGTTCAGCCACTGAGCCCTTGCAGCTTGCCGGCCAGGCGCGACAGCTTGGCGGCATAGGCCGGGTCGGTTGCATAGCCGCCCTTGGCCAGGCCGGAGGCGAAGGCATGGGCGTCGCTGCCGGCACCGAGGGCGCCGCGGAAGCGCGGGTTATTGGTCAGCATTTGGGCGTAGTCGCGGAAGGCGCTGGCCTGGTCCGGATAGGCGCGAAAGCGCGCACTCGTCCTGAGCGCCGCGCCGCCGACGTATTCGGTGGTGGCCGATTCGGCGACGCCGCCTTTCCAGCTATTGCCGGCCTTAATGCCGAACAGGTTGTGGGTCGAGCTGCCGTCGGCATTGCGCAACGGGCGCTGGCCCCAGCCCGATTCCAGCGCAGCGTGGGCAGAGACCAGTTCGGGGGCGACGCCCAACTTGTCGGCCGCTTCCTTGGCCCAGGGGGCGATACTTGCCAGGAAGGCTTGCTGGTCGGGGTTGGCATCGCCGTCGCCGACGATGGCGTTCGCGGCCTGGCTGGCGCGTGCCTGCCAGACGCTGCCTTCGGGGCTCAGCGTCGCGCTGCCGGCGCTGAAGCTGTCGCCGTCGCCGTTCTGGATGAAGGAGGCGACTTCTTCCTGCACAGAGCCGAACACGCCGCCGAACTGGCTACCCAGGCCGCTGCCGATGCCGGCGGTGGGGCGGGTCGGCGCGGTGGGGGCGGTGGCTGGGGTGAAGGCGGTGTTCAGGTCAGCGTGGCGCATACAGTTGGTCCTCGCCGTGCAGCACGCGCTGCATCACGGTGTATTGGTCGGCCATCAGCTTGCCGTTGCGGGTAGTGGCCTGCTTGCAGTCGCGGACCAGCTGTTCCAGGCGTGCCCAGTCGGCGCTGGCGCTGGCGCGTTGCGCCGGCGCCAGGCCGGTCAACAGCTTGTCCATGGTCGCGTCGGCGCCGTGCAGGGCGCGCACCAGCTGTACGCGCTGCAGGCGGCGCTGCTCCATGCTGTCCAGCTGCGGCATGAGTTGTTCGGCAAGGGCGCCTAGTTCGGCGGCCTGGTGGCGCAGCGCGGCCTGGAACTGGCGTTCCAGCAGCTCGCGGATGGTGCCGCAGGCCTGCAGGTCGGACTGGATGCCGTCCAGCAGGCGGGCGACGGCCTGGTCGCGGGTCAGTCGGCTCATCGCTCAGCCCTGGCTGCCATGGAAGCGCTGGATCAGGCCCGCCAGACGGCCGGCATCGAACGGCAGCTCGCCTTTGGACAGGGCGTCGCGCAATTCGGCGACCCTGGCGGCGTCGAAGTCGGGCATGGCCTTGAGCGCGCCTTGCGCCGGCTGCAGCACTGCCGATTCGAGCGCTTCATTGGCAACGACAGCGGGCGCGGCGACTGGCGCGGCCACGGGGCCGCCGGCTTGCGGCGCGATCGAAATGGAAGGAGTGGAGGCGCCAGTGATCTTCATTCGGGATCCTCGGGTTTTGGATTGAATCGTCATGGTTTCTTCGGCAGTTGGCTGCGCAGTTCCTTGAGCGCTTCGTCGCCGGCCTTGGTGATCGACACGTCCTTGTTCAGCTCTTCAAGCTGGGCGGGCGTGCCGAACATGGCGGTGACGGAGGCGGCCTGTTTCGAGGTCAGGATCAGCAATTCGATACGGCGATTGACGGAAGCGTCGGGTTTCGCGGCGTCGACAGGGGCACGGTCGGCCATGCCGACCACTTGCAGGACGCTTTCCTTGCGCATGCCGCCGGTCAGGAGCTGGGCGCGCGCAGCCAGCGCGCGGTGCGACGACAGACTCCAGTTGGAGTAGCTGTTCGGGTCCTTGCTAGTGTACTGCAAGGAGTCGGTGTGGCCTACGATCAGCATTTGATTTTCCATTTTTTCGAACAGCGGCGCCATTGCACGCAACAGTTTTGAAAAACGGCTAACGAGAATCGGGCTGCCGCGCACGAACATGCCCTGGCGGTCGGTATCGTGCAGCATCACGCGCAGGCCTTCCGGCGTGACCACGGTGGCAAGGTTCGATGCCAGACCGGCATCGGCGCTCATCTGCTGCAGCGCGTGGGCCAGCGCCGCCAGTTCGGACGCCGATTCGTATTTGGTGCGGGCGGCGGCCGGCGTCGTCGCCTTGCCGCCGCTGTCCGGGCCCTGCGCGCCGCCGTTCGCCTTCGGCATCGGGAAGCGTTCGATCAGGCTGCCGCTCGGGTTGCCGGCGATCTCGGGCTTGCCGCCGCTGCCTTCGATCAGGCCGGCGGCGGTGTTGTCGCGCACGATGCTCTTGATGGCTGCCGCGTCGCGCGCGGCGATCAGCCACAGCACCAGGAACAGCGCCATCAGCGCCATGCAGAAGTCGGCGAATGCCACCTTCCAGGCGCCGCCGTGCTCGTCGTCGTGGTGCTTGCCGCCGCCACGCTTGACGATGGTTTCACCGTGGTGCTTGTCGCCCTTTTTATCTGCTTGCATGCTGCTTGGTTCCGTTCATTGGGGCGCTTATCAGGCGCGCTTCTTGGCCGCGCCGGCGTCTTCGCCGTCCGCCATCGCGTTGATCCAGGCTTCCAGCTGGGCGAAGCTCGGCTTGGTGTTCAGCTGGATCAGGCGGCGGCCGGCGTCGATTGCGAGCAGCGGCGGCTTGCCGGCCACGTGGGTGACCAGCACGACCTTCACGGTCTCCATGGTCGAAGCTTCCGAATTGACCAGCTGCTTCATCATCCCGGAGATCGGATCCAGCACGCCGTAGCAGAAGAAGATGCCGATGAAGGTGCCGACCATCGCCGCACCGATGTGTTCCGCGATCTCGGCGGTGTCGGCGCCTTCGCCGACCGAGTTCATGGTGATGACGATGCCCAGCACCGCGGCCAGGATGCCGAAGCCCGGCATGCCCTCGGCGACCTTGTGCAGCGACTTGGCCGGCTGGGTCAGCTCTTCGTGGATCGCTTCCAGCTCCTGTTCCAGCACGCCTTCCAGCTCGTGGGCGTTGATCTTGCCCATCGCCATCAGACGGAAGTTATCGACGATGAAAGCCAGCAGCTTCGGCTCCTCCAGGATCAGCGGGTAGCGCTGGAACATCGGGCTTTCCTTCGGTGCCTCGACGTGGGCGTCGAGCGCCTTCAGGCCGCCCGCGGCGGTCTGCAGCAGTTCGTACATCAGCAGCAGCAGCTGGCGCTGGAACTCCGAATCGTGCTTGTGCTTGCCGACGATTTTCTTCATCTGGCCGAGCATCTCGACCAGCACGTGCTTGGGGTTGGCCAGCACCAGCGCGCCGAGCGCGGCGCCGCAAATGACGAGCAGTTCGATCGGCTGCCAGATGGCGCCGGGCGTACCGCCCATCATCATGTAGCCGCCGAACACGGCGCCCAGCACGATCAGGATGCCAAGGATTTGCATGGTTGTTACCTTTCTTGTTAGGTCGTTCAGGCCTGCGCCAGCGCCGCCTTCATCTTGGCCAGTGCGCTCTTGTTGAGCTGGCAGACGCGGGCATCGGACAGGTCGAGCACGGCCGCAATTTCCTTGTAGCTGAGCTCGAATTCATAAATCATCTGGATCACGCGCTGCTCGCGCTCGGTCAGCGCGTTCAGGGCCTGCTCGAGGCTGCGGCGCACCATGAACTGCTCTTCCGGGCCGGGCGCGTTGTGGGCGCGGTCGGCCGCTTCCTGCAGCACGTCGTCGAAGCTGAGCAGCTCCTCGGCGACATCGTCGAGCAGGAACTGGCGCCACTCGTCCTGGCTGATGCCGAGGGCGTCCGCGGCTTCCTTGTCGTTCGGCTCGCGGCCCAGCTTGCGGGTGAGGGCGCGCACGGCGTCGCGCATCTTGTGGCTGTCCTGGCGCACGGCGCGCGGGCGCCAGTCCTGGCGGCGCAGTTCGTCGAGAATCGCACCGCGCACGCGCAGGGACGCGTAGCTGGCAAAGCCCTTGTCGGGCGTGCCGTAGCGGCGCAGCGCTTCCAGTAGACCCATCAGCCCGATCTGCTCCATGTCCTCGCGCCCCATCGCAGCCGATACCTGCGAGTTGAGCTGGCGCGCGATGCGCTTGACCAGCGGCGCGTAGGCGACCAGGTGGCGCTGCTCGTCCTTGGCGCTCATCGCGGCATGGGCGGCGGCGCCGGCGTATTCGGTACTGGCGTAGCTGTCGGCGTAGTCGGTCATGTAACCCACGTTGTCCTCTGCGTTTCGCAAGCGTTATTCGATGATCAGCTTGCCGATCATGACTTCCGCAAACGGCTTTTCCGCGTGCGTGCGCTCATACTCGGCGTTGAAGGAGTGGTTCAGCTGCTCGGCGTACTTATCGACCGTCATCGCCGAGGCCTCGGCCATCGTGTAGCCCGACAGCGTGCGCACCGCCAGGCTGCGCAGCAGCGGCAGGTTTTCCTTGGTTTCCTTTTCCTTGGACGGCTCGGTGGCGAACACCAGGTCGGTCGACAGGTAATGGCTTTCGCCGTCGTTCGGACCGCGGCGCAGCATCACGATGACTTTGTCGAGGGTGACGTACTTGAGCGGCTTGGCTTCCTTCGGCTTCTCGGCTTCCTTCTTTTCCGCGCCTGCCGCGACGGCCGGCTTGGGCATGAACCACCAGACCGCACCGCCCGCGGCGGCAGCGCTGACGATCACGGCGCCGGCGATGGCGATAATCTTCTTCATTTTGCTCATTCTTCGTTATGCGTGGTCGCGTCCACCGAGGGAAAACCCGGACGCGTTGTTGCCTGCCTCGGCCAGGGCGCGGCCGGGCTGCTTGTCTTCCTGCTCGCGGTCCTGCTGGCGGCCGCGGCCCTGCTGCGGATCGCCGAACGGCGCCGCACCGCTCTTCGGCGCCGGCGCGACCGTCACCGCGACTTCGGTGAACTGACGCTGCGACAGGTCGCTGCGCAGGTTGTCGCTGACGGTCTGCAGCTGGCGCAGCACTTCGCTATTGGTGGCCGAGATGTTCACTTCCAGCGAACCGGCGCTGTGGCGGATCGCGATGTCGATGCGGCCCAGCTGCGGCGGTTCGAGGCGGATCACGGCCTGCTCGATACCCTTGCCGACCTGGAGGTGCATGCGCTCGCCCAGTGCTTCCTGTAGGCTCTGGCGCCAGGCGGTCGGCGGGCCGGACAGCTTGACGGTGTCGGCTGCCGGGGCGGCGGACGCCGGCTGGGAAGCGGCGGCGCCGGCGATCGCGGCGGCCGATGCCGCGCTGCTGCCATTGCCGTTGCCGCCGGCCGCGTGTTCGCCGCCGTCGCGGGCGCCGCTACCGGCATCTGCCTGCGCGTGGACGGCAAAGCGCACCGCGGGCGCGGCATCGGCCTGGGTAGCCACCGGACGCGCGGCCGGGGCTGCGGCGGCCTCGCCTGCCAGGGGCAGGGCGGCAGCGCGGTCCGTCGTTGCGGCACGGCGGCCGGCATCGCTGCCCTTGCCGTGGTCCCCGACTGCGGACACGGCTTGCGTACCGGCGGCCGGTGCATCGTCTGCATCGCCGGGCTGCGCGCCGGACGGCTGCGCGGCCTGCACGGCCTGCGCCACCTGGACCGCGCTCAGGGGCATCAAGGGCATGGCCATCGCGGCCAGCAGCGCGCCATCCTGCGGCTGCGCGGCAGCGGCAGCGGCATCGTCTTCGCCGGCGGAGGCGTTGGCGGCATCGGCGTCGTTTGCCTTGACCGCGCCATCCTGTCCGGCGCCATCGGCCGGCTGCCCGGCCTGGAGCGCCAGCGCCGCGGCCTGGGCCTGGCCGCCAAGCCAGGCGGCGAACGGCTGCGCGGCATTGCCTGCCTGCGCGGCGCCCGGCTGGAACGCCGCGTCTTTCACATCCGCAGCCTGGGCCGGTGCGGCACTATCCTGGCTCTTTGCCGAAACTGCAGCGGACTGGGTCATGGTCGTCATCATCATGCTCATGCCTGGCTCAGGCCCGATTCGCTGGCGTTCTGCATCGCGTAGGCCAGCCAGCCGTCCTTGGTTGCCTGCATGTCGTCCATGCGGGCCTTCAGTGCACGCGCCGCGGCGGCGACCGCCTCGGCCGCGTGGTCGTGGGCTTCGCGCAGGCGCTGCAGGGCGGCGCGTTCGGCGCCGCTCAGCGGACCGCGAGCGGCCAGCGCCTCGAGCTGGGGCGCCAGTGCGTGCGTCATCTGCGCCACCTGTTCCCAGGCGGCGCCGTCGGCGGCACCGCGCAGCGACTCGGCGATACGGAGCAGGGCGGCCGACTTATCCATTGCGCGCCTGCACGCCGGCCCAGCCCTGGCGAATCGTGGTCATGACCTTGGCGACTTCGTCGACCATTTTCGGATCCTGCTTGATACCGGCCGCATTCAGGTGCTGGACGCAGAACTCGTACAGGTTGGCCAGGTTGGCGACGACTTCGCCGCCGCTCTCGAAATCGAGGGAGCTGGACAGGCCGTTGATAATGTCGATGCATTTGTTGATGCTGCTGGCGCGGGCTTCGTAGCGCTTGCCGACGATGTGCGCGCGGGCGCGGGCCAGCTCTTCGAGCAGGCCGTCGGTGAGCAGCAGGACCAGTTCGATCGGCGAAGCGCGCGAGGCCTGCGCTTCCAGGTTCACGGCGTGATAGCTGCCGTAGGCTTCTTGATAAGACATCGGGTATCTCTCAGTTGGACTTGTCGTTGCTGAACAGGGCGTCGAACATCGACACATTGCTGTTCATCCGCGATTGCAGGGCCTGCAGATCGGTAAATTGCTTGAGGTAGCGCTGGTAGGCCGCGTCGAACTGCGCGTCCAGGTCGGTCTGGCGCTTGGTGAGCTCGGACTGCAGTTTGGACGTGGCATCCGAACGGCCCTTGAGCTGGCCGTTGGCGCTGTTGCTCCAGGTGTTCAGGTAGCTGTTGAGCGCACCGGCCACGCCGGTCGGGCTGGCCTGGCTGGCCGAACCGATCAGCTGGTCGAGGCCGGTGGGCGAGATAGCAAGCTGCTTCGTCAGGCGCGTGGTATCGAGCGTCAGCGTGCCGTCGCGCGCGGCAACGATGCCGAAGCTGGCCAGCGAACTCCCGCCGGCCGGACGTACCAGGCTGACAAGGCGGCTTTGCAGCGTCTTGACGCCGGCATCGTGCGCGAAAGCGCCGCCAGCCTTGCCGCTCGCCGCGTCGCCCGGATCGACCAGGCTGTCGATGGCGCTTTTGAGCTTGTTGTAGGCGTCGACGAAGGCCTGCACGTTCGAGACGGTGCCGCTGTTGTCGCCGCCCACGCTCAGCGTGAACGGCGCTTCGCTCGCGCTCTGGGCGCGCGTGAAGGTCATCGAGACGCCGTCGATGTTGGTGAAGGTGTTCGACGCGCTGGTGATTGGCGTGCTGCCGTAAAAGACCAGCGCATCCTGCGCCTTGGTTACCTCGGTAGAGGTTCCCAGGTCGTACTCCGGCTTGTCCAAGTCATCGACCGAAGATTCCACCCAGATGCTGTTCGCGGCGCCGGTGTTCTTCGAGGTCAGGACCAGCTGGGGCACGCCGTCGACGGTTACCACGCCGGCCGACACCTTGCCGCCGTTCTGCGGCGCGTTGTTGATGGCCGCTGCCACTTCGCGCACGCTCAGGACGTCGTCGCCGTCCGTGTTCGCCGTGCTCAGGTCGACCGGGAAGCTCGCGGTCGCCGGCGACTTTGGCTTGGGCGTCGTGCCCCCATCCGACGCCGCCAGCGTAATGGTCAGGGTACCCTTGACCGGCGCGGTGTTCGACGGCGTGAACGATATCTGGCTGGCCGTGGCCAGGCGGTCGACCTTCAGGCTGTAGCTGCCCGCTGCCGCCGTCGGCTTGGCGGTGGCGGTGCCGATCGAGGTGTCGGACAGCTTGGCGCTCTGGGCCAGCATCGATTTGCCGACGCCGGTCAGCGAACTGAGGCTGGACTGGAAAGCGGAGATCGCCGAGCTCAGCGACGACAAGGCCTTCGAGGTAGCACTCGCGGCGTTGGTCTTGTTGGTCAGCATCTGCTGCGCGGCCGCAGTGGTCTTCTGCGCCATCGCCTGCGCAGTGCTGGTCGGATCGTAGGTTGGGGCGGTAATACTGGACATGCTTGCTCCTTATTGATTTGCCAGCCACGACTGCGTGGCGATGTCATCTTCACGTTTGCGCTGGGTGCGGTCCTGCTCGCGCGCGAACGCGGCTTCCTGCTGGGCCAGCACCTTGCCGAGCAGCTCGCGTCTGGTCCAGGCCTGGGCCAGGTTGCGCTGCGAGACCGCCATGTTCGCTTCGTGCAGGTGCAGGTCGGTGCGCTGGGTATCGGCCAGCGCGAACACGGCCTGCTTGTAATTGCCGCAGTTGGCGGCCAGCGCCGGCGACAGCTTGCTGCCTGCCTGCGCCGACGGTCCGCTGCCGACCGCGAGCTCGGTCAGGCGATCGACAGTGGCCTGGTAGCGCGCGCGCATCGATTCCTGGCGAGCCATGTCGGCCTGCAGGCGGTCGACTTCGGTGCTGCGCAGGCGCACCAAGGTGCCGAGGCTGTCTATCGTGTTCTGCTTGCTCATGCCATCATCGCCTTCAGCTGTTCGACGCAAGGTGCGAACGGCGCGTCTTCCTTGGTGCCCTGGCACAGGAATGCCTCGATGTGCGGATGCAGCTTCACCGCGCGGTCGGTTTCCGGATCGGCGCCCGGCTGGTAGGCGCCGAGCGGGATCAGGTCGCGCACGCGGGCGTGCTTGGCCATCGCGGCCTTCAGCTTGCGCGCCGCCTGCGAGTGCTCGGGCGACACCACCTGGGCCATGCAGCGGCTGATCGACTGGGCGACGTCGATCGCCGGGTAGTGGCCGCGCTCGGCCAGTTCGCGGGTGAGGACGATGTGGCCGTCCAGGATCGCGCGGGCGCTGTCGACCACCGGGTCCTGCTGGTCGTCACCTTCGGCCAGCACGGTGTAGATCGCGCTCATGCTGCCGTTCGGGTTCTCGCCATTGCCGGCCGATTCGCACAGCTGCGGCAGGTTCGAGAACACCGACGGCGGATAGCCGCGCGTGGCCGGCGGTTCGCCCAGCGACAACGCGACTTCGCGCAGCGCCATCGCGTAGCGGGTCAGCGAGTCGCACAGCAGCAGCACGTTCTGGCCGCGATCGCGGAAATGCGCCGCGATCGAGTGGCACAATTCGGTGGCCATCACGCGCATCAGCGGCGATTCGTCGGCCGGAGCCACCACCAGCACTGCGCGCTTCAAACCTTCCGGGCCGAGCGACTTCTCGACGAATTCGCGCACCTCGCGGTTACGTTCGCCGATCAGGCCGACCACGATCACGTCGGCCACGGTCTGGCGCGTGATCAGGCCGAGCAGCACCGATTTGCCGACGCCCGAACCGGCCATCAGGCCGACCCGCTGGCCCTTGCCGATCGTGAGCATCGAGTTGATCGCGCGCACGCCGACGTCCAGCGGCTCCTCGACCGGGGCCTTGCGCAGCGGATTGACCTTGGGCGGCGTGGTCGACAAGGTCTGGTCGCCGCCAAGGCGCCCCAGGCCGTCGATCGGCTCGCCCAGGCCATTCACCATGCGGCCCATCCATTGCGGGCCGATCTGGATGCTGGACTGGCCGGAAACAGGCAGCACACGGGCGCCGGTCACCAGGCCGTCGGTCTGCTTGAACGGCATCAGGTAAGTCACCTTGTCGCGAAAGCCCACGACCTGCGCGTCCAGCCAGTCGCCGTCGACCAGTTCGACGCGGCAGCGCTGGCCGGTGTGCAGGCGCACACCGACGCTCTCGAGCAGCAGGCCCTGTACCGCGACCAGGCGCCCGGTGGGCGTGGCCACCGGCACTGCGCCAATGTCGAGCGAACGCAGGGTTTCGGCCAGCGCGGTCACTCTGCGGCCTCCCGATCTTCGGCAGAGAGGGCGTCACGCACCTGCTCCATGCAGGCGGCAAGGCGGCCCTGGCAGCCGGCGTCGACTTCATGGTCGCCGGCTTTCACGCGGCACTCGCCCGGCTCCAGGCGCGGGTCGGCCAGCAGATTCCACTTCTTGGCGCGCTTCGGGTCCAGTTCCTGGATGCGCTTCATTTCCTCGGGATTCAACATCACTTCGACTTCGTCGCGGGTCGGCGGCATCGCCGACAGGGCTTCGTCGACCAAGGCCAGCATCTGGGTCGGCTGCAGCGCCAGTTCGGCGCGGATCACCTGGCGCGCGATCTTGCCGACCAGGTCCACGACTTCCTTGCGCTGGGCATTCTTGTATTCGGTCTTGAGCTTCTTCAGCCCGCGCAGCATGGCGTCCACTGGCTTGGCCATTGCCTCCAGCTCGGCCAGCGCCTGCCGGCGGCCTTCTTCGATACCGCGTGCCAGGCCCTCGGCGTGGCCGGCGTCATGGCCATCGCTGCGGCCCTGCTCGACGCCGACGTCGTAGCCGTCCTGCTGGCCCTGGCGGAAACCGTCGGCCATCGCACCCTGCCAGTCCTCTTCCGGGGTAGACGAGGACGAGGCAGGCGCATTGCCTTCGCGGCTCGCGGCCAGGAATTGCGCCAGGGGTGGGAAGTGGTAAGGCCGGAACTGCTTCATTCGGCGGTCGCCTCGGCGAACAGCTGGACTTCGATTTCACCGTTGTCGGCCAGGTCCTTCACGGACGCCATGATCTCGCGGCGGGTCTGCTCGATGCGCGACATCGGCACCGGGCCGGAGCGGCGCATCAGGTCTTCGAAGCTCTGTGCCTGGCGCTTCGGCATCGCGCCCAGGATCGTATCGCGCAGGGCCGGCTCGGCGCCCTTGAGGGCGACGGCCCACTGCTCCAGCGGGATCTCGTCCAGCAGGCGCGTGATGGTCTGTTCGGTCTGTTTCGACAGGATGAAGAAGTCGTACATCGACATCTCGATCTGCGACACGACTTCCGGGTCGTGGGCGCGCAGCAGCTCGACCATGGTGGCGCGGTTGTTCGGCAGG
>Ga0308166_1002597_pt1 | contig 16376 bp, 15 predicted proteins | sample PhyCR2_2_FD_202137 | JGI IMG/M metagenome (GOLD analysis project Ga0308166, IMG submission 202137) | Phyllosphere microbial communities from UC Gill Tract Community Farm, Albany, California, United States - DLSLCC.R2 | ecosystem: Host-associated > Plants > Phyllosphere > Unclassified | place... | reverse complement strand
TCATCCGCAGCCAGCACGGCCTCGCCCACAAGCACGTGGGCAGCCTGCACGCGCCGGATGCGGAGATGGCGATCAACAACGCGCGCGACGTCTACACGCGCCGCAACGAAGGCGTGTCGATCTGGGTCGTCAAGGCGGCCGACATCGTCGCCTCCAGCCCGGCCGACAAGGACGCGCTGTTCGAGCCGTCGAACAGCAAGGTCTACCGCCACCCGACCTTCTTCCCGATGCCGGAAGAAGTCAAGAACCTGTGAGCCGGGCATGGACGCGAAGTTCGAATACCTCATGCGCCAGGGCGACAACGCCCTGGTCCTGTCGCAGCAGCTGTCGCAGCTGTGCGGCAAGGGCCCGGCGCTGGAAGAAGACATGGCGCTCACCAACGTCGCGCTCGACCTGCTCGGCCAGACCCGCATGTGGCTCACGTATGCGGGCGAGATCGAGGGGCAGGGCCGCGACGAGGACCGCCTCGCCTACCTGCGCGACACGCGCGACTTCCGCAACGTGCTGCTGGTCGAGCAGCCGAACGGCGACTATGCGCAGACCTTGACGCGCCAGTTCCTGTTCGACACGTGGCACTACTTCCTGATGCAGGGCCTGCTGGCGTCGACCGACCGGCGCGTCGCCGAGATCGCGGAAAAATCGATCAAGGAAGTGACGTACCACCTGCGCCGCAGCGGCGACCTCGTCGTGCGCCTCGGCGACGGCACGGACGTCAGCCGGCGCAAGATGCAGGACGCCCTGGACGAACTGTGGACGTACGCCGGCGAGATGTTCCTCTACGACGAGGTCGACGAAGCGATGGTTGCGCAGGGCATCGCCCCGGACGCCGGACCGCTGCGCGCATCCTTCCTCGGCCATGTGGCCGAAGTGCTGGAAGAAGCGACGTTGACGATGCCGTCGCCGGACGCCTACATGCAGCGCGGCGGCAAGCAGGGCCGGCACACGGAACGCCTCGGCTACATCCTGGCCGAGATGCAGTTCCTGCAGCGCGCCTACCCCGGCGTGGCATGGTGAGCGACATGGACGCGCCGGTGCCGGTACCAACGGCCGACCAGGTCATGGCCTGGCTCGGCGAGGTGCCCGACCCGGAAATCCCGGTGATCTCCGTCGTCGACCTCGGCATCGTGCGCGCGGTGGACGTGGCCGGCGACGGCGCCTGCACCGTCACCATCACGCCGACGTATTCCGGCTGCCCCGCGATGGACGTGATCGCCGAGGACGTCGAGCGTGCCCTGCGCGCGCACGGCGTGGCCGACCTGCGCATCGTCACCCGGTTGTCGCCCGCGTGGACGACGGACTGGATGAGCGACGCCGGCAAGGCGGCCCTGAAGGGCTACGGCATCGCGCCCCCGGTGCAGCAGGTGATCGACATCAGCGCGCTGTCGCGCGGCGTGAAGCGCCATGCGATCGAGCAGCCCGACGTCGCCTGTCCGCATTGCGGCTCGCCGCACACGCGCCTGACCAGCCAGTTCGGCTCGACGCCGTGCAAGGCGCTGTACCAGTGCCTCGACTGCCGCGAGCCCTTCGACTACTTCAAGTGCCACTGAGCACATTGCCATTGAGGCCCGCATGAGCAAGTTCTACCCATTGACCGTGGCGAAGGTGAAGCACGAGACGCGCGACGCCATCGCCGTCACCTTCGACGTACCGCCCGCGCTGCGCGACACGTTCGCCTATCGCCAGGGCCAGCACCTGACGCTGCGCGCGCCGATCGACGGCGAGGACGTGCGCCGCTCGTACTCGATCTGCGCCGCCGTGCAGGACGATACCCTGCGCGTCGCCATCAAGCGCGTCGCCGGCGGCGTGTTCTCGACCTGGGCCAACGAACACCTCCGCCCCGGCGTCACGCTGGACGTGATGCCGCCGGAAGGCCGCTTCAACCTGCCGCTGGAACCGGAGAGCCGGCGCCACTACCTGGCGTTCGCGGCCGGCAGCGGCATCACGCCGATCCTGTCGATCGTCAAGACCACGCTGATCGCCGAACCGCACAGCCGCTTCACGGTGATGTACGGGAACCGCGCGTCGTCGTCCGTGATCTTCCGCGACGAGCTGGCCGAGCTGAAGGACCAGTACCTGGAGCGCCTGAACCTCGTCTACGTGATGAGCCGCGAACAGCAGGACATCGACTTGTTCAACGGCCGCATCACGCAGGACAAGTGCCGCCAGCTGTTCCAGCACTGGCTGCGCGTGGAGGACGTCGACTACGCGTTCGTCTGCGGCCCGGAAGACATGATGCACGGCGTCTCGGCGGCGCTGCAGGAAGCCGGCATGCCGAAGGAGCGCATCCGCATCGAACTGTTCGCCGCCGGCGCCGCGCAAACGCCGCGCAAGCCGCGCGACCAGGCGGCCGGCGCGGAGCGCCACCTGACGGAAGTCACAGTGATCATGGACGGCAGCCACGCCACCTTCACGATGGACCGCGACAAGGAATCGATCCTCGACGCCGGCCTGCGCGCGGGCTTCGACATGCGCTACTCGTGCAAGGGCGGCGTGTGCTCGACGTGCCGCTGCAAGGTGCGCGAAGGACAGGTCGACATGGACGTGAACTATGCGCTGGAAGACTACGAGGTCGCGCGCGGGTTCGTGCTGAGCTGCCAGAGTTTTCCGGTGACGGACAAGGTCGTCGTCGATTTCGACGTGGCAGAGTAACCCCGCACCGTGTGAACGTCGTCCCTGCGAAGGCAGGGACCCAATTTAATACGCACACTGCAATACTTGGGTTCCCGCCTGCGCGGGAACGACGTTGGATTTGCGTGATCGAACAAGAAAATGACGCGGTACCGACAGGAGACACCATGACCTACGAATCCATCCATTTCACCATCGACGCCGGCATCGCCACGCTGACCCTGAACCGCCCCGACCGCCTGAACAGCTTCACGCAGGCCATGCACGGCGAAGTGCGCGACGCGCTGCGCCGCGTCCAGGACGACAAGAGCGTGCGCGTGCTGCTGCTGACGGGCGCCGGCCGCGGCTTCTGCGCCGGCCAGGACCTGAACGACCGCGCCGTCGAGCCGGGCGCGCCGGGCGTCGACCTCGGCGAATCCGTCGAAAAATACTACGCGCCGCTCGTGCTGACGCTGAAAAGCCTGCCGCTGCCGGTGATCTGCGCCGTCAACGGTGTGGCCGCCGGCGCCGGCGCCAACCTGGCGCTCGCCTGCGACATCGTGCTGGCCGCGAAGTCCGCCAGCTTCATCGAGGCGTTCTGCAAGCTCGGCCTGATCCCGGACACGGGCGGCACGTGGGCGCTGCCGCGCCTCGTCGGGCCGGCCCGTGCGATGGGCCTGGCGCTGCTGGGCGACAAGCTGCCGGCCGAAAAGGCCGAGGAATGGGGCCTGATCTGGCGCTGCGTGCCGGACGAGTCGCTGATGGACGAAGCGCTGGCGATGGCGCGCCACTTCGCCACCGCGCCGACGAAAGGTCTCGCATTCACCAAGCGCGCCATGCAGGAAAGCTGGTCCAACACGCTGGAGCAGCAGCTGCAGCTGGAAGCGGGCATGATGCGTGAGCTCGGCTACAGCCACGATTACCGCGAAGGCGTCGCCGCGTTCATCGCCAAGCGCGCCCCGCAGTTCAAGGGAGAGTGACATGGGACAGGCACTGAACAAGGGCAGCGTCGTCGCCGTGATCGGCAGCGGCGCGATGGGTGCCGGCATTGCGCAGGTGGCGGCCGTGGCGGGCCACGTCGTGCGCCTGTACGACACGCGCCGGGAAGCCGTCGAACAGGCCATCGCCGGCATCGGCAAGGCTTTGTCCCGGCTGGTGGAAAAGGGCCGCATGGGCGCCGCCGAGGCCGACCTGGCGCGCGAACGCCTGCTGCCGATGCACGCGCTGGAAGACGCGAAGGATGCCGCGCTGGTGGTCGAAGCCGTGGTCGAGGACCTGGACGTCAAGCGCACCCTGTTCGCGCAGCTGGAAGACATCGTCGCGCCCGAATGCATCCTCGCCACGAACACGTCGTCGATCTCGGTGACGGCGATCGGCGCGAAGCTGAAGCACCCGGAACGCCTCGTCGGCATGCATTTCTTCAACCCCGTGCCGCTGATGGCGCTGGTCGAAGTGATTTCCGGCGTCGCGTCGGATCAAGCCGTGGCCGACACCGTCCATGCGACGGCCGAGGCCTGGGGCAAGAACCCCGTGCATGCGAAGTCGACGCCGGGCTTCATCGTCAACCGCGTGGCGCGTCCGTACTATGCGGAAGCGCTGCGCCTGGTGCTCGAGCGGGCCGCCGATCCGGCCACGATCGACGCCGTGCTGCGCGACTGCGGCGGTTTCCGTATGGGACCGTTCGAACTGATGGACCTGATCGGCCACGACGTCAACTACGCCGTCACGCAATCCGTGTTCAACGCCTACTATGGCGACCCGCGCTTCGCGCCGTCCGTCGTGCAGCAGGAACTGGTCAATGCCGGCTTCCTCGGCCGCAAGACGGGCCGCGGCTTCTACCGCTACGGCGACGGCGCGGCGCTGCCGGCGGCGCATGCCGAGGCGGCGCAGCCGTGCCCCGCGCACGTGCGCGTGACGCGCCCGCGCCAGGGTACGTACGCGCTGTTCGATGCGCTCGATACGCGCTTGCGCGCGGCCGGCGTCGGCACGGCGCACCCGGGCCTCGTCGACGGCATCGAGGCCATCGAGGCGCCGGCTTTCCACGCGGGCGGCGCGGCCATCTATCTCACCGACGGGCGCAGCGCGACGCAGCGCGCCTTCGATGACGGCTGCCCCGACACGATCGTGTTCGATTTGCTGCTCGACCCGGCCGGCGCCACGCGCATCGCGCTGGCGCGCGCCGACCAGTGCGGCGACGCCGCCTGGCGCGCGGCCGTCGGCCTGTTCCAGGCGGCCGGCTTCACGGTCACCCGCCTTGACGACGTGCCCGGCATGGCCGTGATGCGCACCGTCGCGATGCTGGCCAACGAAGCGTTCGATGCCGTCAACCAGGGCGTCTGCTCGGCGCAAGCCGTCGACGTCGCAATGCAGAAGGGCGTCAACTATCCGCGCGGTCCGCTCGCGTGGGCGGAAGCGGTCGGTTTGCCGCATGTGTTCGCGGTGCTGGCCAACCTCGGCGCCACGTATGGCGAAGATCGCTACCGCGTGTCGCCGCTGCTGCGCCGCAAGCTGGCCGCGCAATCCGGAGGAGCCCGCACGCATGCGTGACGAACAGGAACTGGCACAAAAACAGGCGCTGGCCGAACTGGCCGGCAAGACGATGTACGAACGCGACCCGGCCAGCCAGGCGCTGGGCATGACGCTCGACGCCATCCGGCCCGGCTACGCGCGCATGCGCATGCGGGTGCGCGAGGACATGCTGAACGGCCACGGCACCTGCCACGGCGGCTTCATCTTCACCCTCGCCGATAGCGCGTTCGCGTTCGCCTGCAATTCGCACAACCTGAATACCGTCGGCGCCGGCTGCACGATCGACTACCTGGCGCCGGGACGCGCCGGCGACGTGCTTGTGGCCGAGGCGACCGAACAGGCGCTGGCCGGCAAGACGGGCGTGTACGACGTCGTCGTCACGGATGCGGACGGGCGCCGCATCGCGCTGTTCCGCGGCAAGTCGCACCGCGTATCCGGTCAGGTCGTTCCGACCGACGCGGTTTCGACCGCCGCGGTATCGACCGCCGCCTGACCCATCAACCAGGAGGAGACAACCATGGTGCAACGTACACCGCAACCCGGTGAACTGGAGCCGATCGAGCGCGCCAGCCGCGACGAACTGCAGGCCCTGCAGCTGGAACGGCTGAAGTGGAGCCTGAAGCATGCCTACGACAACGTGCCGCACTATCGCCGCGCATTCGACGAGGCGGGCGTGCATCCGGACGACCTCGAGACGCTGGCCGACCTGGCAAAATTCCCGTTCACGGAAAAGAAGACGCTGCGCGACAACTACCCGTTCGGCCTGTTCGCCGTGCCGCGCGAGCAGGTCGTGCGCGTGCATGCGTCGTCCGGCACGACCGGCAAGCCGACCGTCGTCGGCTACACGCAGCGCGACATCGACACGTGGGCGAACGTCGTCGCGCGCTCGATCCGCGCGGCCGGCGGGCGGCCCGGCGACATGGTCCACATCGCCTACGGCTATGGCCTGTTCACGGGCGGTCTCGGCGCACATTACGGCGCCGAACGCCTCGGTTGCACGGTCGTGCCGATGTCGGGCGGGCAGACCGAAAAGCAGGTCCAGCTGATCCAGGACTTCAAGCCGTCCATCATCATGGTGACGCCGTCGTACATGCTCAATATCGTCGAGGAATTCCGGCGCCAGGGGCTCGATCCGGCCGCGTCGTCGCTGCAGGTCGGCATCTTCGGCGCCGAGCCGTGGACGGACGCGATGCGCCGCGAGATCGAGGAACGTGCCGGCATCGATGCCGTCGACATCTACGGTCTCTCGGAAGTGATGGGGCCTGGTGTGGCGAGCGAATGCATCGAAAGCAAGGACGGTCCCGTCATCTGGGAAGATCACTTTTATCCTGAAATCATCGATCCGGACACAGGCGAGGTGCTGCCGGACGGAGAAGAAGGGGAGCTGGTGTTCACGTCCCTGACGAAGGAAGCGCTGCCGATCATCCGCTATCGCACGCGCGACCTGACCCGGTTGCTGCCGCCGACGGCGCGTTCGATGCGCCGCATGGGCCGCATCAACGGCCGCTCGGACGACATGCTGATCATCCGCGGCGTGAACGTGTTTCCCAGCCAGGTCGAGGAACTCGTGCTGCAAATGCCGGCGCTGGCGCCGCACTACCAGCTCGTCGTCACGCGCGACGGCCACCTCGATGCGCTCGCCGTCCACTGCGAACTGCGCGAGGGCGACGTCGCCGCGGAGACGGTCGCCGCGCTGGCGCGCGACCTGCAGCACCGCATCAAGACCTATATCGGCGTGACGACCACCGTCACGCTGCTGCCCGCGCAAGGCATCGAGCGCTCGCTGACGGGCAAGGCCCGCCGCGTGCTCGACAAGCGACCGAAGAACTGAGAGGAGATTTCACATGACTGACGCATTCATCGTCGACGCCATCCGCACCCCCTTCGGCCGCTTCGGCGGCGCGCTGGCGAGCGTGCGCGCGGACGACCTCGCGGCGCTGCCGATCGCGGCGCTCATCGCCCGCAATCCGGGCATCGACTGGGCGCAGGTCGACGACGTGCTGTACGGCTGCGCCAACGGGGCCGGCGAAGACAACCGCAACGTCGCGCGCATGGGCGCGCTGCTGGCGGGCCTGCCGCCGTCCGTGCCGGGTTCGACGATCAACCGCCTGTGCGGCTCCAGCCTGGACGCCGTCGGCAGCGCCGCGCGTGCGATCCGTGCCGGCGAGGCGAACCTGATCGTCGCCGGCGGCGTCGAGAGCATGACGCGCGCGCCGTTCGTGATGGCCAAGGCCGACAGCGCCTTCTCGCGCAACGCCAAGATCGAGGACACGACCATCGGCTGGCGCTTCGTGAATCCGAAGATGAAGGCGCAGTACGGCATCGATTCGATGCCGGAGACGGCCGAGAACGTGGCGCGCGAGTTCGGCATCGCGCGCGGCGACCAGGACGCGTTCGCGCTGCGCAGCCAGCAGCGCTGGGCCGCGGCCAACGCGGCGGGCGTGTTCAAGGACGAGATCGTGCCGGTCACGCTGCATGACAAGAAGGGCAACTCGCGCGTGTTCGACACGGACGAGCACCCGCGGCCGGACACGAGCCTGGAATCGCTGGCGCGGCTGAAGGGCGTCGTGGTGCCGGAGGGCACGGTCACAGCCGGCAACGCGTCCGGCGTCAACGACGGCGCCTGCGCCGTGCTGCTGGCGTCCGGCGCGGCCGTCGATAAATATGGCCTCACGCCGCGTGCCCGCGTCGTCGGCATGACGGCGGTGGGCCTGGCACCGCGCATCATGGGCTTCGGCCCGGCGCCGGCGACGAAGAAGCTGCTGGCGATGACAGGTTTGACGATCGGCCAGATGGACGTGATCGAACTGAACGAGGCGTTCGCGTCGCAGGGCCTGGCCGTGTTGCGCGACCTGGGTCTGCCGGACGATGCGGCGCACGTGAACCCGAACGGCGGCGCGATCGCGCTCGGCCACCCGCTGGGCGCCTCCGGCGCGCGTCTGGTCACGGCGGCCGTCAACCAGCTGCACCGTACGGGCGGCCGCTATGCGCTGTGCACGATGTGCATCGGCGTCGGCCAGGGCATCGCGCTGATCGTGGAGCGCGTGTGATGGTGAAGGTGTACGAGATCGACGGCCTGCGTCCGGTCGTGCATCCGACCGCGTACGTGCACCCGACGGCGGTGCTGATCGGCGACGTGATCGTCGGCCCGCGCTGCTACGTCGGCCCGCTGGCATCGCTGCGCGGCGACTTCGGCCGGCTGATCCTGGAAGAAGGCGCCAACGTGCAGGACACGTGCGTGATGCACGGCTTCCCGGAAGACGACACGGTGGTCGAGACCGACGGCCACATCGGCCACGGCGCCGTGCTGCACGGCTGCCGCGTCGGGCGCAATGCGATGGTCGGCATGAACGCCGTCGTGATGGACAAGGCCGTCGTGGGTGCGGAATCTATCGTGGGCGCTGCGGCGTTCGTGAAGGCCGGCATGGTCATCCCGCCGCGCAGCCTCGTGCTGGGCGCGCCGGCGAAGATCGTGCGCGTCGTGTCGGACGAGGAGATCGCGTGGAAGAGCTACGGCACGCGCCAGTACCACGACCTGAACCTACGGTCGATGCGCACGATGCGCGAGGTCGAGGCGTTCACGGAAGTCGAGGACGGGCGGCAGCGGCTGGTGTTCGATGAGCCGCATCGACCGAAACGATAGTCGCGTCGACGCGAACTTGGGTCCCGGCCTGCGCCGGGACGACGCTTTCAAGTACGTAGTCTAAAAATCGTCGTTCCCGACACTGTCGGAAACGACTCCCCGCGCAGGCGGGGACCCAAGGTGAGTAACAGAAACCAATCAATCAAGCTATACGAAACCCCGGCCGGAGGAGACAACATGCACACCCCATCCACTTTACAAAGCCTGATCGCCGGCCGCTGGCTCGGCGCCGATCCGCACCAGCCGCTGCACAGCGCCCTGGACAACCAGCTGATCTACCACACCCACGCCGACAAAATCGACTTCGCCGAAGCGCTGACCTATGCCCGCAAGACCGGCGTGCCGGCGCTGATGCAAATGGATTTCCAGAAGCGCGCCCAGCGCCTGAAAGCCCTCGCCGCCTACCTGATGGAGCGCAAGGAAGAGCTGTACGAGATCTCGCACCTGACCGGCGCCACGCGGCCGGACAGCTGGGTCGACGTCGAAGGCGGCATCGGCACGCTGTATGCCTACGCCAGCATGGGCGGGCGCGAGCTGCCGTCGTCGAACGTGCTGCACGAAGGCCCGGCGATGGCGCTCGGCAAGCGCGGCGGATTCGCCGGCACGCACATCCTCGTGCCGCGCGGCGGCGTCGCCGTCCACATCAACGCCTTCAACTTCCCGATCTGGGGCTTGCTGGAAAAATTCGCGCCGAGCTTCCTCGCCGCCATGCCATGCATCGCCAAGCCGGCCACCGCCACCAGCTACCTCACGCATGCGGTGGTGAAAATGATGATGGAGTCGGAACTGCTACCGGAAGGCTGCCTGCAGCTCGTCATCGGCTCGACCGGCGACCTGCTCGACCGCCTGACCGGCTTCGACGCCGTCACGTTCACCGGCTCGGCCGACACGGCGGCCAAGCTGCGCGGCAATGCGAACCTGATCCGCGAGTCGGTGCCATTCACGGCCGAAGCGGACTCGCTGAACGCCGCCATCCTCGCGCCGGACGTCACGGCCGACGACGAGGAACTCGACTTGTTCGTGAAAGAAGTGGCGCGCGAGATGACGGGCAAGGCCGGCCAGAAGTGCACGGCGATCCGCCGCGTGATCGTGCCGGAGCACCTCGTCGACGTCGTCGGCGAGCGCCTGCGTGCGCGCCTGGCGAAGATCGTCGTCGGCAACCCGAAGGTGGAGGGCGTGCGCATGGGCGCGCTGGCGTCGCTGGACCAGCACCGCGACGTCAGCGAGCGCGTCGAGATGCTCGCGCGCGGCAACGAAGTGCTGTTCAGCGCGCGCGACGGTTTCAATCCGGTCGGTGAAGGTGTCGCGTCCGGCGCGTTCTTCGCGCCGACCTTGCTGTTGTGCCGCAACGGAATGAACAACGACGCCGTGCACGACATCGAAGCGTTCGGCCCCGTCAGCACGATGATGACCTACCGCGACATCGACGAGGGCCTGGCGCTGGCCGCGCGCGGCAGGGGCAGCCTCGTGACGACGCTCGTGACGAAGGATCCGGCCATCGCGGCGCATGCCGTGCCGGTGGCGGCCGCATCGCATGGGCGCGTGCACATCCTCGACCGCGTCGCGGCCGTGGATTCGACGGGCCACGGTTCGCCGTTGCCGATGCTCAAGCACGGCGGCCCGGGCCGCGCCGGCGGCGGCGAGGAACTCGGCGGTATCCGCGCGGTCAAACATTTCCTGCAGCGGGCGGCGGTGCAAGGTTCGCCGACGATGCTGGCCGCCGTCACGGGCGAATACGTGCGCGGCGCGGCCGTCAAGGAATCGGACGTGCACCCGTTCCGGCGTCATTTCGAAGACCTGGAGATCGGCCACTCGCTGCTGACGCACCGCCGTACCGTCAGCGAAGCCGACATCGTCAACTTTGGCGGGGTATCGGGCGATTACTTCTACATGCACTTCGACGAGATCGCGGCGAAGGACACGCAGTTCGGCAAGCGTATCGCGCACGGCTACTTCGTGCTGTCGGCGGCGGCCGGCCTGTTCGTGTCGCCGGCGCCCGGTCCCGTGCTGGCGAATTATGGCCTCGACAACCTGCGCTTCGTGGCGCCGGTGGCGATCGGCGACACGATCCGCGCGCGCCTCACGTGCAAGCGCAAGGTCGACCGCAACCGCACCGACGAGCAGGGGCGCGGGCAGGGCGTGGTCGCGTGGGATGTGCAGGTCACGAATCAGAACGACGAACTTGTTGCAAGTTACGATATCCTGACGCTGGTGCAGAAGCGCGGCTGAGACACCCGAGGCCGCGCAATAACCCTCAACAAGGAGCGTTACATGTCGCGGCTAGACCTGAGCAGTATTCCCGTGCGGACCGGTACCGGCTATCCGGATCCCTTTGCCGAAGCCGTCAATGGCCGCAGCCGGCAGGCGCTGGGCGAAGCCGGTGGATTGACCCAGTTCGGCGCCAACCTGATCGAATTGCAGCCCGGCGCCGCCTCGTCGCAGCGCCACTGGCACAGCCATGAAGACGAGTTCGTCATGGTCGTGTCGGGCGAACTGACCCTCGTCACGGACGAAGGCGAAACCCTGATGCGCGCGGGCGACTGCGCCGCATTCCCGGCCGGGCGCCCGAACGGCCACCACCTCATCAACCGCGGCTGGGGCATCGGGCTGTTCCTCGTCGTCGGGTCGTGCAGCAAGGAAGACCGGGCCGAATACCCGGACATCGACCTCGTGTACGACGGCAAGACCGACAGCTACTTCCACCGCGACGGCACGCCGTATCCAAAGCGCGACAAGAACGCGCCGGGTGGGGCGGCGCAGGGCGCGCCGGGCGTGGAAACCGACGAGAAGACGCTGGCGCCGCGGGTGTTCCGGGCGGATCACGGGGAGCAGGCAGGCGTGGTGCATCCGGAAGAGCCGAGATAGCGCCTGCCTACCCGCCGTCATTCCCGCGAAGGCGGGAACCCAAGTCGTACGCACACCCGTTGCGTTATGCATGAGTGGCATGCGAGGACATCGGGGATCAGGCTGGGGGCAGGATCCCGCCTGCGCGGGGCGTCGTTTCCGGCACTGCCGGGAACGACGGTGGAGCGTCAGCCGCCCATCCTGACGTTCAGCCGCCCACCAGGCGCCGCCACCGCCCGCAAATCCGCATAATCGAGCACCGCCGCCACATCCGTCTCGAGCGGATGCGCGTGCGTGACCGTCACGACGATGCTGGCCATGCCGGCCGCCGCCGCCGAGCGCAGGCCGGCCAGCGTGTCCTCGAACACGAGGCAGTCGGTGGGCGCCACGCCCAGCTTGCGCGCGCCCAGCAGGAATGGATCCGGTGCCGGTTTGCCGCGTTCGACGTCTTCCGCCGCCACCAGCACGGCCGGCAGCGGCAGGCCGGCCGCCGCGATGCGCGCCTCGGCCAGCGCCCGCGGCGCCGACGTGACGATGGCCCAGCGCTCGCGCGGCAGGCTGGCGATGAAGTCGGCCGCGCCGGCGATCGCTTCGATGCCCGCCACGTCCTCGATCTCGGCCAGCGTGATGCGCGCCGCTTCCGCCACCGGATCGACGCCGGGCAATTCCAGCGCGCGGATCGTCTCTTCCGTGCGCTTGCCGTGGATGGTGGGCAGGAACGCGGCGACGTCCAGGCCATGGCCGGCGGCCCAGTCGCCCCAGACCCGCTCGGCGGCCTTGATCGAAGTGAGGATGGTGCCGTCCATGTCGAACAGGAAGGCGGCGAAGTCGCGGTCGGGCAGGGCGGTCGTTGCGGTCTGGGTCATGGGTTGTCGTGTCGTGTTGTAGCGTGCAATGCGTGAAGCCGGCTTGATGGATGAGCCTGCGAGTGTAGCGCGGATGCGCGCCCGCCGCCGTCGGGCAGGGCGGTGCGGTGCGGGTCGGCGCCAGCGCGAATCAGCGCCGAGGCGACTGGATCTTGCGGGCGTAGCCGTCGTGGACGTGCTGGCTGATGAACGACGACAGGCCGCGTCCGGCGCGAGCCAGTTCCTGCATCCGGGCAATGTTCTGCGTGCCGGCGCTGTCTTCCGTGTACAGGTAGCGGTCGCCGCTACTGAACTGGACGACGATCTGGCCGGCGTCGATGTCATAGGCGACGACGCCGGAGTCGCCGCTGAGGTTGCCGTAGCGTTCCATGATGCCCTCCGACCGTATGCGTGTACGGTCGAATTCTACGGGCGGGCGGCCCGACATGCCCACGCGCCGCTGCGTGCGTGCGGGGACGGTACGCAGCGCGTGGGCATCGACCTTACTCCGCCAGCTGTGCGCGCACCCGCGCCACGGCCGCACGCACCTGGTTCGGTGCCGTGCCGCCGACGTGGTCGCGCGCCGCGACGGAACCTTCCAGCGTCAGCACGGCGAACACGTCCTGCTCGATCAGCGGCGAGAATTCGCGCAGGCGCTCCAGCGACATGTCCGACAGGTCGCACTTGGCGTCGTCGCACGCGCGTACGGCATGCGCGACGGCTTCGTGGGCGTCGCGGAACGGCAGGCCCTTCTTGACGAGGTAGTCGGCCAGGTCGGTCGCCGTCGCATAGCCCTGCAGCGCGGCGGCGCGCATGTTCTCGGCCTTGACCGTGATGCCGGCGGCCATGTCGGTGAAGATGCGCAGGGTGTCGAGCACGGTGTCGACCGTGTCGAACAGCGGTTCCTTGTCTTCCTGGTTGTCCTTGTTGTAGGCGAGCGGCTGGCCCTTCATCAGCGTCAGGAGGCCCATCAGGTGGCCGTACACGCGGCCCGTCTTGCCGCGCGCCAGTTCCGGCACGTCCGGGTTTTTCTTTTGCGGCATGATCGACGAGCCGGTGCAGAAGCGGTCGGCGATGTCAATGAAGCCGACGCGCGGGCTCATCCACGTCACCAGCTCTTCCGACATGCGCGAGACGTGCATCATCAAGACCGATGCGGCTGCGGTGAACTCGATCGCGAAGTCGCGGTCGGATACCGCGTCGAGCGAGTTGTGGCAAACGTCCTCGAAGCCGAGGGTCTTGGCCACGCGCAGGCGGTCGATCGGGAAGGTGGTGCCCGCCAGGGCGGCGGCACCCAGCGGCAGGCGGTTCACGCGGCGGCGCGTGTCGGCCATGCGCTCGGCGTCGCGGCCGAACATTTCCACATAGGCCAGCAGGTGGTGGCCGAACGTCACCGGCTGCGCGACCTGCAGGTGCGTAAAGCCCGGCATGATGGTGTCGGCGTGCTGCTCGGCCAGGTCGGTCAGGGCGCCGCGCAGGCCCTTGAGCAGGACGAGGATGTCGTCGATGGCGGCGCGCATGTACAGGCGGATGTCGGTCGCGACCTGGTCGTTGCGCGACCGGCCCGTGTGCAGGCGCTTGCCGGCATCGCCGACCAATTCGGTCAGACGTTTTTCGATGTTCAGGTGCACGTCTTCCAAATCGAGCAGCCACTCGAACTGGCCGGCTTCGATCTCGCCGCGGATCTGGGCCATGCCGCGCTCGATCTCGGCGCGGTCTGCGGCACTGATGATGCCCTGGGCAGCCAGCATCTCGGCGTGGGCGAGCGAACCCTGGATGTCGAACAGGGCCAGGCGCTTGTCGAAAAAGACGGAGGCGGTATAGCGCTTGACGAGGTCGGAGACGGGTTCGGAGAAGCGGGCCGACCAGGCTTCCGCTTTTTTGGAAAGTTGTGCAGTCATGATGGGGGAGGGTGACGGGATTTTCTTGGGTCCCTGATTATAAACTGTGCAGCCGCGACCCCGGCGATCGGCCCTCGCGACGTGCCCATGCCGGCCTGACGCGACGGCGACGAGGGGCGTAACCGCGCGACCTGGACACAGGTGCGCGCACGATTGATCGAATCGTCCAATGGAATCCGAACAGGGCTAGAATTGGTTTTTTTACCAGACAAGCGGTTTGGCGTGTCCATGATTCCAACCACCAACGATTCCAGTTTTCAAGTCAGCACCGACCGGACGCGGCTCGATATTCCGATGATCTACCGCTTCCTCAGCGAAAACTCGACCTGGGCCGTCGGTATCTCGCTGACCGTCGTCGAGCGCTCGATCGAGAACTCGCTGTGCTTCGGCGGCTACCTCGACGGGCGCCAGATCGCGTTCGCCCGCGTCATCACCGACTTTGCCACCACGGCCCACCTGGCCGACGTGTTCGTCATTCCCGAGTACCGGGGCCGCGGCTATGCCAAGCAGCTGATCCGCATGGTCATGGAGCACCCGAGCCTGCAGCGGCTGCGCCGCTTCACGCTGAACACGAGCGATGCGCACAGCCTGTACGCCCGTTTCGGCTTCACCCCCTCGCAGCGGCCGGACACGCTGATGGAACGGTTCTATCCGAACATATATCTTTCCTGACCGGTCTCAACACGGCGACAGTCCTCTACAATCAGTCTTACCATCGGTCTGTCGGTTCCACCGGGCATCGAAACACCATCGCGGGTCGTTCGATGCCTTTTGTTGAAGCTGGAAGGAAAACATGTTTCGCTCCGCGCTGCGTCTTTTGCTGGCCGTGCTGCTGCTGGCCGGCGCGCCCTGGAGTGCGGCCGCGGATGCGGCTGCGCCCAAGGGCTCCCTGGTCATCATCGGCGGCAACCTGCGGCCCACGAACGCACCCGTTTGGGAGCGCATCATCCAGCTGGCCGGCGGCAAGGGCGCGCGCATTGCCGTGTTCGCCTCGGCATCGGGCACGCCCGAGCGGTCCGGCAAGAGCCTGGTCGAACGTCTCAACAGCTATGGCGCCAAGGCGTTTTTCGTGCCCATCGCGGTCAAGCTGTCCGGTAGCAATTACCAGATGGCGGCCGACGACCGCGGCCTCGCCGAAGCCGTACGCAATGCCAACGGCGCCTTCTTCGCCGGCGGCGACCAGCTGCGCATCACGCGCGCGCTGCGCCACGAGGACGGCAGCAACACCCGCGTACTGGATGCGCTGTGGACCATGTACCGGCGCGGCGGCGTGATCGCCGGTTCCAGCGCCGGCGCCGCCATCATGAGCAGCACGATGTTCGGCCGGCCCAAGGCCGTGCTGGCCACCCTCAAGCTCGGCGTGACGGAAGGCGAGGAAATCGCGGACGGGCTCGGCTTCGTCGGCGACGACGTCTTCATCGACCAGCACCTGCTCGTGCGCGGCCGCTTCGCGCGCATGCTGCCGGCGATGATCAAGAAGGGCTACAAGCTGGGCCTGGGCATCGACGAGGACACGGCGATGGTTCTGCAGCCCAACCATGACGTCGAGGTGATCGGCTACAAGGGCGCGCTCGTGCTCGACCTGACCGACGCCACCGTGCACGAGGGCGCGTTCAACGTCACCAACGTGCGCGTCAGCTACCTCGACAACGGCGACCATTTCAACATCCGCACGCGCGAATGCATCCCGTCCGACGACAAGGCCGACAACAAGCTCGATCCGTCGCGGCCGTACTACCGCGAGCCGCTGTTCACGGCCGACATCCTCGGCAACACGACGGTCGTCGACCTGATGAGCAAGCTGATCGACAGCGACCAGCCGGAAGCCATCGGCATCACGCTCGGCAGTCCGAACGGCGTGCAGCCCGACCTCGGCTTCGAGTTCCGCTTCACGCGCACGGACGAGAGCGTCGGCTACCAGTCCTCGTCGATGGAATCGTATTCGATGTACTACCTGCGCCTCGACATCCGGCCGATCCTGATCCGGCGGCCGCTGTACCAGTACAA
>Ga0308166_1002592_pt1 | contig 16389 bp, 13 predicted proteins | sample PhyCR2_2_FD_202137 | JGI IMG/M metagenome (GOLD analysis project Ga0308166, IMG submission 202137) | Phyllosphere microbial communities from UC Gill Tract Community Farm, Albany, California, United States - DLSLCC.R2 | ecosystem: Host-associated > Plants > Phyllosphere > Unclassified | place... | reverse complement strand
CTGCATTCTTCAGGTAGAAACGTTATCTGCGGCTGGAACGAAAAAGGAAAGTTCTATAAAAGAACATTTGATGAAAGCACACTGGTTATACTCACACCTTCACCTGAAATAATTACAGTAATGTAATTATTAACCTTCATATGTAAATGCTGGGTTCGTTGATCCAGGGTATTCTCACGCCATCAATAATAATTAAATCATTTCATAACAGTCAGTATTAAAAATACATTCTATACGTAAAAACTCTATTGTTCCTATCTTTCATTGCTTATGCATAATTGTCACTAATAATTCATCAAACAGGTTTGACTCAGCTAATTTCGGGGAGTAGGTTTTATATAGTTTTGTAAAGCCCCCCCCCCTGCATCACACTGGATGAGGATTTATAAATGAAGCCGAATGTAGACCAGAATATTGTTCTCAGCACGGAAGAATCAGAATACATCCGATCAGTTCTTGAAAAAATTGACTATGACCCGTCAGGATCAGATTTTTATTTAAATAAAATACGAAAGGTTGCCTATACGGTTTTCCCGGAAAGGGTGATCACGGCAATCAATAAGGTTAAAGGCTTTTCAGCGAGCGCGCTCGGTTCACTGCAGATTGATAACCTGCCAGTAGATAATTCAGTGACCGGCAGTCCCCGTCATAATGAATCAGGCAGCGCATTCAAAAGTGGCGTATTAACTGAAAATATACTGGTGACAATGGGTGTGCTTACCGGCGAACCCTATTCCATTGCTCATGAAGGTCACGAGCTGGTAAATAATCTTACGCCGCATAAAGAGGCAGCCAAAGAGTTTACCGGTCTCGGGTCTGAAGTTGAGCTCGATTTTCATATTGAAAATGCAGCGCAGGCATATATGCCGGAAGGCGATACGTCACCTCTTGCACTCATATTACTGGGCGTCAGGGGGGAACCTCTTGGCGGGCCGCAGACCCGCATTTCCGACTGCCGCCGGGCGCTGGAAAAACTGTCAGAAGAGGATATCAAGCATCTGTACGGCAAAAATTTCATTATCCGCGTGCCTTACCGCTGGCGCGGCGCGTCTGCTGAACCACGTGATAATACTGACCTGAGTCCGATTCTGTCAGGCCCTATCTCTGCTCCACGTGTGACCGTAGCCTTCTACCCGGATATGGTCCTGGCCGTGAATTCGCGTGCAAAACAGGCTCTGGAAAATCTTTATCAGGCAGTACGCGAAGTTTCATTTGGCGTTCAAATCAGCCCCGGCAGGCTGATCCTCATTAATAACAGTTTTACCCTGCATTCCCGTGACAGCTTTAAGCCCGCTTTTGATGAAAACGATCGCGCGCTCCGCTGGGTACAGCGCATTTTTGTAGCCCGCAACCTCTGGAACTTCAGATCGTTCGTACCCGTTAAAGACCGCGTGTTTGATCCCAACGTGAAAACGGCAGCACCTGAAAAGCCGGGGCGTGAGAAAACGCCGTCGGCGGCCTGAAGCCTTACCGCCACCGGCAGCCTGCTGTCCGGTGGCTTTCACCAGCCCGGTTTGCCTCAGTACGCCAAAGGCGGAACAGGCGCCAGAGTCAGCCGGCTTACTGTCAGCTGCCACTCCAGAAAGGAACGTTATGAACCCAGCCAGCCGGACATCTAACCGACCAGCCATTACGGGAGTACAGGGCAAAACCGTGACAGGAACGCTGCTCGCAACCAGCTTTGGCTTTATTGTGGTCCAGCTGGACGTGACTATTGTGAATGTTGCGCTTCCGAAAATAGGCAGCAGTCTTAATACAGGGGTTTCAGGACTTCAGTGGGTGGTTGACGCTTATACACTGTCCTTTGCCGCTCTGTTGCTTACGGCGGGAGCGGCAGGAGACCGCTTTGGCAGCCGCCGGGTTTTTAACAGCGGACTTTTGCTTTTCTGCCTGGCTTCCCTGACGTGCGCGCTTACGCATTCCGTGGATGTCCTGATCGCGGCCCGATGCATTCAAGGTGCCGGTGCGGCGCTGATCCTCCCGACGTCACTGGCGCTGCTGTCCCATGCCTGCGCGGGAGATCCGGTAGTGAGAAGCCACGCAATCGGATGGTGGAGTGCCATCGGGGGAGCGGTAAGCGCTATGGGGCCGGTCGCCGGTGGTCTTCTGACGACAGCCTTCGGATGGCGCGCCATCTTCCTCGTCAACTTTCCCGTGTGCCTGCTCAGCCTGTGGGCAACTTACCGGTTTGTGGCGGAAACGCCGACAGAGCAGAGCAAAAGCTTTGATATGCCCGGTCAGGTGCTGGCCATACTGTTTCTGTTCCTGCTCACGTATTCAGTTATTGAGGCAGGAGCAGAGGGATGGTTATCACCAGAAATATGGGCCGGACTGGCTCTGGCACTGGCTGCAGCACTGCTGTTCGTGGCCCGGGAAGCGCGGGCTGCAGAGCCGATGATCCCGTTATCGCTGTTCCGTAATTCCGTGCTGACCATTGCCGTTCTTCTGGGACTCCTTTCCAATCTGACCTTTTATGCTCTGATATTTATTCTGAGCATTTTTTTCCAGAGCGTAAAAGGATACTCCCCTACGCAGACGGGGCTGGCCCTGCTGCCTTTTACGGTGATCATGATTGCCAACGTGGCAAGCAGCCGTCTTACCGGATATTTCACGCCCCGGATCACGGTTGCTGGCGGCGGGATGTTATGCGTACTGAGCTTCCTGCTGCTACATGGCCTGGACAGGGATACGCCGTATTACGTTGTCATGGTGAGTATGATTTTCCTGGCGATCGGCTCCGGAATAAGCACCCCGGCTCTCACATCCGCCATTCTCGGCAACGTGCCGTCAACGCGTTCTGCGACTGCATCAGCCATTTTTAATGTATCCCGGCAGGTTGGCAGCGCCCTGGGCGTCGCGCTGCTGGGCGCACTGATAGTGGGTGCCGCTGAGAGCATGACCGCTGGCGCAAGGCTTGCCTTTGATATCTCAGTGGTACTCCGGGTGGCCGGAGTCATCCTGGCCGCGTTATTTCTTTAAATAATATAATGTTAGGGAAGGGGAGCATGATGAGGCTTGTAATTATAGGCACCCGGAAAACAGGCACAAGCTTGGCACTGGTCAGCACGGCACTGAAAAGAAGACTGGCCGTCACAATTATCAGCAATCCGGAAGACAGATTAGAGGGGGTTTTCCCTCCGGAAGTGGAAATAAAATATCTGCCTGCTGATGTCAGCATTATTTGCGAGTGGATTAGAAAAGAATACCTCAGGCCGGAAGCTGATCTGAGGATCACCACGATTAATGATGTGTACGCGAGCGTTGCTGCACAGGTCAATTCGGCACTTGGCCTTCCGGGACCCGATGCCTCAGCCGTTACCCGTGCGGTATCAAAATTACAGCAGAAAAGGATACTCACCGATAACAATATCCCGACATCCGGCTATTCGGAGTTCCGCCTTTCAGATCATAAAGCCCGGGGGGAAGCGCTCCACAGGCTGCAGCTGCCGGTAGTAATAAAACCCTCAGAAGGAACTGCGAGTAATGGCGTGAAACTCTGCTGTCAGCATTCCGAGGTAATCAGCCATCTCGACTATCTGGTTAATCAGAAAGAGCAGCGGCCGGACCTGGTCCCCAGCAATACTGTACTGCTGGAAGAATATCTGCCCGGAACAGAATACTGCGTTGAGTATTTCGACGGGCATTACGTTGGCGCTATGCGCAAGTCCAAACGGTACGGCGCCGAATTTCTGGAACGCGGCTATACGTCGGAACTGGATATTGATGAAAAGACCCTTCGTAACCTTATCGGAATAGGCGCCCGGGCAGTACAGGCGGCGGGGCTCGACTGGGGGCCGGTACATATTGACTGCATCGTTCATAATGGTTTCGCCAGCATCATTGAATTAAATCCCAGGATTGCCGGGAGCTTCATCTGCGATATTGTCCGGGATGCCTACGGCTTTGATATGGTTGAACACCTCGTTGATAAGCTTCAGGGGAAAAAGGTCACGGTGCCTGCAGGCTTCCTGCCTGCCGCTTACGCCAGCGTTAATTTTTTCCTCGAAAGCGACCCGTTACCCTGGTCATTTACTGAAAAGGGCGAACTCAGTAACCCCTTTATGCACATCAGCTACGGTCCACAGCACCTGAGTAACCGCAGGCGCAGGGCGTTCGTTTACGTCAGAAACCTTATACAGAATTTCCAGCCGGAGACTAACTAAATGAAACTAATCAGTACTGTCGTGATTGTGGATGGTGCATCAACCAGCGCGTATCTGGCGCCGGCATTCCGTTCTTATGGGGTTCAGTGTGTTCACGTTCTCAGCAGTGAGGCACTGCCGGAACGCCTCAGGGCGCAGGTCACTCATACTGACTATATACGCAGTCTTGTATATCAGGGTGATATCCGCGCGCTGGCAGAGAACCTGAAGGATCTGCAGATTGACGTGGTATTACCGGGCGGGGGAAGCGGTATCGAGCTTGCGGCCGAGCTTGCCGAAGCGCTTGATGTTCCTTACAAAAACCCCGTCCATCTTGCCAAGGCACGCCGCCATAAGTTTGAGCAGATAGAAGTCCTGAGCCGTAGCGGACTTCTCACGCCCAGGCAGTATCAGTCAGAACAGGCAGACGAGATCGTTGAATGGACGCAGGCTCATCTTACTCTGCCGGTTGTGGTGAAGCCTACCCGGGGGGCCGGTGTGAGTGGCGTGAAAGTGTGCCACACCCTTTCTCAGGTCAGGGAAGCAGCGGAAAATATTCTCAATTCAAAATCTTATTATGATGAAGATCAGAACGAAATCCTGGTTCAGTCCTGCACACAGGGGCAGGAGTACATTGTTGATATTGTTTCTTTCGATGGCCATCACAAGGTTGTCAGCGTATGGGAAGTGGACCGCGATCGCCGGGAATCACCGCGCCTTGAAAAAATGATGGTGGTAGACCACACCCAACCCAGATTCTCGGCGCTGATTGATTACGCCAAAAAAGTACTGGATGCAGTCGGCCTTAAATTCGGACCTTCCCATATGGAAGTGATGCTAACCGGCGACGGGCCGGTAATCGTTGAGCTGAATTCCCGTCTGCATGGAAGCCTCGATCCCTTACTGACGACGGCGGTGACGGGGGAAAATCATGTGTCCGCTACCGTCAACGCGTTTGTCAATAATGCGCACTTTATTGACAGCATCGGTAAGGCCCCCGGATTCAGCGGCTACTGCGGACATGTCCTGCTGGTTTCTCCGGTTTCAGGCCGTCAGTTACAGAATTTCCCCTGGGACAGAATTGAAAGCCTGCCTTCATTTGTAAGCGTAAAGCGGTGGGTAAAACCGGGCGGTCAGCTCCAGGTCACTACGGGCCTGCAGACGGCTATTGGCATGGTCGGGTTGTTTCATGAAAATTTTGAACAGCTGAACAGGGACTGGAAAACGATCAGGGCAATCGAAAATGAATACTTTATGGTTCCTCAGGCATCAGCCGAGCCCGCATAAGAGATCTGAAAAGGCCGCACAGGCGGCCTTACCCACAGCTGACAGCCAGTATCATCTGTCCGTGCTCATTCCTGCATACGGGCGATGAGCTATCCGGGAAAACGAGGAACTTATGCATCTTGTTATTATCGGTGCCAGGAATACGGGGACCAGCCTGAATCTTGTGGACCAGGCGCTGGCCAGGGGGCTGCACGTAACGGTGATCACTGCTGAACATGATGACCTGACCCATGTTTTTAAAGAAGAAGTGAATGTCGTTACTCTGACTGTAACGGCAGATAACGTCGCGGGCTATATTCAGAATGTCATCCGTAAAGACAGCGAGTATATCCGGGTTACAACAGCACATGATATGTATGCTTCGGTGGCGGCACAGGTTTCGAATCGCCTGGGCATTCCGGGACCGGATGCTGAGGCTGTCTCTCGATGTGTTTCAAAAAAGTATCAGGACGTAATTCTGAACAGCCTGGGCTGCAGGCTGGGTGCATCATGCCAGTACAACCTTGACGATAAGTTATATCAGTCCCGGTTTGAACATTTTACCTTTCCCGTTGTAGTAAAGCCGGTTGAAGGGTCGGCGAGTCATGGAATAAGAAAGTGTCACACCCCGGCTGAAGTTTCAGACCACATGCAATGCCTCAGGAAAATGTATAAAGCTTTGCCTGAAATTATACCCTCCGGAGATATAATGATAGAGAGCTTTATAAACGGCCCCGAATACTGCGTTGAAATATTCGATGGCCAGTTCGCAGGTATTATGACGAAGAAAAAAAAGGCCGGTGATTTATTTATTGAGCGGGGGTACACCTCTGAAACCGACCTCAGTGTAAAGGCCATCAGGAATATTGCTGCGCTTTGTGAGCGCGTCGTAGCCACAATGAATCTCTGCTGGGGACCTGTTCATATTGACTGCATTACTGAATCCGATAACGTTCATATTATTGAGGTTAACCCCCGCATTGCGGGAAGTTTCATTACGGATATTATCCGTGATGCATGGGGTTTCGATATGGTTAACGCGCTACTTAATAAACTGAATGGTTCAGATGTTTTCTTACCAGAGAGAGCAGAACCTGCAGGATTTGCTCAGGTTATTTTTTTCCTGGACTCAGATCCTGAAAAACTGAAATTCAAAGAAACCGGCTTTCTGTCTGCCGAAGATGTCAGGCTGTCATTCTCCCCCCAGATTTTAACCGGCAGGGAACGACGGTCTTACCTGTACCTGACCGTGCGTTAAATCATTTTCCGGATTCTTCTGGGCGGTGACTGCAGAACACCTGAGACCTGTTTTTAAAATGCGATCACTCCATATGGTGCGACCATTCCCGGATCTTTGCGTCTGAATATCAGTACGCCATATATTCAGCATAAGTAAGGAAAACATTGATGAATAATGTTAAGACACACTCGAACATCAGCAAGGTTCATGAAACTTCATCCCCTCACTGGAATTCAGCACGTCGTTCCAGAACAAGTCAGCTGAGCGTCACGGTAAACGGAGATAACAGCCTGACGGATCAGTATGGACGTGATTTCATCCACTTCTGCACTACGTCCTATCTTGGCCTGGACTACGCGCAGGAAATTCAGCGGGGTGCCATCGAGGCTATCCAGGAACAGGCAACGCTGCGGATAGCCTGCTCAAGGAACCGCTGCCGTCTCGCTCTGCTGGATAACTATCAGAATGCGCTCAGCGATCATTTCAACGCGCAGGCTCTGGTAACGCTTTCCTGCAGCAGTGCATCAGCAGCAATGTTACCTTTACTGGCATCAGGTGTTTTTAACGGCGGTATAAAACCGTTAATGGTATTCGACCGGTTCGCGCATTATTCAATGAATCATCTCAAAGCATTATGCGCAGAAGAAACGTCTGTAATGACTATCGGCCATAACGACGTCACCGCTTTAGAGGACATCTGTAAGACTAATCAGCACGTTATTTACGTGGCTGATTCCTTTTACAGCATGGGTGGTATATCGCCCATCAATGAAATAGTGAGCCTTCAGAATAAGTATGGGCTTGGTCTGTTCTACGATGATTCACATGCCATGAGCATTTCGGGCGCCTGCGGTACCGGTTATGCCCGCTCTTTCTTTACTGAACTCCCTGAAAACACGTTTATTGTAGCTTCCCTGGCCAAAGCATTTGGCGCTTCGGGTGGCGTTATACTGTACGGAGATAAAAAGATCACCCCGGTGATTGAGCAGTACGGCGGCCCGGTTAACTGGTCCCAGAGCCTGAATGCGGCCGGTATAGGTGCAGGAATGGCTTCACTGGCGATACACCACTCCGAATTGCTGCCCCGGCTGCAAAAAAAGCTCTCAGACATTATTCATCATTTTGATGAACTCTGCGCCGCGAGAGGTGATTCGAGCCCGAGTCCTGTAAGGTTAATCCGGTGTTCAAGTGCAGAGGAATGCATCTGGCTCAGCACAAAGCTGGCAGAGGAGGGCTTCCTTACCTCTCCGGTATTTTTCCCCGTGGTACCAAAATCAAGCCCGGCAATACGGATCACCTTAAGGGCTGATATGAAGAAGGAACAGATCAGCGCCTTTCTGGTAAAGCTGAACTCTTTGATGGCAGAAAGAGAGGTGCTTAATGAAAAGCCCGTTAATTTTTAACGCCTTTGTTCTTAACTCCCTTACCCATCTTAATCCGGGCCAGTGGAAAAATCCGGACAATCACTGTGCCGGTTTTATGACTCCGGATTACTGGAAAAAACTGGCCAGCACCCTGGAGGACGCTCTGTTCGATGGGGTTTTTTTTGCTGATGTTTTAGGCCTCCATACTCAGAAAGATGATGAGTCAGAATATTGCATGTCCAGGGGCATTCAGTTCCCTGTTCACGATCCAGCCCCGGCGGTCGCGCTTATGGCATCCGTGACACGTAACTTATGCTTCGGCATGACCTCGTCAGTTTTTGCTGACACACCTTATCTGTTTACCAGAAAGATGAGTACGCTGGATCATCTCACCCGGGGCAGAATGGCCTGGAACATCGTCACGTCTTATTTGCCATCGGCCATGCAGGCAATGGGGTTCAGCGCTCCTCTGAATCATAAAGAAAGGTACCTCTATGCAGAGGAATACGTATCGCTGTGCATGGAAATGTGGGCCGCCGCCCCCCGGATGAACATCATCCCGGATGACACTTTCTTTTCATCTGCAAAAAAAGTGAGATTTGAGGGTGATTATATAAAATTCTCCGGATATGGTCTGTCAGCGTACTCACCGCAGGGCAACCCCGTTCTCTACCAGGCCGGAGCATCTGATACAGGACTCGCTTTTGCTGCTAAAAATGCAGAATGCGTTTTTCTGGCCGGTAAGTCGGTAGAAAATACTAACGATCTAATGTCCGGCATTGTGCGTAAGTTCTCAGAACTTAAGAGGCCTCGCACGTCCTACCGTATCATCCCTCAGGTAACTTTTATCACTGCAGAAAGTAAGAAGCTCGCTCAGCAGAAGTATGAGCATATGGTTCATTTTGCAGATATAAAGGGCGCAGAGATTTTAGCTTCTGCCTGGCTGGGTATAGATCTTACCGACCAGGATCCACTCCGGCCGCTGGCTTCCTTTCAGTCAGAAGCTATTCAGTCATTTGCTGAGCAGTTCACAGCATCAAGTCACAGTAAATGTCCCGAAACTGTCGGTGAGCTGATCCGGCGTGCCGCTGTCGGGGGACTGGGGTGCGTTATGGTTGGCAGTCCTTCAGAACTGGCTGATAAGATTGTTACTTTACAGCAAAACGGCGCGGACGGATTTAACCTGCCCAGCATAGTTAACTCCGGAACTTATGAGGACTTTATAGGCTATTTAATCCCGGAACTGAAGAACAGAGGCGTATACAAAACTGAATATTCAGAAGGAACGTATCGGGAAAAGATATTCGGCGCTTAAAAAACACCTTAAATAGTCATCACGTTAATGTTTTAGATTCAACAACTGGCAGTTCTGATCTGAGCCAAAAGTATTCCCTGACAGGCTCTACAAATCGAACAATAAAAATGCCGCTTATGCGGCTTTTCCTGCCCTTGTCCGCATTGAAGGTCAGGATCCCAGCGAGCGCCCGGGTGCAGGTACAAAACCCCGCGTCTGCATCTGCTCATCACCGGGCGGGACTTCGTGGTGCCTTATGGCTGGGGAGCGTTCTCCGAACTGCTGGGCCTGTTCTCACTGTACGCCCGACACCCGGAAGCCCTGGTACACGGTCACCAGGACGGGCGCGTGATGTTCTCCCCGCCCGGAGACGTCACGCCAGAAGGATTTTTCGGTATCGATGGGTACGAATTTTTCTGCCGGCAGAGGCACTTGAAACGCTGGTCAGTGAGCTCACTATAAAATACCAGGAAGGTATACTGTGCGAGACCCTGAGCGGCCTGCGCTGCCTGTACGGAGATTTGTGAGGAAAACCTTATGTACAATAACCTGCCTGTCCTGACTGAAAGTATTTTGTGGGATGACGATCTTCTGTCAACAGATTACGCCGCGCTGGACGCCAGGGGACTGGACGGAGCACTGAATAGATACCTTCAGACCATCAGCGTGCTCCGCGGGGAGTGGCATCCCCTTCAGGACTCTCCGCTTAGCCTGTGGATTTCACGTCACGATCAGCTGGCTCTTTACCGTCCAGGGCTTTTGTCGGCTGAGCGTATCATTCTGACGGATGCGCTTGAGGAGGCGGCATTACGGCTTGACTCCGTGGCGTCAACCGAGATGATGGATTATCTGATACAGAACCGTGCTACCGATCGGTTAACGGATATCAGGCGGGGCGTGGCGCAGTTCATACGTTTCGTGAAGGATAATTTCACGCTGATCCAGGCCGGTTTCATTGCCTTTACGCCCTGCGAATCCGTCCGACAGGAACAGCAGCGTAAGATGCAGCTGTTACAGGACAATCCCGATCGGCATTTCCTTAATAGCGTAATGCCCCAGGCAGTGGCTGAGCTGTACGAGCGCGGGCTGAAAGTGCGGGGTGTAAAACGGATAAGTAACGAAGGTCATATGCAGATTGTGTCCGGGAAAACCCTGCCGGATGAAATCATGCTTGAGCTGCGGGACTGCCTGAGTCCTTTTACCAATGGTTATATTTACCAGGAGCTTCAGCCTGTCGAGGTGAATGATGACGGGACATTCACGGCAAGGATCACCCGCGGTAAACATGATAACCGTAAGGGATATGAGCGGTGGGTGCGCGGGGTCACGAACCGGAGCATCTACTTTCACTACCGGGGACTACTCACCGATATCAGTCAGTCGGCCCGGACCGGCGCCTCGTTTGTCACCCGCTGCCCGTTGCAGGGCAAAATACTTCAGAAACTGGACGCCCCGGGCAGGCTTTCGCGTAGAATGCTTGAGATGGAGATCCCGTTTCTGCAGGATCTCTCGTTACAGGACATATTCCGCATCCGCACCGATTATGAGCAGAGCGTAACAGCTTTCCGGCGCACATTGCGTGACTGTGCGGTTGAAATGGAGCGGGCATCCGGGCAAGAGGAGATACGCCTCCTGCAGCAGCGTTTCCGGGAGCGAATTGCTGATGAAGGGCTGGATGATCTGCGCCAGAAACTTGCCTCATGGAAGCGGCGGAGTATACAGGACACAGCCCTGCTCGCCGTGCCGGCTGTGCTGGGTTACATGGGTTCGCCTTCACTGCTCAATCTGGCCGCCGGAGCGGTCAGCCTTCTGCAGGGCGCACTGGGTGGCTACCGTCATCATCAGGAAGTTATCCAACATCCGTCTTGGTTTCTCCTGCGCACTACAGACATTCAGCGGCTGAAAAAATAGCGTTCAGAACGAAGCAGCCGCAGAGTGACCTGTTCCCAGTTGATTGACACACGGCATCGTTAGCAAATTCCATGGCGACTCAATTACGAACGTCTGCTGATCGCTCATAGCGGACATAAAGCCAGAAGGCAGGATAAGGTAGCTATAGTTCTACAAATCAATTAGTCAGACTGATGTTGTCCGTTTCAAGTGTACGCATAAAGCATTGTTGCGCTGGTAATATTTGGAAGTGAGGCTGGTGGACAACCTCAAAATGAGGACTTGTATTCCTTTCAACTAGTTACGAGTCATGGTAACGATTCAAGCCTGAGGCATGATCCATATCTGGCTCATCTTCATACTATGGGCACGATAGTGAGTTAGGCGAGAGGTCGCTAGTACCCCCGATACTGAAATCAGAGTGTTATTAATCGAGTATTCCGTCGACACCATCCCGGGCGGGGCCAAAGTGACGGTGAATGGAAAAATCAACGACTTAAGTTCCAGTTGAGCGTTAGCAAAATGAGAGGTAATGCCGCTGCCAAGGGTTTTGCACTTTTTGGGTAAAACCTTATTCAGACAAAGTTATCGACTTCTGAGCAGATAACCAGCGTGATGGTGGCTGAGTGCACAAGCGCCGGGAAAGTATTGAACATCCACAACTGCCACAGAGATAAATTCATTGAGAGGATGGCCTGTATCCTCAAAGTGAGGACGGATGAAATAAACAATAGCTTACGTGCTCTGTGCCTGACCGAAGAGCCGAGTGGTCCTTAGACGAGGGACCGAATTAAGCGTGAGGACGCGGGAGGTCACAGTGACCTCCCGTAGTAAAATCAGGAAGTAGTTCATCGATCATCTGACTGCCAGCTCTCGTAAGGCAGACAAAGTGACGGTCTCGAACAAATCAAAGACTTAGGCTGTGGCCGAATGTTTGTCCTTATTGGGAAGTCATTGCGACAGCCCTGGAGTTTTGTTCTGCAGGCACGGCTTTCACTTCTGGCCAACCAGCCGGCCAGATGATGGCCGATTATTGTGGCAGTGTCAGGGCAGGGCAGGGCAGGGCAGGGAATAATGAGCGGGTCCTTCCGGAGGGGTACCCTGTCCACGAGGCGGCGGCCCCGCGGAAAACGGCTGATTTTTGCATTTTCATGCTGGCGGCGGCAGGTCTGTTAACTGTCTGATAATAATATGTAATTTCCATAATCACCTGTACATTATTTTTTTCTTGCTGTCATCAGACCAGTTTGTAATATATTGAATTTAATAAGTAAATATGACATTCACCTGCCGGTTGGAGTTGCCTATACGCTACCAGCCAAAATTTGTGGGCGAAGCCAAAGAATTATGGGACTACAGCTCATTTCGGGCGCCTCTGTATGCAGAATTTCATGTGAAGCGTGAAGACGAGTAGTTTTCCCTGATGCTGACCTATACCAGAATGAAGGATGCCGAAGCACCGTGTATACCAACAGCAAACTGAAGAACTGCCCGCTGTGCCTGATAAGGGGCATCACTGGCAGAGACAATAATGCATGGTTAATTTGTTCTATATGCATTTGAGAGCCTGACATTGTAACTCCCGTAGCGCTGGCTGGGGTCATCGATCTCAATCAGACCGATAGAGGCGAGATATTTAAGCCTTTCCTCTAAAGCGAGATCACCTTCCATTTTTCCGTACCTCTCCCGAATCTGTGACATAACCTCACCAATAACACGTGTAACAATAGTCCATTCATGAGTACATTCCCTCAGTATCATCTCCTTGCAGGTTGCTTCATCAATATCAATGGAAGTTTTGAAGTTCATCATTTTTCCTCCTTCTTTGTGAAAAGGTAAGGTGGGCCAGGCCAGCGCCCCTGAGCCTTACAATAGTCTTCCATGCTCCACACTGCGTCATGCTTGGGCCAGCCTTTCTGCTGCCATGATATTGAATACATCTTTCATATTTCGCCTGGCAATATGAATGATACTTTGACGCTGTGAGTCCATCAGCAGTTAAGTTTGGTATTGCTTTTAGCCAGTTCAACTGACAGGTAGTTGAAGCAGCGTCTGGCTTTAGCTGGAGTTTATATCGTTCTGGTAGCTGGTCACTTGCTGCCGTAGTGTGGATGAATAACGATGCCAGAACAGATAGGGATGTTTTATGAATCACGGCCTCCTCCTTCGCCTGTGTTTAGTGCGTCCGAATTAAAGACGGCTATCCTTGTACACCTGTAATTATTCAGGTCCACTTTTAACCTCGGGTTTTTAGATGCATGGCACATTTTCTACACGCTGCAGTAGGGCGGGCTTCTGTAGACGGCGAACATATTGTCATTCACTCTCAGAGGAATGGGGGGGATAAGTGCGGGCCAGGTGGGGGCAGTGGGGGCGATACCCCTTTTGCCCCCACTTTTTCCCTGATACACCAAGAAAGTGGGGGCCATGCTCAAACACGCGTCAGTACTGGGCTGAGCGGGTATTCTCCAATAACAGGTAGGGCGTGGTAGGGGCATACAAAAGTGGGGGGCATAGTGGGGGCAAGAGAAAAGCTGCATTCATTGTCATGCTAACCCTTGTTACCTATCACCTAAAGAAACTTCATGCCACGTTTCAGTTTTATGCCAGAAGCAGTTATAACATACTTCTCAAGGTGCCAGTCAGCGTTAAGTATTAACAGAGAATTACAGGATTCAGGGTTGATACTTTTTTAAAAATTTTTCTTATATAGCTTATGTGGCAGTAAAATAACCATCCTGTATTAAATAAAAAGCACCTTATAAGCTTTAAGGAATACATGGTGACACTAATATTTAATACTCCTGTTATGATATACACAAATATTACTGCTTATAAACAAACTTCAAGATTTTAATGGTGATTTGGCAGTTTCAAAAAACAAACTCAGCTCTTTAATAATGCAATCAGGCTCTTCACTAAGCGGCATATTATCCATGTCAAAGACACCATCAATTTTTTGCGGATTATCAGCCTGCAAACCCACGAACAATGGCGTGAGATCCTGCTGCGCTTCGCCTCTTTCAGCCACTAGCTCAAACGTTTTATTTTTAGCTGCATCATCAGTCAAGGCACTAATCAGCACCTGAGCAATTTGCTCACGGGATATCACACCATCCTCGGGTGTTCCGGCATGGCGTCGATCACCCTGAAGCATAACAATCCTGTGCTCATCATCACTGTTGTAATCAAACCAGCCCGGCCTGACGATGGTATAGGGATGCCGACTGGCTCTGACCAGACGCTCAGCACGTCTTTTCCAGTCGTGAACCTCAGTACGTTGATTCCACATACTGAGCCGCTCAGTAACGCCAATCGTTGTCATTAAGGAAATGCGAACAGGTTTTTGCTTAAACAGTTTCAGTATATTAAATACACCACCATAATCTATCGCTCTGGCACCCTCGCGCCCCTGACCATCGGAACCCAGCGTGAAGATGACGGCATCAATATCCTTCGTCATATCAGTTAATGTTTCGGGCATTGAAACATCGCCATAAAAAATATCAGCGCCATGAGGAAGCAATTTAACTTTGCGCCGGTTTCTGACTAAAGCCACGGGTTGATGCCCCATTTCAATAGCTGTTTTCATGACTTGAAGCCCTATACTTCCTGTCGCTCCGGCAACGAGTATTTTCATAATAACCTTGTGATATAAAACAATTATTTTCGCTATGGTCAGAATATCAATTATCATATTTTTTAGTAATGGAGTTAAAATGATTGTGTCTATGACCACCTTTCATGAGTGCTCTCTGGAGGGAATGCCTGATTAAGGAAATCGCCCATGCTTAAAGAAAACTTCAACGAACTCCAGATTTTTCTTGTTGTGGCAAGGGAGCGAAGTTTTACTAAAGCTGCCGGCAAGCTCGGCGTGTCTCAGTCAGCGCTTAGCCACGCGATAAAATCACTGGAAGAGCGGTTAAACATTCGTCTTTTGACCCGAACCACCCGAAGCGTTGCCCCGACAGAAGCTGGCGAGAGAATTATCGCCTGCCTTGAACCCCGTATTGCCGATCTTGAGCAGGAGCTGGAGTCGCTTATTCAGCTGAATGGCACGGCTTCAGGCAATATCCGGTTATCTGCAGGAGAACATGCCGCACGCAGCCTGGTCTGGCCAAAGTTAAAACCCTTCCTGCGGGAATATCCCGACATCCGTGTCGACCTGGTGGTTGATAATGGTTTTGTCGACATTGTCGATGGACGTTTTGATGCCGGGGTTCGTCTTGGCGAAAGTATTGCTAAGGACATGGTTGCCGTGAGGATTGGCCCCGATATGAGAATGGCAGTGGTTGGTGCGCCATCCTATTTTGCAGCTAACCCTGCGCCTGAGTCGCCGCATGATCTGCAGAATCATCGATGCATCAATATGCGTTTGCCGACTGCCGGTGGTCTTTATCACTGGGAGTTTGAAAAGGATGGGAAGCCGCTACGTGTCAGGGTTGAGGGACAAGTCACGTTTAATCTTCTGGCCGAAAGGATCGACGCTGTTTTATCTGGCTTTGGTCTGGCGTGCGTGCCTGAGAATATGATTCAGGATCATGTTACGTCAGGTCACCTTGTTCAGTTTCTGCAGGCGTGGTGCCCCACCTTTCCCGGATATTATCTTTATTACCCAAGCCGTAAACAGCATCCGCCCGCTTTCGCGCTGATGATAGAGGCGCTTCGGTACTCAGAGTAACGGGTCTGCAATTTGATGCAGACCCGTTACAGACTTACCGGCCGACACGGGCCTGATGTTCAGGCGAGTAACGCTCGCCGACGATCTTTATCGTGTTAAGCGCCTCTGTTACCTGAAGCAAATCATTTTGAGAAAGAATAACATCAGCAGCAGCCACGTTTTCCGCCAGACGGTGCAGTTTGGTAGTGCCTGGGATAGGCACTATCCAGGGTTTTTGTGCCAGCAACCATGCCAGCGCGATTTGCGCCGATGTTGCCCCTTTTTCTGCAGCCAGTTCACCCAGTAAAGCGACCAGCTTTTCATTGGCTTCAAGCGCCTGTGCGGCGAAACGCGGCACGGTGCTGCGGTAATCATCCTTACCAAATGTCGCACCAGGCTTAATTGCTCCCGTAAGGAAGCCTTTGCCCAGTGGGCTGAATGGTACAAAACCAATGCCCAGCTCCTCAAGCAATGGCAGGATCTCCTGTTCAGGCTCACGCCACCACATTGAATATTCACTTTGCAGGGCAGTA
>Ga0308166_1002590_pt1 | contig 16401 bp, 14 predicted proteins | sample PhyCR2_2_FD_202137 | JGI IMG/M metagenome (GOLD analysis project Ga0308166, IMG submission 202137) | Phyllosphere microbial communities from UC Gill Tract Community Farm, Albany, California, United States - DLSLCC.R2 | ecosystem: Host-associated > Plants > Phyllosphere > Unclassified | place... | reverse complement strand
ACTAGGGTTAGGGGGAGCTCACCGGCTATCTCCCGATGATCAGTCGGGGATCTTCTCCGCTAAGGCGGAGAAGATCAAGACATAAGGGTTGGGGTGAGGGGTCAATCATCATGTTCGTGATGATGATTTTTGTGATGGTGTTTATTCTTATGGTGCTGCTTTTTATACTGTTTGTAATAATATTTATCAGCCTTGCGGTAGCGGCCATCATGGTAGTAATAATTTTTATGCCAGTAATCGCGGTCCCGCCAGCGATAGCCATCCCAATAGTAGCCACGGCGGCTGCGCTCCCCTAAATCACGCCCCTGATGGCCATGCCACCAATCGCGATCGCGCCAATCGTAACCGTCCCAGTAATTGCCGCGTTTGTCCTGGTCACCAATCTGCAGCGAGACCCCCGGCAGCAAATCAATATTGACGCTGCTGGCATGGGCGATGTGGGCGATGGGCATGAAAAGCGCCGCCAGAATGGCTGCGGTAAACAGAGGTTTAAACATTTAGGCTCCCTTGGCCGAATACCGATAATGAAGCACGTTCATCGGTATAGGTTTTGGCCATGCAAACGGTTGTTATCCCTCGCTCTTTAACGCTGTGCGTAAAATCCCTGAGGTATTTATCTGAGAGATGTTAACGCCGTGGGGCGGCCGCGCCTTTGGGCAAATTCTGAAAGCCATGGAGAACACCGGGGATTGGGAGTTATCTGAGGAGAGTGGTGAGAAAACCGCCGATACCCTACCGGCGGCTTGTAAGCGATTACATCAGGATCTGCTCTATCTTGGCGATCTCTTCTGCGCTGAATTTACGGTTGGCCAACATACCGACCGCATCTTCAATCTGGCTGACTTTGCTAGCACCGATCAAAACGGAAGTGACGCGATCGTTACGCAACACCCAGGCTAGCGCCATCTGCGAAAGCTTTTGGCCACGCTGCTCTGCTAGCGCGTTCAGTTGGCGAACCTTTTGCAGTTTCGTTTCGGTAATCTGTTCGGGAGTGAGGGATCGGCTACCGCTCGCTGCGCGGGAATCAGGCGGAATGCCTTGCAAATAGCGATCTGTCAGTATGCCTCCGGCCAGCGGCGAAAAGGCGATGGACCCTACGCCATGTTCTTCCAGCGTATCCAGCAACTCGGGTTCGACCCAGCGTTCAAACATCGAGTACTTTGGCTGGTGGATCACACAAGGAGTGCCAAGCTGCTGCAGAATGGCAAATGCCTGCCGCGCCCGTTCGGCCGGGTAATTCGATAATCCGACATACAGCGCTTTCCCTTGGCGGACTATCAAATCCAACGCCGCCATGGTTTCTTCCAGCGGCGTATCCGGATCAGGGCGGTGATGGTAGAAGATATCCACATAGTCGAGCCGCATGCGTTGCAGGCTCTGGTTCAGGCTGGCGACCAGGTATTTCTTCGATCCCCAGTCACCGTAGGGGCCAGGCCACATGGTGTAGCCCGCTTTGGAGGAGATAATCAACTCATCGCGATAAGGCTGGAGATCCTGATGCAAAATGCGGCCGAAATTCTCCTCTGCAGAACCCGGCGGTGGCCCGTAGTTATTGGCCAGATCGAAGTGGGTAATGCCAAGATCGAAGGCACGATGTACCAGACTGCGCGCATTGTCATACAGTGTGCTATCGCCAAAGTTGTGCCACATACCGAGTGAAACGGCCGGCAGTTGCAGCCCGCTGCGACCGCAGCGGCGATATTCCATATTCTGGTAGCGGGCAGGCTCAGCTTGATAAACCATAAGATCCTCATCGACAGCGGGGAAGGGTATTCAGTGTATGCGCTTCCACATGGGTTGTCAGAGTGTGAGATCACGCTAATTGTTCGCCATTTATTCAAACTGCTTATGGATGATCCCTGCTGCATGCTGCTGGTGCGTAGATGTAAAGCAGAGTTTCCAGTTCATCTCTGGTGATAAAGTTCGAGATTTCGGCTAAATCTCTAATACTTAATGCTAACCATTCTTCCGTTACCTAGGTGATGATCATGAGCAAGAGCTATACGGTGGCAGATTACCTTCTCGATCGGTTAGCCCAGATTGGCATTCGCCACTTTTTTGGCGTACCGGGAGATTACAACCTGCAGTTTCTCGATCATGTTATTGATCATCAGCAGATAACCTGGGTAGGCTGCGCCAACGAGCTAAACGCCGCCTATGCTGCCGATGGTTATGCCCGCTGTAAGCCAGCCGCGGCACTGTTGACCACCTTTGGTGTGGGTGAATTAAGTGCGATAAACGGCATTGCCGGCAGCTATGCCGAGTACCTACCGGTGATCCACATTGTTGGCGCCCCGGCTTTGCGAGCACAGCGTGCCGGGGATTTGCTGCACCATTCGTTGGGGGATGGGGACTTCGGCCATTTTGCTCGTATGGCGAAAGAGGTAACCATCGCCCAGGCCAGCCTGATGGCCAGCAATGCGGAAGCGGAAATCGATCGCCTATTGACCACCGCACTCTACGAGCGCCGCCCGGTGTACCTGCTGTTACCAAGTGACGTTGCTGAAGCGCCGTTGGCTTCGCGTCCGGCACCTTTGGTGTTGCGTCAACCCAATCTGTCCGACGTTTCCCTACAGGCATTTATCGCTGCCGCACGGGCAAAACTGCAGGCCGCCCATCGGGTTTCCCTGCTGGCGGATTTTCTGGCCGAACGCTTCGGTGCCGAACTCGTGCTGGAACAATGGATGAATGAGGTCAATATTCCCCATTCAACAATGCTGTTAGGCAAAAGCGTGTTGGATGAAACTCATGCCTGCTTCACCGGAACCTATGCCGGAGTCGCCAGCGATCCGCAGGTCAAGCAGCAGATTGAGGGTGCCGATGTGGTGATTAACGTTGGGGTGCGTTTCACCGATGCCATCACCGCCGGTTTTAGTCATAACCTGCCGGTGGATAAATGCATCGATATTCAGCCGTTCGAGGCGCGTGTAGGCCAGCAGGTGTTCAGCCAGATCCCGATGCGGGACGCTGTGAAGGCCTTACACCAACTAACGTTATCGTTAGCCAGCAAATGGACGTTGCCGTCGATCAAACGGCCAGCGCTGCCGGATCCGAGAGCTAGCGGTCTGGATCAACATGGTTTCTGGCAGCAAATCCAAGACTTCTTGCAGCCGGGAGATATCCTGATTGCTGAGCAGGGCACCGCCTGCTTTGGCGCGGCATCGTTGACGCTGCCGCAGGGGTGCCGGTTTATCGTACAGTCCTTATGGGGTTCGATCGGCTATACCTTACCGGCTGCATTTGGCGCGCAGACTGCTGAGCCTCAGCGTCGGGTTATATTATTGATTGGCGATGGAGCCGCTCAGCTTACCGTGCAGGAGTTGGGCAGCATGTTGCGCGATGGGCAAAAGCCAGTGATTTTGCTGCTGAATAATGACGGTTACACCATCGAGCGAGCCATCCACGGGCCAGAACAGCGCTATAACGATATCGCGCAATGGAATTGGACGCGGTTATCGCAGGCTTTTTCGCTCGATCGTCAGTTGAAATGCCTGCGTGTCACCGAACCTGAACAGTTGCGTGCGGCGCTTGGTGAGGTCGGTGGTAGCGATCAACTGGCCTTTATCGAGGTAGTGTTGCCGAAAATGGACATACCTGAACTGCTCGATTGCGTGTCGCGGGCTATTCAATTGCGTAATGCGGCGGCTTGATCGGCGGCGTTTTCCAGTAAGCGATCCAATAACCACAGCCCCGCCGGCCCCGGCGGGGTAAGCTTGGACCATACGGCATCGACCGAGATGGTTTGCGGCCAGCCACGCATTTTCAGCTCTGTCAGACGTTGCCGCCCGTACTGTTTGACCAGCCAGTGCGGTAGTATCGCCCAACCCGCCCCTTGTTCCGCCATCTCCAACAGCATCAGATAACTGGGCGCCGACCAGGTTCGCCCGCGCGGTTTGGTTGCGTTGTTACTGGTATAGGTGTTGAGGTAAAGTTGGCGGCTGCTGGCAAGGTGGGCCTGTGTCAGGGCCGGGAGACGGGTCAGCGGATGGTCATGAGCAACAAACACCCCCATTTCAGTCTGCTCTGGCAGCCTGGCGACGGCGATCTCGGGGGGGTAGGTGGGTTGTACCGCCAGCATCCCCAGGTGAGCGCGGCCAGTCTGTAGCAGATCCAGTACATCCTCCCCTTCGGCGATCATGCATTCCAGCTCAATATCCTGATAACGCCGCTCGAAATGTTTCAGCAGGTTATCGTGATGGTTGGGTTGATAGGTATCGGAAAATACGATGGTTAGCCGCGGTTCGATATTGTCCCCCAAGCGGATGCTCAGCGCATCGAGTCGCTCGCTGGCTGCGAGGATTTCCTGCACGTGGCCCAGCACCTTGCGGCCAGCTTCCGTCAATACAGGCTGGCGCGCCTGGCGATCGAACAGCGTCAGCCCAAGGTCCGCCTCCAGATTGGCAATGGCGGTGCTGATGGTGGACTGGCTTTTGCGCAGTCTGCGTGCGGCAGCAGAAAACGAGCCTAACGCGGCAGCCTCAACAAAGGCCAGTAGGGCTTCTGGGGAATAGCGCATGATGTATCTACTTTATCGATGGAACCTATTTTTAATCTACGCAAAAAACCGATGATAATCACCTGACATTTTCAATAACGGTCACAAAACAGGTGAAGTATGCAGTTGCAAAACAAGTCGTTGGTTGAACGTATCGTTCACGCCGTGGGGTTCGAAGCTATCGCCGTGATGATCTGTGCCCCTTTGGGGGCGTGGCTGCTTAACCGCTCGATGGCGCAGGTCGGGGCGCTGGCGGTCATGTTATCTACCGTCGCCATGCTGTGGAACATCGTCTATAACTCGATCTTTGATCGGCTGTGGCCGGTGAGCCGAGTGGTCAGAACGCTGAAAGTGCGTATTGGCCACGCCTTTGGCTTTGAAGCCGGGTTTGTACTGATTGGTCTGCCGATAGCCGCCTTTATGCTCAATATTTCGTTGTGGCAGGCTTTTGTGCTGGAGATCGGTTTCTTCCTGTTCTTCCTGCCTTATACCATGGCGTATAACTGGGTCTACGATACCCTGCGCCAGCGTTGGTTTGAGCCGCGCCAGGCGAAGGTTAGCAGTTCGCACAGCAAATAATTGCTTCGTCAGTCAGGTCGTTCTCGGGTAATGTCTGGTTGATAGTGAGTCACAGCCAAGGAGAACTGAATGAAAGTGTTGGGATTATTGGGCGGGATGAGTTGGGAATCCACCATCCCCTATTACCGAATGATCAACGAGCAGGTGAAACAGCGGCTTGGTGGCCTGCATTCAGCCAAAATCGTGCTCTACAGCGTGGATTTTCATGAAGTGGAGCGCTTGCAGCACCAAGGTGATTGGGAAGGCGCTGGTCGTTTGCTGGCAGCGGCCGCCGCTTCGCTACGTGCTGCCGGTGCCGAGGCCATTGTGATTTGTACCAACACTATGCATAAGGTAGCTGATGCGGTGGAACAGGCCAGCGGCCTGCCGCTGATCCATATTGCCGATGCCACAGCATTGCAGGTACGCCAGCAAAATATCCGCCGTATCGGCTTGCTCGGCACGCGCTTTACCATGGAACAGGATTTTTACCGTGGGCGTTTGCAGGACAAATTTGCTATCGACGTAGTCACGCCGGATGCTGCCGATCGCGATATCGTACACCGCATCATTTATGAAGAGCTGTGCCTGGGCAAAATCGTTGATACTTCACGCAATGAATATCGCCGGATTATTGCCAAGCTGGAACAGCAGGGCGCCGAGGGGATCATCTTTGGCTGCACTGAAATCGGCCTGTTGGTTAGCGCACAAGATGCCACCGTGCCGGTGTTCGACACCACGGCCATTCATGCGCATGCCGCTGCCGAGTATGCTCTGGCCTAGTCTTCATGTGGAGGCTGGTATTTTACTACCAGCATCAAAGGTTTGCCCGCCAGCATCAACCAGGCGGGCAACATTACAATACACAGTATCGGTAACAGGTGCAGCTCTGGCACCACCGCTACGGCCATAAACAGGCTCAGCCAGCCGTCGCGAGTTACCACCAGCACCAACCCCATAATGGCACAGGAAACGGTGATCGCTGCCGGAACCGCCGGGACATGCTGATGCAACATCAACCCCAGCGCGACGCCGATAAATACCGCCGGGAAAATACGCCCGCCGCGGAATCCGCACGCCGCTGCGACCACCAGGGCGGCCAGCTTGGTCAGAGTGATCACCAGCAGTTGGCTGGTGGTGAAACTGCCGTCGACCACCAACAGTTTCATCTCATCCAACCCTTTGAATAGGGTGATATCTCCGCCAATGACCCCAAGGATACCTAGCAGCAGGCCACCTAGCCCGAGCATCAATACCGGGTTTTTCAGCGAATGGAACATGTGGTGCATGCGTGGGAAGCACCAGATCGCCACCATCCCCAGGGCAATAGCGATCAGCGCGACCACCGAGCCGCTGAAGATATCGCGTAGCCGGGTCACATTGTAAGCATCAAGCTGTAGGGTAAAGTTCGGGGTAAAGAACATCTGGGTAGTGACGGCACCGGCGGCAGCGGCCATCAGCGGGGCAAACAGCCGATCCCACAAGGGGACTTCGTTATTTCCCCCTAGCGTTTGCGAGAAAATCAGAGCGGCGGCAACCGGTGTACCAAACATTGCGCCAATCGTGCCAGCGGCGGCGAGGATGATCCAATCCATCTTCGGCACCTTTGGCAATAACCTTGCACCCAGTGCGACCACCAGGGCAATATTGATGGCGGTGATCGGGTTTTCCGGCCCCAAACTGACGCCACCCGCCAGGCCCACCATCAAGGCTAACGCCAACCCCGGCACGGCGGCCAGCGGCAAAGGCATGCCGATCAGTGATTCGGTAGCCGGATCTGGCCCGGCATGGCCCGGCACGAAGCGTACGATTAGCCCAACGGCGATACCGGTCAGTGTAAGCATGCCGATGGTCCACCAAGGGGAATGGCTATCGATATTGAGCAGATCCGGGAGGCGAACCCACAGCCAATTCTGCAGCACGTTGGCACTTTCCATCAGCAAGATAAGGATCAGGCTGGAGGCGGAACCGATAACGATCGCGGGCAGGGCGAAGGCCAACATAGCATTGGCGCGCGGATGCAGCATGCGGGATCCCTTGTTGTCACGTCCCTGATTGGCAGGGAAAACAGAGAGTAAAGCCAGCAGAATCGCCAGGCCTCAGAGAAATGGTTTGCATAGTATATAGCTCCAACGGAGCGATTTCGCTAATGGTAGCCGCACGCGATCGCTTTCATCTCATGTTTTTTGCACCAATCTGTAACCGACGGTATAAATCGGTGAAATAGGGTCTGGCTGAAACGTTTTTTGTGATCCGGATCGCTATTGAGCAGCGGGCCGCAGAATGCCGATTGTTGTTTGGGCGGCGTGATTTTACAGTGTACCCAATTTCGCATTTTTCATTTTAGGGAGAAACACCGATGACCTATGCCCTCGTAGGTGATGTTGGCGGCACCAATGCCCGCCTGGCGCTGTGCACTGTCGAGACGGGCGAGATCGCCCAGGCGAAAACCTATTCTGGTCTGGAGTTCGATAGCCTGGAAGCGGTGATCCGCCAATACCTGGCCGAGCTGCAACTGGAGGTTCAGGATGCCTGTATCGCCATCGCCTGCCCGGTAACCGAGGATTGGGTCGCCATGACCAATCACACCTGGGCCTTCTCCATCAAAGCGATGAAAGAGAACCTGGGCTTAAAGCACCTGGAAGTGATTAACGATTTTACTGCGGTTTCGATGGCGATTCCGATGCTGTCCGAAGATGACGTGTTGCAGTTTGGCGGGGGCAAAGCGCAAAAGGATAGACCGATTGCCGTTTACGGTGCGGGTACGGGGCTGGGGGTATCACACCTGGTACACGTAAACCGTCGTTGGGTGAGTTTGCCGGGTGAAGGTGGTCACGTAGATTTTGCACCGAACAGTGAAGAGGAGGACATCATCCTGGAGGTGCTGCGTGGCGAAGTGGGGCACGTCTCTGCGGAACGCGTGCTGTCTGGCCCTGGGCTGGTGAATCTGTACCGTGCCATCGTCAAGGCAGACAAGCGCCTGCCGGAGAAGCTGCAACCCAAAGATATCACCGAGCGCGCGCTGGCGGACAGCTGTACCGATTGCCGCCGTGCCCTGTCCCTGTTCTGCGTGATCATGGGTCGGTTTGGCGGCAACCTGGCGTTGAATCTGGGGACGTTTGGCGGGGTGTATATCGCCGGGGGCATCGTGCCGCGCTTTATGGAGTTCTTCAAGGCCTCCGGGTTCCGCGCTGCTTTTGAAGACAAGGGCCGCTTTAAAGACTACGTGCGAGAAATTCCGGTGTTTATGATCACCCATTCCCAACCGGGGCTGCTGGGGGCTGGCGCTCATCTGCGGCAGACGCTGGGTATGCATCTGTAATCAACACAATAAAAAAAGGCGCTACCGGTTTGGCAGCGCCCTTTTTTTTACTCGCCTCTTAGCCGTTGGCTTTGGCCAACACAGGCTCTGCGTGAGACTCTTCTTCCTGCTCAACCGCTTTCGGCGCTTTGATAAACAGGGTAATCAGCAGTGAAATCACCGACAGCACACCCATCACCATGAAAGTCGCGTGGAAGCCGCCGAAGTGGTTGGCCACAAACGACCCAGCCAGCGCGCCCAGACCAAAGCCCTGATAAATGATGCCGTAGTTTTTGCTGTGGTTTTTCAGGCCGAAGAAGTCACCGACAATCGCCGGGAAGACGGTAATGTTGCCACCGAAACAGAAGGCGACCGCGCCGACGCAGATAAAGAACAGCGTATGGCTCAGCGTCAGGAAGCTCAGTGCGGCAATCGCCAGAATAGTGACCAGCATGGTGAAGCTGATGACGCGCATACGACCTACTTTATCGGACAGGGTGCCTAGAATGATGCGGCCTGCGGTATTGAAGATTGCTACGGCGGAAACGGTGTTGGCGGCGGTGGCCAAATCCATCCCGGCCAGCTGTACGCCCATGTCTTTAACGATACCAATCAGATACAAGCCGCTCATGCAGGCCGCGAAGAAAATCACGAACAGCATATAGGCCTCTTTGCTGGCCAGCATCTGGCGCACGGTGTAATCGTTGCCCAGCGTACCGTGGTTAGCCTGTTGGTTAACCTGTACCGGTTCTTTGAGCAACATGGAACCCAGCACAATCAGCGCCATCACGATCACGCCCCAGTAGAAGAAGGCGGCAGAGACACCGGCACCGCTAATCAGGGCGGCGTTAACGTATTTGAACAACAGGCTGCCGCTGCCGAACGCCCCGACGGAGATGCCGGAAATCAGCCCCTTGTTGTCCGGGAACCATTTGATCAGGTTGGACAGGGTAGAGATGTAAGCGATACCCACCGCAAAACCGACCACCACGCCCGCTAACAGATAAATCATATCCAGCGATTGCACGTGGGCACTGGCAATCAGCCCCAGGCCGACCAGCACGCCGGAAACCAGCGTCAGATTACGAATACCAAAACGTTCTTGCAGCTTACCGGCGAACAGCGTGGCGAAGGCCAGGAAGAAGCTGGTGATCGAGAAGGTAGTAGCGACATCGCCAAGGCCCCAGTGGAACTTGTCTACCAGCGGCTGGTTGAACAGGCTCCAGGTATAGATAGTGCCGAGGCCCATCTGGCAGATGATGGTGCCGAGAACGATTAAGCTGCGATTTGCCGGTTTGCTGTTCATGGCCGGTCTCCTTCCTGTATTGGCGTTGCCCATTGGCAAAATTAGCAAGGCAACCAGAGCCCTGCGGTATGGGCTTATTATAAAGGGGGCGATCGTTGCCAATGGCGGATCGGGAATGAACTGCCGCTGCCGAGGAATGAAATGCCGTTATCGCTGCATGAGTTGCCGAATAAGGGCTAAAAAGCCGTTGGAATGCGGCCTGCCGGGCGTGATCTACATCAAAGATATGTCAGAAAGATGGCCAAAGCGCTGCGGCAAACTGTGTGGTAATTGTGAAGGATATGCCTGAAAGGCGTAATTGGGCTTTCGTCCTATAGAGAACGTACCGGTGCGGAACTACTGTGATCGGTAAATGGACCCGTTCCATGCTCTGGGAGAGACCTGATGAAAAAAGTGCTGTTGTTATTGGCTGCGTTGTTGCCGCTTTCACTGCCTGCGGTGAGCCATGCGGATATTTCTGTCGGCATCAATGTGCCTGGAATGTCGCTGCATATTGGCGATCGTGATGATCGGGGGCATTACTGGGATGGTTATCGCTGGCGTGAACCGCGCTGGTGGCACGAGCATTATGGCCCACGCGGATATTACGGCCCACCGCCAAGGGCGGTTTACTACGGCCCCCCACGTCGTGAATGGCGTGATGGCCCACGTTATTACCGCATGCCACCACCACCACCACGCTATTACCAACGGGATCACGGCCCGCGAGGCCCACGTTGGTAACTATAACCGCATCAGTTGGCGAAACGCTTTGACCTTGCTGCGGCTGACCGGGACTTCAAAATCCAGATCGCTCAGCCGCAGAATATAGGTGTTGTTGAACCAGGGAACGATTTCCCGGATCTTGGATAGATTGACGCAATACGAACGGTGGCAGCGGAAGAAAAACTCTTCCGGCAGCCGCTGGTAAAACTCGGTGATATTCATCGGCATTACAAACTCTTCGCGCCGGGTATACACCCGCGTGACTTTCTCATCGGCGGCGGCGTAGTAGATGTCGTTGATGTCCGTGACGATGATGCGCTCGTCTTTGATCAGGTTAATGCTGTGGCTGGTACGATTCGCCGGTGCGCTAGGCTCTGGCGTCTGCGCTGGTCGGTTATGCAATGCCTCCAGCTTTTGCAGCATGGTGATGATGCGTGCCTCATGATACGGCTTGAGGATATAGTCGAACGCCTCGATCTCAAACGCCTCCACCGCATGCTCTTTATAGGCAGTGATAAACACGATTGACGGACGATGCGCAAACTTGCTGATGTTCTGTGCCAACAATACGCCGTCTAACGACGGAATATTGATATCGAGGAAAATGGCGTCAACCTGATGGGTTTGCAGGTATTTCAGCACGTCCAAACCGTCTTCAAAGGTGGCTTCGATGGTGATATTGCTGTGTTTGTTAATCAGATAAGTCAGCTCTTGCTGGGCGAGAAACTCATCTTCCACAATGATGGCTTTCATAGTTGTTCCCCGGCAGGTTGTGGGCTGTTTTCGCTATGCAGTTTATTGCCGTTTTTGGTGACGTAGAAGGCGATTTCCGTTCCCGGCTCCAGCCGCCGGATGCGCAATCCTTCACCGTACAGCAGGGAAACCCGGTGGTGTACGTTGAGCAGGCCGATATTGTGGCCTGGCATTTCATTGCGCGCCACGCGTTCGATCACCAGCGGATCGATGCCGTTACCAGTATCTTTCACCGAAATCCTGACGCGATCGCCCCGATCTTTCACCGCGATCACCACCACGCCTTTCCCTTTACAGGGCTGAATACCGTGCACGATGGCATTTTCCACCAGCGGCTGGATCAGCAAGCTAGGGATGCGTACGGCAATATCGTCGTCGATGTCATAAATCACCGTCAGCTTACTGCCGAAGCGCGCCTGCTCAATGGCGATATAGTCCTGGATCTGATGCAGTTCCTTACGGATATCGATCAGTTCGTCGTTCAGTTCCAGGTTATAGCGCAGGTAACGCGACAGGTTGATGATCAACTGGCGGGCGGTATCCTGATTTAGCCGGATCGACGACGAGATGGCGTTCAGCGCATTAAACAGGAAATGCGGATTGATTTTGCTTTGTAGCGCGCGCATTTCGGCCTTGTCCGCCATTTGGCGCAGATGCTCGATGCGCGAAACCTCCATCTGGGTGGAGATAATCTGCGATAGGCCAACCGCCATCACCTTCAGCGTATTAGTGATCTGATGGGCATGGCAGTAGTAAATTTTCAGCGCCCCGGTCACCTCACCTTTTTCCCATAGCGGGATCACCAGTTGGGAATGGATCTGCGGTGCGGTCTGGTTCTCGAGATTGTTTTTGATGATGATTTTGCCCTGCTGGATGCTTTCCAGCGTGACTCGGCTCAGCCCTGCGCGCCCGAGTGGGTAATGTTCTGCTCCCACGCCAACGTAGGCCAGCACATGTTGGGTATCGGTGATGGCGACCGCATCGGCATTAATATCGTGGCGGATAATTTCGCAAATGGTGGCCAGCGATTCGCTATTGATATTACGGAAATAGGGCAGCGTTTTGCGGGCAATATCCAGCGCCAGCTTGGCCTGCCGTGCCGCAATCACCTCTTTTTCGTCTTCGACGCTTTGCACCAGCAGCACGATCAGGCCGATACACACCGTGCCGAGGATCATCGGCAGGGCAATTTTAGACACGATATCCAGCCCGAGTTCGGTGGGTTTGGCCCAGACAACGATCAGCAGCATGGTGAGTGATTCGCATAGCATGCCCCCCAAGATCCCGGCACGCCAGCGCTGGCCTTTCTTCACCTTCAGGTTGATATAACCGGCGCCGATCCCGGCAATAATGCTGGTGATCAGGCAGGGAACCGAGGTGATACCGTCGATATCGATCAGATAGCGGTGCAATCCGGCGATAATGCCGGTAATGATGCCAACCCAGGGGCCAAACAGGATCCCCCCGGCCATGATGGCGATCACCCGTACGTTAACCAGAGAGCCTTCGACATTGATGCCAGAATAGGTACTGAACAGGGCGAACAGAGAGAAGATGGCCGTGACTGCGGCCAGTTCCAGCGGAGTATGATCTTCCTTTTGCAACAGCTGGCGAAACAGCCGGGTGCGGGTGAGGAAAAACAGGCAGATCAACATCAGGGCGGCACGATCGAATACCGCTAACAACATTTCAAAAACAGGGTGCACAACGGCGGCTCACTGCGACGAACGGGAGACCACAGTATATCACAGCGTGGCAATGACCGCGGTGGCCGGAGCACACCGCGGTCATCAGGGTTATTTAAACCCCAACTGTTCCTTGCCGAGCGGCGTCAGCAGCTCAACGGTGGCGCGGCCAATGAAATCCACTTCGAAATCATCTGCAGCAAAATCCACCGGGCTTTTACCTGACAGGAAGCTTGGCAACTGCCGTTGCAGATAGGCATCGTTCTTCTCGCAACCCGGCGCGGCGGCAATGTACATCACGTTGCTGTCGAACTCGCCGTTATGCTCGTTTTCTACCGAATGGATCACGTCACAGTGCCAGAATACCGTATCTCCCGGCTCCAGATCGGGAATAGGGGATAACCCACTTAATAAAAGGGGATGCCACTGTTCCGAGATTGATAACGCCCGGCCTGGGGCGGCCCCACACAGATCGTCATCCGCCACATCGTCTTGCAGGGCGCGCAGCAGGATATAGGCCATGGCGTTGGCGATCGGTACTACGTTCAGCGTTCCTGCATGGGTACGTTGCGGCGTCAGCGCTGTCCAGCCCTGGAAAGTGCGGAACATGGAACAAACCGCCGGTGAGGCGATCTCGCGCACTTCGGTGCGGCCATCGGCGGCAAAGGGATCGTATTGCTGCCAGTTGCCGGAGAACACGTGACGATAGACGTAGCGGAAATTCTCATCCAACCAGCGTTCGATGGTGCCGCTATCCACATGCGGAGAAAGGCCCAGTGAAGAGGAGTTTGGCGGACGGCGGCGGGTACGATCGGCATAGGTAGCAACGCGCGTTGGGTCAAAGTGCTGTTTGCCGTTGCTCTCGGTTGCCCACAGGCTGTTGAGGAACACCTGCACCGCATGCATGCGCTGATCTTGACGAGCCTCGACCTGAGGCTTCGACCAGTAAATGCCGTAGATCTGTGGCTTACTGGCGGCCAGTTTGCCAAAGTAGTTATCTTCGGCGGCATTTTTTAACCGCTCGACGAAGTTATTGCGTTCGAGATAGTCGCCAATCTCCTGATTCCAGGCCTCGGCTTTGCTGCGTGGGAATACGCCTCGAATAGCGCACACGCCGCGCTGTTTAATCAGGGCAATTTGTTGTTCGGTAACGCGTTGTTGCAGAATATCTTCGGCGTCCACCTGCGGCACCGGGTCCTGGCCGTTGGCCAGTTCCTGACGGATTTGCTCCACCTGCTGGCGAATATTGTCTTCCAGTTCCAGGAAGACTTCGCGATAGTTGGGTAAAGCCTGGCGTAACTGCTGCTTGACGCTTTTTATTGCGGTAGGCACATCATCGATAAGTAATGAAGCCATGGTGTTCTCCTTGGCCCGCCGGTGGGCGAGGATGTTAGTGGTAGGGTAGCGTTATAAAGTTGCTGTTTTGTTGTAACCTGGTTAATGATTATCTGGATTTAATAGGGGAAAATAAAGGGATATCTTTCATTCGTAACTTCCTCTTTTTCGTTTTTCGGAGATTTGCCTGATGAAATTGGAAACACCTCGCTTGCTGCTGACATCGCTAACCGCGGATGACTGGCCGTTATTCCTACGTCTGTTCCAGGATCCCCAGGTGATCCGTTACATTGCCGATCCGCTGCCGGAACACGAGATCCGCGAACGTTTCGAAGCACGCTTGCCCGCATGGGATAAGCATTGCGATCGCTGGCTATGCCTGGTGATGAGAGAAAAAAGCAGCGGTCAAGCGGTGGGAATGACCGGGTTTCGCCCTGAGTGGTCCCCTTGCCAGCAGGCCGAAGTGGGCTTTGGCAGCCTGCCGGAAGGGCAGGGGAAAGGTTATGGCAAAGAGTCGCTGCCTGTGATCTTGGACTTTGCCTTCAATGCCTGCGGGTTTCACAAAGTGTATGCCACGGTGACAGAGGGGAATTTAGCCTCACGGGGTCTGTTGGAGAGCTGTGGTTTTCAACTGGAAGGGACGCTGCGTGACAATTTCCGCCTGGCGGACCGGTGGTGTAATGACTGGCGGTTGGGGTTGTTGGCGACGGAATTTGCGGCTGCCGAACGGTAAAAAAATTGTTATGCGAGGGGCTCGACAGCCTGACAAGGCTGAGTTATGTTCGATGTTCGGCCATTCTGTGGCCAACGTCGCTCGGATGGTCCGGGCGCTAACGTCTCTTCGAGGTAACTATGTCTGATAACAACCCGCGCCGTTTCACGCGCATCGAACGCCTGCCCCCTTATGTGTTTAATATCACCTCTGAACTGAAGATGGCTGCACGCCGTCGCGGGGAAGATATTATCGATTTCAGCATGGGTAACCCGGATGGCCCGACGCCGCCGCATATCGTAGAGAAACTCTGTACCGTAGCCCAGCGTGATGATACACATGGCTACTCAACCTCTCGCGGTATTCCGCGCCTACGCCGTGCTATTTCGCACTGGTATCAGGAACGCTATCAGGTCGATATCGATCCCGAAAGCGAAGCCATTGTGACTATTGGCTCGAAAGAGGGCCTGGCGCACCTGATGTTGGCAACGCTCGATCATGGGGATACGGTGCTGGTGCCGAATCCAAGTTACCCGATCCATATTTATGGCGCGGTGATCGCCGGTGCGCAGGTGCGTTCCGTGCCGCTGGTGGACGGCGTGGATTTCTTTGGTGAGCTAGAGCGCGCCATTCGTGAAAGTATTCCGCGGCCAAAAATGATGATCCTGGGCTTCCCATCCAACCCGACTGCGCAGTGTGTAGAACTGGATTTCTTTGAGCGGGTAGTGGCACTGGCGAAACAGTATGACGTGCTGGTGATACACGATCTGGCCTACGCCGATATCGTCTATGACGGCTGGAAAGCGCCTTCGATCATGCAGGTGCCGGGAGCCAAAGACATTGCGGTAGAATTCTTCACCCTGTCGAAAAGCTACAATATGGCCGGCTGGCGTATTGGCTTTATGGTGGGGAATCCTGAGCTGGTTAGCGCATTGGCACGTATTAAAAGCTACCACGACTACGGCACCTTTACGCCGCTGCAGGTGGCCGCTATCGCCGCATTGGAAGGCGATCAGCAGTGCGTGTTGGACATTGCCGAGCAGTATCGCCAGCGCCGTAACGTGCTGGTGAAAGGGCTGCACGAAGCTGGCTGGATGGTAGAGAATCCGAAAGCCTCGATGTATGTGTGGGCAAAAATTCCTGAGCCTTACGCGCATCTGGGGTCGCTGGAGTTCGCCAAGCGTCTGTTGGCGGAGGCTAAAGTGTGCGTATCGCCGGGGATCGGCTTTGGCGATTACGGCGATACCCATGTGCGTTTTGCCTTGATTGAAAACCAGGATCGTATCCGCCAGGCGGTGCGCGGTATCAAGGCGATGTTCCGTGCTGATGGATTAATCAAGCCAGCTAAAACGGCGACTCCTCCTACCAAATAACACCCCATCTTGAGGGGACTGATGTGTTGCCTGAGATTAGGCAATCGCTGTTGCCCCTCACCCCAACCCTTATGTCTTGATCTTCTCCGCCTTAGCGGAGAAGATCCCCGACTGATCATCGGGAGATAGCCGGTGAGCTCCCCCTAACCCTAGTGCCTATGAGCCCGTGGGAGAGATT
>Ga0308166_1002588_pt1 | contig 16409 bp, 12 predicted proteins | sample PhyCR2_2_FD_202137 | JGI IMG/M metagenome (GOLD analysis project Ga0308166, IMG submission 202137) | Phyllosphere microbial communities from UC Gill Tract Community Farm, Albany, California, United States - DLSLCC.R2 | ecosystem: Host-associated > Plants > Phyllosphere > Unclassified | place... | reverse complement strand
GTAGTCCGGCAGCATGTCGGGCCGGTGCAGCAGCAGGGCCAGCAACGTGGGGATCAGCACGAGCGGTACGCCGACCGCACACCACGGCCAGTGCCGGCACAGCAGCGTCCGGCCGTGGCGCCACAGGCCGTGCGCGCTCGACCACGATGCCTGCAGCGTGGCACCGCCGCTGCGCTGCCAGCCGCCGAGGCGCCACTGCAGGCGCTGCTGCAGCATGCCGAGCACCTGCAGCACGTAGGCCCGCCCGTCCGGAAACAGGGCCAGCCAGATGAGGCCACAGGCGGCACAAAAATACAGTAATGCGAGAAAGATCAGCATCGGCTTCTCCGGTTTGTTTCTAATTGGCATTAGTTGCAAATCTTAGGAGTAACGCGGTGCGCCCTACAGATGAAAATCAACCCAGCTCCAGACGTCCGAACCTCATGTCGCCAGCACGCCGGACATCGGGCGACATTCACATCCTGGCCATGCTCGATGGCCGCGCTGCCGGCCGGCGAATGCTCGCCCGTCCCAGGCTGCTCTGGTACGGTGCGGGCGGCGCGCTGGCCTGTGCGCTGCTCGCGGTCTTGGCCTGGCTCGTACGCGGCACGGCGCCGGCAGGCGACGCAGCCGCGCCCGCCGTGGCGGCCGTGGCGCCTGCGGTACCGGCGGCACGGACGATACTGCCTGCCCGAACGGAGCAGCCGTCACGCACACCTCGCGGTAGCACGGCCGCGCCCGAAGCCGGATCCGCACCGGACGTGCGCGACGCCGTCGTCGTCGACGTGACGCCGCCGGTGCCAGCCGCTCCACCGGCCGCGGTGACGGCCGCGACGTCCGCTGCGCGGTCCGCCGCGAGCGTCGATCTACCGGCCGTCCGCACGGGCCTGGACGCCGCCTCTGGCGCCTCCGGCTCCTCCCACATGCCCCGTATTGCCAATACAGCAACTTCCGCGACCCCAGCCGTTCCCGCTCGGCCAGCAGCGCCGACACGCCAGCTGCCACCGCGCCGCACCAGGCCACGCCCGGAGCCGTCCCAAAACACACGGCAATATGCGTTGCAGGCGCCGCCGCCCGCCCATGCCGACGCACGGCTGGCGCGCCACAAACGCAGCCCGGCGGCGGCCCGCACGCCGGGGCAGGTGCCTACGAGCGTCGATACGGACGTCGCCCTCATTTCCGCGATCCTGCAACACGCGGGCACAGGCACCGGAAGCGGCGCCGGCGGCGACGCGGCCGATGCCGCCCCGGCTGCATCGTGTGCAGACCGGTCCTGCGGCCCGCGCATGCCGTCCCGATGATGGGCGCGCACGCGCGCGCTGGCAGGCTGGCGCCGCTGAAAAAACCACGCAGCAGGCCCCGGCGCGCGAAACCGCTGGGCCGCCGCCCGTCGCACCGTTATACTGTACAAAAGTACAGTTGGCAGCGGTATGACGATGATCAGGGTTCTGGAAAACGAGTTTTATTATCTGGATAACTTCCAGCGCGTGCTGGACTGGATCGCCGAGCGCTACGCCGACCTGCTGATTGACGACGAGCATGCCTTCATCGCCGCCTTCCCGCAGTTGCCGCAACCGTCCCGCGCGCTGTTCGTGCGCATGGTGATGCGCAAAGGCACCCTGTTCCGGGCCAGCAAACTCAACTATGCCGAGATCGGCTGTCCCGTCGCGGCGGCGCAGGCGTTGCTGCCCGGCGGCTGGATCGAGTCCGACCCCGTATTGACACTGGACGAACTGTTCGACCTGTCGTCGAAACCGGAACTGGTCGCAGCCTTCAACCTGTCAGGCGCTGCCCGCAGCGCGCGCAAGGCGGACCAGCTCGAACTGCTGCGTGCCGACCCGGCCCACGAAGCCGACCGTCCGTTCTCGCAATGGCATCCCGGCACGGACGACCTTGCCCTGCGCCTGCTGGTGCAGCCGCTGTGCGACCGCCTGCGCCTGATTTTCTTCGGCAACCTGTCGCAGGACTGGACGGAATTCGTGCTGTCCGACCTCGGCCTGTTCCGCTATGAGCGCGTGGAATTCTCGCCGGCGGCGCGCGGCTTCCGGGCCCGCCAGGACATCGACCATTACCTGCAGCTGCACGCCTGCAAGGAGCGCTACTATGCCGGCGAGCCCGCGCTGAACGTCCTCGCGGACCTGCCCCGTCACGCGTTCGGCAACGACTGGCTGGACAGCCGCCGCGAACGCCTGCTGTTCCAGTTGGGCCAGCTCCTGGAAAAGGAAAAGGATTGGGACAACGCCTACGCCGTGTACGCCGGTTGCCGCTATCCGGGCGCGCGCGGACGTGCCATCCGCGTGCTGGAAAAGCACGAGAAGTTCGATGACGCCTATGCCCTGTTCGAGACGGCGCGGCAGGCTCCGGAAAGCGAAGCGGAACGCCAGCACCTGCTGCGCCTGGGCCCGCGCCTGGCGCGCAAGCTGGGCCACCCGAAACAGCCGGTGCGCCGGGCAGCACCGGCCACGCGGCTGGACCTGAGCCTGCCGTTGCCGGGCGGCGACTGGCGCGTCGAAGGCGTCGTGCTGGACCATCTGCACCGCGACGAGGCGCCCGTGTTCTACGTCGAGAACACGCTGGCCAACACGCTGTTCGGGCTGCTGTGCTGGCGCGCGATCTTCGCCGCGATCCCGGGCGCGTTCTTCCACCCATTCCACCGCGGCCCGGCCGACCTGTACGCGGCCGATTTCCACCGGCGCCGCCAGGCCGAATTCGACGCCTGCCTCGCGCTGCTGGACGATGGAGGGCACCGTGCCGCAATCCTCGCCACGTACGAAGAGAAAGCGGGCCTGCAGTCGCCGTTCGTCGCGTGGGACTGGCTCGGCCGCGACATCATCGAGCTGGCGCTGGACTGCATCCCGGCCGCGCACCTGAAGCTGTGGTTTCGCCGCATCCTGCAGGACGTCAAGGAAAACCGTACGGGCTTCCCCGACCTGATCCAGTTCTGGCCGGACGAAGCGCGCTACGACATGATCGAAGTAAAGGGGCCGGGCGACCGCCTGCAGGACAACCAGCTGCGCTGGATCGATTACTGCGCCGAGCACGGCATGCCGGTCACCGTCTGCTACCTGCAGTGGGCGCAGGAGGCGGCTTGAGCGGCACCCCGGCAGCAAGTTCCCGCTACGTCGTCGCGGTGCGCGCCCTGTGCGAATTCACGGCCAAGCAGGGCGACCTCGACCTGCGCTTCACGCCCTCGCCCACCGCGCAGGAAGGCATCGCCGGCCACGCCGTCGTGGCCGCGCGGCGCGCCGAGCATTACCGCACCGAAGTCGCGCTGGAGGGCGACTGGGGCCCGCTGCACGTGCGCGGGCGCGCCGACGGCTACGATCCGCAGCAGAACCTGATCGAGGAAGTCAAGACGTACCGCGGCCAGTTCGCGCGCGTGCCCGACAACCACCGGCACCTCGCGTGGGCGCAGCTGCGCGTCTACGGCCATTTGCTGTGCACGCAGCTCGGCCTGGACGAGGTCAACCTCGCGCTGGTCTACTTCGACATCGGCAGCCAGCACGAAACCGTGCTGAAGGAGACCCGTTCGCGCATCGAACTCGCCGCGCTGTTCGACGACGCTTGCCGCCGCTTCGTCGCCTGGGCCGAACGGGAGCTCACCCACCGCACCGCGCGCGACGCGGCCCTGACGGCGCTGCGCTTTCCGCACGCGGACTTCCGCCCGGGCCAGCGCCAGCTGGCGGAAGCCATCTTCCGCGCCAACGCCAGCAAGCGCAGCCTGCTCGCGCAGGCGCCGACCGGCATCGGCAAGACCGTCGGCACCCTCTTCCCCGTGCTGAAGGCGGCGCCCGGCCAGGCGCTCGACAAGGTCTTCTTCCTCGCCGCCAAGACGCCCGGCCGCCAGCTCGCGCTGGACGCCGTCGCGGCCCTGAAAAACGGCGGCACGCTGCCGCTGCGCGTCCTCGAGCTGAGCGCGCGCGACAAGGCATGCGAGCATCCGGACCTCGCCTGCCATGGCGAATCCTGCCCGCTGGCGCAGGGATTCTACGACCGCCTGCCCGCCGCGCGCGCGGCCGCCGCCGACGCACCCACGCTCGACCGCGCGGCGCTGCGCGAGATCGGTCTCGCGCACGACATCTGCCCGTACTACCTGGGCAGCGAGATGGTGCGCTGGAGCGACGTCGTCGTCGGCGACTACAATTACTGGTTCGACGGCGGCGCCATGCTGTATGCGCTGGCGCTGGAGCGCGGCTGGAAAGTCAGCGTGCTGGCCGATGAAGCCCACAATCTCGTGTCGCGCGCCCGCTCGATGTACACGGCGGACCTGGCGCGCGCCGACCTGCGTGCGGCCCGCGCGGTCGCCCCGCCAGCCCTGCACAAGCCGCTCGACAAGGTCAAGCGCGCATGGACCGACGTGAGCAAGGCCGCGCCGCTGCCCTACCAGGTGCTGGACGCCCCGCCCGACAAATTCCTGAACGCCCTGCAAGGCGCCGCGAGCGCCATCACGGAACACATGGCCGCGTTTCCCGTCCCGCTCGACCCGGCGCTGCAGGATTTCTACTTCGCCGCGCTGCAGTTCGGCCGGCTGGCCGAATCGTTCGGCGAACACTCGCTGTTCGACGTCACCCGGGACAACGAGCGCGACACGACGCTGTGCATCCGCAACGTCGTGCCGGCCCCGTTCCTGGGCCCGCGTTTCGCGTACGCCCATTCGACGACGCTGTTCTCGGCCACGCTGAGTCCCTGGCATTATTTTGCCGACCTGCTCGGCATGCCGGCCGACACGGCATGGATCGACGTCGACTCGCCGTTCAGCGCGAGCCAGCTGGACGTCCACGTGGCGCAGGCCATTTCGACCCGCTACGGGGCGCGCGCCGGCTCGCTCGGCCCGATCGCCTCCCTGATGGCGGACCAGTACCATGCCCGGCCCGGCAACTACCTCGCGTTCTTTTCCAGCTTCGAGTACCTGCAGCAGGTCGCCGACCGCTTCGAACGCGAGCATCCGGGCATTCCCGTCTGGCGCCAGGCGCGCCGCATGAGCGAAGGGGAACGGGCCGATTTCCTCGCGCGCTTCGTCCCCGGCGGCCGCGGTATCGGCTTCGCCGTGCTGGGCGGCTCGTTCGGCGAAGGCGTCGACCTGCCGGGCGACCGCCTGATCGGCGCGTTCGTCGCAACGCTCGGCCTGCCGCAGGTGAACCCCGTCAACGAGCAGCTGCGCCAGCGCATGCAGGCGATGTTCGGCGCCGGCTACGACTACACGTACCTGTATCCCGGCATGCAGAAGGTCGTGCAGGCGGCCGGCCGCGTGATCCGCACGGAGCATGACCGCGGCGTCGTCTGGCTGATCGACGACCGCTTTGCGCGGCCCGAGGTGCAGGGGTTGCTGCCGGCGTGGTGGCACGTCGGCCAGGATGCTTAGCGTCAGCGCATCAGGTCGCGCACCTTCGGATAGCCGCTGCGGCTGATCGGCACGCGCGCGCCCGATTTCAGCACGGCGCAGTGGCCGTCCTTGCCGGACGGCTCGATGCGTGCGATGGCCTCCAGATTGATGATGTACGACCGGTGCACGCGCAGGAACCTGCGCGGATCCAGCTGGCTTTCCAGCTCCGCCATGCGCTGGTTTTTCAGCCACCGGCGGCCGTCGGCGCAGAAGGCCACGTAATCGTCCTGCGCCTCGACGTAGTCGATGCGCGCCACGGGAATCACCTGCACGCGCGCGCCGTCGCGGATCAGGATGCGCTCGAGCGGCCGCTGGCGCGCCTGCGCGTCGGACACGAGCGCGCGCACCGCGTCGTCCGCCTGCGCGGCAGGCGCCGGGACGGCCAGGCGGGTGCGCACGTGCGCCAGCGCCTGCGCGAGGCGCTCGCGGCCGAACGGCTTCAACAGATAATCGAGCGCATGGACCTCGAACGCGCGCAGCGCGAACTGGTCGTACGCCGTGACGAACACGTAATGGGTCGCCGCGCCGGCCAGTTCGACGACTTCGAAACCGTCGAGTTTCGGCATCTGGATATCGAGGAAGACGACGTCCGGGACCCGCTCCGCGATCGCCTTCACGGCCTCGAAGCCGTTCGCGCATTCGGCGACGATGTCGACGTCCGCATGGGCATCCAGATGCTCGCGCAGCACGGCGCGCGCCAGCGGTTCGTCGTCCACGATGATCACGCGCATGCGTCAGGCTCCGTCGATGGTGGGAATGGTGTGCGGGGTTGCCGGCAGCGCCAGTTCGACGACGAAGCGGCCACCCTCCCGCGTCCAGTGCGCATGCGCCTCGTGGCCATGTGCCGCCGCCAGGCGCTGGCGCACGTTGACGAGCCCCAGGCCCGTACCCGTGCCGCCGGCGTCGCCGGCATCGTCCGGATCGACGTCGTTCTCGACACGGATGCGCAGAAGCGAACCGGCGCGCGCCGCCTCGATGCGTATGCTGCCAGGTCCGATCATGCGTCCGATGCCGTGCTTGACCGCGTTCTCCGCCAACGGCTGCAGCAGCATCGGCGGCAGCACGCAGGTGGCCGCGGCCGGGTCGACGACCGCGTCGAACCGCAGGCGGTCGCCGTAGCGCACCTGTTCGATGGCGATGAAGTCGCGCACGAGCTGCAGTTCGGTGTCGAGCGTGACCATGCGGTCGGCGCGCAGTCCCAGCGTGTGGCGAAAGAAGTCGGCCAGGCGCAGCGTCATCGCGCGCGCGGCGGCCGGGTCGAACGACGTCAGCGCGCTGATGGAATTCAGGCTGTTGAACAGGAAGTGCGGATCGACCTGGGCGCGCAGCATGCGCAGCTCGGCGTCGCGCGCCGCCAGCGTCATCTGCAGGCGCTGCGTCTCGAGCTGGCGCGCGCGCTCGGCCTCGATCGACAGATAGTTCACGGCGGCGGCGAGGACGTACAGGATGACGCCGAGTCCGAACATCGTCGCGAGCACGGGCGGGCTCGCGACGGCGACGTAGCCGTGCGGCGCGAGCGCGGCCAGCAGGCTGTTCCAGGCAGCGCCGATCGCACACCACAAGGCCGCCGCGCAGGCGGCCGTCGCGCCGATGCCGCCCGCGATCGCCAGCGGACGGCGCCGGTCCAGCGGATACGCGCGGCACACATAGTAGGCGGAAAAGCCCGTCGCGTAGGCATACATGAGCGCCAGCGGCACGGCGAACAGCACGCTCTCGCCCCAGCCGGCCCCGCTCACGGCCAGCATGGCGGCGAGCAGCAGGCCCAGCATCACCCAGGCCAGCAGGTAGAGCAGCGTCGCGCGCCAGCTGGCGAAGATCCCGTGCACGGCGCCGCCTTCAGTTGCGCACTTCGACGCCGCCCATGATGGCGTAACCGGTGATCACGAGGCGCTTGCCCGCGTCGGGCGGCGTCACCGTCTTTTCCGCGAACCCGCCCATCACCGGCACGCCGCGCAGCACGACGGTCCAGTCGGGAGGCACCTTGATGTTGATGCCGCCCCACACCGCGAACACGTGGATGGTCGCTTCCTTGACGATCGACGCTTCGCGCAAATCGAGCGCGCAGCCGCCCATGATCGCCGTGATCTCGCCGCCGCGGAAATCCGGCGTGCTGACGCGGCGCTCGAACCCGCCAAGCACGGCGACGATGTCGACGACGCCGTCCGCATCCGCGCCCCCGTCGACCCCGGGACGGGCGACGCGGCCCGGCCCGAGCGAGCGGTACAGCACGAGGCCGCCCAGCGCGATCATCGCGAGCGGCCACAGCGTACCCCAGCTGACGTACAGCACGCCCATGCGGCCGAGGATCATCAGCACGCCGGCCGCGATCAGCACGGCGCCGAAGTAACCGCTGCTGCGCGCACCGTTGCCGAACAGGGAAGCGCAGCCGGCCACGATCAGCACGAGCGGCCAGAAGCCGACGGCGTGACGGAAATTCAGGATGTCCAGGTTATCGAGCAGGAACAGCACGCCCATGCCGACGACGAGCAGCCCCAGCACGACCTGGTTCGAAGCGCGGGTTTCACTGGCCATGGCCGTTCCCTCCGCGGGCATTGAAGCGGCGCTCGGCGATGGGGCGGACCGCCATCGTGATCCCGCTGATGATGATGAACAGCGGCCAGCTGTTGCCGAACGTGAGGCCCCACAGGCCTTCGAGCACGGCGAACAGCCACAGGCCGATGAACACGGTCCACAGGCCGTTCGAGAATTCGCGGGCGCTCGGGTAGCCGATCGTCTGGTTGACGCCGATGACGACCAGGAGCAGCGGCGCATAATGCCACAGCTCGCGGATATCGAAGATGTCCATCTGGTCGAGCAGGAAGGCCACGCCGAGGCCGACCAGCACCAGACCCCACAGTACCTGGCGGCGCAGGTGGTACGATGCTTCGCTGTTCATGTTTCCTCCGTTGACGTCATCGCAATGACGACACGATACCGGAGATGCGCGCGGCGGCGGAAGCGCTTTTCGGTGGGCTGCGGCGGCGGACCGGCGAACGGCGGCGCCGCACATGCGAACAGCCCGCCATGTCGCCATGGCGGGCTGTCGGGTGATGCGCCGGCGGCGCGGGCTCAGGCCGTCACGGCGGCGGAGGCCTGCGTGCGCTGGCGCCCTTTCTGTTCGTTGCGGTATTTGGCGCGGGCTTCGGCCATCTTCACGGCTTCGCGCGCGATGTTCGTCTTCTTGATTTCCTGGCGCTCGCTCTTGCCACGGTGCTGTGCGACGTGCTTGTTGCCGATCTTGGCGGTCATGGGTTTCTCTCCTGTGCGATGGTGAAGGGACTGCGCCGGACGGGCGCATGCTTGACGGCAGCCGTTCAGGAGCGCGAGGAACCGATCCGGTCGTCGGACGGCATCAGCATGCCCCAGCCCAGCTGGCGCCGGATTTCTTCCGGGGTCGGCGGCGGTTTCGTGTCCTTGCAACGGCGTTCGAGGTATTCCCGCACGAGGTGCTTGGGTGGATGACTCGTCGTAGGGCTGGACATGGCAACCTCCGCTTCCGGTAAGGCCGGCGCCCTGGCATCGATGCCGCGGCGCCGGCGTGGAATCTGGTGCCGATCCTCGAGGCGACCGGCTGACCTGTCGAGGTGGTTGGCTTCTGCGGAAAATCGCGGTTGCCTCACTCGACGCCTTCATCGTAATGGCGCCGACGAATGTGGACCGTTAGGTGCCGCACACTGTATATCTGCTTGAGTTCCAGTCCTACAAGGCCTCTTCAAAAGCGCCTACGCAGCAGGGACGGTGACGACGAAAAAGGGGACCGCAGCCCCCCTTTCGCGCGGCGCCACGCACCGTCAGAACCGGTATTTCAGGTTCACGTAGAACTGGCGCCCGCTGACGTCCAGCTTTTGCTGCTCCTCTTCGCTGTAGCGGTAGTAGGCGCGCTTGACGTTGGTGAGATTCGTCGCATCGAACGCCAGCACCAGGTTCTGCGTCATGTTCCAGCTCGCGCTGAAGGCCAGCGTCGTCACCGGTGCGGCCATCGTGGGCGCGGTCGGCATCAGCACGCCGTTCACGCTGGCCAGCCCCTGGCTGTTCGCGGTCGGGGCCGGCGCCGTGGAGCTGTTCACGTATTCGCTGCGGTAGTTTGCGACGAGGCGCAGCGACACCTTGTCGTTCTCGAAATAGCCGCCCAGGTTCGCCGCCCATTCCGATGCGCCGACCATCGGCCGGCCGTCGTCGACCTTCGTGCGTGCGCGGCTGACGTTGCTCGTGAAGCCGAAGCCGGACGAACCGAACGGCTGCTCGTACGACAGTTCCACGCCCGCGATGTGCGCGCCCTGCTGCTCGCTGGTCTGGACCGCGTAGGTCTTGAGCGCCGCCGTGGCCGGATCCCACAGGTCGATCGTCGCGCCGCCGCCCGTGCCCGTTTTCGCATAGCCCTGGATGCGCGAGTAGAACAGGTCCACGCCGACCATAGCCCGGCGCGCGAAGTACCATGCCCACGACGCGTCCAGGTTGTCGGCCGTGAGCGGCTTGATGTCCGGGTTCGGTCCCGTCACGCGGCAGCCCTGCGCGTCGCAGACCGGCGTGCCGAACCCGGCACCGAGCAGGTTGTAGTTCTGGCGTCCGAGCGTACGGCTCGCGCCGAAGCGCACGATCTGGTCCTGCGTCAGTTCGTAGCGCACGTTCATGCTGGGCAGCCAGTTGTCGAAGCGGCGGTCGGTGCGCACGAAGTAGTACGTGTTGCCCGTGAGCGGATCGAACGGCGCGTCGTCGTAGACCGGCTGCAGGTCGCCGGCCGTCGTGATCGCATCGGGATACGCCGCGCACGGGATCGCGTTCTGGCCCGGCGCCGCGCGGGCGCAGACGCCGGCCGTGATCGGCGTCGGGATGCGCGCGTTGATGCGGGTCTGCACGAAGCGCACGCCGGCGTTGCCGGACCAGCGTTCGCCTTCCAGGTTGGCCATCACGTAGCCCGCGCCCTGGCGCTCGCGGATGTGCAGTTCGGTCGCGATGCGGCGCTCGTACTCGTCGCTCGTGGCCTTGGTCGCGCTGGCGAAATACCCCTGCAGCACGGCCGGCTCGAACGTGGTGCCCGTATTGTCCCAGCCGGCCGGGCCGTCGAGCCCCGCACCGAAGTCGGACGGCCACGGGATCGTCCGCACGGGCACGCCGGCCTGCAAATTCGGGCTGCGATAGGCGGGATAGCGGCGCGCGCTGTCGCGGTGGTGGTCGGCGTAGCGCAGCCCGGCCTCGATCGACTGCACCCAGCCCTTGCCGACCTTGTACTCGCCATCGACCTGGCCGCTCGTTTCGCGGTCGGTCGTCTTCAGACCGGAGATCGTGCGCAGGACGAGCTGGTCGGGCCGGACGCCGGTGCCGTCGTACTTCACGTACGGCGCATTGTCGACGCCGGCAAGCGCATACGACACGCCGGTGCCGAAACTCGCGAAGGTCAGGCCCTGGTCGGCCACCGTCCTGCCGACGCCGCGCGTCGTCGACAGCAGCGTCTTCAGCGTGAAGTCGGGACTGACGCGCCATTTGCCGTCCAGGTCGAGGAAGGCGCTGGTGGCGCGCGCGCCTTCCCGATAAAAGCCTTCCGAGTTGCCGATGTATTGCGGCACGGTCCCGTCGGGGAACACGATGTCCGCGCTTTTCAGTACGCGCAGCCGGTCGCCGTACATCGTGGTCTCGGTGCCGATGACCGGGTTGCGGATCGACGCGAACACCTGCGGTCCGCCCGGCTGCCCCGTCGCGTTCGTGTTCGGCGCGGACGTCCCCGTGGCGCCGTCGGCCAGCGAGGCCTTCCCGAGCAGCATGCTGTAGATCGCACCCGCCTTCAGCCGGCCGTAGTTCGGCGCCTTCAGGGTCGAACTGAAGCCCGTGACCGTGACGTCCACGTCCTGGTTCGGCCGGAATTCGAGCGAGAACATGCCGCCCTTGCGGTCGCGCACGCCTTCGACGAATTCCGTGCTCATGGAACCGGGCAGGCGCACGCCGTTCAGGTCCGCGGCCTTCAGGCCCGTGCCGGCGAGCGACGCATCCGTGATGCCTTTCATGGTCGTCGTGTTGATCACGTCCCAGCCGCTGCTCGTGCCGTAGGCCAGGCGCGACGCGGAGTCGCGGCGGATGTAGCGCTTTTCGGCAAAGCCCTGGACGATGAAGCCGAAGGTGCCGGCCGCGTTTTTCCAGTTGACGGAGGCGTTCAGGTCCGGTGCCGTCTTGCCGGGCAGGGTCGCGTAGCTGGCGCCGACGCTGGCCACCCCGGACAGCCGCTCCTTCTGCGCCAGCGGCTTGCGCGTGGTGACGTTGATCGTGCCGGCCAGGCCGCCGTCGACGATGTTCGCCTGCGACGTCTTGTAGACGATCGCCTGGTTCAGCACCGACGACGGCATCAGCGACAGGCTCGTCGAGCGGCTGCTGGACGCCTGGTCCGCGACGTACCAGTCGCCGCTGCTGACCGTGTGACCATTGAAGACGATCAGCGACATGTCCGGATTGGTGCCGCGCATCGCCACTTTTTCCGCTTCGTCGTAATCGGTGCGCACCGCCACGCCGGGCAGGCGCTGCAGCGAATCGGCCAGGTTCTTGTCGGGCATCTTGCCGACGTCCTCGGCCGTGATCACCTCGACGTTGGCGGTGGCGTCGCGCTTGACGGCCAGCGATTTCGCCATCGACGCACGAATGCCCGTCACTTCGACCTTCTGCACCGGCGCGGCCGCGGCATCATCCTGCGCCAGCGCAGGCACGGCCGCGGCACCGAGCAACGCCATCGAGACTGCGGCCGCGAGCGGCTTCTGCTTCAGCATGTTCTCCCTCCTGTCGTGATCGTCACGGATCGGTGTGTCCCGGCCGCGCGTCCAGTATTGACGACCGAAGCACGATTGAACAATGAGAAGTGTTAAAGAATGCATAACCAAAAGGAATGCTCGACAACGGGTGGCGGGCAGCGCGGTTCTTCATGAAAATTCTGTATTTTGAAAACGGCGGCCGGACGCGTTAGCGTAGCGGTTTATCGCCGTTTGAGACCAGCATGCCCTTTCCACGCGCCTTGCCCGCGCTTCTGATCCCGGCCCTTGCCATCCTCCTCGCCGGCTGTGCCGCGCCGCCCCCGTCCGCCCCGGCGGCCGCCCATCCTGCGCCGGCACCGGCCGTTGCCGCGGCGTCCCCGGCAAATACTGCCGCGGCGCCCCCTGCCATGCCAGCCGCGGTGCCCGAGCCGCTCGACGCGATCCTGGCCAAGCCGCTGTTCCGCATGCGGCCGCTTGAAGCGGACCGCTACATCGCCTGGGTGCACCAGACCGAGCCCGACCTGCGCAAGCGCATCGCCGCGATCGGCCGCAAGAATCTCGGCCAGCCTTACCGCCTGAACCTGCTGGGCGAATTCCCGTACCAGATCCACGACGACCTGCCGATGTTCAGCCTCGAACAGAGCGACTGCGTCGTGTTCGCCGAACACACGTACGCGATGGCGTTGTCGCAATCGTGGGACGAGTTTTTCTGGATGCTGCAGCGCATCCGCTACCGCGACGGCATCGTCGGCGTGGCCACCCGCAACCACTACACGGAAATGGACTGGAACGTCGCCAACGGCTGGCTGGTCACGGACGTCAGCGCGGCGCTGGCCGGCCCGGACGGCCCCGCGTACACGATGACGATCGACCGCGCCCAGTTCCTGAAGACGCGCCACCACACGGATGCCGACATCCCCGTCGCAACGAGCCGCCAGGCGTACGTGCCGAAAGACCGGGTGGCCGCCGCCCTCGCACAGCTGCGCGAAGGCGATCTCGTGAACGTGATCTCGACGCGCGACGGCAAGTACTTTGCCTCGCACGTCGGCCTCGTCGTACTGGGTGCCGACGGCCGGCGCCACTTCCTGCATTCGTCCGAGCCGCAGGTGCGCGAGGAAACGTTCGAATCGTTCATCGCCCGCGCCGCCGCGCGCGAGGAACGCAACCGCCACGCCGGCAGGAACGGCCAGGTGCTGGCCGGCTTCAAGTTCCTGCGCCTGAACGACGACATCGTCGTGCCGCCGATGGCACCGCAACCCCGCCCGGGGCACCCCGCCGGCGCGTGAGCGCCACGTCCGGCGCCGCGCGGCAGGCGCCGGACGACATCCATTCGGGCGCCTGCCCATGCCGTTGCGTTTCCACTGCCGGGCCGCGTGCAGTCGCACTGCGATTCAAGAATGACTTCTCCGAATTATTTCTCAATAAATGCACGGGCGTTCCAGCACGGCATATTCCCCATTTCAATTTCCGATTTTCATTTCGAACGCTTCCGCGATAAATTCCGTTTAGCCGGTTGAGCATGGTCAAACCCATTTTTCATATACGTCGGGATAATTAACCTATTCGCCCATACTCACCCTAATTAACAACGCGAATTACTATTGATACGGAAATACGGAAACGAAACGCATTTTCAGCCTCAGATCATTGTATTGCCAACGGGTATTTGCATTCGCTAACTCACGCCGTGCTTCCGCATCATGATCAAGTCAAATCAAGCGCTTATCGGCCGCATTTGCGCCAGGATGATATCCCTGCATCGCACGACGAAAATCGCGCTGATGATCATGACCGATCTGATCGCGCTCCCACTCTGCTTTCTGATTGCAATGCTGCTGCGCGGCGGCGATTTGCGCCTGGCATCCCATTTCGGCCCGGCCTCGTATATGCTTGTCGCGGTCGTGACGATCGCCGCATTTTCCGTTTCCGATTTATACCGCGCCGTCATCCGCTTCGTCGACCACCGCTTATTGAGCGTGACCGGCATTGCGCTGGCAATCGCCATTCTCTGCGCCTATGGCGTCACGTTTTCGATCAACGAAGAAAATTTCCCACGTAGCGCCCTGGCCATTTACTGGTTCATCGTATTTTCTTATGTCATCGCATCGCGCATCGGCGTGCGTAATCTGCTGCGCAATCAATATGCGGCGCCGTGCGGGGCAACGGAAATCGTGGCGATCTACGGTGCGGGCGAAGCAGGCGCCCGGCTGGCGCAGGCCATGCGCAATGGCGACGAATACCGCCCCGTCTGCTTCTTCGACGACAAGCATGCGCTGAACGAACGCAACATCTGCGGGTTGCGCGTGTTCCACACGGACCGCCTGGCGGACACGGTCGGCGCGCTGGGCGTCAGTACGATCGTGATCGCACTGCCGTCCGTATCGCCGGAGCGCCTGCGCGACATCATGCAGCGTCTGACGCTGTCCGGCATCAGCACCAAGATCCTGAGCCGCCTCGTCGACCTGGCCGACGACAAGACGCCGCCGCGCGACGCCATCCGCGACCTGAAGTTCGAAGACCTGCTGGGTCGCCCGCCCGTGCCGCCGCGCCTGGATATGTTCGCGCGCTGCGTGCGCGGCAAGACGGTGCTCGTCACGGGCGCCGGCGGATCGATCGGCAGCGAGCTGTGTCGCCAGATCGCGTCGCTGGGACCGAGCCGCCTGCACCTGCTCGACCACTCGGAATTCGCGCTGTACACGGTGCGCCAGGAGCTGGCCACGCGCTTCCCCGACATCCTCGTCCAGGCGCACCTGGGTTCCGTCTGCAACGCCGACCTCGTCGCACGGATCCTGCGCGAAGGCCCCGTCGACACGATCTATCACGCCGCCGCGTACAAACACGTCCCGCTCGTCGAGTCGAACATCGTCGAAGGCCTGCGTAACAACGTGCTGGGCGCGCAGGTCATTGCCGCGCAGGCGGCGGCCCATGGCGCGACGACGTGCGTGCTGATCTCGAGCGACAAGGCCGTGCGGCCCACGAACGTCATGGGCGCGAGCAAGCGCATCGCGGAGCTCATCTTCCAGGCCGCGGCCGCGCGCCAGGGCGCCGCCGCCGCGGAATCCGGCCCGGGCACGGGCACGACGTTCTGCATGGTCCGCTTCGGCAATGTGCTGGGGTCGTCCGGCTCCGTCATCCCGCTGTTCCAGCGCCAGATCGCGCGCGGCGGACCGCTCACCATCACGCATCCGGACGTGACGCGCTACTTCATGCTGATCCCGGAAGCGGCCCAGCTCGTGATCCAGGCCGGCGCAATGGCCCAGGGCGGGGACGTGTTCGTGCTCGACATGGGCGAGCCCGTGCGCATCGTCGATCTGGCGCGCTCACTGATCGCTCTGTCCGGCCTGACGGAGAAGACCCCGCAGCATCCTGGCGGCGACATCGAAGTCCGCTACGTCGGCCTGTTCCCCGGCGAGAAACTGCACGAGGAATTGCTGACCGACGGCGTGGTGTTCCCGAGCGAGCACCCGCGCATCATGCGGATGAAGGAAAACGCGCTGCGCCCGGGCGTGCTGGACACCTTCATCACGTGCCTGATGATGGCCTGCGACACCCACGAGCGTCCGATGATCGAGGCGATGGTCAAGGCCATCGTCAACGAATACAACCCCAGTCAGCCTGCGCCTGAGTCCGCTACCACCACCGCCGCAGCTGCTGCCGTCACAGCGGGGACACAGCCACCGGTTGCGGCACAACCGGCAGCGCAGCAACGCTTGAGCCTGATCAGAAAATTCGTGCCGTTCCGGATTTGAACGGCCTCAACCCACCGTTTGGCGAGGACACACATGCGTGACGAAAGCAAACCGGCCCATCTCGAACCGCTCACCACCCGGCTGCGTGAGCGCACTGCCGTCATCGGCATTGTCGGACTCGGCTACGTGGGCCTGCCACTGACGCTGCGGTATGCCGAGGCCGGCTTCCGCGTGCTCGGCATCGACATCGACGGCAGCAAGGTCGAACAGCTGAATCGCGGAGAAAGCTATATCCGCCACATCGCCGCCGCCGACATCGACCGCGCACGCGCCCGCGGCTTCGAGGCGACGACGGACTTCACCCGCGCCGGCGAGCCGGATGCGCTGATCATCTGCGTACCGACGCCACTGAACGCCTACCGCGAACCCGACCTCTCCTTCGTGCTCGACACGACGGACGCCCTGCTGCCCTTCATGCGGCCGGGCCAGGTCCTCTCACTTGAGAGCACCACCTATCCGGGGACGACGGACGAGGAACTCAAGCCGCGGCTGGAGTCGCGCGGCTTCAGGGTCGGGCAGGACGTCTTCCTCGTGTTCTCGCCGGAGCGCGAGGATCCGGGCAACCCG
>Ga0308166_1002584_pt1 | contig 16420 bp, 15 predicted proteins | sample PhyCR2_2_FD_202137 | JGI IMG/M metagenome (GOLD analysis project Ga0308166, IMG submission 202137) | Phyllosphere microbial communities from UC Gill Tract Community Farm, Albany, California, United States - DLSLCC.R2 | ecosystem: Host-associated > Plants > Phyllosphere > Unclassified | place... | reverse complement strand
TCCCGTCAGGATTTGCTGACCATGTGGTCATAGGGGCCATTACGATACGGTTACGTAATTCTATTGTTTCGCCCAGGGAATAAGGAGCGAATAATGATGTAAATTTATTTTTCATGATGTTATTCCAGTTGGGTTTTATTTATCAGAATACGCTCGTTATGGACGTTAATCATTCAAATACGGGTTACATAAATTGAGGTTTACTTCCATTAGTGCCTGGTTTATTCAAACCAATATTTTTATTAACCATTTGTGAAGGGTTATTTATGATTTGGACAACCTGATCAGCTACGCTCTTTCTGGAAACTTCTGTTCCTTTAAATGGTTCATCTTTTTGTGTGACCTCATAATCAACTTCATTCTCATCTGTCAGCCAGGCGGCTCTGATGATGGTATAGTCGAGGTTTGATGCTTCCAGAATGTCAGCAGCTTTCCTGTAGCGAGGGAGATACTCTCCAATGGTTTTATTGTTCCACTCACCGAAAGTGCCTGGCACTTCATCGTAAATGCCAAGGGTATTAATACTGATCACTCTGGTCACGTTATTTTTTTTCATTGCTGAAGTAATGACTTCCATCTGTTCGTCGACATTTCCTGCAAGGTTTGCATAAACAATATCTTTCCCTGCCATAAGTTGGTCCATGAGTTTATGGTCTGACGCATCGCCAATAATAATTTCTGAATTTACAGGTTCATTCCCTTTTATTTTTATTGGGTTGCGATACAACAATGTCATTTTAATATCAGTTTGAGTGGATAGCATATCTATCACCCAATGGGCAATTTGCCCATTGGCACCTAAAACAAGCACATTTTTCATTTTTATGTCCTGGAGAGTCATCAAATTGTAAATGGGGGGAATTCCCCCCATATCAGCACTTATAAATGTTTTTTGTAGAAAGGGATGAGTTTATCAAGGGCCTGTTTGACAGGTTCTGGTTTGTCGTAGAGGTCATAATGAGACCAGCCTTCAACAACGACAAGTTCTTTATCTTTGGAAGCTGCCCGACCAATAATTTCACAGCCATCACGATACGCTCCAAATGCACCAACTTTATCCCCTACTACAACCATCAGCGGCTGGGTCAAGAGAACTTCTGCCAGATGAAATGCATCCCACCCAACGGCGACAGTTTGATGAGAGAAAAGCGCCCGGTTAACCCCGTTTGGCGCATAGCCTCTTGGAGAACGGTAATATTCAGTTGCACCAAACAAATCTGTTTCTGTCAATCCTGCTGCAACAGCAGCCTCCGGTGATGGTGGCAACAAATCATCCACACGAAGCTCAGTTCCACGAGCCTCAGCGGTTCTTTGTTGTGCCATTGCTTCGAGCGCACCAATCGGGTCGAACGCTGTAAATCCTTCACGCATAAGACGACCATAATTTGCGCCAGTGACGGTACCAATGGCCTTAATGCGACGCTCAGTCATTGCTGCATTAATGGCATATCCACCACCGCCACAAATACCCAGCACACCGATACGATCTTCATCGACATAAGGCAGGGTCACCAGATAATCAACAACAATACTGAAATCTTTAACCCGAATAGTGGGATCTTCCAGATAACGAGGCTCTCCACCGCTATTCCCCTGGAAACTGGCATCAAACGCAATCACAATAAACCCGGATTTTGCCAGCGCTGCGCCATACACACTGCCTGACGTTTGTTCTTTACAACTTCCAATCGGGTGAGCGCTGATAATTGCTGGATATTTGTTTTTCTCATCGAAATCAGCAGGGAAATAGACGTCAGCAGCTATATCCCAGTACGTGTGTTTAATCGAAACAGTCTTCATTGCAAGCTCCAGGGATTTAACCCAACAGGTTTAACGGGTAATGCTATTTACACCGAGTGGCGCTCATGACTACGCTGCGGAGTGAGTAAATAGTAGAACTTGTATTGGTCATCATCAATAACCTAATATCTACCACAGTGTTAAGCCATGGTTTACAAAAAATGAAAATAGAGCCTTCCATCCTGCCTTCACTTGCATGGTTTGCGCTGATTGCGCGCTCAGGCAGCTTTTCAAAAGCAGCCTCGGAGATGGGCATTACACGGGCAGCATTATCCCAGAATTTAAAAGCGCTTGAGGAACGACTCAACACCAAGCTGGTTTATCGAACCACCCGTAATATGTCGTTAACAGAAGAAGGGCAGCGTCTTTACGATGTGTTGATATCCGCATTTGGGCAGATTGATGATGCTCTCAGAGATGTCGGTGATACCCGGCTTGAACCTACGGGTTTACTAAGAATAAATTCTTCCCGTGTTGCGGCAAGGATGCTTGTTGAGCCACATATCAGCGAATTCTTGAACCGTTATCCAAAAACACAGATAGAACTGATCATGGATGATGGATTGTCTAACATCATTGCTGAAGGATGTGATGTCGGCATTCGCCTTGGGCAGAGTCTGGCTGAACATATGACGGCGGTACCGGTCTCCCCGCGAATAAAACTGGTTACTGTGGCATCACCAGACTATTTACAAAAGAACGGTATTCCACAAACACCTCAGGAGCTGTGCAATTACAATTGTCTACGATTACGACATAAAAGTAGCGGAGCGCTTCCATCGTGGGAGTTCTCACAAAAAGAAAATAATGAAGAGTTCGAAATTGAAGTCTCAGGTGGATACGTTACCAACGACGATGAAAGCATGATTCGTATGGCCGTCAATGGAACTGGCATCATTCAACATCTGGATTTTGCTATAGCAGAGCAAATTAGCAAAGGTCAATTACAACAAATTCTTGGGGACTGGTGTACATCATTCCCGGGATTCTATCTCTATGTATCATCACGAGTAAGAATGCCTTCTAAAGTTCGTGCATTCATAGACTTTATGGTCGAGAAGCGTTTGAAAGATTGATAAAACACTCTGACATATATCCTTAGAGGTACGTTTTGGCACCAACTTCCGCTTCTGGCACACAGCAGACCACCTGAAGCTCCACGAGGGTTGCTCTGAACAAACAGCAGACGTTCACTATTTGCAATTGAATATTATTGTCACACAAACATTACATCCCTGTTGCGAACTCTGTATTCAACGTCTATAAAACAGCAAGATAGTCCACTGTCTAACCTGTAGCCCGGAGATTGCTTTGCTGCCTGAACATTCAAGACTGTATCTTCGCCCTGTAAACGCATCAGATGTGGATGATCTTTTCAGAATTTATGGCGACCCTGCAACAAATATGTTCAATCCATCAGGACCGTATCCAGATATTAGCCATGCACGTAATGTTTTGGCCCGTTGGCTTAGCCACTGGGAAAATCATAGATTCGGCAACTGGGCCATCGCACTGAAGGAGAATCCAGAAAGGATCATCGGTTTTGGAGGTCTTAGCATTATCAGTTATGACGATACACCTATAATGAACCTGGGGTATCGTTTCTCTACAGAATCATGGGGAAAAGGTCTGGCGACAGAGTTTGCTAAGTATGCAGTCAACTATGGGTTTGGTATTTTAAATATGGCAGAAATATCTGCTGTAGTGAGACCAAACCATCTGGCATCCCAAAAGGTCCTGACCAGAGCAGGTCTCCGGTATGTACGGGATATTCATGATGTGAAAAATGAGCCCGCAAGCATGCTTTTTACTCTGACTCTGGATGAGTGGAACAATACTACCTCGCCTATAAACCATTAGAGTCCTAGGATAACATCCACTTCTGTCGCAGGACGGAAAACTATCTAGTCACGGACCCGACGACCTATGCCCCATTCACTGTATCGTTCTGTAAATTAAACGGCGGCCATCTCTAAAACATATCACCAGAGCCTCTGAGAACGATTCTCAGCGATTTTTACTACATAACCAACAAATCCCACTGCTGAATACACAAAATCGCTCTACGAGCTTCCTGTGTGATATTTACGACTTTTTCATTTTGCTACCCAGCTTCGATGCTGAATAGCTTGGTGTTCATTTCCCTGTCTGCAACTTACTTCTCTCTTTTGCCAGATAGAATATCAGTCGCGCCACGTTTTACCGAATCAAGAAGGAGTTAGTAAGCTAATTATATTAGCTCGAACTCCAGTTGACGGCGAAAAGCGGGCGTTACAGCTGCACCTTTCGAAAAATTGAGTGCATCAGAATTTCGCCCGCATGGAAGGTTTTATTTGACACTATTTGACGACAAAATGTTGCAATGGGTTCTGCGAGCCTTGATATGTATCAATTTTACCTACTGACAACTTTGTGAACTCGCCGTTGCCGATTTTTGAAATTAACTCTTGCTCTAATGTCGATATAGACTCCTTAGCCCTACGTATATCCTTACCTAGATATTTCGCAATGGGGTACTCATCACCGACGTTGAACTCTTTGAGTTTTTCGCTAAGCAACTCCTTGAAATGTTCATATCTGGAAACTGTAGTTTCAATATTTCCATTTGCTTTCTTTTCGAGGATATACACAGAAGCTATCAAATGTTCTACGATTTGAAGTGCAACAGATAGCGCAGTACCTTTAGGTGTTTTTATGTCATGGGCTGCATCATTACCCATAAACCTTATCCCATGTAATCGATCCGCATCATTTTTTGAAATGTATCCAGAACTTGCTAGTTTGTTAATTCTTATCTCAAGATTTCGTCCTGGAATTTGTAAATCATTGCAAACCGCTTCGACAGCTGCTCTTAATCCTAATCCGGCGAGGACTTTCGAATCTTCCCGCAACGCTATGAGTACTTCGGAATAGATAGTTCTTACGATATCTGGCAGCTCCCATAAGTTTTGTATTTCCTTGTGGCCCTCAACAGCCTTGGGATAAACAGTCACATCCTCGGGAACCTCCCAGAGATCATCATACGTGGGATACGCCGCTTCGAGATCGTAAAACACCTGACGGAAGGATTTTGTGTCACACCCTAAGCATTGCAATATTTGATACGAAATATTGCAATTGTATTCTTCGCGATGCGACTCAGTATGTTCTGATAAAACAGTGTGATTAGTTTTTTTGCAACAATCGCGACAATAGCTTTTAATATTCTTATTGCTCATTTTTCACTTTTCTTTTTCACGTCTAAAGATTGTTCGATAGAAGGAGCCATCTTAACCACAAATTTTTACACATTTTGGATTAATCTACAGAACACTACAGGACAAGTACAGGATCACCCGTATAAAAAACGATGTAGGGTATTCCGATAAAAGCTGCATATAATTACAGGATTTACCATTTACTGAAAAGTTAGGAAGGTACGCTTTTGGTACGGAATGGAATGCCCGATTGGACGCTACGCTACAGCAGTATCAGGTCAAACCTGAGCTAATACATTTAGTTTTTTCTGACCAAAACCATAAAACCTCGCTGGACTGAGAAGCTCGATTTCACATATACACTATGAACTGTATCAATCAGTATAATATTTTGGGTTTTAATCCCCGGCAAAGTGAGCTAAGATGAAAAACCAACCAACACTCACATCCAAAACACCACCGCCAGAGGCCCTGAGAGCGATTCTCAGCAACTTTCACAACAAAAACAACCAAACCCACGACCGTTCAAATAAAATCGCTCTACAAGCTTCCTACGCAATATTTACGAATTCTGCGTTTTACTACTCAGCTTCGATGTTGAATAGTTTCGTGTTCCCTTCCCCGTCTGCAACTTACTTCTCTCTTTTGCCAGATAGGATAACCAGAATACCGGGCCTTCAAGTGACTCTGGATCATCACGGTGAACAACGTAGTGATCGGGATAGTCTTTAGTAGCCCTAGGCAAGTTTACCAGTGTCGCTTTACCCCCCGTCAATTTAATCCATATTTCAGTAATAATACCAGCTATCCCTCTGTCCGGAGTACCGAACCAGTTGACCAGCCTATGTGGAAGCGCAATCCAGCAATGGTAATGGGGTTGTGATGCTTTTTCCTGTTCACACACCCAGCCATAAGCAAAGTTGATTATTTTTTCCGAAAAACCGTTGTTCCTAGACTCCAGACGTGCACGTAATCGCTTGAACAGTTGACGTATGTATTTGTTACCAGCTTCTACCGAAGTGAACTCAGGGAGGCGAAGATCAAAACGAGTAAGGAACACTCGGCTATAAAGCTTCTGCACTGCTTTTAGCTCGTTGACCATCGCCACAAGGATATCATGCCGAACACCAGATCCTTTGGAGTTAATAGGGTATTCATGGCCATCATGGACAAAAGAGCTGGCATTGATGATTTTGTAACGACCGTGCTCATGGTAGACAGTATGGAAGCAAGGGACTGATAGAATCGATGGTTGGGACAGCATTTGAGGTTGTTGCATTATTGTTAAATCTCATTTTTATTTTTCTGATAAAGATCACACCACACTGTTAAATAGTTTTGTCTTAGCTTAGTTACTACCTAAAAACCACGGCAAAATGCAGGCATCTGCTACATAGCAAAGCCGCTTCGTATCTGGCATAGAGGATGTTTTCAAGGGGAGGAATACTACGGAACAAAGTTTACGAACGTATTTACTCAGCTTTTAATTATACCAACCATTAATTCATTATGCAATATTTTTTATCAGTACCGAAAACTAACTCGACTTTACATAGATTGCCCATCCAACCTCCTTAAGGGATAGCTAACCACTAGGCTGGAACGAAATTGCAGCCCAATAAAACCGGAATATACCAACAATGAAAACGAACCTTGGCAGGTTGTCGGAAATAGACACCCGCTAAATTTCTTTTCCCCTTTTGAAACTGCATGGTGACGTTGCTGGATACTAGCACGAGGATATCCTGAAAATAGAGAATTAGGGATGTGATGAACCAGACATTATGCCAGCAAATGGTTCACTTTTCACGGCTTGCGGTAAAAAGCCCGCCAATAACTATGCTATGGTCAGGGTTTTACCGCAAAATGACCGATTGCTAAGACATAATAATTATCCGCAATTCAGAGGGAATTTATGACCACCCGCACCAGCCATCCTGCATTTATCTCGCTTCAAGGCGGCATCAACTTTCGCGACCTCGGCGGTCAACGCGCGGCCGACGGCCGGCGCGTACGTTCAGGCAAACTGCTGCGCTCAGGCTCGCTGCACAACATGACGCCGGAGGATCTCAATCATCTCAGCGCCATTCCGCTGAGCCGGGTGCTGGATTATCGCGATCCGACAGAGGTCAATCGCAGCCCCGATCGGCTGAATAGCGAAGCCTTTTACCTCAACGCCCCGGCCAATCCGCTTTCCAGCAGCGTCAATGCGAAAGTCACCGAGTTTAACGCCGCGACCCTCAACACCATGGACGGCGAGCAGTTTATGCTACAGCTCTACCGCCAGTTACCGTTTAATAACGCCGCCTATCGCCAGTTGACGCAATGGCTAATGGAGCCTTTTGACGGCGCCCTGCTGCAGCACTGCGCCGTCGGTAAAGACCGCACCGGCGTCGGCTGCGCCCTGACGCTGTTCGCGCTCGGCTGTGATAGCAATACGGTCATGGAAGAGTATCTGCTGACCCAGGGGATGCTGGCGCAGGTCGAAGGATTCCTGCTCGACACCTTCGGCGAAGGCCTTAATGAGCACGGGCGTAAAAATCTCGCCGCCATCATGACCGTTCAGGAGTCATATCTGGCGACCGCGTTGTCCAGCATTGAACAGCGTTACGGTCATGTCGACCGCTGGCTGGAACAGGAATACCGCCTGACGCCACAGGCGCGCGAAGCGTTGCAGTCACGGCTGCTGGAAGATTAATCCACGTTTCATTAACCAGACGATTCGCCGTGAAAGCGGCGCGTTGCGCACTACACTAGTAGCAACAGGAAAAAATTGTGATTTCGTACACATCTGATTTACCTGTTTATCGGAAAGCACATATAATGCGCTCCCATCTACTATCTGAATATCTAACAAGGCCCGTGTGGCGTTGACACCGCGCACGACATGAAGAATATGAAATTATCGACACTCTTAGCGGCAGCCTTCGCCATCGTGGGCTTTTGCAACACAGCTTCAGCTGTTACCTATCCTCTGCCAACCGACGGCAGCCGTCTGATTGGCCAGAACCAGGTCATCACTATTCCAGACGATAATAAACAGCCGTTGGAATATTTCGCTGCCAAATATCAGATGGGTCTGTCCAACATGTTGGAAGCGAACCCGGGCGTGGATACCTACCTGCCAAAAGGCGGTACCGTGCTGAATATTCCGCAACAGCTGATTCTGCCGGACACCGTGCATGAAGGCATCGTCATCAACAGCGCCGAGATGCGTCTGTACTACTACCCGAAAGGCACCAATACCGTGATCGTACTGCCGATCGGTATCGGCCAGTTGGGTAAAGATACGCCGATCAACTGGACGACCAAAGTTGAGCGTAAGAAAGCGGGCCCGACCTGGACCCCGACGGCGAAAATGCACGCCGAATACGCCGCGGAAGGTAACCCGCTGCCGGCAGTCGTACCAGCAGGCCCGGATAACCCGATGGGCCTGTACGCGCTGTATATCGGTCGTCTGTACGCCATCCACGGTACCAACGCCAACTTTGGTATCGGCCTGCGCGTGAGCCACGGCTGCGTGCGTCTGCGTAACGAAGACATCAAATTCCTGTTTGAGAACGTGCCGGTCGGCACCCGCGTGCAGTTTATCGATGAGCCGGTAAAAGCCACCACCGAACCGGATGGCAGCCGCTACGTCGAAGTACACAACCCGCTGTCGACCACCGAAGCGCAGTTCAAAGGCGGCGAAATCGTGCCTATCAGCCTGACTCAGGCCGTGCAGTCGGTGACCAGCCAGCCTGACGTTGACCAGAGCGTAATGGATCAGGCGATCCAGAACCGTTCAGGGATGCCGGTGCGCCTGAACTAAGTTCAGCTAGCACATGAAAACGGCGGGCCTGGTGCCCGCCGTTTTTTTATCTGCATCTGCTAAGCGCTGCGCCAGCAGGGAGCGCTCCCGGTTAGCCGTTATTGACCAGAATGACCCCGCCATGATCGTAGCGGTAGTGACAGTGCGCGTACTCCAGCGGCGTACCGTCTTCCAGATAGATAACCTGCTCAACCTCCAGCACCGGGTCGGTCGGCTCGCAGTTAAGATGTAATTTATCCAGCTCATCCGGCTTCATCGCCCGTACCACCCGATAAGACCCCATCAGCTTCAGCCCCAGCGTCTCCTGCACGTAACGAAACACCGAGCTTTGTAGATGGCTTTTATTGAGCCCCGGCACCAGCGCCACCGGCATTACCGTTAAATCCAGCGAAATCGGCTCGCCGTTAAGCAACCGCAGGCGGACAAAGTCATACACCGGCGCATCGGCGTCGATCAGCAGCGAACTCTGTTCCTTCTCGCTGGGAAAACGCAGTTCAAAGCGCACGACTTCGCTTTGCACCTCGCCGAGATGCTCCCAGGTTTTGGTGGCGCCGAAATAGTCGCTGCCGGGCAGTTCCCACTGCGATAGCTGGAGGAAATTTTTCCGCACAAAGGTACCCTGCCCTTTGCGGGTGTAGATAAGCCCCTCGACAATCAGCTGACGCATTGCCTGCTGGATCGTCATCCGGCTGGTATTGAACTCTGCCGCCAGCGCAAACTGGTCAGGTAACGGCGCGCTGGCAGGATACTGCTGGCTAATGATCCGCTTTTTTATTTCCCGCGCGATATTAAGATACTTCGCCGTCATTCTCCGATCCTTTACTATTTTGTGAGCGGCTGGGGGGCAGCATACACCGCCCGCTCGCCGTTACATCTCTTCGCCATTACTGTGGATAACCCGCTTCAACCACGCGTAGCTTTTCTTCGGTACCCGCTTAAGATCCTTGAGATCGTGGTTTTCACGATTGACGTACACCACGCCGTAGCGTTTACGCATGTCGCCCTGCGAGCTAAGGATATCGATTAATCCCCAGCCGAGATAGCCTATCACCTGCGCCCCGTCTTCAAACATTGCCGCTTTCATGGCGTTAATGTGGTCACGGTGGTAGGCAATGCGGTAATCATCGGCGACCTGATTTTCGCCGTCCCAGGATTCGATCACCCCAATCCCGTTTTCAATTGGGAAGACCGGCAGCCGCCAGTCGTTGTAATAGCGGGTAATGATCGTGCGGAATCCCAGCGGATCGATCTGCCAGTTCCATTCCGTCGCTTTCAGGTATGGATTGTCCTGATTACCGAACAACATATAGTTGTTCACCGCCGTACCTGGCGGAATCGCGTCGCTATTGAGCGTGCGGCTGGCGTAGTAGCTGAATGCCAGATAGTCGACCTTCACCCTTGCCATCAACGCGATATCTTCAGGACGATAGATATCGTCAAAACCTTCACGGGCGACAAAATGCATCACTTCCGGACTATAGCCCTCGCCCGCGTACGCGCGCAGCAGGTTCTGATTTAAAAACTCGTCCAGTTGCTGGGCGCACAGAATATCGCGCGGCTTACAGGTTGCCGGATAGACCAGCGCATGGGCCAGCATTCCGCCCATCAGACACTGCGGTTTGGCCTGATGCAGATAGTCGGTGAGATGGACGTGCGCCATCATCACGTGGTGCTGGATCTGGTAGAGTTCGCGCAACGTTTTATCGCCACGCAGATAGCCGGTGATCAGAAAAGCCTCCGGCGAATGGTAAAGATTCTGTTCGTTGAAGGTCAGCCAGTACTTCACCTTATCGCCGTAGCAGTCGATCATCTTCTGGCCATAGCGGATAAAAGCGTCCATTACCCGGCGATCGGTAAAACCGTTATAGCGCTCCGCCAGCGACAAGGGCATATCGAAGTGATAGAGGCAGATCATCGGTTCAATACCGCGGGCAATGAGCTCATCAATAAACTGATGGTAGAACGCAATCCCCTCTTCATTAAACTCGCCATCTCCCTGCGGACAGACGCGGCTCCAGGCAATCTGGAAGCGATAGCAGTTCATGCCCAGATCCTGCATTAAATCAAAATCTTCGCGGAAGCGATGGTAGGAGTCGGTCGCTACCTTCCAGTCCGAGGCGAACTCCGACGGTTCACGGATATCGTACACCGACATCCCCTTCCCCCCCTCATTCCACGCCCCTTCGGTCTGCATGCTGGAGACCGAATTACCCCATAAAAAATTGGCCGGTAGTTTGTCTTTCATGGTTCGCCTCTGTATATGACTAGTCATTTAAATGTTATGACTAGTCATATACAAAAAAACTACCGCCGAAGCAAAAGCAGGATCGTTTTCTGTGAGCCATACAAACAAAAAAGATCGCCGCAAGCGGCGATCTTTATAAGCACGAAAAAACAGCGTTACTGCGCGTCAAGCTGCTTACGGCGATATTCCCCCTGGCGCTCCAGCATCCAACCCGGATACTCGCGCGGCAGCGCGCTGACCGCGTCAAGCTGGCGCAGCTCATCTTCACTCAGGCGAATAGCGGTGGCGGCAATGTTATCCTGCAACTGCTCGGCCCGTTTGGCGCCAATAATAACGCTGGTGACCGCCGGCTGATGCAGTAACCACGCCAGCGCAATCTGCGCCACCGAGACCCCTTTCGCTTCGGCTATCACCTGCATAACGTCAATGCAGTCAAAGGCGCGATCTTTATTCACCGGAGGGAAATCGAACTCCAGTCGACGACCGCCCGCTTCCGCCTGACCATCGCGGCGATATTTACCGCTCAGCAGACCGCCCGCTAGCGGGCTCCAGACCATCAGGCCGAGACCTTCGCTTTGCATCATCGGCACCAGTTCGCGTTCCAGGTCACGCCCGGCAATCGTGTAGTAAGCCTGCAGAGAAGCAAAGCGCGAGAGCCCGAGGCGTTCCGCGATGCCCAGCGCTTTGGCGATTTGCCATGCCGCCCAGTTAGAAACGCCGATATAGCGCACATGCCCCTGCTGCACCAGGGTGTCGAGCGCCGACAGCGTCTCTTCAATAGGCGTCGCCGGATCGAAACCGTGTAATTGATAGAGATCGATATGATCGAGCTGCAGGCGGCGCAGGCTCTCTTTCACGCTGCCCATAATGTGGTAGCGTGAGCTGCCGCGCGAGTTCACCCCAGCGGTGCCGGTTTCGCCGAACACTTTGGTCGCCACCACCACGTTTTCACGCGGTATCTTCAGATTCTTTAACGCCTGGCCGGTGATCTCCTCCGAGCGTCCTTCTGAATAAACGTTGGCGGTATCGATGAAGTTGATGCCCACATCCAGCGCGCTGCCCACCAGCTGTTCGGCTTCCGCCTGGCGCAGCTGGCCGATTTTTCCCCACATCCCCTCTTCGCCGCCGAAGGTCATGGTGCCAAGGCACAGCTCAGAGACAAACAGGCCGGTATTTCCCAGTTTTTGATAACGCATAGCAGTCTCCTCATTCGGATGATTAACGTCAGCCAGATAGTTATAGCCCGAGCGTCGTCATCGCGAATGGGGTGTTCCTGCCCGTTTCTTGCCCAATCCTCTGAAAATCAGCGCCACAGCGCGAGCATGGCGTAACCAGTGAGCGCCGCCCAGATCAGCAGCGGAATGGAATAAAGATGAAAACGCCACCAGATCCGGCGGTCGCCGGCCATCCGCAGCGCAATCAGGTTCGCCAGCGATCCGGGCAGCAGTCCAAAGCCGCCGACGTTCACCGCCCAGGCTAACAGCATCGTTGGCGGCACGTAATTGAGCAGCAAAATAGTCGACGGCACGTTGCTGATAAACTGCGACAGGCCAATTGCCGTCAGCCATAGCCCGCCATGCGAGAGCTGGCCGACGTCGTTCAGCCACTGCTGCAGCACCGGCAACTGCGTCAGCAGATGAACGTCGATAAACATCGCCATAAACACCAGCAGCAGCGACCAGTCGACGTTGATAATCACCGCTCGCGCCAGCAGCAGGAACCCGACGGCAATGAGCGACAGTCCCCAGAGTTCCTGCTTCATCTCCAGCGCCGCCAGAAAGATAAGGTAGAAAGCGAGGCAGCTCCACACCAGCCTCGGCCGCCACTCCGGCGCTTTGTCGCTACTTTGATAATTGAGCCGAGCGGCGGGAAAACAGAACCAACACAGCACCAATAGCGTGATCATCATCGCCGCCGCCAGCGGCAGCATCTGGCCGATAAAGGCAAGAAACGATAGCCCGGAGCGGCCCCACAGTAAAATATTCTGCGGATTGCCGATGGGCGTTAATAAAGAGCCGGCGTTAACCGCCAGTGCTTCAAAAATAATCAGCCGGTTCACCGGGATGGCGCACCATTTTTTCAGTGTTAACGTGAGGGGAACGACAATGAACAGCGCGACGTCGTTGGTCAAAAAAGTGGAAAGCAGCGCGGCAGCCAGCACCATGAAGATGGCCAGTTGGCGTTCGGTGACGAAACGGCGCGCCATTTTGCGCCCCAGCACATCAAAATAACCGCTCAGTTCAATCCCTTTGGTCAGCAGCATTAGCCCACTAAGGGTGATGATCGTGTGCCAGTCGATAGCCTGCCCCCAGCGCTGAGGCGCGAAAGGAACAAACAGGCTAAGGATAACGGCGATAAGTAACAAAAGATGCAGGAAACGGTCGCGAGCGAGCGACTGCACAAGGGGGAGATTCATTCTGCGTGTAATCTCTGGGTAAACAGCTTAAATTGCGCCAGCGTCTCTTCGCTAACGTGGTGTTCCATTCCCTCGGCGTCGCGGCGGGCAATCTCCGGACTCACGCCAATCGCCAGCAGAAAGTTTTCCACAATCTGATGACGCTCACGACTTTCATGGGCTAGTTTTTCCCCTTCCGGGGTTAAGAAGATCCCGCGCCAGGGGATCTGTTCGATCAAGCCGACGCTCGCCAGACGTTTAAGCATTTTCGCCACCGTCGGTTGCGAAACGCCAAGACGCGCAGCCATATCCACCTGGCGCGCTTCGCCCACTTCGTTGATCAGATCGGAGATAAGCTCCACATAGTCATCTATCAGCTCGCGACGATGCGCTTCGCGCACCTGACGAAACCCCTCTACGTGTTCTTCGACATTAACCAGCTGCGTCACTTTTTTAGTTATGGGCTTACCTGCGCGACGGTTCATTGTGCTTCCTCGTTGGTGTGACGCGTCAAGCATCATATAAAAGGATCCACATTGTAATGGATTGCGCCCGTAGCACAAAAAAATAACATTTTAGCCATAGCTATAAAATATAGCCTGTGCTATATCTGTATGTAATGCAAACAGCCATCACGGATTTGACGGCGCGAAAACGCAGGAGGAATAACCATGAACGAATTCAAGAGGTGCTTAAACGTGTTTAGCCATTCACCCTTTAAAGTACGCTTAATGCTGATCGGCATGCTGTGCGACATGATCAACGGCAAACCGCAGCAGGATAAACCTAACCACTAACGCGGCGTCGCGGTACGCCGCTTCATTTTTTTGTCATTTTTCCCCGTTAACCTACCCGGTTGCCTCGCCTTTCAGCGCTTTTTTCAAGTTTTGTAAGCTTTCTCGCAAAACAATCTGTTATGAATAGTTGACCTTACCATTCGCAGGCCCTATCGTTTGTCAGCCCTGCCACTACTGCGGCTCGCAGAGACCCTCTTCACGCACTGTCCAGCAGGTTTTACCCCCTTGATGCCAGGGGACGAACATGGCGTCTTGTTGATTACGAATTATGAATGTCACTCTGAAAGAAACGCTGGCCGCCCGCAGACTGGCCCTGAACCCGTGGACAGGATTCTACTTTTTACAGTCGCTGTTGATTAATCTGGCGCTTGGGTATGAATTTAGCTTGCTCTATACCGTTGCGTTTACCTGCGTACTCCATCTGCTTTGGCGCACCTTTCCGCGGGTACAAAAAGGGGTAGTTGGCCTCTATTCCCTGCTGGCCGCGATGTACTATCCCTTCGGCCAGGCTTACGGCGCGCCAAACTTCAATACGCTGCTGGCGCTGCACGCCACCAACGTGGAAGAGTCGACGGAAATTCTCACTATTTTCCCGTGGTACAACTATTTGCTGGCGGTATTTATCTTCGCCCTCGGCGTCATTGCCGTACGGCGCAAACCACAGCCGCCCGCGCGCCTTGGCAAAGTGGAATATCTGGGGCTGCTGTTTAGCATCGGTATCTTCTTCCTGCAACCTGTGCAGAATCTGGCCTGGGGCGGCGTCTTTAAAGTCATTGATAGCGGTTATCCCGCTGTGCGCTTCGTAAAAGACGTGATCGTTAATAACAATGAAGTGCTGGATGAACAGGCGCGGATGGCGCAGTTGGCGAACATGAAAGATAGCTGGCACGTGCTGGCGGTGAAGCCGAAGTACCATCTCTATGTCGTGGTGATTGGTGAGAGCGCGCGCCGCGATGCGCTTGGCGCTTTCGGCGGCCACTGGGACAACACGCCGTTCGCCAGTTCGGTCAACGGCTATCTGTTTAAAAACTACGTCGCCGCCAGCGGCTCCACGCAGAAATCGCTGGGCCTGACCCTCAATCGGGTGGTAGACGGTAAACCCCAGTATCAGGATAACTTCGTCACCCTCGCCAACCGCGCGGGCTTCCAGACCTGGTGGTTCTCCAATCAAGGGCAAATTGGTGAATACGACACCGCCATCGCCAGCATCGCCAAACGCGCCGATGAGGTGCAGTTCCTGAAAAATGGGGATTTTGAAGCCAATAAAAATACGCAGGATGAGCAGTTGCTGAAACTGACCGAGCAGGTCTTATCAGTCGAGCGCAGCCAGCCGCAGTTGATCGTATTGCATATTATGGGCTCGCACCCGCAGGCCTGCGATCGTACCAAAGGCAAGTACACCACCTTTGTGCAGTCAAAGGAGACCTCATGCTATCTCTACAGCGTGACGCAAACCGACGCGCTGTTGGCGAAACTCTACGGCCAGCTACAGAATTCCGGCAGCTCTTTCTCGCTCACCTATTTTTCCGATCACGGTCTGGCATTTAAAGAACGCGGTAAGGCGGTGCAGTATCTCGCCCATGATGACAAATATCAGCAGAACTTCCAGGTACCGTTTATGGTGCTCTCCAGCGACGATAAAGCGCATAAGATGATTAAAGCCCGCCGCTCGGCGAATGATTTCCTCAGCTTCTTCTCGCAGTGGACCGGCATCAGCGCACAGGAAATTACCCCACGCTATCGCTTTATCTCGGAACAGAAAGCCGGACCGGTGTATATCACCAATTTCCAGTTACAGAAGGTGGACTACAACCATCTGGGCAGCGACGAGTTTACCGTCAACTAAACGGTATCGCCGAATCACAGGCAAAAAAAATCCGCCCCTTGAGGCGGATTTTTTATATCACCGAAGTGATTAGAAGCGGTAACCTACGCCAGCAATCCAGGTGCCGACGTCAACGTTACGAATGCGAGACTGCTCGTAGGAGAAGTCCAGGGCAACGTTTTCGATCGGGTTGAACTGCATACCAGCGCCGTAAGAGAAACCGTAGTCGCTCATGTCGGATTTGTGGTTCGGGAAGTTGTTGTTCTGGAACTTACCGTAGCCAACACCGATTACGCCGTAGATGCTCGCCCAGTCGTTCAGACGGTAAGCCGGACCAGCGGTGATGCCGT